>Ga0187847_10000939_pt1 | contig 28287 bp, 24 predicted proteins | sample June2016WEW_4_10_FD_132458 | JGI IMG/M metagenome (GOLD analysis project Ga0187847, IMG submission 132458) | Peatland microbial communities from SPRUCE experiment site at the Marcell Experimental Forest, Minnesota, USA - June2016WEW_4_10 | ecosystem: Environmental > Terrestrial > Soil >...
AATTGAAAAGGCCCGCTCGGCTCTGGCCGCCTGACCGCTCCTGACGAGCTCCGCACCGCACGCAACAATCACCGTTGACCGGAGTGAAGTCATGCGTTCCGAAAAGATACACCGCGCGCTGGCGCAGGGAATGAACCGCTTTGAAGTCTGTCAATTGGTCTCCAAAGGGGTTAAGGCCACCCACAAGACCGGCGGTCGCTTTGAAGATTCAATTAACGATGTGCTGCAATATCTAGGCACCCACGATACGCCCAAAGAGAGCCTTCACCCGGCGATTCCGCAGGTCAGCATGAAGAGCCTGAAGCCGGCGGCGTGAAAGCAGGGATCAGGGATTAGGGATTAGGGAACAGCCGGTGACAATCAGGCTGTACTCGTATCTTGATCCGGCGGAGTTGATTCCACTAAACGCAAGAGAGGGACGGCAGCGATGCCGTCCCTCTCTTTTTGGTTCCGAACCGATTGGAAGGGTGGTAACCCTTAGACAACCTGGACGTTCTCAGCCTGCCAGCCCTTGGGGCCCTTGGTCACGTTGAACTGGACGCGCTGGCCTTCCTGCAGCGAACGGAATCCGTTCGACTGGATGGCGGTGTGATGAACGAAGACATCCTCGCCGTTTTCGCGGCTCAGAAATCCAAAACCCTTGGCGTCATTAAACCACTTGACTGTGCCTGTTTCCATTGTGTGTAGCTCCTGTGTTACCGATTTACCGCGAACGCAATGTGGAAGTTTGCGAGTAGGCGGTAACCGGAACAGGCAAGAACTTCAGATCGAATTCTACGATTACTATAGAGTGTAGCACGGATTTGGCAAAAAGGGCCGGAAATCTCTTGCTCGACCTGCTGAGGGTGTCTGGGAGGGTTCCGAATTCGGGCTGGAGGATGCCGGGCGCTCCGCGGGAGGCGTGTCGCCGATGCGGGTGGAAGTTGCGCTCGTCCTGGTACGGAGGACGGTCTTGACCCTCGAAACGAGCCTTGTACTCAACCCCGAATCGACATCCACGAAGTTTGGGGTTTACGCGAAAGATGGGGCCGAAACCCGGCAACACAGAAACCAGAGCTTCTTTTCAAACCGGATTAGCTTATCCAGATTCCACCGAGGGTCTTAAGCCATTGAACTGTCTCCGCGACCCCGTCTTCGAGAGAGGTCTTCGAGCCTCCCAGGCTTGCGATGGTTGGGGCCATATCGACGAGATAGCTTTGCGTCATGCTTCTATAACGGCTGGTAAATAATGGAAACGGCCTTCCCGTAAGCTTGATCATGTCCCCTATGAGTGCAATTCCGCGCAGGACAGGCCTCGGGACAACGCGGGGCGGACGGCCGGTAAGCGCCTGTGAAAACGCCGAGACCCACCGCTTGATGTCTTCCGGCGGATCTCCAAGATAAAATGTCTTTCCAGAGACCGCTTCAGCCGGCGCGGCAAGAATCCTGAGAGTATATTCCGCCACGTTCCCGACATATCCGTATGCGCGAACCACCGCCGCGCCGCCGGGATGTATATACTGCCCCTTCTTCAAGACAAGCCAGAACTCCTGCGCATAGCGAGGATGCCATGGGCCCCAGATATTCGTTGGGCGGACAATGGTCCAAATCCCGGGCAGGCCAGTATCCTGGCGGATCGTCTCTTCCATGATTCTCTTGCTCTCGCCATAGAGATTCACCGGGCGATAATCACGGTCATTCCGAGCCAATGGACCGGCTCTGACAACGTACTGGGTCGAGTAATAGACTGTCCTCTCGACGCTTCCCGCGGCCTTGATTGCCTTGATGAAATTGGCGCTGCCCTCCATGTTGACCCGGTAGTCATCCAGAGTGCGTCCGCTGTCATCTGTCCGGGCCGCCATGTGGATCGCGTGCGTCGGACGAAACTCCTTGACAGCGCCCATCAAGGTTGCTGGATACAGGAGATCGCCTTTGCGCCAATACGGCAGATGCCCGGATAATTTTGGCGCATCCCGGTCAACGTTGAGCACCTCGGCGTCTGGATGGAGGCTGAGTAGCCTTTCGATCACGTGCGTTCCAATAAACCCGCTGCCTCCAGTGACGAGTACTCGCATGCTCTCTTTACCTACTTTCTCAATTGAGATAGAGCGCTTTCCATCGCCTGGCGATGTGCCTCGATGGTGAAGTATCGCAGGAATCTTTCCCTTGCATTCCGGCCCATTCTATCTCGCAGAGAAGGGTCGTTCACCAAGAGAGCCAGAGCGTCACGGCAGCCTGCGACATCGTTGTGATCGCACAGAATGGCGCAACTGCCCTCCTCGACGACGTCGGGAATGCCTCGCCACCGGGTAGCCACCACAGGAAGGCTGAAGCACATGGCCTCAAGGAGGACAATTCCGAAGGTTTCCGAATGAAAGAAGCTGGGAAAGAGGAAAATGCCGGCGTCGCGGTAGTATTTCCATTTTTCGTTTCCGGTCTGAACGCCTGGGAACTTGAACCGCGAGCTGACTTCAGGCTCGATGAGGGACTCGGCACGCGCCTGCAAAGCCGGTGAATCCCACTCCCCCATGCAGGTTAGCTCCACATCCATTCCGGCCAACAGCAACTGCCGCACGGCTTGAATCGCCACGAGAACGCCTTTGTCTTCCCGAAGCAATGCGACCAGCAGAATTCTGACCGGCATACCAGGAATGGCAGTTCTTTGGATACTCTCGCCCGCGGAATCGGGGATGCCATTGGCAATGACTACTTCCTTTTTGCAACGCAGGCCCTTGCCGTCCTGAGCGGAATGGGGAGCGGTTCGAATGACCAAATCAGGCTTTTCAAGGGCAAACCGGAAGAGGGATCTCAATAGAGGATTCATTGTCAGCGCATACTCTGAAATTCCGCCTGCGTGGAGGTGGAATACTGTCTTATCGAAGAGCCACCGCGTCATACCCAGAATTACGATGTCTCTGATGACCGCCGCAAAACTTGGCCCCGATGGCGGGTAGTAAAGGACTTCCGGCCTCACTCTGAGTTTTGCGCGGTAGATCGCGGCGACAACCCTGAATAATTCCCAAACCTTGGCCAGCTTAAACTTGCCTGTGGATTTCAACTCTTTGGAGAAGCAAGTTGGAAGATGAACCAACTCGATGTCCTGGTATGCCCCATCGAGAAGAAGCTGAATCATAACCGTCTGACCGCCAAAGGGCGGCGGCGTCTGACCTACGACAAGAATGAGAAGTGGCTTCATGCGCGCTCGGTGGCTTTCCTGGAGGTTGCCCGGAGTACTCTACTTCTCAGAAAATCGAACCGGAACGATGCCAAGGCGAAAGTACCGGCCCGGAATACTCTCTCGCGGCCCTGCAAGTTCCTCCGCCACATTGAATTTAGCTGGAACAGCGAATTGAACATCGCCGTCCTCGCTCCACGCGATCAATGTGCGGTCACTGCCTTGTTCCAACTTGCAAGTCCAGACCTTTTGGGCGGAGCGCTCGCAGGAGGTAACCCGTTGCCCAATCATCCATTTTTGGATCGCCTCGAATGCGTGCGCCGCGGGCTTTGGGGTCTTCATATCATATTCGTTGAGTCCCATGGAAGGGTGGCCCCAGCTATACCAATATAGACGGTCGACACCTGCCGCCCAGGTGAGCAGATAAGAGCGCCCGACGTAGGCCACGGATTCCTTATCCGTGATATATTTCCCCGCCCACGGTTCCGCAGAGGCATCATCGACAATCCTGTCGTGGTTCGGGATGCGCCAACCGGTCTCGGTATTCCAGATTGGCATTCCCGGCCGGTATCGCTGAACGATCTGCTGCACCTTGCGGATTTTCCGCAACATTGCCTCGGGTGGCGCGGGCGGCACATAGAAGTGCTCCGCCAGGATGTCTGCGTACTTCAGGCCGCCCGCCCGTGCATAATTCTCCAGATAGTCCCAAGAGGTTTCAGTTGCGTTGATGCCCGAGGTCAGGACGAGGGCCGACGGCTGTTCCTTCTTGATCACTTCATATGCGATACGGTTCATCTCCAGCAGCGGAGCGATGTAGCTGGCGTCGGCAGGATAATTGTTCGGTTCGTTCCAAGGCTCATACCCCTCGATGCCGCTGTTCTTATAGTGTCTCACCACCGATCGAACATAGTCGCGCCAGGCATTCAGGTCGCAAGGAGCCCTGCTCGCCATAGCCAAATTGTCCTTGGCGGCTCCCTGCGGGTTGCAGAGCGCCCAGGCGGGCGTGCCTCCAAGGACGAGGATGACAGCGGTGTGATTCTTGTTGGCCGCTGCCACCCCTACATCCACGCGCGTGAAGTCGACGGCTCCGGGCTGAGGTTCGATAGTTCCCCAGTACACCCAAACCATCGCGCCGTAAAATGAAAAGGGAGGCCATGAAGCCCCCCAGTTAAGCTTGATCGGAATCATGCCGAACAACGAAGGAGGGACGGCCGAAGGCCTGGCTTGAAGCGTTATTGGTCCGTCGGGGAGGAAGCCGCCCTGACCCAGCATCATAGGGGCCAGCATGATCGCCAACAACAGTACTGATTTACGCATATCTACAACCTCCTGATATGAGATACCCTGGCAGCGGCATCTCGGAGTGCGCCGGCGAGAGCGGCCTTGAAGCCGTCCTAGCGGCTTACCTCGCCGAGCAAGACAAGCCGCGTGACTTTGGCGCGCTGGAGGATCCTGGTTCCGGCAATGCAGAGAGCGCAGACGGCGCAGGCAAACAAAGGAGTTGTAACCCAGTCATAGAGTGGCCCGCTGAGATAAGGAACCCGGAGGAAACGCAGCGAGGGAGACAGAGGGACCGAAAGCACATAGATGCCCATGGTGTGTCTTCCCAGGAATGTTAACAGCGGCGCGGCCGCTCGGCGCAACAGCAGGTGGACGGCAGGAACGACCGATCCGATTCCCGCGAAACCCGCCAGGTAGCGGAAACCGATGATGAGGAGCTTATGCTCCGGATCTGGAACATAGAGCGACATCCCCGTGGTATAGATGTAGTACTCTGTCTTCCAATGCATCATCATAATGCAGAATGCGGCAAGGGACGCGATCCACGCCACGCCGTAAGCCATGGGCGCAATTCTGCGCGAGTGGCGGCAAAACAAGAATCCCGCGGCAAAATAGGGCAGCATGAATTTGTCGTACTTCAGATCAAATCCATCTGGCAATGCGAGCAGGAGCAGCATGGCCGGCGCCAGGAAGTAAACGGCGGCACTGCCCTTGGCGAGTTCGGCGCAGAAATAAACAACAACCGCACAAAACATATTGGCTGTGAGGAACCAGAAAATGTTATGAAATGCGGATGTTATTCCGCTGCCGGTCAGAATGTGAATAACATACCGAAGCGCCAGCATTAATACCCACCAAGCAGCGGCGGGCAAGAGCAGATGCTTGGCCTTCTTTATCAGGAGATCGCGTCCGCCGTATCTATGCTGGCTGGCGTAAAACAGGTATCCGCTGATTGCCATGAATAACGGCATATGAAATGAGTAGATAATGGCGAAGACCGGATCCTGCAAATACTGCTCATTGCTCCCGGCGGACAGATACTGTATGCAATGGCCCCACACCACCAGACAAATGGCAAAACCCTTTATGCAGTCCAGAGTAGCATTCCTCTCGCTCTGGACTGGAAGGGGAGTCTTGACGGCAGGCTGGACAGGCACAGGAACATCGTACAGCAATGCCGCAAACAGCGTCAACACAGCGAAAGACCGATGATTGAACCCGAGTTGCCAAGGCAAAGCATCCGAAAGCTTCTTGTTGAGTTGCTATCGGACCGCCGGGAGAAAACAGTCTGAGTTGAACATCGTTCGACCCAGCACAATCGCCAACAACAGGACTGATTTCCGCATACCTACACCCCTCTGATAGAAGACCTCTTCGGAGCGGCGCCTCTGAGCGCGCCGGCGAGGTAGGTGCTTACCAAACAGTCGAAGAGAAGCAGCCATTGAACCGGAAAGTCGGTCATGACCTGGCTGGCCGATGCGATTCCATCGGCCAGCCAGAAGACGATTACACATAGGGTAAGGGCGGCGATGGCTCCGCCCCCCCGCCTCATGGCCTGCAACGACCTGAAGGCCAAAGCGAAGTACGCCCCAAAGGCAAGAACGACACCGACCATGCCAAAGTTGAACCACACAGTCAGGAAATCATTGTGGGCATGCACCAGCCGTTGAACATCGTGGAAGGGAACAGGACCTATCTCCCTAAATGCAAGTAATCCGTTACCGCGCATGAATGGGCCGTACACAATCTGCGAATAAGTCTGCACCCAGAGTATCGTTCTTCCGGTCAGCGTGTCGGCGCCGGAAGCTGCTGCCCGATTCATATAGTCGGCAATCTTGGACGCAGCCACAAGTAGAGCGAGAGTAAGTCCGGTCGCCAACAACGCGATACGCGCTATGCGTTGTCCCAAAGATCCCGGCGCTATCAAGGCGTATACAATCCCCGCCGCCACCAGCGAAATTGAGGTGGTTTTGGCAAAGGTGAGGAACAGGGCCGCCAGCATCGACGACAGAAGGAGCGCCGCCATGCTTTTCGACATATCCTTATCCGATACAAGGTATAGTACAGAGATCACCCCAAGACAAGCAGCAATCGAGATCGCAGTGACCATGGAACTATGATCGACTCCCCCGAGACGACCGCCCTCAAATCCGACAAGCACAATGGCGATGGGAGTAGACACCGCGGAAGCGTATGCAGTTCCCAGGCAGGCATTGCGGAACACATCGCGGGCCGGGTACAATTTGCATAACACATAGGTAATGAGGACTTGCACCAGGTAGCCCAGATAGTAAGGCGTCGCGGCGCCTGGCCTGGGGGTCCACAGGAACGATAATCCGCCCCATGCGAGCAGAAGCGCAGAAAGCGTGGTGGCGGCGCCGAAACGATTGCGGAATGGCGCCGACCGCATGCCTCGCAACCTTCCCTGGCGCACTAGGTAAAGCGAGAGCAAATAGATGAGATAGATGCAATTGACGACACCTCCGATTACCAGGGCCGCGGCGGGCCCGGTGCCGGCGAAGCCGATGTATACGTAGAGAATCTGAAAGCCCCAGATATATCTGGAGAGTTTCAGCCCAGTCGGCTCGCGCGAAGTGAAGATGGCCGGTCTCCTTTCGAGTTGCCAGAGTACGGATTGGAAAGCAAGACTGCACGTCCTTGTCTAGCGCCGGAACTATACCGAAGCCGGATCGTTCTTAACGGCCATGTATAAGAGATTCTTGTAGTCCGCAGTGAGATAGCCTAGAGAAAATATGGATGTGAGCCTCACGATCGCCTGCACCGTCATTTTCATCAATCCTGAATGAGCGCGTCTGAATCCGTCTCCGTAGCAACTCTGGCACTGCACGCCGCGATCGGCCAAGAAGCTCAGGAGCCGCTCTCGTCCGATCACCGGATGATAGTAAGTCGGGTATGGCGCGTGACCCGGTTGACCTGCGAACGGGGAACCGTGGACATAGCGGTAATACCAGATATGCGCCCCATGCGGCAGCAGCCTTGTATAGAACCCATGCACCGTCTTTCGCTCCGGCAGCCGCAGGATCAACAGTCCGCCAGGCTTCAACCATTTCACGAAGTTCTCAAGCGCCAGATCGGCGCGCGGCACATGTTCCAGGACGAAGCTGCTGAAGACAATATCGAACGAAGCCGCGGGAAGCTCGACCGTGCATAGATCGCCGCAGATAGCCACATCGAGATCGCGCGCATTGTTCTTGCGCAACTCGAGCGCCGCCGGGTCGAGATCGATGCCGGTCAGCGTAAAGTCGACACCGGTCAAATCAAGAGGCCATTGCTGCCCGCACCCGGCCTCCAGAATCGAGAGAGGATGTCCCACCCGCCGTGCATGTTCGCGGATAAAGTCACTTTGCAGTTGATGGGTATGCCGATGACTCGTGGCCTGCTGAAGATTCGGGCCGCGTGGATTCATTGCATCCTCCTGAGTAGTGTTTTTCCGCCGCCGAGGCGATCTTCGCTTCGGCTTCTCCGATCACGCGCAGGGCCTCCGTGTAGGCGGCTTCGCTGTCTCCGGCCTCGTTCCATTCCTTATGCCCGCGCTCCAGTTGCTCCTTGGCGCGAGGCACGTCGATCTTCTCCGGCTTGAGAGCGTCCGAGGCCAGAATGGTCACGCGGTCGCCCAGCACCTCGGCCCCCCCCCAAACTGACATTGTAGCGGGTGGCGCTTGCGGGGCCGCCGGCTTCGGCGCCAGTCTTCGATTCTGCACCGCCATGCACGGTCAAATCGCCCGCTCCCAATACGGCTCCCAGCGGCGCGTGGCCGTCGACCTCCCTGTAGCCCGACTTCGACCGCATCTCGACCGCATCCGCCGCATAATCGAAGAGGATTCGCTCGGGCGTGACCACCCGTACGCGGAGTTGGCTTGTCTCGTCAGCCATGGGCTCCTTTCAGTCGCCAGTCGTCAGTTGTCAGTGATCAGTTGTCAGTAAATGCAGATTCTGCAGCGACCGGGTTGTTACTGACAACTGACAACTGAAAACTGACCACTGAAAACTGCTTTACACACTCGCCTTCAGCTTCTCAGCGGTCGCCAGCACTTCCTCGATGTCGCCCTTCATATAGAAGGCCCGCTCGGGGATGTCGTCGTACTTGCGAGTTCTACGGATGCGGCACGGGTTACCTCGCCGTTCGGTTTGAGCTGCGTAAACATTGCGGTGGACCTCTCCGGGGTCCATCGCAATGTTAGCTCTGAACAAGTCTCTACTGCAATCCAACTTTTCCTCATGGGCTAAAGCTCGCACTGATTGTGCGGTCTTTACGGCCCCCTTCGACAAGCTCACGGCAAGCTAAAGGCGTGCTCTTTCAAAACATCGACTTAATCGGATTGGCATTCGGCGGCGAGCCGAGCGCTCAGGAAGCTTTGTGAAGAACAATGAGATCCTGCCTGTTGTCGATGATTCCTTCGACGATCGAGATGACCTTGAAACCGACTGAGTTCCATTTATCGAAGATGTATTCGGGGGTCATCGCGGTGGAGCCGTAACTCTTATCGATGCCAACCATGGTGTCCACGACGGGCGAAAGCGACTTATGGCTTTTGGCCTCCGCGTAGAATTCGTATTCCTTGTACAGGATGCCCTTTTCCCGGAGCTCGCGCTCGGCGGCTTCTGACGGGAACATCTTGCGAAGTTTCTTGAACGCTGTCCACCCCTCGGTTGTCAGGAAACAATAACCGCCTGGGCGGGTGACGCGATGCATTTCTCTTAACCAGTCTCCCTGATGTTCGGGATTGATGTGCGAGAAAGTCGACACGGAGTAGACCATATCCATCGAGCCGGATTCGAAAGGAAGCGGCGGATCGAACTTATTGGTGCGGGCAGTCACAGAGGGATAGTTGCGGGCGATAAAGCCGACTGCGCTATGGTCCACATCGCAGGCGGAATATGCAGGCACGGGAAAGTTGCGCGTGAAGTGGAGTAATTGCCGTCCGACGCCGCAGCCGAAATCGAGGACGCTGATCTTTTCGCGCAGCCTGACCCCCGATTGCAGGGCCATGGTCGCGATGGGGAGGTAGCAGGACACGCCCGATATGTAGTAGTTGCGAACCGTTTTCGCCCCTGTCTTGCGCATAGAGGAGTTTGGCGGCACGGGGAAGTCAATCAGTCCGGTGGCGCGGCCAAGTGCAACGCCGCAGGTCTGTGCGGCGTTCAAGCCGAGCTTTGCAAATTCCTTGACGATTAGTTGCATAGGTAATCTCAACTTTCAAACAGATTTGCTGCAATTGTAAACCCGTTGGCGTAAGTTGCGAGAACACGGAAGCTTCAAGGGAAGAGCCGGGCGATAGGCCGCAGTCAAGGACCAAAGCGCATCATAAGAAGTTCCCGCATCCGATTCCTCCCGCACTTTCACATCCACGCAGCTCCCTTCCGATTGCGCTCGAAGGTTCCGGAGGCATGAATCGTAAAGAAAATGCGGGCTTATCGCTTTTCCATGTACCTGCGATAGCCCAGGCTATAGCAACCGCTCAGCAATCTCCAGCAGATGCGAATCGCGATGGCAATCTTGCGGCGAAGATAGTATGTTGACGGGATCGCTTGATTTTTCCAATAGCGCGATCGGATCACCATATCTTCGCGGTCGCTTTGCGCGCGCAGACGCCGGTTCTTCTGTTCAGGATAGAAGCGCATTCGCGACCACTGCCGCGCTACGTGCTTGATCTTTCCGTGCTCGCTGAATCGAAGCCAAAGGTCCGTATCGAAGGCCAGTTGGAAGGCCGGGTTGAGCCCGCCGGCCCGGTCATAGATCGTCCGCCGCCAGAACATGGACATGCCGGGAATATAGTTATGGGTGTAAAGCATGAGGAATCGGCTGAATGGTATTTCCTTCTGCGGACGCAGAACATTCCCTAGCGCGTCGATCCACAGCGCGTCGCCGTACACTGCATCGACGCCAGGGTGAAGGGAGAAATACTCTCCGGCTTCCCGCAGCGCGCCGGGCTCAAAGAGGTCGTCGCTATTCAGAAAGCAAAGAATCTCTCCCGTGGCGTGGGAAAAACCCTTGATGATCCCCTGTGTTTGGCCGCCATCCGGCTCGCTGCACCAGAATTTCATATACCGCTCATAGTTGCGGATGATTTCCGGGCTTTCGTCGCTTGAGCCGCCGTCAATCACGATCAGCTCAAGGTTGGGGTAATTCTGATCGACGATGGAGCGGAGGGTCAGCTCCAAGTATTTCGCCTGATTGAAGGATGGAACGACAACGCTGATTTTAGGGGGCGTCTTCATTGCGTATCGGCACCTCTTTCTTCGCGATGGACAAAGACTCCGTCCATTTGCAGCAACCGGAAGGTCGCGGGATGGCGGAAACCGGGTTCCAGCGACCATGGCTCGAAACCCTGGGCATCCAAAAGGCCCCACAACCCAACACTTCCTCGGAAGCCCGCATTGATTGTGCGGTATTTTCGGCAAGGCTAAAGCCGGACCCCTTCAAAACATCGACTTAATCGGAGATTCCCCGAGGATTCCGGGAAAAGTCTAGCTTCGATCCAGGTGATCGATCATCGGCGCATAGCTTTCAAGCACCGGACTGTTATCGGATTTTCCGCCTTCAGACCATAGATAGAGAGTGCAAAGATTCATCAGGTAGGCCAGAGCCTGCGTTTGCGGCGCGCTGCAAGATTCCTTCCCAAGCCACAGCGGACCGTGCTGGATGGTTTCGTTCATGCGCCGGACCATCTGGTGCGCCGGCCGTCTCTTCAGCGCCATGGGCAAGAGGGCAAAATGAAGGGGGTCGAACAACGGAAGCTGCTCATAGTCGGCATATTCCCAGTCAAAGACCCGGGCGAGACCGCGCTCCACGCGAAGATTCCATGGGGTGAAGTCGTTGTGCGCGGCCGCGAACACAAGCGGTGAGGCTGAAAGCGAATGCTCGATGCACCGCATACCCGCATCGAGCCGGGTTGACCATTCTTGGGTAAGCTGCCCTTGGAGATCCGTGATGCGTGAGTGCAGATTCCGGTAGAGCCTGGACTCTTCAAGCCGCATTGTCCGGCGCGAGTAATCCTGAAGTTTTCGTAGAAACACGATATGCGACTCTCCGAAATGAGGTTCGATTTTACCTTGGAGCGGAGACTCCGCCACAAATGATAGGTCCGCTCCAGAGCGATGGGCGACAAGTTTGGGAATGTGACCGGCGAGCGACGCCTGATCTTGCAGGGTTCGCAGCCAGTCAGATTCGTTGCGCAGAAGGGAACCGACCGATTTTCCGAAGCCCGCCTTCACGATAAGCAGTGGCGCGGATGTCTTCTTGTCCAGGAAGAGGATCGTGTCCTTTGACCAAGGTCCAGGCGCCCCGATATTGCAACCAGATATACCAGCCTCGGTTCCGATCATGCCTCGGATCGTTGCCAGCGCATCGGCCTCGAAGCAACTAACTGAGGTAAAGAGTCCCGTTAAACGGGCCATGGCGCGCAAAGGAAGCTTCTGCCAGCCGGGATGAAAGACCTTCCAAAATACCTTCTGCGCCGCAGCATTGCGCGGCACGATAAAGCGAAGCCGTCCTTTCCAGCGCAGCGCGAGATGCGTGCCAACGGGTTGGCCCTCTGCTCGGTAAAAATTGCCCACTTCACCCACGATTGCCTTCGTATTCCATCATTGCTGCTGTGACGGCGCGCTCAACGCCGGCGATCACTCTGTCCAGCGATTGCGAAGCATCCACGATTACATTCTTTGGCTGCTTGCGGACGAAAGCCAGGTATGCCTGACGCTGCCGCGCACATTCTTCAGCGGAGACCTCTTGCTTGCGCGTTTGCAGAACTTCTGCTGGAGCATCCAACAGGATCCACATCGCAGGCCGCGGCATTAGTTTCCCGATCAGCCTGGCAGCCCACATTGGACCTCCGTAACGATACCGTATTGGGTCAATCAATAAATCATGATAGTAGCGGTCGCAGATGAGCAGATTCTCCTTTTTGTCCTGAAAGAGATTGGCGTAACCTTCTTCGAGGAACCAGCCGAAGATCTTGGCAATGGAAGGCAGCGCAGAACGAGGCGGCCTGCCGTGAGGGTTAACGTTTATCGTCACCGGATCACTGAGTATGGGCATGAAGAGAAAGGGCTTAAGATAGCGCATCTTGACGGCGCGGCCTTTGCGATTCAATTCCTCAATCAGCCCGGCAATGACAGAGGTCTTGCCCGCTCCATCGGGACCGAGGATGACGATTTTCATTTTGAGATTGTCCTTGAATTACAGCGATCGCTGGCGGTATACGGCTTCCCATCGCGCGTTATATGGGAGGATGCCGTCGAGGATGGCGGCCAACCCAGCATCGACGTCCTTCGGATCGGAAGTTGGGATCGAGATCCACACATCGACTTGTTTTTGATTCTTTTTCGACCCCTCGCGCCGGTACATCACCATCGACTGCATGGCCTGCATCCATCTTTGGAGACGCCAGTCCACGGGCGCATCGGCCACGATAAATCTGCGGTTGAACGCGGCATAGAATCTTTCTGTCAGCAATTCCTTGAGGGCCGGGGATTCGATGGGGGTGTCGATGCCATAGACCGGCACCGTCGGAGACGCGTATATTTCCGCTCTTCGAAACGCGCCTGTAGCAGTGGCGATGGCAGCGTTGACGGGGCGCAGCAGGCAGTTGCTTGCCTTCAAGGCGAACAGTCCTTTGCGGCGCGTGCGCAGATTGTCGTCTGTATCGGGGCCCAGCACCGCGGCCACGAACTCCGCCCCGCCCCTCCACTTCTGTTGGAATTCACTCTCGATCTGTTCTTTGTGAGCCAGAGGGAAGCCTTGGCGGTCTTTGGCAACGGCGGCGGGTACCTGCGACCACACCGGGAGGCCTTGCGCGAATTCGTTCAAATACTTGAACAGAACGGCTTTGATAAACCACCAGGATGGATCGAAGTTGAATCCGAGCGGACCCTCGACGCCTTTGGCGGGGAAGAGCTTTTCAAAGGCGATGCAACGCATCTGCATTCTTGTAAACATATGCAGTTCCCAATAGCAGAGGTCGCGCTCCCGGACACCGATGGCGCGAGGTCCCCTGAATGGGTGCGTGAGTGTGACCCACTTGGCGCCGTGCTGGCGAAGGATCTCGGCGAACTGAAGGGCGACGCGGTAGGCCTGCCTGTGATCGGGTATAAACAGATCCACATCGCGGCCCAGTTCTCCGGTAATGGCGTTGACGCCGTGGAGCACCGGCGCTGGAATATTCTGGGAGCGCAGATAAGCCGCAATGTCGCGAAAAGCCAGTCCTTGTTCGGGTGTCAATTCATCCTCTTTCTTCATCGGCCCTGAAAACGGCATTGGGCACAACTACCTGATTGAATGGCCGGCCCGCAGCATGGCTGGCGGCGCGGCGAGATTGCATTTGCGGTTGGCAAATCGAAAGGCAGCAGCCTTCTCGAACACTTTAGCTATAAGGTGGCGCCCTGTGCCGAGGCGCAACCCAACGATGCGGCGGCTTGCGGAAGCAAAGAGACTGGCCGCGGCGCCTGCGCAACAGGCCCGCCTCTGTTCAGTTTACTTGTTGGCGGATGGCAGTGTCCAGGAATCCACGCACATTCGATCTTCCCTGAGGCTTTGGATGGTTGTTGCGTTGCAGTGCTCGATACAGCAACATGCAGCGTGAAAAGACATTTGCGACTTTCGCTGCGCTTTTCAATTCCCGCGCCCGCGTTCACCCGAATGCTGAGAGAGATCGTCACGCCAGGGCCGATCGGCGCGCCAAGCCGCGCGATTTCAAGAACAGCGAGGAGCCGAGGATGCTTTGACACAGCACTTGCGTACCAATCAGTCCAAGCATCGCGCCGTTCAGTGCGAGCCATTTGGCCATCGGGACCGCAAAGGCAAAGGCGAAGGCCGTCATTGCAAGGTATGACCAGAAGACCGGAACCGTATATTCCAGGGCCTGCAACCCGGCGCTCAGCGGGACGCCAAGGAACCTGATGACGTAAAGCAAGGCATAGAGCCGCAGGATGTTTCCGTAATGAGCCATCTCAGGGCCATATGCCAGTCGCAACCAAAAACCGGGCGCGACCGCCATAACGATGGCGAAGAGCAAGGTCAGTCCGCCCCACCTGAGCAGAATCGATCGGAGGTAGGCTAACATGACATGGACTCCGCCGCCGCGAAGCCGACGCGCTGCCTCGGCCGTAACCACGTTGTCCAGCCCCTGAAACCAGATGTTAGTTGCGCCCATGAGGTTCTGCGAAGCTCTGAGAATGCCGGCGGCGGCGGCGCCATAATAGATCGGGGCAGAGATCACAAAAAGATTGCCTGCGGTCCACTGCATCAGGGACGCGGCGCTGAGCCAGCGGGAAAATCTCCAGTGACGGCGCGAGATGGCCTTGATCCACACCGGATCGAAGCGGAGCGGCTCGACCCAGAACCACCCCACAGCCATCCCGAGGATCGAGGTTCCCGCCATGACCCATAGCGCCGTAACGCTGTTCAGGCTTCCTGCTCTATGCAGCAGGAACAGGAGGGGCAGTTGGGGAAGGTAGCTGAGAGCGTCATCGGCAAGCGCGTAGCGGCTCTTGCGCGTGGTGAAAAAATAGCGCCGAATGAAGTCCTGCAATTGATATGCGAATGCGGAGACCGCGAGGGGCAGCGCAAGCCGTTGCAAATCCTGGTCGGGGAAGACGTGTGCGGCAGCCGTCAGGGCGACGAATACAAGCACAAAACAAAAGCAAACAAGAACCAACTCCTGGAAGACAACGGCGCCGAAGTAGGAAGGCCTGTCCTTTTCTTCCTGTTGCGCGCTGATGCTCATCATCGGCGCAACAATCAGCGCGTTCTGGAGGCTGTTGACGAATAAGATCGACATCCAGGCGAGCGCAAAGACTCCAAACTCGCGCAGGCCCATGAAACGGATGAGCATCACGTTGGTTAGAAAGTTCGTCCCGCTGACGACAGCCTGGTCGGCCACCGGCCATGCTTCCCGGCCTAGGAAGCGCCGCAGCACGCCATTCTGAATTCGTCCCCATGCTGTCGCGGCCGCGTTCATCCTGCCTCCAAACGGCTGTTATGAGATTGGCGCCGCGATGATCTATCGGTGGGGGAACTTTTCAGATGATGGAATCGCTTCTGGGCCGTGGGTGCGGCCGCAGCCTGCTCCTCATGAATTGATCCCCGGCACACGGTGGATCTCATAGGTGACACATTCCACCGGGATTCAAAGAAGAAACGCGGGGTGGTAGTACCGGCAGGCACTGCCGCCGACACTGCCGAATGAAGGCTAGTGATAAATGATGATCGCCGAAGCAGCCTCTCCGAGAATCGTCTGTGCCGAAGTAATCACCGACTTGGTCTTGCTCATAGGCACATATACAATATCCCGCGGCTCGAGCGCGAGCGGCATCTGGGTTCCCTTGGCGATGGCATCGTAGTTGAGAGGAAAATCCAACACGGTTTCGTCCGGATTGCGGCGAATCACCCGAAGGCCGCCAGTGTTGGCCTGCAGCAAGGTACCTCCGCCGAGCGCGAGGGCCTCGGCGACATTCAGCTTGCCGTCTTCCTGCATCACGTAGCCGCCCGGTCGATAGACAGCGCCCAAAACGTAGACAATACCGGCGCGGGGAACAACGACAGAATCGCCCGGTCGCACAATGGCGGAGGCTGTCGCCTGATTCCCCTGACTGCGGGAATAGGGCACATCCTCTTCCGGCGCGGCGTCATCGGCCCCATGGCGGATCTTGATGTGCGCGCCGGCCAGAGCAGTCAGGCCGCCGACCTGCGCGAGGATTTCGCTGAGTGGGGTGGGGGCGATGAGCGCTACCCGGCCGGGGACAGCCACTTCGCCCATCACGGTGACGTATTGGCCGGCATACTGCGCCACATCGAGGTTCACTTGCGGCTGCATGAGGACCTGGCCGTCTTTCAAAGCAGCCTCGAGGCGCTTTGCCGCCTCGGGCAAAGTCAGCCCTTGCAGATTCACCTTGCCGCACAGGGGAAAGGTCAAGTCACCAGCAGGGTCCACGCGGTACTGATTGGCGAACTCGGGAGCGTCGAAGACGCTGACGTTCAACAAGTCGCCAGGCGCAATGCGCAACTGGGAGAAGTCCGCGGGAACGAGCGATGGCCCCTGACCTTGAGCTGCGGCCGCGGCCTTGCCAATCGAGGCGGCCGAGCTTGCTCCAGAGAGCGTCGGCTGGGGGTTGGTCGCCGCTCCTCCTCTTTCCCCGCCCCCGCCCGATGGCGCCTGGGCAAACCCCGGTACAGCGGACATCGCCGACTGCAAGGCAACCCCAAGCAGAAGCGGAAGTGCGCGTCTGAAAGTGGACCTACTTCTCGCCATAATAACTCTGCACATTGTAGCCATACACGCTCCGATATTCGGTTGCGGACATATCCACCGCTTCAATCACGATGCCGAGAATATGAATGCGGTTTCGGGCAAGGGTCTGAACAAAGCGGCGCAATGCCTTTCGAGACGTTCGCCCGGCGCGCAGCACGCCGATGGTTCCGTCGCAGTGAGTCCCAACAATGATCGCATCGGCGACCGGCAAGACGGGCGCATTGTCCACCATCACCAGGTCAAACCGCTGCCGAGCGCGCGCAAGAACCTTCTCGATCTCGCCCGATCCCAGAAGCTCCGAGGCGAGCGGGGATTGACGGCCGGCGGACATAAGGGTCAAATTCGGCTCCACCGAATGGGGCGCCAGAGCCTCGTCAAACGACTTCAGGCCCGCCAGAACATCCGCCAGCCCATCTTCTCGCGCCGCGCGGAAGAGGGCGTGCTGGCGGGGACGCCGAAGATCGGCATCGATAATCAGCACCCTAAGGCCGGTGGCGGCAAAGGCAAGTCCCAGGTTATAACACAAGTAGGATTTGCCTTCACCGGGCAGGGCGCTGGTAACGGACAGAACCTTCAGCTTGCGGCCAACACCGGAGAGAGTCAGGCCCGACCGCAAGCTGCGGAACGATTCCGCCGTGGCGCTTTCCGGAGCGATCAGGAAAGAACTCGATTCCGCGGCCAGGGCGCCTTCGCGCGGCTTGGCTTCCATGCGGTGAAATGGAATCATGCCCAGAACGGGCAGGTTCGCCACAGTCTCCACCTGGAAGCTGTCGGCCAGAGTGTCATCCTGGCTTTCCAGGAAGTAGGCCAGGCCGGCGCCCAGGAGAAAACCTCCAAAAAGGCCGGCAACAATGAACAGAAAAGGCCGCGGCAGATAAGGTTCGCCGGGAGGCCGCGCCGGATCGGCGACGGTTACATTGGATGCGCTGTTCCCCGCGTCGATATTAGCTTCCTGCAGCCTGGCGTACAGAACGTCGTATAATTCGCGGCTGGATTTCGCCTGCGCCATCAGAACGCCCAACTGCACGACGTCGTCATTCATCTTGCTGGTGACGAGCTTTTGCGATTCGAATGTGGAGCGCAGCGCCTGCTCGTTCTGCTGAGCCAGCGTGAGATCGTTCTTGGCTCGCTGCTTGATCTTGCCAATCTCGGCTTGAATCTGATCCTGAATCGACTTGACCTGATTGGCGAGGTCGGTCAGGCGAGGATTCTTTGGCCCATACTTGGTTTCCGCGCTGGCATACGCCACCCGCGCCGTCGCCTCCTGCTCCCGCAGTCCATTGAGGATTTCCAGGCCGTTGTCCTTGGACAAGACGGACGAACTGGAAAGGCCGGGGAGAGAACTGGAGCCGAGCGAGGAGATCAACTCTGGATTCTCGGTTGCCGTAAGTCGATAGATCGCCTCATCCGCAATCCGCACAGATTCGGCCTGGATCACCTCTTCGTTCAGCGCCGTAAGCCGGTCCAGCTCCGGCAGGTGAACCGGGCCGCCGCCACCACCGCCGCCACCACTTCCACCGCCCATGCCGCCAAGTTCAGATATGGATTCAGACCCGCCGCCGCCCAGCGCAGCCAGACCCGGCATGGCGGCGGAAAGATTGTGGGTTCGCTCGAAATCCGCCACCGCCTCCTGGGACTTGGTGACCTGGTCGGAAAGATCCCCCAACTGGGCGGAGAGCCAGTTCGACACATCCTTGGATGAGTTGAAGTTTGAGGAGAGGAGATAAGATTTGTACTCGACGACGATCTGGTTGGCGATCTTCGCGGCCTGGACGGGATCCTTGTCTGTAAATGTAATGGCGATGAGGCGCGAACTCTTCACCTCATCAATCTTCATATGCTTCTCGAAGTCGTTAATCAGTTCTTCCCGCCGCTTGGCGGGCAAAGCTTCCAGGCTGACGACAGGCCCAGGTTGTTTGCTGAACAAATCATGATTTTCCAGCCGCAGCATTTCCATCTTGCTCATCACCGCCAGAGCGATCGAGTCGTCCTGTATGACCTGAGTTTCGGTCTCGATCTGGACTTTCAGCGCATCCGGGTCGCCGGATGCCATCGAGGACAGGTTGGAGAGCAGGTCGGCTCCGCCGCCTTTGTCTTCATTGAGCTCGATTGTGGCGGTGGCTCGGTATCTGGGGTGCATAAAAACGGAAGCGAGGATCGCCAACAGCACACAAAAAATCGTGCAACCCGCCACAACGGCCTTCCGCTTCCATGGAATAAGCGCGAGCTCTCGGAGAGACGCCTCCTGCTCCGGATCGGAGAAGCGGTCGCTATCGGCAACCCGGCCGCCGGGGCTGCCGGGTTGAGTTTCATTCTGTTCGGTCAAGTGGGTTCCTCTTCTCCGGTCTTCGACTGGCGCTTCTTTGGAAGCGGGCTGAAATCCGCGCACGGGCTCAATGAAGGCAATGACACCTTAGGGAATTTTTCAATTAGCTACGATAATACTCCAGATTCGGGCAAAGCTTCGCCATCCTCACTTGGGTGAGGCAGCATCCACAGACTGCTTCCGCCAGAAAGCTACGCGCACCGCCAGATCGCTCAGAGCATGAAAGAATTGGCGCCCACTCCGCGGATCGGGATCTGTCTCATCAGCCGACCGAAGCAGCTAAGCTTTAGACTAACAACGGCAAGTGCATCAGTCAACATGCCAACGCTGGCGCCCCGATCCGTTGCGCGGGGCTGGCGGCCTGGTTGTCCCATGTTCGCGCAATTTGGTTGGGAGAACCCCCGTCTTCGCCGGCGTGGCAGTAGAAGCTTGACGTTTGCGGGAGTCGCACCCCGTAGGTTGCTTTCCATTCTTCTCGCAAAAAGGCTAGAAGTGCGCGGAGCATGAGCTCCGTCCTTACGGGGCTCCGGGTGAATTGCTGGTTTCGCCAACTGAAGTGCGGGCCTAACAACCACTGCGCCTGCGGTGCGGGCGACGGGCTGCTAAAGCGCGAGGATTTTGGGGTTGCGGTTTCTGCACCGCTGGAGTCGTGCCCCGATACAAAACCCAGGCCGCGGAGCGCAATGCGAAAGCTGGCGGCGGCAAAGATTCAGGCCCATTTGCGGGGCTGCCAACCATAGAGCCTTTGGCCCTGTGAAGGAGGAAAAAGCGAATTGGTCCTTACCTGGTTGTCCAACCAACCTGTCTGGCGTCCCACTGGCGGGGGATAGCGTCTTCGCCTTATATTCTCTTAAGGGAGGGCCTGAAGCTCTTCCCAATGCGGTATCCCGACAGTACCCCTGTACCAAATTGCTGCTGCTTTGAGAGAAGGCTCTATCCTCGGGCCACATTGCGGGGTATACTTCAGCCAACTGACGTCTGGCTCCCCCGACCAGACGCGGCTGCCTACGGGGATTTGTTTGCTTAAAACGGCCTTTGACCTGAGAACCAGGGCAAAGAAGCAGAGTTCGGAAAACCCGACGGAGTCGCACAATGGCCCCCATGTCCTTCGCAGCTTTCGCCCCCCAGAATCAAGAATTCAGTCTGCCCCTGCCAGCCGCCGGAACTCAGAGCACGCATAAAACGCAGGCCGGCCGAGACCGCGGTGACCGTTCCCTCAGCGCGTCTACGGAAAGACGCAACCGCCGTTGGCTGCCGGCTTTGGCTGCCATGCTGCTGGCCAGCACGGGCGCATGGGCCCAGGGCGTCTTCGGCGTCCCACAGGCGGTCGGCACGGCCTCCACAGCGCAAAGCGTTACCGTGACGGCGCAACTCGCGGGCAAGGTCAACAAGGTGGAGATATTGACCCTGGGTGCTTCCGGCCTCGATTTCGCCGGTGTCAGCGGAGCGTCTACCTGCCCGTCGGCAAACCTGGCGGCGGCCGGCCAGCAGTGCACGGAATCGGTGACGTTCACGCCGGCCGCTCCCGGCCTTCGCGTGGGGGCGGTGGTTCTTCTGGACCTGAACGGCAACCTTCTGGGCACGGCCTTGCTGTCGGGCACAGGATCGGGCGGGCTTGGCGCGCTGGTTTCAGGCAACATTCTTCCCGTGGCCGGCAACGGCAACTACAAGGATGCGGTGGTGGATGGCATCGCTGCCACGCTGGCGGAACTGTACCTGCCTTCCGGCGTGACCCTGGACGGGGCGGGCAATCTCTACATCGCGGATACGCTCCATAATCGGATCCGTATGGTCTGCGCCAGCGCCACCAGCGCCACCATCAGCGGCACCGCTGCCGCCTGCACCGGGCCCGGCATCATCACGACCATCGCCGGCAACGGAGACACAGGCTATACAGGCGATGGCAAGGCTGCTTCGGCCGCGACCTTGAGCAGTCCCTCGGGCGTGGCTCTGGATGGCGCCGGCAATCTCTACATCGCGGATACCGGCAATAACGCAGTAAGAAAGATCACAGCCGCAACCGGCATCATCGCCACGGTGGCCGGCACCGGCGTCCCTGGATATACAGCGGATGGGATTGCGGCTACGGCATCCGGACTCAATGGGCCCCAGAGCATCACCATCGATTCAGCCGGAAACCTCTTTATCGCCGATACGCTGGATCAGCGCATTCGGCGGGTGGATGCGGTCAGTGGCATCATCTCGACGGCAGCCGGAAACGGCACGGCGGGGTTTAACGGGGATACGCTGCTCGCCACATCGGTCAATACCGAACTCAACTTCCCCGATGCGGTGGCCTTCGACGCTCAGAGCAATATGTATATTGCCGACTCGCTGAACAATCGGGTACGGGAGGTGAACGGCGCCACGGGCATCATCGACACCTTCGCCGGCAACGGCCTGGCGGGCGATATTGGCGACGGCATGCTGGCAAACGGAGCGGAACTGGATGCGCCCTCCGGTGTCGCGGTCGATGCTGCCGGAAATGTGTATATCGCGGACACGCAGAACAACGCGATCCGCAAGGTAACCGCGGCGGGGAATGTGAACCCGGGAATCATCTCGACCATCGCCGCGAACGTTAGCGGCGAGTTCTACTTCAACGGGGCATTCGCTCCAGTCAACATTCACGGGCCCCTCGGGATCTTTCTCGATAGCAGCGCCAATCTCTACTTTGCCGATTCCTTGAATATGACGGTCCGGGAAATACAAAGCAACTTTGTCGCTATCGACTTGACGCAGACGCCGACCCGCCAAGGGGCGTTATCCGCAACGCAGGATGAGACGGTTGCGAACGTCGGCAATGCGCCGCTAAAGCTGACCGCCCCCGACATCTTTGTCGACACGAACGACCCGGAAGGCGTCAACGCCGCGCTCGATCCTGCGACAACCACCTGCCCCATGACCAATCCCTTCCTGGCCGATGAAGCCGATTGCGTCATCGGCGCGGTCTTTGCGCCTTCGCTTTCCTTAGTGTTTGGAAGCGGTGTCTCTTCCGAACCGCTGAACGCCAATATCGACATCGGCAAATCAGGCGACACGCTGAACTCGCCGCTGGACATTGAACTGGTCGGGGTTGCAACCCCGTTGAACTCGACCTCGGTAGCGCTTACCTCCTCTTTGAATCCATCGCAATTCGGGCAGAGCGTTACCTTCACGGCGACGGTGACCACGGGCACGGGTAGTCTGACCGGGACGGTCACGTTCTTCGACGGCGCCACAACCCTGGCAGCGAATGTGGCTGTGAGCGGCGGCGTTGCTACCTACACAACCGCAGCGCTTGCTGTGGGAACGCACGCCATTACGGCGACGTACAACGGCGACAAGCTTCACTTCACCAGCACTGGAACGCTGACTCCGCCTCAGGTGGTGAACGAAGCGACAACCACCACGCTCGCAGCCGTCCCCGCGAGTCCCTCCGCTCTGGGCGCAAGCGTAACCTTCACCGCGACGGTGACTTCCGGCGGAGGCGGCGTTCCCCTGGACGGAACAGTCACTTTCACCAATGGTGCGGCCGCTCTGTGCAACGCCGCCCCGCTCACCTTGACTGCGGGGGTGTATACGGCGGTGTGTTCCACGACGGCGGCGACAGCGTTGGCCCAGGGAGTGAATACGATTACGGCGGCCTACATCGGCGACGCGGCCAACTACATTCTGGCCAGTTCAGCCCCTTTGCTTCAGGACGTGCAGGCTACCTCGACCACCGTGCTGACGACCAGCGGCAGCCTTTCGGTCTTTGGAAGCACTGTCACCTTTACGGCGGTGGTATCGGGCGTCGGTCCGGCGCCAACCGGCAACGTTTCGTTTACCGATTCGCTGAACGGCGCCGCAGCCGCCGCTCTGGCCTGCGCGCCTCAGCCGACTGCGCCGACAGCCACCTGCGCGACGGCAGCTCTCGCGGTGGGCACGCACACGATCGTCGCTTCCTACGCCGGCGATTCGAACTACAGCGCCAGCACATCGAATTCGGTCACTCAGGTGGTGAATCTGGCGCAGACCACAACCATCGTGTCCGCGGTTCCCGCTCCGGGGATCGCCGGAGCGCCGGTAGCGATTACGGCAACCGTCACGCTGGCGGGCGGAGGTTCCATGACAGGCGGCACGGTGAGCTTTGCGGACACCTTTAATGGGTCAACCGTCGTGTTAGGAAATCCGACGGCGCTGAGCGCAACCGGCACCGCCACCGTCAACCCGCTGCTTGCGCCCGGCACGCACTCTATCGTTGCAACGTATTCGGGCGATGCGGACGGCGCTGCGAGTATCTCAGCCGCTTATTCGCTCACGGTGAATCAGGCAGCTACTCAGACAACGGTAACCGCGACTCCCAATCCCGCCCTGGTGCAGGCAACAATAACCTTTACAGCGACGGTGGCTAGTGTTGGTGGAGGAATACCCGGCGGCACGGTCACCTTCAACGCCAACGGCAACCCGATTGGCGCGCCGGCAACGCTGGATCCAACCGGAACAGCCACCATCACCAGCGCGGCGCTTGCGGCGGGCACGTATACGATTACGGCCGTCTATAGCGGAGATACGAACGACCAGACAAGCACTGGGACCGGCGCTCCTCCGCTGGTGGTGGGGACAATCCCGACGGTTACCGATCTGGGCGCATCGACCACCACAGGCGCGAACCCGCAGGTGATCCTGGTGGCCGCTGTGCTGGATAACGCCGGAGGCAGCTCAGGCTCCCTGCCGGTGCCCACAGGCACCATCACATTCAATAGCGGGGCGACGACCCTCGGCACGGCCAATCTGGATTCAAGCGGCGTTGCCACACTGGTCCCGAACCTGGCGAATGGCACGACCTACAACATTGTCGCGGTTTACAGCGGAGACCCCCTGCATAGCCCGTCCACATCGGCCGCGGTCTCGATCAACGGCACGGCCTCGGGCTTTAACCTGACCGTGACTCCCAATGCCGTGACGGTCGCGTCCGGCCAGAATGTCTCGGTGAATGTGGCCCTGGCCTCGATCAATGGCTTTGCGGACACGATCGGGCTGGGTTGCGCGTCCCTTCCGGCGGGCGTGAATTGCCAATTCTCTTCGCCGAGCGCCGAGCTGGCGGCAAATGGCATTGCGAACGTGACGTTGACCATCGACACTAACAACCCGCTGGGCGGGGGTACATCAGCCATGAACGCGCATCCGGGAGGCCGCGGCGTTTCGCTGGCCGGGCTGTTGCTGCCGCTGAGCGCGCTCTTCGGATGTCTCTTCTGGCGCTTGAGAACGCGGAATGTGGGGTGGATGACCCTGGGGCTGGTTCTGCTGCTGGGGATCGCCGCGCAACTGGTTACCGGTTGCGCGGGGAGCTTCTCGCAGTCGAGCGCGGCGGCCGGAACTTATGTGATTCAGGTGACCGGCACCGGCGCAACCAGCGACGTTTCGCACTATCAGAATGTGAAGCTGACCATTTCCGCCAAGTAGCGCTAAACCATGAAACACCGCAGGAGAGAGATGAAGAGCTTCGATAATTGGGTTCAAGCGCGGGGTAGTGTTCTCAGGTTATTGCCATGCTGCGGCATTCAATTCGCCCTTGTTTTTCTGCCGGTTTGCCTGGGGCTGGGCCGCGCGGCGCATTCCCAGGCGGCGCCAGCCGCCGATGCGGGTGGCATGAGGCTGTCGGCCGGAGGCACGGCTTCCGGCTATGAACTGGGTTACGGCCAGGTGAAGATCGCGGGGGCGTCGGTCTTTGTGGACACCGACACACTGCGCCATTTTGGATTTGAAGGCGAGGCGCGCTGGCTGATGGTTCATTTGCCGAACGAGCAGAAGGGCCCTGCCGCCGATGAAACCGCCTCGACTTATATGGCTGGGGTACGCTACTCGCGGTATTACGGGCGACTCCAGCCCTATGCGAAAGGTTTGGTGGGCTTCGGGGAGTTTAACTATCCGTATAACTTGGCCAAGGAGACCGATCTGGTGATCGCGCCGGGAGGGGGCTTCGACTACCGCCTCACGAACAGAATCCGCTGGCGGGCCGTTGACTTCGAGTACCAGATCTGGCCGCAGTTTCACTACGGCCAGATGTCGTCCTATGGTTTGAGCACCGGCATCCGGATCAAGATTCGCTGATTGCCGCCGTCGTCGCCGGTTTGCAATTGCGGCGGGCGGGTTTGGACGGTCCCTCCCAGGAAAGACGGCTGGTGCGGTTGCAAAAACTGTCACCCGGAGAGCCCGCCGCGCATCTCAATATCCATGAGCCATGAGAAGGCGACTTTCGGAGCGGGCTGTTTTTGGGGAGTCGAGGCGGCGTTTGCGGCCATCCCCGGCGTAACGGCTACGGCGGTCGGGTATGAGGGCGGCTCGTTGGAACGGCCCAGCTACAAGGATGTCTGCACCAGCCAGACCGGCCACGCCGAAGTGGTCGAACTGGAGTTCGACCCCGCACAGGTCAGCTTCGAGCAGTTGCTGGACGCTTTTTTTGCGCTCCACGACCCCACCACCCTCAACCGCCAGGGCCCGGACTGGGGACCGCAGTACCGTTCGGCCATCTTCTTTCACACCCCCGAGCAGGAAGCCCAGGCCCGCGCCAAGATCGAGCGGCTCACCGGCGAAGGCCGCTTCAAGCCCAAGCGCATCGTCACCCAGGTCGAAGCCGCCCAGACCTTCTGGCGCGCCGAGGAATACCACCAGCGCTACCTGGAAAAGCGCGGCCAGGCAAGCTGCCACATCTAACAAGAAACAAAAAATGTAAATCGAACAAAACGAAGACAAAACGAAATCCTTGTTTCATCCGCGACGGGTCGGCAACGACGGTGGGGGACTAGAGCGCCTTAGGAATTCCGGTAGTCCGCAGAGGCGGTTGTTGAACAACGCCGATGCGTTCTCTTGGCTGATCGGCTTGTGAGCTTCGGCGAGAGCATTTTCCGCCGGGTTATGCGCCTGAACTGAATCACGACGAACTGGCATGGAGCCACACGAAGCGCGCCGGGGTAGCCAGAACGCCACTGCGCAAAGGGGAAAAGCTGCATGAAAAGATCGAAGCGCAACTGGCTGCAATCAGGAAAATGCCCAGCCTGGCAAGAGCATTCTTCAAGACTCCGAGTGTGGCCTATAGTACCGACGAGTGAGTAATACGCCCTTACTTGCCCAACTGTTTCACAAAGAAATCCGCCATCAGATGGTTTGCTTCGAGGGCTTCGGGCATCCGCGGGTCATACCAGAAGGCGTGTGTCAGCCCGTCGAAGACCACCAGCCGCGCATCGACGCCGGCGTTGAGGTACGCGCGGTGCAGGTTGACCGTGCCGCTGAGCAACAGATCGCGCGTGCTGGTGACAAACAGCGTGGGCGGCAAGCCGTGCAGGTCGGAGTAGATGGGCGAGAGAATCGGATCCTTGCGATTGCTGTCGCCCACATACGCCGGATCGTTGGGGCCTGCGGCATCCGGAGGGTCGAGATGCCCTGCGAGGCCGCGCAGTCCGAAGAGGGCTGCCGAGTCGCCCTTGCGCGCATAGTCGCCAAAGCCGCTGAAGATGCCCAGAGCCGCGGGCTGCGGCAGGCCGAGCTGCTTGAGCTTCGCCGCCACCTCGGCGGTCAGGATCGCACCGGCCGAGGTGCCGTAAATTGCGATGTGTTTCGGCGTGTAGCTCTTGAGCAGCTCCTTGTAGACCGCTACCGCGTCGTCCACAGCGGCCGGAAAGGGATGCTCGGGGGCCAGCCGATAAAGCACAGCCACAACTTTGATCTTGGCGAACCCGGCGATGGGAATCGACTCGGTGTAGGAGCCGGAGTCGGAGTCGAAGCCGCCGCCGTGCAGGTCGAGGAGCACCTTGTCTCGGTTGGCCTCGGGCATCCCGTCGGGGGTGACGATGCGCACCGGAACGCCGGCGATCTTCTCCTCGGCAAGCTGGTTGGGGCAGACCTTGCTCCACGCCGCCGCAGCCGGCACCGCCCAGGCGTCGGTGCGGCTTCGGCGCTCGGCCAGCGTCTCCGGCGGGACTTGGTCTGGCTCGCTGCTGCTCAGAGTCCGCTTTGCCTCGGCGCTGAGGCTTGACGGGACAGGAACCACCCGCGCGATGTGCGCCGTGCCCTGCGCATCGATGTAGCTCGTGTCGCGATTGGGCGCTTCGGCCGCGGTTGTGGGCTGAGGCGTGGGCTGCTGCGAAGGCGCTTGCTGAGCGGCCAGCGCGGCTAAGGGCAAAAGGGCGAGGAAAGTGCGAGTCGCAAAGCGCATGGAATCGATCCCCTGCAATAGAAAACTGATTCTAGCGCGCCTGGACCTCTCTCGGCCGAAATCCTTGCAGCCGTCGACGAAAGGGAGCGCTCACCGCCTTCCCCTTCGTCGATCGGCTACTTGCCTATTGCGAATCAATGCGGTAAAACCAGCAGCCCGCTCTTCAGCAGCTTTTCCGTCAGCCGGTCGATGGCCTTGGGCAGCTTGTAGGCGACGGTGCGAACGGCCATCCCCAACATCGTGGCGGCTTCAGCCTGCGTGTACTCCTGGAGAACGATGCGGCTGAGCATCAGCCGGTCCAGCGATCCGAGCTGGTTCAGGCACTTCTCCACGTCGAGGACGAAGATCACAGCATCCTCGAAGGTGCGAACCGGCCGGCTGGAGCACCATCCCCGGGCGATCGGGTCGCCGAGGATGTTCGGCGCCCTGCCAACCTGCATCGACGCATACAGGTAGCGCCGCAACAGGCTCTCCGTATGCCTGCGGTAAAAGCCCAGGCTGACCAGTGGCTCGGCAGAAGACGTTTTCTCGGCAGGCCTTGCCGCTGGCGTCTCCGCCGGTCTTTGTCCCCATGATCTCCGATCCTCCTGACCGGCCCGCTGTGGACCGTTGACTTCCAAAATCATCGGCAACTGGAGTGCTGCGCTCATTCGGCACCCCCGGTTGCTTCTGCCACCGCCCAGACTCTGGCCAGCGTCCTGCGGCCAGGGCGCCCTCGCTGTTTGCGGCTTTCCGGCGAGGGAAAGTCCTTCAGCTTTGCCTCACACTCCCTGCAATACACACTCCCTTGGGTCTGGGCGCGGTACCAAAGACAGCCGCACCCCTCGCAAATCTTCAATTGCACGCGCAATTCCATGACGAGTTCTCCGTGTTCTCGCATTTTCCCGACGGCTTGGCTTTAGTGTCTGTTTTCCGCGGGGTAGAAAGAGCCGGACGAGGCTGCTCAGGGTTCTCGTGCCCCGATGAGGGAGAGGATGTCCCGGCTGTAGTTGAAAGTTGAGCGGCGGTTCAGCCTGATTCTGAAAGAATCGGGTTGTCACACCTTGAAGGGAGAACCGCCGTGAAGAAACCGTACCATACG
>Ga0187847_10000941_pt1 | contig 28221 bp, 25 predicted proteins | sample June2016WEW_4_10_FD_132458 | JGI IMG/M metagenome (GOLD analysis project Ga0187847, IMG submission 132458) | Peatland microbial communities from SPRUCE experiment site at the Marcell Experimental Forest, Minnesota, USA - June2016WEW_4_10 | ecosystem: Environmental > Terrestrial > Soil >...
GCACGACACGCTTCTTCCGTAGCAAATTTCGTCTCCAACTCCATTACATTCCGCGGATACTCTTCTGCCACCATCCCGGCATACTAGATATTGGGGCTACCTGAGTCAAGGGGATACCCATCTTACGGAATTCACGAGTCCAAGTATATTGTGGCCCTAAAACACTCCTAATCCACAGCTAACTATGGTACGAGAAAGCGTGCGAGGAACCGACGAGCAGCAGAATCACGTATTTTAGTAATTTGTCTCCCGAGATGCGCGTGCGCAAGGATCATGCGCTGCGCGCCATCCGCATCATGGTGGACAAAGTGCTGGCCCAACTGTCGCGGCGGTTCGACACGATGTACGCCCGTGTCGGTCGTCCGTCGATTCCGCCGGAGAAGTTGCTGCGGGCGCAGTTGCTGCAGATCTTGTACTCGATTCGTAGCGAGCGGCTGCTGATGGAAGAGATCGACTACAACATGCTCTTCCGTTGGTTTGTGGGGTTGAACTTGGAAGATGAAGTCTGGGACGCAGCCACCTTCACCAAGACCCGCGATCGCTTGCTGCAAGCCGACGTGGCCAAGGAGTTCTTGGTGCAAGTGGTGGCGCAAGCGAGTGCTCAAGGTCTTACGTCGGATGAACATTTCACCGTAGACGGGACATGGTTGGAAGCCTGGGCGGGAGCAAAGAGCTTTCAAGCAAAGGAGGGGAAACCCGGGCCTCCGCCGGATGATCCGGGCAACCCGACGGTAGACTTTCACGGCGAGCAGCGGTCCAACAATACACACGAATCGAAGACAGATGCCGAGGCGCAATTGGCGCGCAAGGGGCCGGGTAAGGAGTCGAAGTTGAGTTGCAGCGGGAATTTGTTGGTGGAGAACCGCAACGGGCTGATCGTGGCTGCGGAAGTGTTTCAGGCCAATGGCACGGCAGAACGCGATGCAGCGTAGGTCATGCTGGAGAACTTGCCGGGTACGCAGCCGGTAACGGTGGGCGGAGACAAGGGATTCGACACGCAGGGATTCGTGGCCGAGTGCCGGAATATCAACGTGACGCCGCATGTGGCGCAGAACCACAAACGGCCTGGCGGCAGCGCGATCGATGGACGCAAGACGAGACATCCGGGCTATGCCACCAGCCAAAGAAAGAGGAAGGGAATCGAAGAATGCTTCGGCTGGCTGAAGACGATTACGCTGGCGCGCAAGCTGCGGCACCGTGGAGTTTGCAAGGTGGATTGGATCTTCACGTTCGCCTGCGCGGCCTACAATCTGGTGCGCATGCGAAACCTCGCAGCCGCAGCTCTTGCGGTGTAAGTCGAGGCCGAAGTGTGTCACGCAGCGCAAAAAGATAGCGCTGGGGGATAGAAAACAACTGAGAATCAACATTCCCGGACAATAGAAACGACGAAAACAATGAAAACGGAAAGAGAATTACGCCCCGCCGCCAGTTTTTCAGCGGCCTGCTAGGAAGGATACGGACTTCCTTCAATCCGAACAGGGCCGGAAGTCCAGTGTTAGCGCGACCGTTCCCGTTTTTTCATCCAATCGGCGTTCTGAGTCGCGGCACTCACAATTTGAAAACATGGAACCGTATTTTCGCAAGGACAGTTCCCAGAGCCTGCTGTTATAGATTTGACCGGGCTTGATCAGAAGTTCCATCAGTACTTTTTGTCGGGCCGATTCGTCCAAGCCTAGAACACTCACACTACTGACGTAAAACTGCTTGCCCTCGTCCATGTCGATGTCAAGGGAGATCAGCTCCCTTTCGTCGTCGAACTTCGTATCTGGAACGGAGGTGAAGTTGATATAACCCATCTCTCCGTAGGCTTTACTGAGATTCCGCAAACCGGTTGCGATCTTTTCACGGCTGAAGATGTCGCCGTCGTTGATCGGGAAAAGGCGACGCACTTCGGAAACGTCTCGTATCAACTTATGGGTTTTGAGCGTGATCCGATCCAAGCTGTATTGCAAGCCCTCGTCCACATGAAAACTAAGCGCAATGCGCCGACGAGTGGGACTGCTGGCCAACGTCCTTTCTTCGCCGCTAACCTGCACTTTAAAGTAACCATGATTTTGCCATCCTGCTCTCACTCTTTCCGCGACGTCGTCGGTCACTCCCCCAAGAGACTTTCCGTACGTGCGCTGCCTGATCGAATCTGCAATCTGGTCTTGCTCAGAGATTGGCAGTTGGATGGAGCCAGAGAACGTCACCTCGGCGATTGAGATTTGGGGACCGGAAGGCTGACCGTCATCGGAGGCCGATGATGCACGGGTCAGACAACCTGGGTCCTGTGCCTGAATGTTTGGCTTGCCAGCCAAGAGGCAGGTGAGAATCACGATCTGCGCAACTCGGCGGCGCATGACGCATTATAAGTCCGTCAGGATCCTAGCAGGTTATCAGGCGGTTTGAGCGCAATCGCCCGATAGCAGTCACCAGGTACCCTGGCTTTAGTGGGTTACGCGATCTTCCGTGCAGACGATCTTTCCATTGTCGAGAGCGTATTCACAGTGCCAGCGAAAACCCTCGGTGTCATGCGAACCATATCCCCAGACCCCGAGATACAGTTTGCCCTCTTCGATCCGCGACGCCTCCACGAACACGTGGTCGTTCTCCCGTAGCGTTGGTTGGAGGTCGGAGGGAACCAGGTGGACCAGCGCCGGTTCATCCAATACAACCGCGTCATCGAGATGGGCCAATGGGAATACCAGCGCACGGGAGGTCCTTTTGCCGACGTATTCCGTGATGGCAAGGAACTCGTTCCCTGACCACGCAACAGCGGCGACGCCAACATAATCGTAGAGTTTGCGCGACCGCCCAGTGGCAATCTCAACCAGCCAAAGACGGTTGGACATACCGGAGAAGTCAGACGGAGAATGATGCGCCACATCATTCCGTACTTCGTATCGTCCGTCCGGGGACTGCAAGGCATTCGCCTTCGGAAATACCACGAACTAGCCGCAAAAAGCAGAAGGGCAGAATGCAAGCGCCGCGAGCACAAGCGAGATGATTCGTTGCCGGTTCTGCATAGGGGAACCCTGTCCTACATTTCAATGAAATTCGTCCGCTGCAGCAGTGATGTGCTTCACCATGGGCATTACTTTCGTTTGCGGACGATGTTCCTCGACGCGGATCCCTGGAGGGACTGTGGAATTGTGGCGAAGAAAGGGCGCACGCTTGTGAGAACGCCTGAGGCTGTTGAAAAAGTCGATCTCTCGAAAGCGCCCGAAAAAACTTTGCATCAGGAAACCCTACCAACGACTTTCTCGATGACATTTGTTGTTCCCCCAAATTCCGGTTATTTTGCGAAAAACGAACGAACTTGTTCAACACCCACACCTGATTACTACAACAATGGAAATCGGGAATTCTCTTGGACGCCAAGGGTATACTGGCTGTCGTGTTCTCGTTCTGAATTCGGATTGCTGATCCCCACCAGATGCCATCTGTACAGCGAGCGCGTCGCGGAATTTTGGTGTTCATTGTGGCGCTCACAGCCACGACTCTTGCGTCAATTTGGCTGCGGGAGCGTGTCACGTGGCCCACTTTGACAACCGTTGCGTTCCCGATGCTGATGACTACGCTGCTTTCCTATTCCCCGGCCATTGCCTCGCTGATTGCGAGGATGAGCCTCGGAGAGAGCATAAAGGACGTATCCTTCCGGTTGCGAGGGGATTGGACGGCACAAGCCATGCTGATTGCTTGGCTCTGGCCTGTATTTTGTGGGTTGGGAACGTTCGGAATCGCATGGGCTACCGATCTTACGCGTTTTGCTTGGACTTCGGTCGACTCGGTCTATGGCACCTGGGGTCCGGAGAATCTGCTCGGCCTTTCAATCGCAGGAATGCCCGTCCTCCAGGGGTTTGCAATTCGACTGATTGCATGTTTGTTTTTCGCCGTTCCCGCCTGCTTGCAGAGCTTTGGTGAGGAACTCGGTTGGAGAGGGTATCTCTTGACGCGCCTGTTCGACGCGAAGATACCGGCACCGGTCTTCTTGAGCGGCCTCATCTGGGGTTTGTGGCACGTTCCCTTTTTTCTTGCCTGGGAGCCGAGCCGGAATCTGCCCGAGCGACGATCAATCTCACTTTCTTTCTTCGTGGCTGGCACCGTGGCTCTGGCATATCTATTGGGCTATCTTCGATTGCGATCCGGAAGCATTTGGCCGGCTGTGCTCGCCCACGCCTCCGGTAACACGATACTCCGGTGGGCATTCGATGGATTCACTGTGGCGAATCAATTTTGGAAGGGGGAGCTTTATCTACTGAGTACGGGCTTACCAGTTCTGATTATTCTCCTTGTCCGGCCCCCGTGGATTATCCGCTACTGCCCTGGCCACGGCAACGACAGCAGTCTGGCGCACTCCTGAACCCCGGTCGATCTCGCAAGCACTAAAACCTCAGTTTGACCTAATATCGCATCAATTAAGCTCGTAACCAAACGGTTACAAGTGGTAATCGCCCGATTTTGCCAATCGAACCTTTAACGCCAAAGTGTCAGATACGAAACGTGTGTGTCAGGCAGCACGCGCATCCCCACTTCCAACCCTATGTATTTGACTGGAATCAGATTCGGAAGCCTGCGTGCTTTTCAAATGACGGATGGAGCAAAAGTCTCATGCATCTGACCCGATCACGCAGTTCGCTTTGGATGCTGGTCATAAGTTTGACGGTTTCCATGCATGCACAATCTGGACTACCCGAGTCCTCGTCGAAGATCGTCGAAACGAATCTGACGTTCCCTTCTCCGGTTCAGTGGGCGGCCAACAGCGCGGAGATATCACTCATACATGTCGCATGGGGGCCCGCGAACTCCCCGGAAATGTCATCCAAAGGTCGACAGAAGAGTGTTCGGGAGCAGGCGACCTTCTATCCTGATCGCCCGTATGTGGTGGCACTGGGCTTCAGTGCGAAGTCCGTGGGTGTCGTTCCGACGACTAGCTACTCAACCAGTGGCCTAGTTCGTGTCAAGGATACGGATGGAGACATTGAAGTGTCGATGGTCCTGACGCCCGAGGGCTTTGTGCCTTTTCCAGGTTCTCCGGGTGTCTACGACCTACACTTCGACAAGAACATGACCACAGAATACTGGGACCTGTTTCCTGCTGCTCCCGATCAGAAGGAATTTCTCTTTCAGGTATTTCCGGGGAATGTCCGAGCGAACAATCCGCGGCTCTCCTTCAGAATCGTTTTACGGGGTGATGACGTTGCCATCGTCAATGCTTCACCGCAGTCAGGAACTGCTTGTATTGAGCTCCGCAACGACTTTGCGGGCACCGTGGGGGCGAGTGCTCATGTGAAGGTCCACTTGGTCGGAAAGAACGCTACCTTGTTGGGGACTGAACAATATCAGAGGATCGGCAAGACACTATGGTTGAGGGGTAGCTTTGATAGCTTGGGCAACTTTGTGCTTCAAGAACGCTACCCAGAAGATCAGATCACAGGAATTGTTAAGGGGAAATTCTCCGATGGCTGCCAGGTGATGCAAGGGTATTTCTCAAAACCCGATGGATCACGACTGCAGCCTTTCGAGCTGCGTCAAGTGCACTCGGTCGGGACTCAACGGCAGATTCCCGATCAGGACGCACCGCAGAACTGACCAATTTAAGGGACAAAGAGGAGAAGCAAACCATCGACCGCTTTCGGGTGGAATGTTGGGGCACATTGGCTCTACCCGCCAGCCGCCTCACGAAGAACGATGCGTCTTTTGTCCAGGGCGAGCTCCGGACGTCAAACACGGCGCGACCATCCCGACCGTCTCGATCGTGGCGGGCCAACTGCGATAGATCGACTACTCAATCTCTCCGAAGGCAGATGGGCCGGAGCCAGCAGCAAACGGCACGCGAACACCAGCCCGCCGAAGAAACCGATCTTGTCATGGAATCAGTCACACTCACGGACATCGCGACAGGGTTCGCTGTGCCGCCAGCTCACGGTACAACTTCTTTGCTTCCTCGCGGTGCCGCAGTCGCCGCTCTTGCAGTTCCCCGATGGCGGTATCCATAAAAGCAATTTGCTGAAAGCTCGGGCGATAATCGCATCCTAATAATGATCATTTTTCGGGTCGTCTCTCCCGAGCGCTCTTGGCTGGTTGGTAACCACCAAAGTTTACTCGGGTACAGGAGCCGACATTGTCATGGAATCAATAGCGCTTTTCGACCCGGACAGGCGGCGGCCAATTCTCGCTGAGCGTAATTGCCGGTTGAGGATACAATCTCAACGGCGAAACAGGACAAGCCGCACTTTCCTTCATCCCCGAAAATACTCTAGCCCGCTCGCAACCGTTACGCCCTATGAATACTCTAACCAAACCTGTCTGAAGCGGGCGGGCGCGATCGAACTGCGTCAATCAGCAAAAGATTAACGGAGAAACTGTGAGCCAAAAAAATTATCCGCCGGCGGCAAGCAGGAGCTTCGCACTATATGCTGGCTTAGCCATCGTCAGCCTGCTCGCCCCTTCAATCCTGCTCTCGGACGACGTGCTCGTCCGGCACCGCCAAGGCGCTCTTCGCGGCTTTCTCGTATTGCGAAGCCCCGACGGAGCCATGATTGCAAACGGGGATTCCTCACAGGTGGTGCGTGGCGGTCGTGTCACCAGTAAAACTCAATTTCACTTCAAGGACGGTTCGACTTACGAAGAGACGGCTATCTTTTTTCAGTCGAAGAGCTTTCGGTTGCAGAACTACCACCTGATTGAACGCGGCCCTTCGTTTCCCAATCCCGTAGAGGTGTTCATCGACTGCCTGCGCGATCAGGTCGAGGTTCGCTCCCATGATGACAAGGGACATGACAAAGTAATCAAGCAGCACATGGATTTACCGACCGATCTCGGCAACGGCATTCTCTTCACTCTCTTCGAGAACTTGCGACCCGGCACGTCCAAATCCACCGTGTCGCTGCTCGTCACGACTCCGAAACCGCGAATAGTTCGAGTAAACGTCACCCCGACTGGTACTCGAGATCCCTTCTGGATTGGCTACTCCAAGTACGATGCAGCCCACTATGTCCTGAAAATCGATATTGGCGGAATTGCCGGAAAGGTGGCCCCTCTGGTGGGGAAGCAACCACCCGACAGCGATGTGTGGATCCTCGACGGCACCCCTCGTCTAGTCGTCAAATTCGAGGGGCAGCTTTTCGAGGGCGGGCCAGTCTGGCAAATGGAACTCGCCGCTCCCACCTGGACGTCGTCTGCCGGCAGCGGTCACCAATAACATCTGCGTTATTATTTTTGGAACCAGAATATGGACCAGACGCTTGGAACCGCAGCATTTGTCAGCGAGTACGACGTAATCCCTGTCAGAGACGCTCACACTACGGAACCGGAACTGCATTGGGGGCGCGGTCAGCAAATCGCGCTCACGAATCTCTATTGGACTTACCCGTCGCCATTCCCAAGCAGAAGCGTGATGGTGCCGTCTCCTTCGTTTGCGACTGCAAGATCCAGTTTCCCATGCGATTAAAATCGTCCACTACGATGGCGATCGGGGTGTTTCCGATCGCGATCGTTGATGGCGTCCCAAATGTTCCATCGCCATTCCCCAGCACACGATTACCGCGTTGCCGCCGGAATCGGTCACCGCGAGATCGAGCTTGCCATCACCATTGATATCGCTGGCGACGATCCCGATTGGCTCTCCCCGAGGGTTATGAACGAGCCACCCGTGAATGTTCCCTCGCCGTTCCCAAGCGATATAGGCACACCGGAATACGGATATTTGGCCTATCCGCCGTTCGCCACAGCCGCATCGAGCTTTCCGTCGGCATTGAAATCCTCAGGGGTTACTCAAAACCGGCCAACGAGAATGAGGCCCGGGACGTTGATTTCGGAGTGGGGCATTGGCCTTCGTCGATGTGAGCAACGTCTTGAACGAAGCGAAAAAAGTGATTGCCCTGGGACGACTCGGATGGCGACTGCGGCGCATCGAGCAAGAGACCGGGGTGCGTCGGGAGGCCGCCGGAGCCCGTCTGAAAGCGGCCGGGATCGCGGTGCGGCTGCCAGGAGCGTGCGGACGGCGACCGCCGGCAAAACCGGCCAACGAGGACCCGGTGACCACCGGGTCGGCCGGGGCAAAACCGACCCCCACGATCAACCCCAAACCCCAACGACCCCCGAAAGCCTTTCCACGAAGGGAAAAGCAAAAGCAACTTCAAAACCGGCCAATGCGGTGACCACCGGGTTTGGTGTGGAGTCGACAGGACTGGAAGTAAATCCGACGCAGATTCGATCCACCGGTGCCTGCGAGCCGTTTTCGTGAAGCCCTCGATTTAGGTCTGAGGCGTGGTCGCGATGCCACCGCAATCTGGCAAAACCTAGTCGCGGAGAATGGGTTCGACGGGAGCTATCAGACGATCAAGCGCTACGAGCACAAGTTGCGTGGAAATCAGCCATTGCAGCCATGCACGGTGATTCTGACGGGACCGGGAGCGGAGTCCCAAGTGAATTCCGCCACTTGGGGTCCGAAACCCTGCTGATCAGAGCGTATCGCAAGAAGGATGCAAATGAGCACAAAATCTGATGCTCTGACAGAATTACGTAAAAAATCAGCAGAGTGTCGGCAATGAGAGGTAGGCTGCCGAGGGGATAATCGGAAACATGATTCATTGCGTCTAACGGACGCTGACGGAAGGTGGAATCCGCACTCCATTGCGCGTCTCAAAAGGCGATCGGGTCGGTCGAGAGCACGCTGCTTGTGGTTGCTAGAAATGTCCTCGGATGAATGTCAGGAAGAAAAATCGCTTCGCCGCCACCTGCGGCCGGACGAGGCAGATTTATAGCAGCCTGAGCTTCAACAAAACCCGTTGTATCAAGGCGGCGGTTCGAGTCGGTTTGGCGGCATCGGTAGCTGAATCTTTCTTGTCCCGGAGCAGCGGCGCGGAGATCCTCAGGGCTTCCATCTCATCAACCGATTTCGCGAGTGCGGAATGTCTCTCCAAGAGCGTTTGATATGCATTTTTCATTTTTCATCGTGAGGCTACCAATTTAAACGCAGAGGCCTCTGCAAAATGCAACGAAACTGTTCCTGAATCTGAGCTAACCCGCTAACACACTGTAGGAAAGAGAGTTAACCAAATGTCTGACTTGCTATGTTAAACTTTGGCGCCGTGGTTGCGACGAGGTCCACATGCAGCAGCACGGATCAGCAGGCCGATTTGTTCATTTTGGCTCCTTCGAGGCCGATCTCCGGGAAGGCGAACTCACCAAGACGGGTAGCCGGATTCATTTGCAACAACAACCATTTCAGATTCTTGCCCTGTTGTTGGAGCGTCCCGGTCAAGTCGTCACGAGGGAAGAAATCCGTCGGAAACTGTGGTCCCACACTACGTTTGTGGAGTTTGACGACTCGTTGAACACTGCGGTGCGGAAGCTGCGCGAGGCCTTGAACGATTCGGCCGACAATCCCAGATTTGTGGAAACCGTTCCCCGTCGGGGCTACCGTTTTGTGGCTCCGGTGACTTGGACGCCGGAACCGCCTTGGGCCTCAATCCGGTCCCGCATCGCTCGACACCCTTATCTTGGGCTCGCCGCGGCGCTGCTCGCGGCGGGCGTAGCCGTTGGGGGATTCTGGCATCTTCGCCCTCCAGCCTCCCGAATCGCTCCCGAAGATACTATCGTTCTCGCCTACTTTGGCAACAGCACTGGCGATCCGGTATTCGACGACACGCTGCAGACGGCGCTCGGCATCTCCTTGCGGCAATCGCCTTTCCTTAACGTGCTCTCGGACAGTGAGGTAGCGAAGACCCTGCGACAGATGGCCCGTCCAACCGGGACAAAGCTCACGCCGGAGATAGCCCGCGAGCTTTGCCAGCGCGCAGGCAGCAAGGCCTATGTTGCAGGAGCGATTGGCAGCTTGGGCAGCGAGTATGTGCTCGGCCTGAAGGCGGTAAATTGCTTGAGCGGAGACACGCTAGCCGAGCAGCAGATGACAGCGTCGTCAAAGGAGAACGTGCTGGACGTGCTGGGCGAGGAAGCATCCAGGCTGCGGCGCGAACTGGGCGAATCGCTGGGCAAGGTGCAGAAGTTTGATGTCCCACTCGAACACGCCACAACGCCATCGCTCGAAGCTCTGAAGATGTTTAGCCTTGGCATCAAGGCCTGTCGCGAGAAAGGTGCCGCCGCAGACCTGCCGCTCAGTCAACAAGCAGTTGAGCTTGATCCGAATTTTGCCATTGCCTACTTGCAAGTGGCCACCGACTACACCAACCTCGGTGAGTTAGAACTGGCCAAGGACTACTTCAGCAAAGCTTTCCAGTTGCAGGAGCATGCCAGCGAAGGGGAGAAGCTGCGGATCGTCGCCGAATACTACCGGAATGTTACAGGCGAACTGGACAAGGCAGCGAAAATCTATGAGAGGGAGATTGAGAGCTATCCGCGGCGAGGCGGCGCGTACAACAATTTGGGCATAGTGTACGGGGATCAAGGGCAGTATGAAAAAGCCATGGAGATGATGACGCAAGCGCTGCACCTTGCGCCCGATCAGATATCTCACTACGACAATCTCGCCAACTTCGCCCTCGCCCGGCAGCGTTTCGACGAAGCGAGGCGGATCGTCGACGAGGCGCGGGTGCGAAAAGGCGACGATTTTGTATTGCACGGCATCATTTATGCTCTTGCCTTCGTTGGCTCGGACTCTGCCGCCATGAAGGAGCAGCAGCAGTGGTTTGCAGGTGAGCCCGGATATGAGCACTTTGGATTGGCTTTCGCATCCGACACTGAGGCGTATCGCGGCCATTTAGACAAGGCACGGGAACTGACCAAGCAAGCCGTGGACTCCGCCATCCGAGCTGGCAGTCAGGAAGCTGGGGCAATATGGCAGGCGAATGCTGCCGTCGAACAAGCCGCTTACGGCAACACTACAGAATCTCGGCGTATTGCGGCGGAGGCCTTGAAGCTTGCTCCCACGAGTCAGGGCGTCGAGGTCGAAGCCGCGCTGGCTTTTGCCATGGCAGGCGATACGACACGAGCCGAATCCTTGGCACGGGACTTAGGGAGACGCTTCCCGCTGGACACACAAGTGCAGTTGCTTTGGCTACCCGCGATTCAGGCGCAATTGGCGCTAGACCGAAAGAACCCCTTTTCCGCCCTGACCGACCTGCAAGCCGCTTTACCAATCGAGTTGGGGGAAATTTCGTTCGTCAACAATATTTCCTGCCTCTATGATGTCTATGTCCGCGGACAGGCCTATTTGGCAGCCGGACAAGGCAGTGCGGCGACCGCAGAGTTTCAGAAAATCCTCGACCACAGTGGCATAGTTTGGAACTGCTGGACCGAAGCCTTCGCGCATCTAGGGGTGGCTCGTGCTAACGCTCTGCAAGCCAAGACCTCACGAGGCGTAGATGCCGATGCAGCCCGGGTTCGGGGACTCGCCGCCTACAATGACTTCCTCACCCTCTGGAAAGATGCCGACCCCGACGTGCCAATCCTGAAAGAAACCATGAAGGAGTACGCGAAGTTTGCAGTAGCTGCAAAAGCACTGTCCGCAACGAGATACAGAAGGTACCCGCCGACTCCTTCTGCCGCCACAGACGCGAGGCTGAATAGGAATCTGAGTCCCTTGAACCGGCCTTGAGCCCGACACCATCGTGGAACGCCTGGAGCCTTCGCCAACGTGAGCGCTGGGCAAGGTAGAATCTCCTGCGGGGTGCCCCACGGAATCTCTATTTATCAACTATCGCCGCGATGACGCGGCCGCCTATGCCGGCCGCCTATCTGATCGCCTCTCGGCCGTTCTGGGCGTACACCGCGTGTTCATGGACGTGGAAGGGATCCAGCCCGGACAAAATTTTGCGCAGACGATCGAGCAAGTCCTGACGCGGTGCTCGACGGTGCTGGTGGTCATCGGTCCGCGCTGGCGCGAACTGCTCGACCTCCGTGCAGCACACAGCGAGCAAGACTACGTTGTTCATGAGATCGCGGCGGCACTCGCCGCGAAAAGGACCGTTGTACCGGTGCTAGTCGGCGGCGCGGCGATCTCGTGCCTGGGCACTCTGCCCGCCGCGTTGGCGGATCTCTCATTCCATCAGGCGGTGGAACTGCATGATTCCAGCTTCGACGACGATTGCGACCGTTTGTTGAAGAAGCTCAAGCAATCCGGCGCCGTACCACGCGCGCTTAAGAAACCTGTCCTTTGGATTGCAGCCGCGACGATCATGGCGCTATCGGTACTCACGGCGGCCCGCATGGGCCTGGGGCCTTGGCGCGCCCCGCACGAACGTAAGCTGCGGACCGAACAATTGCTTCATACCGCAGCAGTGCAGGCCGTACAAACTGAGTATGAGTCGGCCTTCGAGTCCTATCAGCAGATTCTGCAACTCGATGCCAGCAACCGGGTCGCGCAAGAGGGGCAGGTTGATGTCGCAATGCGCTGGCTGGAGAATTTTCACGTGCTGGCGCCGGAGGGACAGCGACCGGAAGAGGTTGCCGCACCGCAGTTAGTGCAGCTCAAAGGCGTGCTCGAAGCCGGCCTGGCGCGAACCAGAGGTGGAGATACGCGCGCCGCAGACATCCTGGCGCATCTCGGCTGGGCCCACTATATGAATGAGAAAATCGCGTTCAAGGAGTTCGGTAACGCAGAACGCTACTTCCAACAGGCCCTAGCCGTCTCCCCGACGAACGTCTATGCCAATGCATTCCTGGGTAATTGGCTGCTGCAAACGGATGGTGATCGTGCGCAGGCTCTAAGTCACTTCCAGACTGCCCTGGCGACCAATCAGGAGCGAAGCCTGGTGAGAAGCCTGCAGCTCGGGGGGATGTACCACAACGACGCTCCGGGTCTGCGGGGCGAACTCGTGAAAGCCCTCAACGAAATGCGGGTCAACCGGGAACCGCTGGACAAGAGTTTACAGGGCCGGATTTCCTACCTTTATAGTCCGACTGTGAGCACCGCCTCCGAATTGCGTGAAGTGCTCACCGCGGTGCCGGTCGATGATGCCTGGACGACTTATCTGTGGCTGAATCCCGGGCATTCAGGGGATTCGACCGTCGAGCGCGACTTTGTGCACGCGAACCTCACCGAGATTTCAGGTGACCGGGCAAAGGCCCTGGCCGAGTTTAAGGCACTCGCGGTCGCACTACGCGCGCGGCAGTTCCACGGCAGAATCGCGGATTACACGGCGGCGGCGATCACGCGCCTTTCCCAGCCTTCCTCATAGCCAGCTGAGGACACGAGCACAGGGCACAGACTGTGAGGCGGCTGAGGTGCTTGCTCTCTAGGCGGTGGAAAAACAGGCCAAGGATAGTTCCGTGGCGCAACGCTTCGAAATGCTCCAAGCACATCGGGCCCTGAGGGTCTCAGCAAGGCGACACGAGTGCGACTGGCAGTCGATTCCATCCGACCGAGTTCTCAACAGACTCGTCTGTGCGCCGGGCGGCTGGAACAAACCGAAGGACCATCAGGGACGTCGCCCAGTTGCGACACCATCCCTAGAGCGTCTTCAGGTACTCGATAATCTCCTGACGCTCTTCTTCGGACAGCTTGCGGCCAATCACGCCCTTGCCCTTGGGACCGTCGTTGAACTCATGCCCTGCGTTCGAATTGCCGGGGCGATCGGTGCGGAACTCAGATGCGCCTTCGAGCGGATTGGTGTCGAGACCGAGTTTGACGAGGTCGTACTGTTTGCTCCCAAGATAAAAAACTGTTGGTCGCTCCGAAACCGGTGAAAGCAAAGCGAACATGTTGGGAACAGAACCGTTGTGAAGGTAAGGAGGCGTTGCCCAGATTCCGTTATGGGGACGCGCCTTGTACGCCAGAGGAGTGAGAAGTTCGTTTTTCCGGGAGCCTTTCCATTCCTCCTGCTGTTCCGGCGAAAGCTTGAGCTCAGTGTAGGCCTGATCGATCACCTTCTGCGTGATGTACATGAGGCCGTCGCGAGCAGATACGACGCCTCTTCCCAGCGGCCCACTATCGGCGGTGCGCTTGTAGAAGTTCTCCGCTTCCTTCGGATCGGTTCCAATCTCAGCCAGCGGAATCATGGTCACTTTGAAGAATTGTCGTCCTTCGCTGTTCGTGTTGCTCGTCCAATGCTCCGGTTTGCGACCTTCGTCGGATAGCATGGGAGGCTGGTGGCAATGGAGGCGCCTCTTCGGACCTACTAACACTCTCGCCATCATCTTTTACCATTCCCCACAACCCGCCCGCTCGACGAACAAATCGCGAATCGCGCATACAAAACCCATAGCTCCCTCGCGTCCGCCGCGCCAGCGGCTTCCTACAAATCCTTCTATCGCAAGTGCCCCGTCGGCATACACTTGGGTCCCCGCCGGAGCTCTCCTGTCGATAGGAAACTAAGATTTAGAGCGCAGCAGGCCGGCTGGACCAAAGGTTTAGATCTTCAGCCCTATCACGCATTTTGGGGTGGGGAGGTGGCGGCCAATCGGTTGTTCCACCACCTTGAGCCGCAAACTGCGACGATATATGCAAGAGATACACCGAAGCAGCTAATCATGGAATACAAGATGAGGGCTGACGTAAACGGGAATGTTGAGATTCGCGATGCGTTCTGGAATCCAAATCATGCGCCGGCAATCCACGATGTGGTGCCACCCATCCTGGCCTATGCTGACCTTACGACAACCACAGACGGTAGGAATCTTGAGGCTGCGAAGATGATCTATGACGAATTCATTGAGCCCGCCCTTAGAAATTAAGCATGACCAGATCGATCCGAGCGTTCTCGAAGTCATCAGAAAGATCGATGAAATTGCAAACAAGCATGAAACAAGATATTTCCTGGCCGGTGCAACCGCGCGGGAGGTGATTCTCAGGCACGTTTTCGGCAGACCGCCCGGACGTCGCACTCTGGATGTTGACTTCGGCATTGCGGTGCGAGACTGGGACCACTTCAACACATTGCAATCATCAACGGAGCAAGCCGGTTTCACGCCACATCCGCATAAGATCGACCGGCTGATATACAACTCGACGCCTGTTGTAATTGTTGATCTGATCCCCTTCGGAGGTGTGGAAAGCACAGATCGAACCATTTCCTGGCCCCCCCCGAAGAGGACATTGTGATGAGAGTAACCGGCTTCAGCGACGGACTCGAATCTGCAGCCGCCGTCCCCTATGAAAACAATCTGGTTGTTCCGGTGGTCAGCCTTCCGGTGCTGCTAGTCCTCAAGCTTCTTGCGTGGGTAGATAGAAAGCACGAGAAACGGGACGCTGCTGATATACATACGCTATTGAAAGAGTACGGTGACGCAGGAAACGAGGACCGCCTCTACGGAGAAGAACTAAACGTCCTGGAAGCTGAAGGCTACGATTTCGAACTTGCAGGAGCGAGGTCGATCGGCCACGATGCTGCTCTCGTGATCTCGCCCGACACAAGAAATCGTGTTCGGGACATTCTGCAATCCGAGCCTCTAATGGCCGGACTGACCAACCAGATCATCCTGTTGTCGGTACGTAACGATTCAGATTACATCCGCAGGCAGGAATCGCTCGTGAGCAAGCTCCGACGCGGTTTCCTGAGTGCAGAGTTAGCTGCGGTATCGTAGAGAGGGTCGCAGTCCACTTAAGTCGTGAGCCTAAGCTGCAAGAGCTGCTGAACGGGATGTGCTTTCTGTTCACGTGTGAGATACCCCGTATCAAGTCGTCCCCAAAGCTGTCGCCGATGAGCGTCGGGACTTGGTCGGACAGTCCGATGGCAGCGGACGCTACAGTGCTCACTGGCGGTACGAGGGCATTGGGCCGGACTACGTGGAAATGGAGGGGCGCGCCAGTTACGATGTTGCGGTCTTGTTGGAGTACATCCGACAGAACACACGAGTGCCTTCACTGCCGGCTGCAATGGAGGAAGCTCGTGAGGGTCTATAAGAAAAAGAAGTCGAAGTATTGGTGCACGACTTCGCGGTCCGTGGCGAGCGTTTTCGGGGAGCGACCATGGAGACGAACGAAAGCACGGCACGTAAAATCGCGGCCCTTAAGTTCCCCGATGCATACGAGAATAATGACCCCTCCGAAGAAGGCACCCACTACGCGTAAGGTTTCGGTGCGGTTTTTGGAGTGGGTCGACTCAGCACGACTCGTCAAGAAATCCAAAATGTACTATCAGGATGGGTCGCGCCTCTCGACGACTACTTCCATCTTGGGTATGCGACTTGACACCGTCAACAATGATGTCGCCAAGCGCGCCTCAGTTTTAGCGGCTCAGCGGCAAATACCAACTCTGCCTTGCGGACTCTGCGGCGGCTTTGCACAAAGCTGAGGAGTGGAAGTTGATCCGGAGAGCTCCCAAGATCAAACGCATGGCGGAAAAGAACGCTCATTTAGGTTGGACGACGAAGCAGACGGCAGACTTCTGGCCGGGGCAGCAAAATGCAATTGGGGCCTAGGACGTTTGAGCTTTTTCGCGACGTCGTGATTCTTGTGCGCGATACCGGTATGAGAAATGAGAAGGAGCTATATCAGATCCGAATCGAGAACATCGATTGAGATCGTCGGCTGATCTTCGTCGCGGGCAGCAAGACCGTCAACGGAGTCCGAGACGTACCTATGAGCGATTGAGTTCTCAATCTCCTGCGGATCCGTTGCGGGTCGCGACAGGAGGGTTGGCTGGTCCCGTCTAAACGCTCCAAGGTGGGGCATTTGATTACAATGGCCGGCAAGTTTCGCCAGGCTCGCACGAAAGCTGGCCTACCGAAGAGTCTAGTGCTCTTTGTCGTTGTCCTCTCGCACAACGGGGCGGAGCGATCTTGGGCGCAACTGCAGTGTCCACGAGTCTGACACCGGCGTAAGTCAGCGCGAGTTCGAAGCCTGCTCAGCAAAACCGCCGGGCAGCAAAGTACGCACCCTATGAATAAATCCCAGGCGCCTCATGTCCAAGCTTCTGCACGTACTCAACGTAGGGCCCAGGATAAACAGTGGGATGGCGGTCCGTGCCGCTCTCACCGCCCAGTTCCAGCACTCGTGAGCCGAGACCGCGAAGGAACATGCGGTCATGCGATACGAAGATCATGGTGCCTTCAAAATCCTTCAGGGCGTCCACCAGCATCTCCTTGGTTGCAAGATCCAAGTGATTAGTCGGTTCGTCGAGCACCAGGAAGTTCGGCGGGTTGTAGAGCATGCGCGCCATTGCCAGCCGCGATTTTTCGCCGCCCGAAAGAGTGCGGATCTTCTTATCTACGTCTTCGCCGGAGAACTGGAATGCCCCCGCCAGGTTCCGCAACGACCCGGGACCGTCTTGGCGAAAATCTTGTTGCAACTGTTCGATGACGGTGAGATCGGAATTTAGCACGTCCAGGGATTGTTGCGCAAAGTAGCCCATATGCAGGCTGGCGCCGAGCCGAACGCTCCCAGCATCTGGGGCACTGGCTCCGGCAATCATCTTGAGAAGCGTGGTCTTGCCGGCGCCGTTTCTTCCCATGACGGCCCAGCGTTCTCCGCGGCGGATGATGAGATTGAATCCTTCATAAATCACACGCGGGCCGTAACTCTTGTGCAGATTCTCAAGGACGGCCACCTGTTCGCCGGATCGCGGAGGGAGACGAAACTCAAACTTCACCACCAGGCGTTTCTTCGGCAGTTCGATCTTCTCGATCTTATCCAAGGCCTTGATCCGGCTCTGCACCTGGGCCGCTTTGGCCGCGTGTGTCCTGAAACGATCAATGAAGCGCTGTTCTTTGGCAAGCATGGCCTGCTGCCGGGCAAATGCTGCCTGCTGATTGCTCTCTCGCACCGCCCTTTCGCGCTCGTAAAAGTCGTAGTCACCCGAGTAGGTGATAATTTCGCCGCCATCAATCTCTGCAATCTTTGAGACCAAACGATTCATGAACTCGCGGTCGTGCGAGGTCATGAGCAGCGCGCCAGGAAATGACTTGAGAAACTGTTCGAGCCAAATGATGGATTCGATGTCGAGGTGGTTCGTCGGTTCGTCCATCAGCAATACATCCGGCATTCCGAGCAGGACCCGTGCCAGTGCAACCCGCATTTTCCATCCGCCGGAGAGAGCGCCGACGTCGCCGTCAACCTGATCGTCTTTGAATCCCAGACCGTGGAGCACTTCACGGGCTTGCGATTCGAGCGCGTAACCTCCCAAATGCTCGTACTCCTCCTGAACGTGACCGAAGCGATCAAGAATGCGGTCCATGTCATCAGCCTTGTCAGGGTCGGACATTTCCCGCTGCAAGGCTTCCAGTTCGTGGTGCAGATCGCCGACGCGTCCGCTCCCTGCGATCGCTTCATCCAGGACTGAACGGCCCTGCATTTCCTCGACGTCCTGGCGAAAGTAGCCGATCGTCAACTTTTTGGGGACTGAGACCGCGCCCTCGTCGGGAGTTTCCTCGCCGACCACCATCCGGAAGAGCGTTGTCTTGCCCGCCCCGTTTGGACCGACCAGTCCGACTTTTTCACCGGGATTCAACTGAAAAGAAGCGTCCACGAAGAGCAACTGCTTGCCATACTGCTTATTGATGTTGGAGAAAGAGATCATTTTGACGGAGCAACTCGCGGCTCGCTGCCTCTTCCAGTGTAGCCCGGCCACATTGCCGGCCAACGCTGGCACGTTGGATTATTGAAGGTTTGCCCGTCATCCGCCCCTTGAAACGTTTGGAACTTGATACGGCATGGCCGGGCATCCAAGCTCACTTCTTCAGTCCCGCCGGCCAATTCGTCAACAGGCTAATCGATGAAGACTTCGTGCGGTCCGCTGTGAGCACGGCGAAACGCTGGCCATCGGCGCTCACGTCATACAGCGGTGAAGTGCGGTCTGGGGGATTCGGGAAATCCAGCTGAAATAGTGGGCGAATGGAATCGACACCGAAGGTCGGCGCGGTATGAATCTGCGCCACCATCAACCGGTTTCCCATGGTCACATAAAACAATTCGTTGCGGCTGAAGCGCGCCAGCCACCCTCCGGTCGTTGAGATCTGGGATTTTGATCCTGCGCCCGGGAACGGCACCACGTAGACTTCCGGCCGTCCAGTTTCGTAGGAAAAATAGGTAAGCCAGTGGCTGTCGAAAGAGAATCTGCCCTCGTATTCGCTGGCTTTCAGTCCAGCCGTAGCCGCTGGCCGAAACGCCTTGCCGCCTGCCAAAGGCAAACTCCAGTTGGAGAAAACCTCCTCCTTCGTGCTCATATGCATCGACAGATATTTTCCATCTGGCGACCAATCAATGGGAATGCAGAATGTATAAGCGTCGTTGATATAGATGGTCTCTTCGGGACGGCCGCCATCGAGCGGTCGCCGCGGACCGAAAACTTCCGGTTTTCCATTACCATGTATGCAAGTTCTTTTCCGTCCGGCGACCAGACCGCGAACCACACACTCGGTCCGTAAGTAATCCGGGCAGGCTGCCCTCCGGCCACCGGATACACCCATATATCCTCGGCTCCCGATTTCGGGTCCGTAACCGTGACTGCAATCGACTTTCCGTCGGGGGAGAATCGCGGGACGTCATAGAGCGCAAGCGGTCCAGGGGTGGCGACGACGTTTCCGTTGCGATCAAAGACCTTCAGTTCGGATTCGGCGGAACTCTCGTGATAAGCAAGTACACCATTCGTAGAGACCGAGAAATATCTGGCATTCCCCAAAGTCTGAGGTTCGCCCGAGACCTTCCAAGTGCCAGGGTCGAAGGCCTGCGCCATGAGGTGACCTTCGCGAGAAAATAGCAGGCGACCCGAGGCAAATTGCGGCATCTGGCCGCGCACAACCGTCACCCCATCCTGCTCAGCTTTACCCAGCTCACCAACCCTGATTTCGCGCGGGGAACTCCAAGAGGTAACCGCATAAAGAAAATGTTTGCCATCGGGCAGAAAAAAGGGCTCGTGATGGGAGTTCTCTGTTTCCTTGAGCTTTGTCGCCGGCGACGCGTCTCCGCCAGAGGCCGCCACGCGATAGATCGCGCCGGCTCTTTCTTTGCAGAATAAAATCGCGCCCTCCGTGCTCCACGTACCGCCGCCGCTTTCGCTTGCCACTCCATCTGCCAGTATTTGCGAATCTCCTCCGGAGGCACTGACCTTCTTCAGTTTTCCATCGGCCACAAAGGCAAGGCACTGGCCGTCGGGAGACCAGAATGGCTTACTGGCATCATCCGTCCCGGCGAGCACAGTAGCTTGCTGCGCGTTCAGTTGCCGCAGCCACAATCTAGTCACACCCTGTTCGTCGACTGCGGAGAACGCCAACGTTTGGCCGTCCGGGGACACGGCGACCGGACCAATCTCCAACCCGGACAAACTGAATGTCGTTCCCGGTGGCGGCGGAATGTAAGACCGCACCGGAGATGCGGGAGAAATCGCAGGCCGTAAAAAATAGCTGATTCTGCCGCCCGCCAACAGCAGTGCTGCGCCCGCCAACCACAAGCCCGCAATCCGTGCCCGCGAACGTTGAGTTGCCGGAATTGCAGCTGTGGATGACAGAGATTGAGAAATGCCTTTCAACTGCAGCCGCACATCGTGCGCCGATTGCAACCGCTCTTCCCGGTCCTTCGCCAGGCACGTTGCCACTAAGTAGTTGAGTGCCGCTGGCGAGAGTGGCTGGGTTGCACTGATGGGTTCTGGATCCTTTTCCAGAATTGCCGAAGCTACGCTGATCTGACTCTTGCCCTCAAACGCACGCTTGCCGGTTGCCATCTCATAGAGCACCGCGCCAAAAGCGAATAGGTCCGAGCGAGCGTCCGTTTCCTTACCCTCAATCTGTTCCGGAGCCATGTACTGAATGGTCCCCACGATGCTGCCCGCCGTGGTCAGGGGACTTGCCGGACTCGGCCCGCTCATGGTCCTCGCTGCTGACAAGAGCGGTGCTGATCCCCCGCTCGACGCACCTGGGGTTGTCGCCAGGCCGAAGTCCATCAGCTTGGCGCCGGATTTGGTCAGCATAATATTGCCAGGCTTGAGATCGCGGTGCACAATGCCGGCGCGATGTGCTACTTCCAATGCCCCCGCGACTTCGATTCCCACCTTAAGCAACTCATTAAGAGCCAACGCGCCTTTTCGTAGCCGATCAGCCAGCGTCTGACCATCCAAGAACTCCATCACCAGAAAATCGGTACCGTCCTGCGAGCCGATGTCATAGAGATGGCAGATGTAAGGATGATTCAAGGAGGAAATGGTGCGAGCTTCACGCTCGAAGCGCTGTTTGAACTCAGGATTCTCACAAAGATGAGTGGGCAGGATCTTGACTGCAACCGTGCGATCGAGGCGCGTGTCCCGAGCACGATATACCTCACCCATCCCGCCAGCGCCTAAGGGCGATTGAATTTCATAAGGGCCGAGTTTTGTACCGGCAGACAGAACCATTCGTGCGCGTAATTATAGCCTGCGCAACACATTGGAGAGGATGGTTGGATCGGAACACAGTAGGAACACGCGATCACATAATGACATCAATCACTTCCGGACGACCAGGCCCGCACCGAAGCACTTGGCTTGCTGCGGGGCGCTTGGTCGCGAAAACGACCCTCCGGTCACCCAACGATGCCGTTCTCAAATTAACGACCAATATATTAGTCGCAACCTTGACTATTCGATTGCATAGCTAATATATTAGGCATATGCTGAAGCTGCACTCCATTGGCGCTCAAATCGCGTCCAGACGGAAGGCTCTCGGGTTTAGCCAATCCGCGTTGGCTGACAAGGCCGGCGTGAGTAGGGCAACGATCGAAGCACTGGAGAATGGCCGATCCGGTGAACTTGGTTTTTCTAAAGTCGCCAACATTTTGTCGGCACTCGGCCTAGAGTTGAAACTACAAGAGGCAAACTTGCAACGGCCCACGCTGGACGAACTCTTAGAAGAGGACCGTGATGATAAAGGTCTGGACAGACGCCGCTGAGGCAGGACTGTTAGACAGGCAGCGGGATCGCGGAAGTGCTTTTGCGTACTTGCCAGAGACAGTCCCAAAGCGCGCCGTCTCCGTTACCATGCCCGTGCGGCTTCCCTCCTGGGACGTGTCCTTTGGCCTTCCTCCGATCTTCGAGATGAACCTCCCGGAAGGCGCGTTGCGGGAACGGCTGCGACTCGCCTTTGCGAAGGCGACTGGAACATTCGATGATTTTGATCTGCTCGCCATTGTTGGCCGCTCTCAAGTGGGCCGCATACGGTACACCGGCGACAAGGAACGGCTCAACGAGGATGTTCCTTTTCAGTCGGTAGACGAGATTTTGGCGAGTCGTCGCGACGGGGACTTGTTTCGCTACCTCATTGAGAAGTTTGCATCCTTTTCCGGTATCAGTGGCGTCCAGCCGAAGGTTCTTGTGCGCGACGAGAACGCGTCCCTAACACTGACAAACGCGCAACCCCGAATCTCACCGAGCTGTAGAGGTGCAACTCACATCGTGAAGTTCTGGGAGCCGAACGAATTTCCTCAGCTCGCTGCGAACGAGTACTTCTGCCTGAAAGCCGCTGAGCGTTGCGGTCTGGACGTACCTCGGTATCGGCTTGCAGAAGACGGGATGGCCCTTGTCGTTGACCGTTTCGACTTGCGCCCAGATGGTACCTACCGGGGCTTTGAAGATTTTTGCGTCCTGAACGCGAGAAGAACGGATGAGAAGTATCGCGGCAGCTATGAATCATCAGTCATGAAGCGATTTCAGCAGTTCGCAAACTCACCCGCTGTACTCGCGGATGCTGAAAAACTATTTACGCTGATCGTGCTAAATTGCGCATTGCGCAACGGCGATGCTCATCTCAAGAATTTTGGCATCGTCTATGACGACGTGCTCGGTGAAGCTCGACTCTCACCGGTCTACGATCTCGTAACCACTTCCATCTATCTACCGAAGGACAGTCTGGCACTTACGCTCAACGGAACAACCCAGTGGCCCGACAGCAAAGTTCTCCGTCGGCTCGGCGAAACTCGGATGACTGGCACACCTGCAAAAATCCGCGCGATCCTGGAGCGGGTCTCGGATGCTCTTTCGCAAACGGAAATCGATCTTCGGTCCTACATCAACGAACATCCCGACTTCAAGGAAGTGGGCGAGCGCATTCTGCAGGAATGGGCAAAGGGCCGACAACTCTCACTTCAAGCCGGTTGAGGTTCGAACCTACGACTCTTCGGTTAACAGCCGGGGAGCATACGAAGGAATTCGTTTCCGGATGGCGATGATTTCTGCGGTTGGCGGCCTTCATGTCGGTGCTGCGGCAGTGCAAAGCCATAGACGACTGTATCGCAGTCGACGTAATGCGGGATGGTGCCATCGTCGAGGCTGCACCAAAGCTGCCCGAACTCGAGAAATTCGGCCACGTTGGCCCCGCTGTGTAGCTGCCGCTTTACAACCGGTTTGTACATCGACGATATGCGCGCCTCAATGTCATCAGACGATCTCGCAAGCTTGCGCCTTGCTCATGGTGCTCGATTTCGGAAATGGTCAATGGTCTGTTCAGCGTCCATCCGTCACAATATCTAACAGAAAGGCGGCGAGGTCAATTCGGAGCAGCACCTCCAAAGACCGCGACTGTTGGATTTGTGTGCTACGAATGCTGCGACTTCGACACCGTGTACCGGTATACCGTTAGCCCGGAGGCCTTGCCATGAAGCAACTGTCTACTCGAACGACTATGCGCTTGTTGGTGCAAGCGAACCTTCAAGTTACCGTAGCTGCTTTTTGCGTCGCATTTCTGCCGGTTATCGCCCAGACCGAATCAGCGCCGCTGAGCACCCCCATCGTGATCACCGGAGCGGACATGCGGTTAGCCACCTCACTCGATGGCCCCTGGCACGCCATTGTCGATCCATACTCGACTGGCTTCTCCTCCTATTTTCGTAATGAAAAGCAACGGCCGGACGACACACGTCCAGTCGAATACGACTTTGCAAAATCGCCGACGCTACAGGTTCCCGGGGACTGGAACACGCAGCGCGAATCGCTGTTCTACTATGAAGGGCCGATTTGGTATGAACACGATTTCAATTACCAACCCAAGGAACACACGCGGATATTTCTGCACATCGGTGCCGCCAACTATCGCTCCTGGTTCTGGATCAACGGGCAGAAGGTGTGCGAGCACGAAGGCGGCTTCACCAGTTTCAACTGCGATGCAACGTCGGCGGTTCACAAGGGCAACAACGTTGTGGTAGCGGCGGTAGATAACGCACGGCTTCTCGACGGAATTCCGACACTCAAGACTGATTGGTGGAACTATGGCGGCCTCACGCGCAGCGTTTCGCTGCTTGAAGTCCCGGAAGCATTTATCGATCAGTACGATGTGCATTTGGCGCGTGGCGAGGGCTGTGAGATTGAAGGGTGGGCGCATGTTGCGGGTGCGCAACCAGGTATAAGCGTCACTGTCGAGATTCCAGAATTGGCGGCGACTACTTCGGCGATCGCCGCGGGAGACGGTCGCGCCGTCTTTCATTTTTCCGCGCCGGGGCTCGAACGCTGGTCTCCCGATACTCCGAAGCTCTACAAGGTTCAAATCCACGCTGGGCAGGACCGCATCGAGGATTTGATCGGTTTTCGCACAATTGAGACGCGCGGCACACAGATACTGCTGAACGGCAGGCCAATCTTCTTGCGCGGCATTTCCGTCCATGGAGAGGCTCCGTACCGAACCGGGCGGGCTAACACGGATCGCGACGCGGAGACACTGCTAGGCTGGGCAAAGGAGTTGAGGGTGAATTTTGTTCGTCTTGCCCACTACCCGCATGATGAATCCATGTTGCGCGCGGCGGACCGGATGGGAGTGTTGGTGTGGTCAGAGAGTCCCGTCTATTGGGCCATTCAATGGGAAAACCCGAAGGTTTTGGCCAAAGCCATGCAGCAACTGGACGAGGAAATTGATACCTTGCGCAATCATGCCGCTATTATCTTGTGGTCGATGGCCAATGAAACTCCCAACGACGACCTGCGAACCCACTTTATTGAATCGCTTGCCGGTCGTGCGCGGGAGCTGGATCCCACCCGGCTCATCACAGCCGCTCTGCTCGTCCGCAGCGATGGGCATACTAAAATCGTGGACGACCCGTTGGGTAAGGCCCTGGATGTCATTGGAGCCAATGAATATGTGGGCTGGTATGAGCAGACGCCGGAGGACGCCGACATAACCGAGTGGCGGATTGACTATAACAAACCGCTGATCATGAGCGAGTTTGGCGGCGGAGCGAAGGCCGGACTTCATGGCAACAGTAACGACCGCTGGACGGAGGAGTATCAGACCAGCATCTATCGGCATCAACTACAGATGCTCAACAGGATTCCCCAACTGAGAGGAATGAGCCCGTGGATTCTAGTGGACTTTCGTTCGCCTCTTCGCAATCTGCAGGGCATTCAGGATGGGTTCAATCGCAAGGGACTTATCTCCGATTCCGGGCAGAAGAAGCAGGCGTTCTTTGTTTTGCAGACAGCCTACACGGAGCACCTTGTCGGCAAGCCGTAATAAGGATACCCGAGCCACCAGTGACTTGATGGAGACCAGATTCGCCCAGGGTCCAGAACTTGCACGTAGCCGATACCCATTCGCTATTCTTCTGGCCGCCCTAGCGTCACAGTTCGGTTGCGGACGGTCCCAGCTGTTGTAGGGATTGCGCCTTTAAAGACCAGAATGGCCGATCAGTCGCCCCGGGACAATTGCCTGCTAGGATACTTCGAATGAAAAGCTCTTGGAAAATGCCTTTCCGTTCCATGATATTTGCGTGCCTCTTGCTCACTCTGCTCGCGCTCGGCTCAAGCAGCGCCCAGACCGAGCAGGTCATCCGCCTCGATGGCGGCAACTGCACTTATGCCTTCGGTGTGAACGAGCGCGGCGAGTTGCAGACTCTGTACTGGGGTGGACGCCTCGGTGCGCACGACGGCGTTCCGCCGGCGCATTCTCTTCCGGAGGTGGCATCGTTTGATTCGTCGCACACCACCACCCCGCAGGAGTACTCAGGCTGGGGTGCGGGACTGTTCACCGAACCCGCGCTCAAAGTCAGTTTCGTCGATGGCAATCGCGATTTGGTGCTGCGCTTTGTCCGGGCCGCTCCCAGCGGTCCGCAGTCGGTGGAAGTGCTGCTCAAAGATATTTCTCGCGAGATCTATGTGACGCTGCGCTATTCCATGGACCCCGAGAGCGGCATTCTGGCGCGTTCCGCAAGTGTTGAAAACCGTGAAAAACAACCGGTGCTGATCGAACAAGCCGCGGCCGCGCAATGGACCCTTCCTTCCGGGAGTTACGCCCTTGCATATCTGACGGGCCGCTGGGCCGGAGAGTGGACCCTGAATCAGGAACTGATTCAGGGTGGAGCGCGCGTCATCGAAAGCCGTCGCGGCACGACCGGCCATCAGGCGAATCCCTGGTTTGCGATTTCCCGACGGGGCGGGGACACTGCTGCGCCCGTGGTCGCCGACGAAGAGCACGGCGAAGTCTGGTTTGGCGCGCTGGCGTGGTCGGGTTCCTGGAGAATTACGGTGGAGCGCACTCAACTCGATGCAGTGCGCGTGACTGGCGGCTTCAATCCTTTTGATTTTGGCTACAAACTGAAGCCCGGTGAACATCTGGAGACTCCGGTTTTCTATGGTGGTTATTCCGATCACGGTCTGGGTGGCGCCTCGCGCTTGCTGCACCGTTTTGAAATCGTGCGGATTCTGCCGCAAGCGCCCGACCCCAAGCCGCGGCCCGTCATTTACAACTCGTGGGAGGCGACGGAATTCAAGGTCGATGATGCCGGCCAGATAGCCTTAGCGGAAAAGGCGGCGTCGATCGGGGTGGATCGATTTGTGATGGACGACGGCTGGTTTGGCCAGCGCAGAGACGACCACGCCGGACTGGGCGACTGGTATGTGAATCCCCAGAAGTTTCCTCACGGTCTGAAGCCCCTGATCGACAAGGTTCACGCGCTGGGCATGGACTTTGGTCTTTGGGTCGAACCGGAGATGGTCAACCCGGATTCCGATCTCTATCGCAAGCATCCCGAGTGGGTCTTGAATTTTCCGGGTCGGCCTCGCTCGGAGTCGCGCAACCAGCTTGTCCTCAACCTGGCCCGCGCCGACGTACGCGACTACGTCGAAGGATTTCTGGATAAGCTGCTCACGGAAAACGATATTGCTTTTCTCAAGTGGGACTACAACCGCAACTGGTCGGAGCCCGGTTGGGACCAGGTCCCCGTGGACGAGCAGCGTCGCGTTTACGTGGAGTTCATCCGCAATCTGTATTCGATCTTCGGCGATCTGCGCAAGAAGCATCCCAAGGTTGAGATTGAATCCTGTTCGGGCGGCGGCGGACGCGTCGATCTGGGCATCTTGCACTACATTGACGAGGTGTGGCCCTCGGACAACACCGACCCTTTCGACCGGCTCTCCATGCAGGATGGTTTCAGCTATGCTTACACGCCCCAGATCATGATGGCTTGGGTTACGGACTCACCCCACTGGCTCAACAACCGTTCTACCTCACTCTCCTACCGCCTGCTGAGTTCGATGCAGGGATCGCTCGGCATTGGCGCCAATTTGAATCATTGGACCGCGGAGGACTTTGCGACGGCCAAGCGTCTGATCGCCGCCTATCACTCCGTGCAGCGAACCATTGTGCGTGGCGACCTCTACCGCCTGATCAGCCCGCGCGATGGCAGCGGGATGTCGGCAGCCGAGACAGTTTCGAGCGACAAAAATCAGGCCGTCGTCTTTGCCTTCGCCAACGCCACTCAGGAAGGCCGCGGGTTTCCACCGCTGCAACTAGTGGGCCTCGATCAAGATGCCGAATACAAGCTCAGTTCGATCGAAGGCAAGTTTCGTCCAGGAACTCCGGCGAGCGCCTCCGGCGCGTGGTGGATGCGCCACGGTCTGCAACTGGACCTGCGCGGAGATTATCAGGCGGCCGCGTTCCAACTGGATCGCCAGCGCTAATCGGATACCAGATTTCAGGTTTTGACTTTTGGTCATTAAGTGATAACGCGATTTTTTCGCCAACCATCCCATAGCTCATTGAAGGGCAGCTGTTTTCCAAAGGTGCTCTGCCTTTACTTGCAAGAAGCGGGGAGGGTTAGCCGGATGCGCATCGAGAACCTGGATGGGGAAACCCGCGTGATCTTCGTGCCGGACAGCAAGACCGAAGAAGGACGGAGACGCGTACCGATGAGCAATCGCGTCTTTGACGTTCTTAAACAACGGTGCGGAGAAAAACGCGAAGGATGGGTTTTCCCATCGAAACGCGCCGAGTCTGCTCATCTCACCACAATGGCGAAGAGATTTCGCGAAGCCAGAGTCAAGGCTGGGTTTCCCGAAGATCTTGTCCTGTATTGTGGGCGACATGATTACGGCACCCGGATTCTGAAGAGAACCGGAAACCTGGCTGCCGTCATGAGAACGATGGGACACAAGGATGTGAAGACTGCGATGC
>Ga0187847_10000946_pt1 | contig 28064 bp, 12 predicted proteins | sample June2016WEW_4_10_FD_132458 | JGI IMG/M metagenome (GOLD analysis project Ga0187847, IMG submission 132458) | Peatland microbial communities from SPRUCE experiment site at the Marcell Experimental Forest, Minnesota, USA - June2016WEW_4_10 | ecosystem: Environmental > Terrestrial > Soil >...
ATAGGTAACATTCACTGCGAGTGCGGCTGGATTGGTCGTGACCGTAGCTGTGATCGGCGAGCCGCTATAAGTCTGCGATAGGTTGCTCAGTGTCACCGTGGCTGTTGCTGGGATCACTGTGAGGATTGTGGTGGGAGTAGATGCCGGAGGATATCCGTTGCTGCTGGTGTACGCCGCGGAAACCGTGTGCGTGCCAGCGCCCAGACCGGGCACCGAGACGGTTGCGACGCCGCTGATGAGGGTAGCGGTCATGGTGGAGCTATCGATGGTGAAGGTAACTGTGCCCGCTGGTGTGAGCGATGGACCGGCAACAGTGGCGCTGACCGTCACGGTTTGACCGTAGACGGGCGATGCCGGCGAGAAGGGATTAAGCACAATGGTGGCCGTTGGCGTGACGGCAGGTCCTGTGAGGACCAGCTGCACCAACGTCGGCGTAGAGAGCGCGGTATTGTGAATGTTGCCGTTGAAGGTGGCCGTGTCAGTCGTAGTAGCGAACGTTGTGGGTGTATAGGAGGCTGTAAGTGCACAGACACCGCCTATGGCTAGGCCAGAAGGCAATGCGCCGCTGAGAGTGCAATCGGTGGAAGCTGTAGCGACCAGGCCGTAGTCTGCCGTGTCGGTCTGGCTAATCGAAGTAAGTGTCAGTGCAAAGTTTCCAGACTCAAGCAGCGAGACCGGTTGCGATGGGGCGGCAGCGCCCTGGAACTGCACATATGCTTGCGTGCGATTGAGCTCGAGAACGGACCCGCCCGAGCCGGTGTAAAGATTGCCTTCGGTGTCAATCGCCAGGGACGCGGGCACCAAACTGGCCACAGTAAAAGCTGAGCTGTTGCTGCTGGCCGGTACGGCAAGGATGTCCGCCGTGTCGGCGATGAGCAGGTTGCCGGCAGCATCGGTCACCACGGCCGCGGGAGCGACAGCCGAGGTCGATACAGTGGTAATCGTACCGCTGGGATTGAAACGATAGAGGGCAGGCGCGCCCGGATCTGCAACCAGCAAGTTACCGGAAGAATCGATAGCCAGACCCTCGGGCTTCACCAGCGTTCCCAGAGGCAGCATGCGCTCTACGCCGGTAATGGGATTGATCTCATATACCGCCTGCGCAGAATAATCGGAAACATAGAGATTGTTCAACGCATCGACGGCCAGACCGGCGGGTGTGGTGAACGTGAAGGGCAAAGTTGAAACCGTGCCTGTGGGCGCGATTTGCGTGATCAGCCCGGTAGAGGTGTCGGCTGCATAAACGAAGCCGCGAGGATCGACCGCAACTGCACCTGGAGCGGTGAGCGTTGCCAACGTGGTGGACGTTGCGCTGCTCCCCAGCTTCAGCGCGCTGGTAGCGAAGCGCAGAACATTCTTGCTATTGACATCGGAGACATAGACATTGCCGGCATTGTCGGTGGCCAGACCGGCGACGCTCAGGTTCGCGCCGAAGGTGGTTTGGGTGGCAGGATCGACCGTGGTCCCGGAGCCGCGTCCGATTCCGGCAAGCGCCAAGCTGGACTTGTTGCCGAGGACGCTGTTGACGGTGAGCGGCGTAGAACGCGCGCCAGGCACCAAGGGAGCAAATTCAGAAGTGATCAAGCTGTCGGTCGTGCCGTCGAGGTTGGCGGTGGTAGCGGGCGAGCCCAAGGACCACTCGGTTGATGTGAATGCCAGGCTGTTGCTGAAGGCCAGGCCGTCATTGGGCACGAAGTGAAGCAGGATAGACTGCGAGGTGGGCGTGGATCCGATCGCAGCCGTGGGCGAAACGAGACCCGTGATTACCTCGCGAATAAGACCGTTGGTCGAGTCGGAGACATAGAGATTGCCCTGAGTATCCGTTCCCGCACCGAGGCCGTTGCCGCCATTGCTGCCAAATTCGGCTTGAGTAGCGGGGCAGCCGTCTCCAAAGGTGTCCGTAGCGCCGGTGCATGCCGTCGTGGCATTAGCCGCAATGGCGCGCAGATAGCCGGTATGGAAATCCAGGAACCAGACAAAGCCGTTGCTATCGGAGATGTAGAGGTTTCCGCTGTTATCCATGGACAGCTTCTGCGGAGCCATCGCAACGTTGGTGGCGAAGGTTGGATAGGTCCCAGTGTAAGTCCCGGATGATCCGTTGCCGGCGATGGTATAGATATCGCCGTTCACCGGCGAGATACCCAGAATGCTCAACAGCGCATCGAGTGGCGAACCGCTCCCGCAAGTGACGCAGACGACGCGAATTCTTCCTGCCGAATCGGCGATATATACATTCAGATTCGCGTCTACAAAAACTCCTTGTGGGTTGTAGAAATTGGCGGCTGTTGCCGGACCACCATCCCCGGACGAAATCTTGCTCGTGCCTCCGATACCCGCGAAGGTATGGATATTCCCGATCGTGTCGACGACGCGAATCTTGTTGTTCGCGGTTTCGGCGATGTAGATGTTACCGAGGCTATCACCCCATGCGCTGCGCGGTTGATCGACTTCGGCCGAGATAGCAGCGCTACCGTCACCGGTAGATCCGGCGGTGCCGTTGCCTGCAACAAGGTACATGAGGCCGGTGGAGACTTTTACCTCGTAGACCTTGTTGCCGCTGTAGTCGGGAATAAAGATGTTACCTACCGCATCGGAGGATACGCCGCGGGGCTTGCTGAGACTGACCAGGGTGGGTGTGCAGCCGACGGTTGCGGTGGGAAGGCATGCGGTACCCGTAACTCTGCCGGCAAAGTTGGTGATGACTCCGTTGGGTGCTATGCGGCGAATCAGTTGCGCACTAATGTCGGTCAGATAGACACTGCCGAAAGGATCGGCATCCACGCCGCGCATATCGTCGGCGGCGGTGAAGGCGATCGCTGTAGCTTGGCAACCGTCGCCATATTTATCGGTGGCGCCAGTGCATAACATATTGCCGCTACTGGGAACCACGGCCCCACCACCGGCAATGTTAGTCATGATATAGGGCAACGCGATCGGATTGCTGGACAGTTGAATGATATTTGTCGCGGGTGTGACGGCAATGGTAATGGCCGTAGACGTCGAGGGCGAATATGGACCGGTGCCCGCATAGCTCGCGGTGACATAGTAAGTGCCGACCGCGAAATTGTTGACGAAATATGTAGCTGCTCCATTAGTCGAGGCAACGGAGCCAAGCATGGTCTGGGTACCTCCAACGGTAGTGGAGTAAGCGAAGGTAACAAGCGCCGACGCGGGCGTCCCAACCACGGAAGTAACCGTGGCCGTCAGCAAGATCGGGTGACCCAAGGGTGCAGTAGCTGGATTCGCCGAAACCGCAGTCGTGGTGATGGCCGCGGTGACCGTAACCGGGGCTGGAGGAGTGGACGTGGAACCGGCATTCACGGCGTCTCCGCTATAGATTGCGGTGATGCTGAAGGGCGAGATGCTAAAGGGCAGTGTGATGGTGGCCGTAGCGGTACCAGAGATCAAGGGTGCGGTGACATTGGTAGCGCCGTTTACTGTGAACTGTACCGTGCCGGTAGGGCTGATGCCGGTAACGGTGGCCGTAGCCGTGACTGGACTACCATAAGGCACTGAACCCGGCACGACGGCCAACGACGTGGTCGTCGCGCTCAGGCTACCGGAGTTAACCGTGATGACATACGGCCCTGCCGTCGAGTAGGCAGTTTGCCCGGTCGCGAGTTTGTAATTGGAATCGCCCGAGTAGGTGGCGGTGAAGGTGTGGGTGCCGGCCGAGAGACCGATCAGCGGGATCGAGATAGTGTCGCTCGTTCCCGTCAGAGTCGTCGTGGTTGTGTTGCCATTGAGAGCATCTGTCAGCGTTACGGTGCCAGTAGGATAGGCCGCGCCTCCCACAGTCGGGGTCAAGATCACCACAGCCTCCGCGTTCTGGCCAAAGGTGATGGTCTGCGGCAGGCCTGTGGGACCGGTCAGTTCCGGAGCGATGTAAGTGAAGTTGCAGGTGGGCGGATTCAGGCTGGTCGCCGTAATGTTATTGGTCAGGGCGTCGTTGTTAGCTGGGACATTGACCAATGCCTGAAACGCGCTGATGAAGTTAGCCGACACTTCGCCCGGACCGACGGTGAGATTCGCATATTGGCCAGAACCGCCGCTAAAATTCCCATTGCTCCAAACACTTGTGGATTCGACAGGAATCGTCGTATTGACCAAGGTAGAGATTGCGGATGGGAAGGTCACGTTGTCCAGCGTGACATAAAGAGGATTAATAACCGGGCTGGGATTGCCACCGAAATTAGTGTTGAATTCTCCCGTGTACTCTTCAGTTCCTGCGCCGGAATCATCGTTCATGAAGACGATATTCTGCATCAAGATGTTCTTGAAATTCGGGAAAAACGTAGCAGAATCGCCGTTACTGTAGTACGGCGTGAACTGAACATCGACCTTGTGGTCGAGGAAGCACGAGTTGGAATACTGAATACCTGTAACCAAACCGCCGCGGTCATTGGCAGACTTGATGCGAACGGCGGTCGAGTTGCCGTCTGCCGCACCGCCAGCGAAGGTTCCAGTATTGCTTACAGTACTTCCGAAGCCTGCAAAGCCGTTGCCGGCGGACATATTTCCGTCGAATAGCACATTACTGACGCCCGCCTCAGTAATGCTACCGATGGACTCGCCATGACCAGCGAAGAAATGGTCGTTGGTGACGGAGATATTCTGCGAAGCTACTGTGTTGGCTGCTCCGACGGCTACGTTGTCGTCTCCATCGGAGATCCATGACTGGGTGATAGTGACATTTTGCGCGTTGCCGGGATCGATTCCATCGGTATTACGCGAAGTGGTGGGCGTGACGATCTTCATATCCCAGGCGGTAAAGCCATTGACTCCCTGGCCGCCAGTCGTTGAGACATGGAAGAGCGGTGAATTGCGCAGCGTGATCTTATAGAGTGTGACATTGGTGGCGTTACTGATCTGGATAAAGCGTGGATTCTGCTGATTGCCACCAGAGTTAGCGATGCTCGACAATCCCCACCAACTCTGGCCCGCGTAGGGTGAGATGGCGTTGATCAGTGTGTCGCCGCCACGGCCGTCGAGCTTGCCGAAGCCCATAATTCCGACGTTAGAAACAGGGTTTGCCGAGGTGCCGATCTGGATCAAGGGCAGGCAGGAAGAAGTTGCGCTGCTTGAGTTGACCGTGCCGCAGGTGTGTGTGCCGGCAACGATGTCGTAATCCTGCGCGTTGCGCGAGAAGTAGACAAAGACGCCGGGATCGACCAGCAGCGTGACATTCGACGGCATGGAGAGCGGTCCAGTCAGATACGCGTTGTGACCGGCTCCGTCCACCGAGAGTTCAACTGCCTGTCCGGTACCGGCGCAGTTATTGAGCGCGGTCTGGATGCGCGCGCCATCGGGATTGGTGACGGTGGCATCGACCGAGGCGGGAATGTCGTCGTTGATCGAAGTCAGCGCCGCGGCTAACTGCTTGCAGACGGCCGGGAAGACCGGTTCGGTAACAGTGCGGCTGTCGCCGGTAGCCACGGGCGCGGTCTGCGAGGTGGACGTAACAACGAGCATGCCATTTGTGAAAGCGAAGGTATAGTTGCTGGCCGCGAGCGTGCCGGTGGTGATGGTGATCGGATAGTCGCCCACTGCGCCGCCTGTCGCGATCGTGGTCAGTGAAGGCGCTCCACTTAACACACTGGAGGTATCGGAATTCACATAACCACTAGTGGTGTAAGTGAAGGTGGGCAACGCACCGCCCAAAATCATGGTGGCGTTATTGGCCGTCACATGCAGAACGGCCTGGTTCACCGTAAAGGCCACACCGTTGGAGTTACTGGCGCCAAAGGTGACTTGGTCGTCCGAACTGGTAGCTCCGACGTAGCTGGCAGTCATGGTCTGCGCGCCCGCGGGAACGCCGCTCAGCGAGAAGGTGCACGTGCCGGTGGAGCTAGCTAGTGCGCAGTTGCCCAGGATCTTCGAGCCCGACAGCAGGTTAACCGTGCCGTCGGGAATTTCGCTGCCCGATGCGGGTGTAACTGCCACTGTGCCGGCTATCGTGCCGCCATAAGTGCTGCTGGTGTTAGTGACCGTAAGTGCGGTGGTGGTGCTGATAACTTGAGCCGCGATGGTAATGGTATACGGAGAGGAGGTGCTGCCGGTGAAGTTCGAGTCGCCGCCGTAGACCATGGTGATGCTATGTGTGCCGGTCGCCAGCTTGTTTGTGGTCAGATAAGCTTCGCCGCTGGCATCAAGCGATCCCGAAGCCAGTGTCGTGCTTCCATCCATGAAGGTATATGTTCCGGCGGGAATGACACCTGCGCCGGGCGTCTGCGGCCGGCCAAGGATGGTTACGCTGCTGCCTAACTGAAGAGTGCCCACGTTGGTGGTCGGGGCAAAGGAGTTCACCGCACTGGCCAACGCGGCTATTGGGTTCCAGGTGGTGGGCATGCCCGAGTAACCGCCGGTCGTCGAAACGGGGGTGGAAAGGAAGTTCAGCGGGTAGTAGGGCGTCGCTTCTGCTGCAGTCAGCTGCGTTTTGATGGTGTTCGAGGCCTCTAGCGTCCCCGGATCGGTCGACGATGTTTCGCGCGTTCCCGTAACACCGGCGCCGATGTTGTTGCCGGTCGGAATCACTCCGCCGGCTGCGGTTGTGGGATAGAACAAGATCGCAGGATACGGCGAAGTTCCCACCGCTGGATCAGTGTAAGTCTGAGTGTTGAACTCGGCATAGGTCGAGGTCGGCAGGTTAGTGTCGCCCGAAAATTCAATCCAACCAACCGGATTCACCTGATCCACGAAGGAGTTCAGCATGATCCAGGTCGAATACTGTCCATAGGGGCGGCCGTAGTAAAGGCCGGTCATGCCTGTGCTCTGCGACATCAACGTGCAGGCATTGCAGATGTAACCGCTCAGATAATCACTGGCGCTGCCAGTTTGAGCTCTCTTGTTCTGCGCTTCAATGGTTTCAGTGCCAGTCGCCGTAGTGCCGTGCCATGTGGTGAAGAAGTTGGTGTGGTCAAAGACCATCGCCGCATCGCCAAATACATAATCCACGTCGCCGGTGATCAATCCCTGCCACATATATTGACGCGCCGGAACAAAGGTGCTGCCGGCGGTTCCCTGGTAGGCGGCGTAGAGCGTGTCCTGCTGGCTAGTCAGATTGACATTGTTCAGAATCGCCTGATCGGACTCAATCCACAATGCCAGCGCCTGCGAGCCGCACTCTGTTCCAGCGTTGTACATGGACTGCAGTGTGCCCGTGCCGGTGCAGCTTACGCCGAGACTGGCACCTGAGGGGGTGGAGATGGTCCTCAGCGGATTGGTATTGTAAGTGTTCTGAATGGTCAGATACTCGGCGTAGAAACCGGCCGGCGAGAACGAACCGGTGACCGCTGTGGTTCCCATAAATCCGTTCTTGCTGACATCAAGGACCGCCGAACCTTCGTCGCCGCCTATTTTAGCGGGTCCCAATGTAAAGCCCGCAGGGGCAGTGGAGAAGTTGCCATTCTCGTCGGTAAGGATCACCTGTGTCGCATTGCCGCCCAGGCCGCGCAGATGAACATTCGGATAGCTGATAGCGTTCTGACCGGAGTAAGTTCCGGGTTTCAGGTAAATCGTTCCACCTGTAGCTGGCAGGGCAGTCAATGCGGCCGTCAAGCTAGTGTAGTTGCCGGTACCATCAGCGGCTACGACGTTAGTGGAAGCGCCCACCGCAGCGGTGGTGGTGGCCTGAGTCACGGTGTATGTTCCACCCGATATGGACGACGGGACATAGTCGATTGAGTCACTGGGAACGAACGTTGCGCCAAGCGCGTAAGTGCCGATGGGCAGATATGTGGAGGCGTCGATGGTCGTATTCGAGTATTGGGTGCAATTGCCGGAGGTACAGGTTGCCGTGTAGACAAAGTTTCCGGCGATACCGCTCGGCGTCGCAGTCGCGTTCAGTACGGTGGTTCCGATGGACGCGCTCACCTGCTGAGTGACCGCTCCCGGCGTCCAGTTCGCCGACGTGGACACCTGCCCGATGCTGAAGGGGGTTCCGGTGCTCGTTGAGCTACTCTCAAAGGTCGGGCCGGTTGAGGTGCCGCCGCCGTACGATGCATTGATGTTATAAGTGCCGGCGGGCAGTCCAGTCACGGATACCGTGGCGGAACCGCTGGTTGTGCTTCCGGCCTGCGCGAGTGCGGCGGAAGTAAACGTGGCGTAGGATGAACCGGCCACGCATACGGTGCTTCCCTGGCAGACCCATACGATTGGCGTTCCGCCTGGCGCCGCCGTTCCGGTGTATCCGGATGCAGCCGATGGGGCCACGGTCACAGTAAAGGTCGCTTCGGCACCGCTTGAAAACGTAGGCGAGATCGGCGTCGGGCCAGCGATTGACGTGCTCGTGTTATAGGTTGTCCCCAAATCAGTGCCGGTCAACGTCAAACTGCCCACCGTGGATGCAGGTAAGAATGCAACTGTGTTCGTTGCCGTGGCTGACATCGTCGCGGAAAGCGCACAGGCCTCGCCGGGCGACAAAACTCCAAGCGCATTGGCAACTACGCCGCAGCCGTTCAATGTGAAGAAGGGAGGTGCGACGGAGCCGGTGGTGGCCTGATTGCCCGCGTTGGTCAGTGTGCCGCTGCATGTAGCCGCCCCGGCGGTCAATTCTGTGCCGAAGTTGCAAGTGTCGGCGTCACGCACCACCTCGGTGATGCTGGCGATGCTGGAGTCGGCACTATAGACGTTACCCTTGCCGTCGACAGCAAGGCCTACGGGGCTGACCAGACCACTAAGGACAGTTACTGGACTGGTCAGACTGCCGCTGACGCTGATCGGACTCTCAAGAACAGACAGAGTACTGTCGTCCTGAACATAGACGTCACCGGCTGGATCAACCGCCAACGCCACAGGTGTCACAGTCGACAACAGCGTCGACTGGGTGTAACTGCCGGTCGCGCCCGGCGCCAGTTTGTAGACCGCCTTGGCGCCCTCATCGGCCACGTATACGTTGCCAGAGAGATCAACGGCCAGAGAGACCGGATTAGTTAGGCCGCCAGCCACAGTTGTTTGCTGTTGAACCACTCCATTTGTCACAGAAAGCCGGTAGATGGCAGAACCGCTGGCTTGGAAGTCGGCCACAAAGATGTTGCCGGCATTGTCGACGGCAACGGCTTGCGGAGTGGCCGTGCAGCTTGTGCAGGAGGGTGTATAGGTAAGAGATGCAGCCAAATTGTTGTAGACCGTTGGCGTGCCCGCGACGACGATGTTAATTTCCTCGATCGCCGATTCCCCGCTTTCCGTTGCGAAAACATTGCCGGCGGCATCTACCGCAATACTGGTGATCGCTTCCTGGGCCTCCCAAGGAATCCCATAGACCATCCCACCGATCGAAAAGTAAATATGAAGGCCGTGGGCTCCGTAAGCGTTGCCCGCTTCATCGACAGCCACGATGGTCGGAGTGCCGACGTTTAGGATCGGACTGGTGGTGAGCGGGATGGCGGAGCCGCCCAATGTTGCGCCATCGATAACCATCACCGAGCCTGTCACTTTGCTGCCTAGCGCAACCGTGGCGGAACCGTTGTCCCAGGTCCCAGACAAAACTGCAGGCAGAGTCACCGTAAGCGCCGCCGACCGTTGGCCTGCCGCGGATGGAGTTGAGGTAACCCCCACCGTGCAATCCACAGACAGATCGCTTCTCTGCGTGCATTTTGGCGTGATCACGGATGCAGCCGCAATATCCCCATTGGCCGACAATGCAGTTGCTGGCGTAGTGGAAGCGCCTATGGTTTCGCTTTCCGGGAAGTGAAGCAGGAGGGTTTGCGTCTGGGTCGTGCCCACCGTTTGCGCCGCCATGCCCTGCGCCAGTACCTTGCGCACCATCGTCAAATTGAGGTTGGTCAGATTGTCATAGATGTAAAGATTGCCCTGTGCGTCCACAGCCAGCGGCAGCGCGCTGCCACTATTACCAAACGAGGCAAAGGACCCCGAGGAAGAATTGCTCACCGGACAGCCGTCACCGATGGTGTCGATCGCCTTTGCGCCTAAACTGCCGACGCAAAAACTTCCCGAGGTGCTTGGGTTCGCGCCGGGGACCAACAGCACGCGAACGTAGCCCGTGTTGATGTCAAAGAAGTAAACCGCATTGCTGGCAGCAGTGCTGCTATAAACCCCGATGTAGACATCGCCCTGCGGGCTGATGGCAAGCCTGCGGGCACCGCTGGTCGAAATCGCGGTGCTGGTACCCAGAGTGGGCGTCGACGAAATTGCCGTTGCCCCGCCGCCGGCCAGCATGTAGATATAGCCCGGCGTGGGCGTAACGGAGGAGTTGTTGGCCTGAATGGCTTTGTACATCGCCACGCCCGCCCTGGCTACCGTCCCGGTAGCGCCTGCCGTGGTCGCGGCGCTCGCCGATGCCCAGCCTTGCACAAAGAGGACGCGCAGACCGCGTGTCGGGTCGACGTAGAGCATGTTGCCGGCCGCGTCCACAACCACGCCCGCTGCATAACTCGTGTTGGCAGGTTCTTCGCTGCTGGTGAATAGACAACCGTCGCCGATCGTGTCGGTGGCGGTGCCGGCAGTGCTCCATCCGGAGATAGCAGTGGTGCAGGCGCTGCCCTTGGTGGTGGCGCCAGTGTTGCCGTCGGCGATAGTGTAGACATATCCCGGCGTAATCGTAGGCCATGCGGTATTTTGTGCCAGCACCGCGTAGAGCGGATTGCTGAGTCCGTTATATGAGGCCGGTCCCACCACCACGCGCCAGCGTTCCGTCGCAACCGAGGAGCCAAGATCAGCGTAATAGACGTTGCCGTAGACGTCTGCCGTTGCTCCATCAGGGTTGAGCGTCGTGCCGCTCGTCGTGCACGAACTGGTCTGGAACGTGGAGGTGCTGTAGGTCGAGGAGGCTGTCATAAAGCCTGGAGCATTATCCAAACCCGTCGCCTTGGTTCCCCCGCTGCCCGTGGTGCAGCCCGCCACCAGCCCCATGAAGCCCACCTGGACCTGAATCGGGCTTGAAGCTGATGGAGAAGGCGTACCCGTCGTGCACAACGGTGACGCCGCGCGACAGAGAATATGCACCATGTTGTTGCTATAGTCAGCCAGCAAAACATTGCCGTAGGGATCGATGCCGATGTTGCGCATGCCCGCGACGGTCTTCGTGCTGGCAAACGCGCAGCCGTCACCGCTGGACGAGATGGCTCCCGAGCAATTCGACGTGCTGCCGCCGGTGAATGTGCTGGTCGTGCCCGCACTCTGATTCACCATGTAAACCTTGCCGCCAATGTCATCCGAGATAAAGACGTTGCCGTATGTATCCACGACCACGCCGCCACGCGCTGCTGCTCCCGAGGAGCTATCCAGCGTGGTCATAGTGGTGGGAAACGCGACAGGCGTCTGAGCTATGGTGCAAAACGGGACAAAAGTAAAAAGGACGGCTATGATCCGGGCGGCAAGGCGGAATTGAGGCAGCATGACATTATCTCCAAAAACTGCGCGGGGCAGGGTTGAATCGGGGGACCTGAAAACTGGGGCGTAGGTAGCAACGACTTGCGGGCAAAGGTGGTCAGACCTCTAGAGCGAAAGAATTATCACGATGCGCACGAGCATGTGTCAACTGAATTCTTTTAGCGTTGGAACGGCTTTTTCTAAATTGCTTGTATTCATATGTTTAAAAAATAGTATCCAAAAGCTCTATCGATCAATTCGCTGATGTGTTTGTGAAGAGAGTGTTTCTCTAGCGTCGTGGCCGACAGGAAAATTACCATCCTAACAACTAAGTTATTGACCTGAATTTGCAATGTGCAGGAGAGGTGAGAGGCCAAACTACCAATCGGAAGTTATCGCCGAGTACCCTGAGAATGAACCCCAGCGTGCGACTAATCGCCCGAAGGGTACCCTGGAACGTTGGTGACTAAGGTCACGCGCATAACTCCTCTTCTCAGGAACCCAGTTGGCGTGGATTGCAGAGTTATCTGGACAGTTATAGTTAAATTGACCAAACATGCCAGGGATAGTGGGCCGTTTTTTCGCAGAAAGAGCGTCTGATTTCACTCAGCTGAACTAGCGACCGCGAGGACCAGGGACTTCGTTGCGGCCGGCCGTGCAGGGCGCCTGGCCGGGAGACCGGGCAGTTCCATATTGTGAGCGCTCTCAGCCATACGCAGATGGTGTTCCATTTGTTTTCGCGCTTCAATCGGATCGCGCGCGCGGATGGCGCGGTAGATATTGCGATGCATTTCGGCCATTTCGCGCAGATAATTTGCGCGTTCGACGGTTTTGCGCCGCTTTTCATACATCGCCGAGGTGATGGTCTCGATGAGGGCAGCCAGAATCGGGTTACCCGAGGCCTGCGCGATGATGCGATGAAAGAGTATGTCATGCACAAGGAAGTCGGCTGGATTGCCAGCGATCGCGTACATCTCGGCGACCTGCTCGGCCAATGCCGCGTGATGCTCTTCTTTGCCTCGCTCCGCGGCGAGAGCGGCAAGACTGCTTTCAATAATCAAGCGTGCTTCAAACATTTGCCAGAATTGAAAGCCATGGAGCGCGCCCATCAGGCCGAGGGATGCCTTGCTGAACTCGGCCGGGCCGTCCTGTATGAAGGTTCCGACGCCGTGCCGCACCTTCATCACCCCCATCGCCACGAGGTAGCCGATGCCGGTGCGCAAGCTGGCGCGGCTGATCTTCAGCGTGCGTGCGAGTTCGCGCTCAGGAGGGATTCGGTCGCCGGGCTGCAAGGCGCCCTTCTCAAGGAGGGTGCGGATGTGGTTGACCACTTGCTTAGTGCGGTCAGTATCGGGGGCATCCTGCCTCGGCCGTGGCATAAATGACTATACTCCAATCATTTTGCGGAAAATAAAGACAATGCAAGATTAGCACTAAACGCCGTCTATGCGATTTTTTCTTCTCATATTTGGCAACTTTTGCGGCGTGCGTGTATGCTAGTGGTCAGACCTCGACACCGATGTCGTGCCGCCGCGCGCGAGACAAGATGCTGAGGTGGTCCCACGCGCGTGACGCGCACATCTGCCGCAGCGACGGATCAATAGACGGCCGACGCTGTACTCTCCAATGAGATGGGTTCATTTGTTCGATCGCACCAAATCGCAGTATTCCATTAATTCCCATTGAGGACTAGGAGTGAACAACCGATGAGTCATGGATTGAATATCAACAAGAATGCGGAGTTGGATTTTCTGTCGCTGGGTGCGCTGGTGCACCGGCTTGATCCGGGGATCATTCCCTTCCGCAAGGCCACGGAGTGCAAGATTCACGTCAGCGGCGGCGAGTTCAATGTGGCTGCCAACCTTTCGGATTGCTTTGGCATGAAGACGGCGATCGTGACGGCGATGTCGGATTATCCAATCGGCGATCTGATTGCGGAGCGGGTGCGCGCCATGGGCGTGAAGCCGTTCTACAAACACTTCAAGCATGATGGTGTCACCGGTCCCAACATGGCCACGGTATATAGCGACCGGGGTTACGGCGTGAGGGCACCGGTAGTCTTCTACAATCGGTGTAACGAGGCGGCAGGGCAACTGAAGCCGGGGGATTTCGATTGGAAGGCGATCTTTGCCAAGGGCGTACGCTGGGTGCATTGCGGCGGCATCTTTGCGGCTCTATCGCCAACCACCGCGCCGCTGGCCGCGGAGATGATGAAGGAAGCCAAGGCTGCGGGCGCGATCACTTCGTTCGATCTGAACTTCCGAGAGAAGCTATGGAAGATATCCGGAGGCAACGAGAAGGCTGTGGAAACTATCGGCAAGATCGTCGAAAATGTCGACGTGCTGGTGGGCAACGAAGAGGACCTGCAAAAAGGCCTCGGCATTCCAGGGCCGGAGGTTGCGGCCAAATCGAAGCTCGACCCCAGTGTCTTCTTCGGTATGATCGACAACGTGGTGAAGAAGCATCCGCATGTGAAGGTGGTAGCCACAACGCTGCGCGAGGTGCACTCGACCAGCCGGCATAGCTGGAGCGCGGTTGCGTGGGTGAACGGAAAGACTTACACGGCGCCGACGGCTGAGTTAGAGGTTGTGGATCGCGTGGGAGGTGGAGACGGCTTTGCGGCTGGTTTCATCTATGGCCTGCTGAGCGGAGAAACGCCCGAAGAGGCCATCAAGCTGGGATGGGCGCACGGCGCGCTGCTGACCACTTTCCCCGGCGACACAACCATGGCGACTGTGGATCAGGTGCGGGCCTTCGCCAAAGGCGGATCGGCACGCATCCAACGGTAGCAAGCATTTCAGAAAGATTTCGGAGAGTGTATGTCAGAACCATTGTGTGATATTGGCCTGATCGGCCTCGCGGTGATGGGACAGAATCTTGTCCTCAATATGAACGACCACGGTTTCAAAGTTGCCGTCTTCAACCGCACCGTTTCCAAGGTTGACGACTTTGTGGCCAGCGAAGCCAAAGGGACGCAAGTTACCGGCGCCCATTCTATCGAGGAGTTTGTGAGTCTGCTCAAGCCCCCGCGGCGCGTGATGCTGATGGTCAAAGCCGGCGATACCGTCGACCAGATGATCGACCATGTGTTGCCGTATCTCGAGGCGGGCGACATCGTCATCGACGGCGGTAACTCGCTGTTTACCGACTCCAACCGACGGACCAAGGATTTGGCCGCGAAGGGCATCCTGTTCATCGGCACCGGCGTTTCTGGCGGCGAAGAAGGCGCGCGCAATGGCCCGTCGATCATGCCGGGCGGCAATCCAGCTGCGTGGCCGCACGTGAAAGCTATCTTCCAAGCTATCGCGGCCAAGGTCGAGGATGGAACGCCCTGCTGCGACTGGGTGGGCGAAAATGGCGCGGGCCATTACGTCAAGATGGTCCACAACGGCATCGAGTATGGCGACATGCAGTTGATTTGCGAGGCCTACGATCTGTTGCAGCGCGGCCTGGGATTGAAGGCCGATGAGTTACACAAGGTCTTCACCGAATGGAATCAAGGCGAGTTAGACAGCTACCTTATCGAAATCTCAAGCCAAATCTTCGCAAAGAAAGACGAGGATGGGCAACCGATCGTGGATAAGATATTGGACACCGCTGGACAGAAAGGGACGGGCAAGTGGACGGTGTTTAGTTCGCTCGATGTGGGCCAGCCTGTCACGCTTATCGGCGAGTCAGTCTTCGCACGATGCCTGTCGGCGCTGAAAGAAGAGCGCGTCGCTGCTTCGAAAATTCTTACGGGGCCGGCTGGAAAAACGGTCGAGAGCAGCCGGCTTGAATTCATCGAGGAGGTGCGCCGGGCGCTCTATTGCTCCAAGATCATCTCCTATGCACAGGGTTATATGCTGCTCAGGGCGGCCGCCAAAGAGCATGGCTGGAACCTGAACATGGGCGGCATCGCGCTGATGTGGCGCGGCGGATGCATTATTCGCAGCCGCTTCCTGGGCAAGATCAAGGACGCCTTCGACAAGAACCCGGGAATCGAGAATCTGCTACTTGACAGCTTCTTCTCCGGCGCGCTCAATCAGTATCAGGCTTCGTGGCGCAAGGCGCTCATCCACGCAATTGAGTTAGGTGTGCCGACGCCGGCTTTCTCAACCGCACTGGCGTTCTTCGACGGCTATCGCACCTCGCGTCTGCCCGCTAATCTACTGCAAGCGCAACGCGACTTCTTCGGCGCACACACCTATGAGCGTACCGACAAGCCGCGCGGTGAATACTTTCACACTAACTGGACCGGTCGCGGCGGGCGAGTATCGTCGTCAACTTATACCGTGTAGCGCATAACTTGCGCAGGACCAAGCTTCGATCCCGCTCATGCGGCGAAATGTTTAATCATTGCGCCGCTGGGCGGGTTTCCTGCATGCGGTCAATTGTGGCAAGATATGAATTAACTTTCAAGCACTCGGAGTTTGCAACCAATGAACATTCTGGATCGTTTCCGCCTGAATGGAAAGACCGCGCTGGTAACTGGAGCGGCGAGCGGGCTGGGTGCGGCAATCGCCATGGCCCTGGCAGAGGCCGGCGCTACGGTTGCTTGTCACGGGAACCGACGTCCAGCCGAGAAGACCTGCGCTGAGATTCGCGCGCTGGGCCGTGGGGCACAGAGCTTTTCCGCGGACCTGGGTAGCCCCGACGGCGCGAGGCATCTTTTTGACGCCGTGGTCTTTGCCATGGGCGCACCCCATATTGTGGTGAACAACGCGGGAATAATTTACCGGGAAGCTGCCGAGGACCAAAGCATGGATCGTTGGATGCAAGTGCTTCAGGTAAACCTGAACAGCGTCTTCCAGCTTTGTCAGTTGGCCGGACGAGAGATGCTGAACCGCAAGGAGGGAAAGATTATTAACATCGCGTCTCTGCTCTCATTTCAGGGCGGCATTCGCGTCCCGGCTTATACGGCTTCCAAAGGCGGCGTCGCGCAGTTGACCAAGGCTCTCGCCAACGAATGGGCGGGGCGCAATGTGCAGGTGAATGGCATCGCGCCCGGTTATTTTCGCACCGAAAACACCGCTGCATTGCAGCAGGATGAAACGCGAAATCGGCAGATCCTAGAGCGGATTCCGGCTGGAAGGTGGGGAAACCCGGAAGATCTGGCTGGCGCTGCGGTATTTCTCTCTTCGGCCGCTAGCGATTATGTAAATGGAGAGATTCTGGTAGTGGACGGAGGCTGGATGGCTCGATAACTTCAAGCAAAGAAGTTGCGGCGGCGAAAGTTCCGCGGTTACTCTCTTATCTTGGCGACCATGGCGCTGTAAGTCGTTCCGGGCGGGATCAGCAACTGATGGGGCACCCCGGCTGGCACGATGACAACGTCGCCAACAGCAATGGCCTGCTGCTTTCCGTTCTGGATACCAGAGCCCCTGGTTTCCCCGTTGCTGTCTGTCTTCGCATCGATAACCGTCCCGCCGGAAACCAGCGTCGCGCTCCCCTGCTCAACAATCATCAAGTCATCATAGTGCGCATGAATCTCCCCGCCGCCGCTGGCTGTGCGCACGGAAAGGTTCAATGCCAGATTGCCATAACGGGCGAGCGCTGAGCCGCTACTGCCTGTGGTCTTGGTCTGGGGCACTAACTGCGCCAGTTGCGTTTGTAACTCGCTCGCTGGAATCACTTGTGCCTTGTCCCCGGTCAACGTCGCCGCTGGGATGCCCAACGCCAGGGCCGCTATGGCCACCATTACTACTTTCATCGTAACCTCCTCCTGTCAACGCAGGCACTCGACCGGAGCCGGATCCATATCTGCATAATCCTGATTTTCTCCACCCATACCCCAGCAGAAGCTATACGCGCGCGTGCCTACGCCAGCATGGATCGACCATCCGGGAGAGACGACAACCTCCCGATTGGCCATGACGATATGGCGCGTCTCCTCGGGCGGGCCCATCAGATGAATCACGCGCGTGTCTTCAGCGACGTTGAAGTACATATAGACTTCCGAGCGGCGATTGTGCGTGTGCGGCGGCATAGTGTTCCATGCGCTCCCCGGCTGCAGATGAGTTACACCCATCACCAGCTGACAGCTTTTTGCGCCAGCCAAATGTATATACTTGCAAATGGTGCGACGATTGACGGTCTCCACACTTCCCAGTTCCGTCGGATTGGCCTCGTGCTCGCGCACCAGCACAGTTGGATGGACAGCATGAGCAGGATAACTCAACAAATAGAAGACCGCGGGTGCGGCCTTGTCTGTGGACTCGAAGCTAACATCGCCGTTGCCGCGGCCGACATAGAGCACATCGAGGTTCTCTAACTCATAACTCTTTCCTGCGACGCGCACAAGCCCGTTACTACCGATGTTCAAGACGCCCAATTCGCGACGCTCAGTAAAGTACGCCGCCCGTAACTCCGGATACGTGGGTAGGGTAATGGGAGTCGCCGCCGGCGCCGCCATGCCGATCACAGCCCGGTCGAGATCAACATAATTCATATGCAGCTTGCCCGGCTCGTAAAGCGCGTTGAGTAAAAAGCTCTCGCGAAGTTCATTGGTGGTCATCCTCGGGTACCGCACAGGGTCGGCCATCAAAACCGTCTTCATCGTTACCTCCGATTCCTTCTCTTTGTCGTAGCTTCGGCTCCGCTTCGGCGTACTTATTCTGCGTCCGATATCTCTCTACAGGCAAGTTACTTCTACTGTTTGGGAGTTTGCAACGGGTCCCAGTTGTCGCCGCCGCGTAGAAAGGCGGAAGGTGCAAATTGTTTGGCTTGTTCCGGAGAAAGAAAATGCGTGTGCGGATCGCGCTTGTCCAGCCGCCCACCGGGGCCAGTAGAGTTGTATTCGGCATAGAACGCGGTCTCGATCGAGTGCGTTTCGCCGGGGTGCCACTCTCGCCATCCGGCCGGGTCAATGTGGCTGCCCATCTCCGTATCGAGATAGATGACCGTAGCATAGGGGCGCCACGGCCGGCCAAGATAAACCATCTTTGTCAACCCTGGGTCAGCAGTAAGCCTGCACCGGTTGAAGACGAAGCCGGAGTCTTCTTCCAGATAGTGTTTCGCCTGTGCGGTAATATACCCGCCCGCGTGGGCCGTGCTATGAATTTCACAGCGATCGAAGACGGCTTTGCCGTCGCCGAAGATGAAGTCAACATTCCCCGCGATGTAACAGTCCGAAAAATATTGCCGCGCGGGAATGCACTTCTCTCCGTCCGGAGAGCAGTTGCGGCTGCCTGCGTAGAGAGTGTCTTGATTGCCTACCAAACGCACATTATGGAAGACACCGCGATCACCCGTGGTCAGCAATGCCACGGCCTGAGAGCCTGCCGGAAGCTGGGGATGCGTGGCATTGAAATTATTCTCGAAGGTTATGTTCTCGGCAAAGAAATTGTCACCCGATACATTCACGGTGGCGGAATGAAGCGTGCCGCCATTCTCCCCTGCGTTGCGATCGTTAACGACGACCGTCTTGCTTGCATCCGGATTAGCGCTGCGTAGACGGATGTTAGGCTTGTCGATGGTCAACACCTCATGGTAGGTTCCAGGAGCCACCAACACCAAAGCTCCATCCTTCCGAGCCGTATCGAGCGCGCGCTGGATGGAGTAGAAATCGCCCGTGCCATCGGCCGCGACATACAGAGTTTTGTCCTCCGGCGGAACTGTCCCCGCCATCTCCGGGGCCGTAGTTAGCGAGGGAAGCGGCACGAAGCGCGAGTCACAGGACAACGGTGTGCCAGGTGACGAATCGGGCGTTTGCTGCACGGTTGTATCGTCTCTACTCGGCTCCAGATTGCCACGCTTGGCGCCGATGACAATCTCAACATCCTTGACCAACCACATGGAGTGCACCTGATCGTCGGCAAAAACATTGTGCAGTTTCAATCCAAGCTTGTGCTGCGCATCCAATCCGAGAAACGTATAACTGCCCGCCGTCAGCACGTGAACGTCTGCAAGCGTAATGTCGCGATAAATAGGAAGCTGATTGCCGGAGAAGGTGGTATAGAGCGGCGTAAATACCAAGGGATTGGTGACGTTGCGAATGCAGACGTTACGGTAAAGCAAGTCGTGGACTAAGCCGCCTCGGCTGCGGTCGGACTTGATGCGGATACCATTGTCAGCGCCGTCGATCGTCAGGTCGTCGACAAGCATGTGGTCCACCCCGCCATTGGTTCCGCTACCGATCGACATGCCGTGGCCGGTATAGAAGTGGTTATGCAGAATAGAGATATTTGAGGACGATCCAGCCACGCTGGATTTGATCGCGACATTGTCATCCCCTGTACGAATCGAGCAATAGGCGATAGTCACATTGCGCGAGGATCCCGGATCGATACCGTCCGTGTTGCGAGCGGTCTTGGGCGTCATGATCTTCACGCCCCATGCGGTGAAGCCATCGGCCGCATTCAGAGCGACATGGTACCCCGGAGAGTTACGCAGCGTGATCTTGTACATCGTGAAGTCATAGGTGTGGTGCAGAACAACGAGCCAGGGAACGCTCTGCTGCTTGTCGGTGATCTTAGCTTCGTGCGCCAGATCCCACCAAGTTACGTCCTGCCCCAACAGTTTAGCGCCGCCTCGACCATCAATGGAGCCGTCACCCATAATGCCGCTGTGCTGAGCGCCATCGCCCATGATGAGCGGCTTACATCCGTGGCCGCGGTTGCTAACAATGCCGCAGCTTCCTGGTGTCGCATCGTAAGCACGCGGATCACGTGAAGCTACCAGCACGGTATCGGCATCTACCACCAGAGTTATACCGGTACGTAAGGTGATGGGGCCGGCGAGAAATACATTCTTCTGTCCTTGAGCTCGTAGCACAACAGCCTGGCCCGCAGCGCAGGTGTCAATGGCACGTTGGATGCGCTCGGTATCCAGCCTCTGCTCATCCTTGTCTGCAATCGCCCCTTGATTGGCCACGATATTGGCCTCGAGCGTGACGCAAGCAATGGGAATGTGGGGCTCGGTCACCTTTCGGGTATCTTGAGCAGGCAAAGTCAAAACGGTGACCGAAAGTGCTACAGCAAGCAAAAAGGAAAAACGTGAAAAAAGCAAACCACCCCCTATTGGCACAGCGTCAAGCGCAGCTGCTGGCCAAAGCGATCTTCCCATGAGGACTGACCACTTACAGTGTTTACTGTACAGGAGAGTATCGGTGCATCGTCAAGGCATTCCGGGGCATTTTCTTCGCACTGCGGTATGCCTCCGCTAAACGACCTCTGAATCCAAGGTTCTTGATGATCGGCGCGTTCACTCATCCTTTGGCAGGCACCAATGGAACTGCGGATATGAAGCATTGCTGGTCAGACCTCCCAGAGAATAGAATCTTTAATATGTGTCATCGCACGGAACAGACCACTCAGGAGCTGGGAGCACACCATGAATCGGGTATCGCCATGGGTTATCTATAGTATCTTGACCGTTTGCTGCATCAGCCACGCTCAGCATCAGGGTCTAGACGGGCCCCATCCATCGGCAAAGATCGTTATCTCGCTGGTGGGCGATTCAACTCAGACCGAAAAGGCCGGCTATGGGCTTGGTTTCTGCGCCAACCTAACTGACAGAGCATCGTGCATAAACGATGCCAAGGGTGGCGCGAGCACAAAGACTTACTTTCAAGACGGGTACTGGGAAAGGGCGCTAGCAGCCAATCCAGACTATATGTTGATCCAGTTTGGGCACAACGACGAGGAATCGCAGGAGCACTCAGCGCGCGAGACAAACCTACAAACCGAGTACCCCGCCAACCTGAAAAGATATGTGGAAGAGGCGCGCGCTCGTGGAATCATTCCCATTCTGGTGACGCCGTTGAGCCGCCGTTACTATGGCTCGGACGGAAAGATTCACTCCGATCTGCTGGCTCATGCCGCATCAATGAAGAAGGTGGCTGTAGAGGAGCATACGCCTTTGATCGACTTGCAAACAGACAGCATCGCTTACCTCGATACTCTGACTGAAGTGCAAGGCCAAGCTCTTGGCATAACCAAAAAGGATCCGCTGGGAAACACGATTCCGGATAAGACCCACTTGAACTACGAAGGCTCATACGTATTTGGACGCATGGTCGCCGTAGGTATGGCCAAGGCCGTGCCTGCCCTTGCGCCATATGTCAAGCAGATACCCGCGCCCCTGCCCGCGGTTGGCGTACGCAACATGGCAATTCTCCATGGCGCTCCAGTGCGCATCGTTCTGGTGGGCGACTCGACGGTCAACAACGGTGGAGGATGGGGATCGGCCTTCTGCGCCTTGCTCACGCCTAACGTGGAGTGCGTCAACCTGGCCAGGAATGGACGCAGCTCAAAGAGTTACTACGACGAGGGCCTTTGGGAAAATGCGCTAACTCAACACGGTGATTACATTCTCATTCAGTTTGGGCACAACGACATGCCTGGCAAAGGACCTGCGCGCGAAACTGACCCGGAGACGAGTTATGCCGCGAACATGCGCCGCTATATTGAACAGGCACGTGCCGCGGGTGCAACGCCGGTTGTCGTAACTTCTCTCTCCCGCCGCACTTATAAGGACGGCAAGTTAGTCAAGGACTTGACAACATACGCCAACGCCGCCAATCGCATTGCCAATGAAGAAGACACTCCGGTCATCGACTTGAACGCGGAGAGCGTGAGACTGCTCGGCACTATGAATCAGGAACAGGCGGACCAGTTTGACGCCGCCGCTCATCCCGATGCCATCGACAAAGGCCCGGACCGCACGCACTTGAATGCGGCCGGCGCGGCGGTTTTTGGGCGCATGGTAGCTGACGGCCTTGCAAAGGCATGTGTGGAGCTTGGGCCCGACATAAAAGACGAGCCAAAGGATAAACCCACCGCGTCGCCGCAACCATAATACAAATGAAAACGCGCCATCGGGTCAGACTGAGGAACAGCGCGATGATTTTGTTAGTTTCCACTCAAGGAGCCTATCTTGAAGAATCATTCGGTGCTTGCTGGCTTAGCACTTACTGTTTGTATTGCAGCAAGAGCTCAGGATAAACGCACTGTTGTGGAGCCGCACTATCCGAAAACTTGTGTAATTTTGCGTGCACGACTGAACGCTCCTGGCGGCCGACTCTCTATTGCCGATGAATACAGGCCGGATACGATACGGTTGCAGAGCGCAATCGATCGCTGCCCGGCGGGCAAGGCTGTGGAACTGCGTGCGGACGGCAGCAAGAATATCTTTTTAAGTGGCCCTTTTCACCTTAAGGCCGGTGTAACTATGTTGATCGACGCCAATACCGCGCTATTTGCCTCACGCGACCCGCGCGATTACGATTTGACACCCGGAAGCTGCGGCATTCTTACAGAAAAAGGACATGGATGCAAACCACTGATCTCCGTTGAAGACGCGCCTAACGGCGGAATAATGGGCAAAGGCTCGATAGACGGACGTGGCGGCGCAGAGATGCTTGGGCAGAAGATCACGTGGTGGGATCTCGCGCATCAGGCTAAGGTGCTCGACAAGCAGCAGAACTGTATGCGTCTATTGAATGTGAACCGATCCGACAACTTCACTCTCTATAAGATCACGCTGCGCAACTCGCCCAACACGCATGTTTCGGTCTCCCACAGCGATGGCTTTACCGCATGGGGCGTGACAATCATGACGCCCAAGGCCGCTCGCAACACGGACGGCATTGATCCTCAGGCGGGAACGAAGAATGTCACTGTTGCTTGGTCAATGATTCATACTGGCGACGACGATATCTCTATCAAATCCGATGCAAGCGGTGCTGCCTCGGATATGTCCATTCTGCACAACCACTTTTATACGGGCCACGGCATGTCCATCGGAAGTCAGACTACGGGTGGAGTGGATCATGTGCTAGTTCGCGACCTGACAATTGAGGGCGCGGACAATGGCCTGCGCATCAAGTCCGACCGCAGCCGAGGCGGTTTGGTACATGATGTTACCTTCGAAGACGTGTGCATCCGCAACTCGCCTAATCCGCTGGTTTTCACGCCTATGTATACAATTTTTCCCGGAGAGAAGCTGCCTTTGTTCCGCGATGTTACATTGCGCAACGTTCATATACTTACACCGGGAGCTTATACCTTCTACGGCTTGGACGAGCAGCACAAACTGGGTATCACATTGGACAACGTCACCGCTGAGGATATTTATAAGTCGGAGATCCTCGCCAAGGATGCAGAGATCGCCGTGCGGGGCAAACGCGGGAATCTCATTCCTTTCGGCGTGGACGTTAGTGTAAACGGAGTCGAAACGGTCGAGGGAAAACCGCTTGACTGCGGCGGCCGCTTTATACCGTTGCCCACTGTATCCACTGCGCCCCAGGCCGCCATGAAGGTGTTGCCAGAAGATAAGACGCTCTATGTCGCGGCCGACGGAACCGGAGATTATTACTCGATTCAGCGAGCTATCGATGTGGCACCCGCTACCGGAGGTGCATTGATTTTGGTAGCGCCTGGAAGCTATCGAGAGGTACTTACCGTCGACAAACCGGAAATTCAGCTTCGCAGCGCCAATCCCGATGCGAGCAAGACGGTGGTAGTCTTTGATCGTAGCGCGAGCGCCAATGGCGGTACTTCGCACACTGCCACCGTGAATGTGTCCGGCGACAATTTCTTCGCTGAAAACATCACCTTTCAAAACGACTTCAAACCAGAGCATGATCCGTATCCGGAAGGCTCGCAAGCTGTGGCGTTGCACGTCACCGGTGATCGCGCAATTTTTCGTAATGTCCGCCTGCTAGGCCATCAAGACACACTCTATGCCGCGAGCAGAGGTTGCACCGAAACGGGAGAAGCCCGCACTTGCCGCCCAGCACGGCAGTATTTTCTCAACAGCTATATCGAAGGTAATGTCGACTTTATTTTCGGTGATGGTAAGACAGTCTTTGACCATTGCGACATCCACAGTAATTTGCATTCCGAAGGGTTTATTACGGCGCAAAGCAAAATATATCCACTACAAGACTCCGGTTATCTTATTTATAAGTCCCGTTTGACAGCTGAATCTGGTGTGACCAACGTATATCTTGGACGGCCGTGGCGACCCTACTCCACGGTGACCTACATCGATACAGAGATGGGCAGACACATTCAGCCTGTTGGTTGGCGCGAATGGCTTCCTGGGCAAACACATTCTATCGACACGGCTACTTACTCCGAGTATGCATCGATCGGTTTCGGAACGCACTTAGGCGAGCGCGATCCGCACACCAAACTCCTTACGCGGGACGAGGCAAGCCACTTTACCCCAGATGAGTTTCTGCGCGGAGACGACAATTGGAATCCAGTAAAGCAGGAGATACAGCCGTTGCAATGACGCGGTTGCAACATTAAGAGATTTCTATCTCCACGGCGATGGTTGGTGGATATAGGCATTGTTTTTCGGGGTTAGCGGGGAACTTGCGTGAGAATCCAGCCTACCAGTTCCTTGCCTGCGGCGAAATTATCATATTCAGCAGGCAGTTTGCGGCCATCGGTGTATTCGTTGTAGAGCCAGGGATCGACCGTGGCAAAGACAGTTCCTTTGCCGTACTTCGCCGTGGACATCAGGATGTCTCCGCGATCGCGAAGCACTGAGACGGCCGGAGATTTTGTCGAGATTGTGCATATCTCCTTCATATAGATTGTGTGCGGGTTGTGGAAGATGAGACCGGAGCCATCAATGGCAATCTTGCCCATCTCGAATTTGTTTCCGTCCACCTGATTGCGCAGTACGTTGTTGTAGTGAATGCCGAACAGATCAGAGAGCAAATTAAGGTGCTCTAGATCGGCGTTTCCCGGATCGTTTTCCATAATCACCAGCACGCCGCCCGCCTTGACCCACTCCGCAATCTGCGCTGCGTCGTTCGGCCGCATATAATGAGGGTTGGGATTCTTCGCCGGAGTGTCCGGAGATACGATGATGTAGACTTGCGCTTCATGAAGGTCCGCATGCGTTGGGGCGGTGTAAAGAGTCTTGGTTTCAGCACCGAAGTTATTGAAAATATGACCTAGAAAAGAGTAACCACTGTTGCTCTGGTCGTTCCATTTGTAGTGAAAGTAGACTTGTCGGCCGAATGCATCTGATCGCTTCTGACTGTTGAACCATGCATCTAGAAGAACCGTGTTTCTGCGGCCCAATCTTGCATTTCCGGCAGTCTCTATCTCCGCACTTGCCAGCAAAGAGGTACCTAGCCCCTTAGGGTCGTTGGTGGCCGTCTTCTCCCCAATGTAATAGGCATAACTTCCGTCCCGGTAAGGATCGCCGCCGAGGCCCACACCCTTCACTGTTCCGGTGAGCGACACCGCGTCGCCAGGACCGTTCTCGATAAAGTGACTAAGGATGCCCTTATATCCTCGCTCCGCATTACCCAGATAGTGCTCGGGCAGGTAGCCTTGCCGCACGCCCTTGGCAAGGGCATAGACAAACATGCATGAGGCGGAAGACTCCAGATAGTTTCCCTTCACTTCCGCTTTGTCGAGCACTTGATACCAGAGACCGGTTGCGCCGTCTTGATATTTCGTCACCGCAGCGGCATCGCGCTCTAACTCAGCGATCAATTGCTTTCGGCCCACATCTTCCTCGGGATAATAGGGCAGCGTGTCGACCAACGCCATCATGTGCCATCCCATGCCCCTGGCCCAAAACTGCGATGAAAGACCGGTTTTCTTGTTTGCCCAAGGCTCTTGTTTCGACTCATCCCATGCGTGGTAGAGTAAGCCGGTCTTCTGATCGCGCGCGTGCTCGTCTAGCAGTACAAACTGATGAGTTATATCGCTGAATGCTTCCGGATGATGAAAGGTAGAAGCATATTCGGCATAGAAAGGCTCCGCCATGTACAGCCCATCCAGCCACATCTGATTCGGGTATCTCTGTTTGTGCCAAAAGCCGCCGGACGTGGTGCGCGGTTGGTGAGTTAACTGCTCATAGAGCAGGGTGGCAGCCTTGGCGTAGCGCGGGTCCAGAGTTACACCGTATAACAACAGAAGCTGGCGTCCGAGCAAAATGCTGTCGAGCTGATTCTCCTCCGGTTTCCAGGTAGAGATGGAGCCGTCGGAACCGATAAATTGATCGACTGAGCTTTTGATGTAGTTGTAGTAGCGCGGATCGGCGGTGTTCAGCCACACCGCATCAAAGCCTTCCAATAGCGTGCCCAGTTCATAGTTCCAAACCCAGCGCGTCCCAGCGGATGCAAAGTGTCCATCGGGCCATCGCGCGATGGTAGCGTTCGCGGCGCGCTCGGACAATGGCCGCTCTTCTGCATGCGCGAATAAAAAAACGTTGCTTATCGTTCCGGCGAGCAATATCGACCTAACCAAGTTACGATAACTCTTCATTTGGACTCCGGGTGCTCTTTATGCCATTTGTCGAAGCGATCCAACGCACGTTGCGAATCTGCGCTGTACCAGCTGTAGCCATTGCGACGCTCCGTGGATAGCTCATTTACATTGTCGTGAATCGATTTGTCGCGGTCCGCAAAGATAGCAATGTCGGTACCGGTCTGGTAATAGCGCGCCCAGATTGGCCCCGCGTCCGGGACGGGAACAAGTCGGTGCCCATCCGGGGTGCGCTCCCAGCTTTGCCCGTAGATTGCGGTCTTGCTGAACCACGCCGCGGCGGCGCTAATGGACCGTTGCTCCGCGGCAGTCGGATGCGGTAGGTCGTTCATCAGCAGCAAAACCAGAGCAGCGCTCTCGCTGGCGCACTGGACCGGCGGTTCGAAGTTGCGCCCCGAAGCCGGTTTCAGCGTCAGGGCATCATCCTGCTGCGGCCATACCGTGAGCGTTCCTTTGGCAACGATCTGCGTGGCGAGGATGCATTGGATACCGCGCTCGAAGCTTGCGGCCGCACGCGCGCGAACTCTCTTGGAGACAAAAAAGAACTCGTCCCGGCCATTCGCGGCGTGACGCATCAGGTCGACAACTTGAGTCATTGCATCGTCGTTGTAAGTGATGGCATCGTGATAGCCGCCCTCAAGCGGCCACACCTGCGGCCACCCGCCATTGGGAAACTGCGCCTCGAACAGGTAGTTCATTCCGCGCAGAAATGAGGCGCGATAAGCCGCTCCGTCGCTTGTACTCGCGGCGGAGATTACTTTGGCTAAGAAGTTCATTTGGGTGGTGGTGGCATCGTTGTCGATGGTGCCTACATAATTCCACTCCGACTCCAGCGGTGCATCGAAATCGCCGGGAGAAAGAAACCTGGAGAGATTGTCGGGAGCGAATGCCTCGCCGGGACTGCGCGGCTGCTTGCTCATGTCCAGGTTTTTGCTCCAGCCTCCGGCGGAAGTTTGAAACGAAACGATTACATCCGCAATGTGGCGCGCTTCGGCGCTCGCGTACCAGGAAGCGGCGCGGTCAAGCGGGATGCTGCGAGCCGAATAGCTGTGCGGCGGAGTTGTGGGAGTTTTGATGCCGGCGCGTTTTAGTTCCGCTTGAAGGAAGTCTCTATCGGCTTGTCGTTGCCGCTGGGAACGATCTAGATATTTGAGCCATGCGCTCCGCTCGGCGGCTGGGAGTTGTGCGATGCGCTCTCGCGTCAGCGACTCGGCTGGAGAGTTGGTCCCAATGGTGGCAGAGGAGGCCGAAATGGCTGTAAATAAAGCCGCTGCAATCGTCAGAATATATGAAACATTGAGTATCTTTTTAGTCATTTGTAATTACATTTTATGGCATTTCCGGGATTGTTGTATCAAACCGAGAGCGACACGATTCAGATGGTCCGATGATGTTCACAGTTTCACAGTTTCACAATAAATATGGGGGGAGGGGGTACCGGGAGGAGCCGGAGCTTTCTGGTTCCCTTGGAACCATTTTCAACGCTAGACGACTGTTTGCCATCTTTGCCCTCAC
>Ga0187847_10000947_pt1 | contig 28060 bp, 19 predicted proteins | sample June2016WEW_4_10_FD_132458 | JGI IMG/M metagenome (GOLD analysis project Ga0187847, IMG submission 132458) | Peatland microbial communities from SPRUCE experiment site at the Marcell Experimental Forest, Minnesota, USA - June2016WEW_4_10 | ecosystem: Environmental > Terrestrial > Soil >...
CGCCGAATTGCAGCACCTGACCGACGCCGGGGACGCGCGCGAGCGAGTCGTATACCTGCAGCGTTGCGAAGTTGCTGAGGAACAGATAATCGTAGCGAGGGTCGGATGCAGCGATGGCCACGAAGATCAGCGGCTGCGGCTGGCGCTTGGTGATCGATACGCCTTGGCGCAGCACGTCGGGAGGCAGCTGTCGCTGGGCGATCGCAACCTGATTCTGCACATCGACCGCGGCGATGTCCTGGGCAGTACCGACCTCGAATGTGACGTTGAGCGTGTAGGATCCGTCGTTGGAGCTGCGCGAGTCCATGTAGATCATGTTCGGAACGCCGTTGACCTGGACTTCGATCGGTGCGGCGACCGATTGTTCGATCGTCGAAGCATCCGCACCCGGGAAGGTTGCGGAAACGACGACCGACGGCGGCGTGATCTGCGGGAAGCGCGCCACGGGCAGCAGCAGGAACGCAATCGTGCCGGCGAGCGTGATCACGATCGCGAGCACCGTCGCGAAAATCGGGCGATCGATGAAGAAATTGCTCACGAAGCGTGCAGCGGCGCTGCGGTTGCGGCGGATGCCGGCGCGGCAATCGCTGCCGGTGCGGCGAGCGGTTCCGCGCGCACGGCCATGCCGGTCTTGAGCTTCTGCGTGCCGTCCACGACGACGACGTCGCCGGGCGCGAGGCCACCCTCGACGAACCAGTCACTGCCCTGTTGCTGCCCCATTTTGACGTCGCGCTGTTGCGCTTTGCCGGCTTTGTCGACGATCCAAACGTAGTTCTTGTCCTGTAGCACCTGCACCGCACGCTGCGGGACGAACAGTGCGTCCGGACGCTCACGCGTCGCGACGACCACCCGGACATACTGCCCCGCGTGCAGAAACTGCTGCGGATTCGGCACCGTCAGCCGTAGTGCGAGCGTGTCGGTCCGCAAGTCGACGCTGGGGTCGACGAAATTCATTTTTCCCGCGAGTTCATATTCGCTGCCGTCGGCGAGCAGGAGTCGGAAATCGCGTTGGCTCGGATTGTGCTGATCGAGCGGGCGGCCGAGTTCGCGCTGCACCTGCAGCAGGCGTTGTTCTCCGACGCTGAAATTCGCGTACATCGGATCGGTCTGATAGACCGTGGTCAACAGCGTCGTGTAGGCGGTGACGACCCCGCCGATGCGGATCAGCGCACGGCTCATGATGCCGTCGATCGGCGAACGGACATTGGTGTAGCCGAGATTGAGCGTCGCGGTGGTTACAGCCGCTTCCGCTGCCTTGACCAAGCCATGCGCCGAGTCATTGGCGGCCACCGCCGCGTCGAGTTCTTTCTCGCTGAGTGCATCGAGCGCCGTCAACGGGCGCGCACGGGCCAGATCACGCACCGCCTGCGCCTCTGCCGCATGGGCCTGTGCGAGCCCCGCTTGTGCCTGCGCGAGCGCCGCGGCAAAGGGCTGCGGGTCGATCTCGAACAGCGTTTGGCCGCGCTTGACCGGCGCGCCCTCGAGCGCCGATTGCCGGTAGAGGATCCCGCCGACCTGCGGACGAATCTCGACCGTATTCGCCGCCTCGAGCTGGGCAGGGTATTCCTGGGTCAGCGAAGTCGGTTGCGCGCGCATCGTGATGGTCGTGACTGGCTGCGGCGCGGGTGGCGCCGCGCCCTTGCCTCCGCAGCCCGCGACGAATGCAAGCAGCGCCGGAATCACGAGCCGCAAGCACAGCCGCAGCCGTCGCGATGCCGGAATTGCCGAGAGCTGCGGCACGGGCGCGGCGCACCCGGTTGATGCTTCAGTGTCGAGGCGAGCCATGGCAGACCGGTGTTGGATTTGTGGGGGCCTAAGCATAACGCGCCCGTCGGCGGATAGTAATCATGACGGTGCCGGCCGGCTGCTCGCGGCTGTCGGCATGCGCGCGCCCATTCGGCGGCCCTGCACCGTGGATTCTCGGTTATAGTGCGGCCGATCCATCAACGCGCCGGCTAAGGGGTGGTTCCATGTTTGCACTGATCCGCAATCTCGTATTGCTGTTGGGCCTCGGCATGCTCATCGCCGCCGCGTCTGCAAATGCGGGCCCCCAATACGGTGCCTGGGGATTCGATCTGACCGCGATGGACTCGAGCGTCAAGCCCGGCGACGATTTCAATCGATACGCATCCGGCGCATGGCTCGATCGCACGGTGATACCCGCCGACAAACCGATCGCATCTCTGCGCTATGCCATCAGCGATGCGATCGAAGCCAGGCTTCATGAGCTCATGGAAAATGCGGCGGACGATGCGGCCGCACCGGCGCTCGATCGCAAGATCGGGGCATTCTATAGGGCGTTCATGGACGAGAGCCGAGTGAAATCGCTCGGACCACGCGCAATCGCGCCGGAGATCACCGCGATCCGTGCAGCTCGCGACCGCGCGGCGATCGCCAAATTGATGGGAATGAGCGCGACGGATTTCTACGGCTCGATCTACGGCGCCAGCGTCGACGTGGACCTCAAAAACAACGACCGCTATGCGGTCTATCTGAACCAGGCCGGTTTGGGGTTGCCCGACCGCGACTATTATCTTGAGGCGTCATTCAGGCCGCAAAAGTCGGCATATCAAGCCTATATCGCGAAGCTGCTCTCGCTGCTCGGCTGGAAGAATCCGCGAGCCAGTGCTTCGGCTGTCGTCGACTTCGAGACCCGCATCGCGGCGGCGAGCTGGCCGAAAGTGGAGCAACGCGACCTTCAAAAAGTCTATAACCCTCAGTCTCGGTCCGAGTTCGAGGTGTTGACGCCGTCGTTCCCATGGAGCGCGTTTCTCGCCGGTGCCGACCTCAACGGCGTCGATCGGGTCGTCGTGGGCGAGAAGTCGGCATTTCCGAAAATCGCGGCAATCTATGATTCGACACCATTGCCGGTATTGAAGGCCTGGCAGGCGTTTACGGTGGCCGACAACGCGGCGTTCTACCTGTCGCCGCCGTTTTCCGCCGCACGCTTTGGATTTCGAAATCAAACACTCGCGGGGCAGCCGATGGAGTCCGCACGCTGGAAGCGCGCACTGCGAGCCGTCGCGGGCGGCGACTGCAGCGGCGAAGATCGCGTCGATTGTTTCGGCAATGTCGGCTTCGCCGTCGGTGAAATGTATACCGCGCACTATTTCCCGCCCGAGGCGAAGGCAAAAATCGAACTATTGGTCGCCAATGTGAAGGCGGCAATGCGCGCGCGCCTCGAGCGGCTCGACTGGATGAGCCCGCAGACCAAACAGGAGGCTTTGAACAAGCTCGACACGTATCAAATCAAAGTCGGCTATCCAGACCACCCGCGGGATTTCGCAGGACTTCAGATAAGTGCCGAAGATCTGATCGGCGATGTGCGACGCGCCGGTGCGTGGGACTGGCGATTCCAAATCGGGCGCCTCAACGGCCCGGTTGACCGGTCCGACTGGTCGATGACGCCGCAAACGAACGACGCTTACAACGGGTTGCTGCGCGACATCGTTTTCCCGGCAGGCATCCTGCAGCCGCCGGTTTTTGATCCCGAAGCGGACCCGGCGATCAACTACGGCGCGATTGGAGCGATCATCGGCCACGAACTGACTCACGGCTTCGATGACCAGGGCCGAAAGTTGGATGCGCAGGGCGAGCTTCGCGATTGGTGGAGCACACAGGATGCGGACCAATTCACGGCCCGCGCAAAGAAATTGGCGGGCCAGTATTCGTCGTATGAGCCCGTTGCGGGCGTTCACATCAACGGCGATCTGACGCTCGGTGAGAACATCGCGGACTTGGGCGGGCTCAACGTCGCTCTCGAGGCGTATCACCGCCTGCAGGGCGGCCAAGCGGCGCCGGTGCTGGATGGCTTCACCGGTGACCAGCGCGTCTTCCTCGGATGGGCGCAAGCTTGGCGCGGCAAGGCGCGCGAAGACTACGTGCGCAAGCAAGTCGTCAGCGATCCGCATTCGCCGCGCGCTTTTCGCGTCAACGGACCGGTCCGGAATATGGACGAATGGTACGCGGCATTCGGCGTGAAGCCGGGAGACGCCTATTACGTCGATCCTGCCCAACGAGTGCATATTTGGTGAATTGACCGCGGCCCGCCACGGCCGAACACTCTCGGGTGACCCGTGCGCGCCGCTTCGGTCCAAATCGAGTGTTTCGGACTTCAGGACTTGCTTTCCGCGGCCGATAAGCAGACAGGCCACAGCCTGGATGCTTCATGTCGACGCCGAATAGTCCCGCCGCTCGTTTACTCGGGCTCCGCATACGCCTGACTTATGTCGGTGTATTTTGGCTGTTCGTCATTGCGGCCGGCGCTTGGAGCTTCGGCGTCGATCGATTCCTCGAGCGGGACGCGGCGCACGGCGAAATGGTCAGCGTTGCCGGTCGCCTGCGCGGACAATCCACCGAAGTCATTCATGCGGCCACCATTCATTGGCTCGCGCCGCAGAACGAGCCGATTGGAAATCTCAACACGACGATCGCCCGGTGGGTCGGACAGCATGCAATGGTGCGCAATATTTTGAGCCGGGTCTGCACCTCGGATGCCGACCCGCTGTGTGCGCAATTCCAGGGTATCGAGTCGCGCATGAGAACCATCGCTCGCGATGCCTATGCAGCTGAGAGAGCGAGCGGCGGCGAGCGGCTCGCCAACCTGCAGCGCTTGGAAGCGATGCAGGGCGAGTACTTGGTTGCGGCGAAAGAGTTCGTCAGTGCGCTCGCGGCGCGCTTCACCGCCGAGGATAACTTGCAGCAGCGAACGCTGCAGCTTTGGATGTCCGTCGCAGTCGTCGTGATCATGCTGGTTATCGTCGCCGGCATCGAGCCGGGCACGCGCTACCTGCAGCGGGAACGCTCCGCGATCGATCGGGCGGGCGCGCAGAGTCGCCGGCTTGCGACCGTCGTTCAACATGCGAGCAGCCCGGTCATCATTCTCGATCCGCTCGGGCGCGTCGAATGGGTCAATGACGGCTTTACGCGTCTCACCGAGTACCAACGCGATGCGATCATCGGCAAAAGCTACGAATATCTGCTGTTTGACCCGAATTCCCAATCTGCAGCGCACAAGGCATTGAGCTCTGCCTTGCAACACGGCCGCGATTTTCAGGTTGAAATCCTCACCAAGACCGCGAGCCAACGAGAATACTGCTGCGAAATCAATCTACAGCCGATCCGCTCAGCCGACGGCGCGATCTCGTCGTTTATTGCGATTCACACTGACGTGACCGAACGCAAGCGACAGCAGGACGCCCGCCAGGAAATCCTCGACCGGCTGCAGAAGCTCGCCTCACAATTGCCCGGGGTCGTTTATCAGTTTCAGATGCGACCGGACGGAACTTCGTGTTTTCCGTATGCGAGCGAGCGCATCTGGGACATTTATCACGTGACGCCGGAGCAGGTGCGCGAGGATGCATCGGCGGTTTTTGGGATTTTGCATCCCGATGATCTGGCCTCGATAACCGCTTCGATCCAAGAATCGGCAACGACCCTTGCGTCTTGGGTCGCAGAGTATCGCGTTCGTTTCGCTGATGGGTCGGTCGAATGGCTGTTCGGCCATGCCACGCCGCAGCGTCTGGCCGACGGCGGCACCTTGTGGCATGGATTCATTACCAACGTGTCGGAGCAGCATCGCGCGGCCGCGGCGATGTCGGAGGCTGAAGAGAGGTTTCGCGGCGCATTCGAATCCGCCGCTCAAGGCATGGCGCTCGTCTCCCCCGACGGGAATTGGATGAAGGTGAACACGGCGCTGCGCTCGATTCTCGGCTTTGAACAGCAGCAGCTGCTCGGGCGATCGGTTTCCGACTTCAGCCATGAGGCCGATAAGGACATCGCGAACGAACAGGCCCGCCGCTTGGCGGCGGGTGAAATCGGGTCCTACCAGCTCGAGCGCCGCTTCATCCACAAGGGCGGCCATCCCGTGTGGGTCCTGCAATGTGTTTCGCTGGTACGCGATGCCGCCGGCGCACCGCTGCACTTCGTCGTGCAAATCCTCGACATCGGCGTGCAAAAGGAAGCTGCCAGAATTCAGGCGGAGGCCGAACGCGCCCTCAAAGAATCCGCACATATCGCCGAAGAGGGTAATCGGGCAAAGAGCGAGTTCCTCGCGAACATGAGCCACGAAATTCGCACGCCGCTCAACGGGATCATCGGCATGACCGGTCTCTTGCTCGACTCGAGGCTCTCGCCCGAGCAAGAGGAATACGCTGAAATTGTGCGCTCGAGCGGCGAGTCCTTGCTCGTGATCATCAACGACATTCTGGATTTCTCGAAGATCGAGGCGGGCCGCCTCGAGCTCGAATCGGTCGATTTCTCATTGTCGAAGGTTCTGGAGGGATGTGCTGACGCGGTGTCTTTGCGCGCGGGTGAGAAGAGCATCGAACTGATCGTCGATATTGGTGCCGAAGGTCCCGATGCGCTGCGCGGGGACCCGACACGATTGCGGCAGATAGTTCTCAATTTGCTATCGAACGCGGTCAAGTTCACCGAGCGGGGCGAGGTCATTCTCTCTTGCAGGAGCTCATTCGACGGCGCAGGACGACTCGACGCCGAAATCACGGTCTCGGACACCGGTGTTGGAATGACCGACAAGGAAACAGAGCGGCTATTTCAGCCATTCGTGCAGGCCGATGCGTCGACGACTCGACGATACGGAGGAACGGGCCTCGGCCTATCCATCAGCAAGCAACTCGTCGAAATCATGGGCGGTACCATTGATGTCTTGAGCCGTCATGGATTCGGGTCCAGCTTTACCGTGAAGCTGCCATTTGAACCGGCGCGATCGCCGAGCACCATCGGCGCGCGCACGGACTTGCAGAGAATCCATGCGTTGCTCGTCGACGACCATGCGATCAATCTACGCGTTACCGCGGGTCAGCTCACGCCGGCCGGTTGCCGCGTGACTAGCGCCGCGAGCGCTGCCGCGGCACTCGAGCGATGGACGGCGCTCGAGGCGGCCGGCGATCGGCCGGATATCGTGATCCTCGACCAGGATCTGCCTGATCGTCCCGGCTCCTGGGTCGCCGAACGAATTCGCAGCCAAACTCCAAACTGCCGCGTCCCAATCATCTATCTGGGCTCGACGGGCAGTATCGGCGACACGGTCCCGGATGCGCTGAGCCGCGTGATGACGAAGCCGGCAAAACGACAACTATTGCTGCAGACGATATCCAACCTCATTGCAGTGGCGCGCACGGCCGGCCTGGAGCCATCCGATGGATCGCGCGGGGAGTCCAACCTGAAGACGACGATCGGCGTCTGCGCCGGACGTCGAGTGCTGCTGGTCGAGGACAACGCCGTCAACCAAAAGCTGGCCGTGCGCCTGCTCGAGCGCCTCGGGATGCAAGTCACGGTCGCGGGCAACGGCCTGGTCGCGGTGGAGCAACTGCAGCGCGGTTATTTCGATGCCGTGCTCATGGATTGTCAGATGCCCGTCATGGATGGCTATGAGGCGACCGCACAGATTCGCTCGGGGCATGCCGGCGAGGCCAGCCGCACCGTTCCGATCATAGCAATGACCGCCAATGCGCTCACCGGTGATCGCGACCGTTGCCTGATTGCCGGTATGGACGAATATGTCTCGAAGCCGATTTCGCCGGAGCATCTTCAGGCTGTTCTCGAGCGCACTTTCGTGCGCGGTGCGCAATCGGGGTCGCCATTGCCGGCCACAGCAGGTGCCGACGCCGCGCTTGCGCCAATCTGGGATGTCGAGCGTCTGGCGGCACTAATCGGCGATGATTCGGCATTCCTCTCGGAATTGATCGCGGTCTTCATCGAATCCATGACGACGCAGGTTCAACTATTGGTCGCGGCGCAACCACCCGGCATCGGCAAGATCGCTCACGCCGTGAAAGGTGCTGCCGCCAATTTTCACGCATACCGTCTCGCCGCGAGTGCGAGCAAAATCGAGGTGAGCGCCCGTAACGGCGATGTCGCGCAGGCGGACCTCGTGGCCTTGACTGCCGTTTGGGACGAAACGCGGGATGCGGTGCGCCGTTACGCCGCGGGCCTAGAGACCCGGCGCGCGGGCTAGCTCTGGGCAGCGATCCGCTCCGCCGGTCAATACTCGGCGATTTTCCGCCGCCTGGGCTGCGGGCGGATCACGCGAATGGCGCCGAGGAACAGCGATTCGATCAGGGCCGCCAAGATTGCGCCGAGGATTATTCCGGATGCGATGCCGGACGGATCCAGCGGCACCGTATAGGTGTACGCGGAGCGTGTTTCACCGAGGATATCTCGATCGGAGCGAAAGATCACATGGACGATCTGCATGATCAGGGGTCCACGCAGCGCCGCGAGCTCCGCGTTCAAGGACCGGAGACGATCGTACATTTCGCGAATGGTCTTGGCTTCTTTCTCGAACACGGGGTCGGGACTCGCGGCGTGGTGTGCGATCAGCGCCTCGACGTCTCCGCCGAAATAATGGTCCGCAGTTTCCTGAAAGCCCCGAAAGTTGTTGGCGACCTCTATCGAGTGGGCGCTCACACGCTTCACGTACTGATCGACGAAGCTGGGTACTTGTACGCCCACCAGCAGACCAAAGGCGAACACGATCAGTCGCACGTAGCCCGCAACCATGGAGAAAAGCCTATGTGGGTGGTTCGGTCGCGAGCAGTGTGCCTGCGAACAAATCGATGGTCAATGCGCCGCCCGCGGCATCGATGTGCCGGGGCAATACGGCCAGTTCAACCGTCGCCGAAGTCGTACTGCTGCGCGTAATTGCGATACCACTCTTGAACTTGCCGATCGGCGGGCAGGTGATCCGCCAGGTATTTGAGTTCCGCGAGCATTTTCTCGACTTGCGAGGCGTTGAGATATAGATCCATGAGCCTCCATCGGTAATCCAATGCGTCCGGAGCAAGCGTCGATGCGCGCTCATACGAATCAATGGCTTTGGAAATCCAGTTGGACTCGAACAGATAAATATCGCCAAGTGCGGCATGGTTCGCAGCGGTCTGCGGTGCATCGCGAATCTTCGCTTCTTGTCTCCGAATGGCATCCTCGAGAGAATACGGATAATCGGCCGCTGCGGGCGTGCCTACGTGATCGCCGTAGATTGCGGCTCGCATGTTCGGCATGCGCATGTCACGTAAAGCAGCGAGGAACGGGTTGTCCGAATATTTCGCGAAAAAATCGACATTATCCTCGAAACGGTGAAAATAGGTCCACGCCTTGGCTTCGTCCACATACCACAGATCATCGGTTCCGCGGCGAAGCACGATCGGCAGATTCGAGTGACCCGGTTGCGGCACCACGAGCGCAAGATTGCCCGCGAACGCCAAGCGATAGGGGGCGGCGGCGCGAAAGAACTCAGCGATTCTCTGCTGCTGAGCCTCATCGCGGGGAACGACGGCTCGAAACAGCCTGGCGCCTTCAGTCAGCAACGGCAGCCGAGGATCGCCGATGCCCGCCGAGAGAGACGCAAGATACCGTTCGACGCTCGTTTGCGGTTCTGAAGAGGGCAGAAATTCGGCCATTTGCGCCGCCGGCAGCCGACGGATGGCGCCTTCGTAATCCGCAACGGTCTTGCTGTAGCCCTGCACAAGCGCTCCGCCTCCGCCCGACAGGAAATCGCCGTTGAACCAGATCGGGCGCGTGGGCCTGCCGTTTGCGGAGTCCGCGGCCGAGCCCATGCCGCGCAGATTCGTCGTGATGATGAGCTCCGATATGAAATCCTGCGGAATTTCCGAGAGCATGTAGGTCTTTGCCGCGTCCTCGAGGCGCCGGCAGTAGATATCGGGAATGTCCCCTTCGAGGGCATAAGAGACTTCGATTTTCAGCAGATTTTCCTTGGCGCTGTACAAGTAAAGGATGCCCTTCCCATCGCGTCGCGCTCCTATTTTAAATTGCGAAAACATTTCAGTGGCGACTTGCTCGATGGTCTTCGACGGCGGCAGCGAGGCGAGCAAAATCAGCGCGTTTTCGATGCCGGATTTCTTTTCGGCAAGCTTGAGGCTCATCTTGAACGCAAGATCGTAGTCGTGCTGTGCCGTCTCGTTGATCAGAACATAGGTGGGGCGTTGCGGCCGCGCTTCGTGCCGCCAGAGGAGCAAGGCTGCGCCGAGAGCCGACAAGACGATGCCCGTGAGAATGATGCCGCGCCGCAATTCAGTAGTTACCGAATACATTGCTTTTCTCTCCGCCCGCACCGTAGTTGGCGATGAACGGTTCGATCGAGGCTGGGTTGAGGCCGTAGATCGAGCGATCGCGCCCCTCGTTCTTCAGCACCACCACCGGCGTGTCGTGAGGACCGAACAATCGAAATATGCCGGCCGCACGCTGTTGAGGGTCGTTCAAAACGACCGATGGCGCCTCGCCCTCGGCCGGCGAATATAGTCCGAGCACCAGGCGATTTCGTCCAGCGCTGTCGAAGAAGAACAGCGCTGGCCCGCCGTCGACCGACAGCGCAAGCTCGGCCCGCAGTTTGCCGCCCGCGTCTTTGAGCTGAATGCGCTCGGCTGAAATCACGTCTTGCGTCCGCGCATGCGCACCGATCGCAGCTGCTAACGTTGAGGCGCCGCGGCCGAGATGCGACAGCAGTAGCGCTCCAAGGACTCCGCCTGCGAGGCCCCCAAGAAGGCCCATAAAGAAGGTCTTCGTCATGGTCGACATCATACTGTGTCGACGCATCCTATTGGCACCAGACCCGGCCGAGGCGATCCTCAGGCGTGCGAACATCGGAATTGCAGGGCAACGCGCAGGCGCGCCCGTCTTTGTGTGACCCAGCTCCCATTCCCAATCGCCCTTCGCCGGTAGCTTAGGGCCATCACCAAGGCTGGTCCGAAGCACCATGAGTGAACACGTTTCAAGCGTTGCAGGTACCGCCGGATCGCCGACCTTCGCGCTTACGCGCGTGATCGGATTTCTGGTCGGAGGCGCCGCGATCTTGTGCGTGATGACGCTGTGGCTAGGGGTTCTCTGGTGTTGCCGATTGTTCGCCGGAGGCGAACATCCCAGCGGGTTTCGATAGACACGCCTTCTCGTCCGCATCACTTGAGCGGAAAAATAGCCTATAGTTCGATTTGGGCCCGAGGAGACCGGCAATGAATCGACGCTTACGCCCGATTTTGCTCGCGATGGTCATCGCCGCGAATCCTGCCTTCGGGCATGCCCGGCTGCTCTCGTCATCACCGTCGCCGAACGCTCAGTTGGTCGAAGCGCCGAAGGCACTGACACTGACGTTCAGCGAGAGCGCGCAGCTAGGGGTGCTCAAACTATCGGCGTCGGGCAGGCAAATTGCGCTGCAAATCGATCGCGGCGCGCAAGCGACTTCGGTGATTACGGTCAACCTGCCGGTGCTGGATCCTGGCACCTACGAGATCGAGTGGAGCGCATTGGCCGCAGATGACGGTCACGTCACCAAGGGTCGCTTTTCATTCACGGTTGTCGGCTCGGAAAAAAAGCCGCAGTAGCGCCCGGCGGTGGATATCAGTGGATGGGAGGTTGCCGCAGCGATCGTCAAGGCGGCCAGCTATGCGGCGACGCTCGGCGCGGCCGGCGGCGTGTTCTTTCTTGCGTACTGCGGCCCGCTGCTCTGTGACACCGATCGGCTGAAGACGCGCCGATTCATAGGTCGATTGATCCTGGTTTCCGTATGCACGAGCATGCTGCGCATTCCGATGATTGCCGGTTCGATGAGCGGAGATATCCCCGGCGCGTTCGACCTCGCGCTCAATCGATTCGTTTGGCTGTCCGCAGAAGGCAGGGCAACTTCGATTCGCATCGCCGGCCTGATCGCGATCGTGCCGATCGCTTATTTCAATCGCCGCATCGGCGTCATCGCGATTCTCGGCGCGGCGATCGCGGCAACTTCATTCGCATGGATCGGCCATGCTCACGCGCTGCATCCCGGTGCTCTCGCGGAGCTGCTCATCGGCGTGCATCTACTCGGAGTCGCATTTTGGATCGGTGCGCTCGCACCCTTGCTGCTGGTATCCCGCAATCCGGACCCGCTGCGATTTGCGCGCGTGGCGCGGCGGTTCGGACAGGCGGCCGTGTCGGTGGTGATGCTGCTCATGGCCGCCGGCGCGGCTCTGTTGTGCATGCTGCTCGGGTCGATCCCGGAATTGTGGACGAGTCCCTATGGTCGCGCGATCTCGCTGAAGATCGGGATCGTGGGCTGCCTATTGAGCGCAGCGGCCGTCAATAAGCTGCGCTTGACGCCCCGACTAGGCGCCGGCGACGGCGTCGCGGCAACGAGCCTGCGGCGATCGATTCGGCTGGAAATCACTCTGGTCTGCGCAATTCTGCTCACGACCGGGGCGCTGACGACGATGTGGAGTCCGGCCGGTCATTGAGCATTGCCCGTTCGCGCACGCGCTCATGCGGTGGCGGTGGTCATGCGCAGTCTGAGCGCATTGCCGATCACCGAAACGGAACTCAGGCTCATCGCCGCGGCCGCAATCATCGGCGAAAGCAGCAGGCCGAACAGCGGATACAACACGCCGGCCGCGATCGGTATGCCGACCGCGTTGTATACGAACGCGAGCATCAAGTTCTGGCGAATATTGTGCATCGTCGCGCGGCTCAGCGCTCGGGCTCGAACGAGGCCGTTGAGATCGCCCTTGACGAGCGTGATGCCCGCGCTCTCGATCGCGACGTCGGTGCCGTTGCCCATCGCGATGCCGACGTCGGCGGTCGCAAGCGCTGGGGCGTCGTTGACACCGTCGCCGGCCATTGCGACGACGGCTCCCGCGGCCCGCAGCCGCCGGACGATCTCACTTTTCTCGGCCGGCAACGCCGCCGAATGAATCTCGGTGATTCCCAAGTGTTTGCCGATCGCCTGCGCCGTGCGCAGATTGTCTCCGGTGACCATCACGATGCGCAATCCAGCGGCTCGCAGTGTCTTCAAAGCCGGCGCGCTGGATGCCTTGATCGGATCAGCGATCGACAGAAAGCCCAACAGTGTCTTGCCGCCCGAGACGAACACGATGGTCGCTCCTTCGTCGCGCAGCCGATCAGTCACCGCCGACGCGGGTCCGAGATCGACGTCCATGCTTTGCATGAGTTTTTCATTGCCCAGCGCAACCGCTTGGCCGTCCGCATTGCCGCGTACGCCCTCGCCTGGAATCGACGTAAAGTCCGTGATTGGCACTCCCGTGCTGCGATGTTGCGCGCCATAATCGCGCAGCGCATGCGCCAAGGGATGTTCGCTGCTGCGCTCCAGGCCTTGCGCGACCTTCAGCAGCACATCCGCGGGCGTGCCCGGCGATGGGTGAATGCCCGTGAGTCGCGGCCTGCCTTCGGTCAGCGTGCCCGTCTTATCGACGATCAGCGTGTCGACCTTTTCGAGCCGCTCGAGCGCCGCCGCATTGCTGATCAGGATTCCCGACTGTGCGCCGCGGCCGACGGCGACCATGATGCTCATCGGCGTCGCCAAACCGAGCGCGCAGGGGCAGGCGATGATCAGCACACTGACCGCCGCAATCAGCGCGTGGGCCACCGCCGGAGCAGGACCCCAGATCAGCCAGACGATGCAGGTGGCGGCGGCCGTCCCGATGACGGCAGGCACGAACCACGCGGCAACCCGGTCGGCGAGCCGTTGAATCGGCGCTTGGCTGCGCTGCGCCGCCGAAACGAGCGTGACAATTTGCGCGAGCAGTGTGTCCTCACCGATCCTGTCGACGCGCATCACGAAGGCCCCCGAGCCGTTGACCGACCCGCCCACGACCCGGCTGCCGACAACTTTTTCAACCGGCATTGATTCACCCGTGAGCATCGATTCATCGACGCTGCTGGCGCCGCTCTCGACGACGCCGTCGAGTGGTACGCGCTCTCCTGGGCGCACGAGCAGCCGGTCGCCGATCCGCAACGTATCGAGCGCTACATCGCTCTCGGCGCCATCGTCGCCGACGCGGTGGGCAGTTTTCGGCGCCAAGTTGAGCAACGCGCGAATCGCGCCGCCGGTGCGCTCGCGCGCCCGCAACTCCAGCATCTGGCCCAGTAGTACGAGAACGACGATTACCGCGGACGCCTCGAAATAGATGCCGACTTGCCCGTGCATGGCGTGCAATTCAGGCGGGAAAACCTGAGGCGCGAACATCGCGACAACGCTGTATGAGTAGCCGGTGCCGACACCCATGGCTATCAATGTGAACATGTTGAGGCTGCGCCGCGCGATCGACTCGATGCCGCGAATCAGCAGCGGCCATCCGCACCAGAATACGACCGGCGTGGACAACGCGAACTGCAGCCATCGGGCCCAAGGCGTGTCGGCCAGCGTGCCCAGCCCGGGCAGCTCGCGGCCCATCGCGAGCGCCAAAATCAGCAGCGCGAGCGGCGCTCCGACCACGAATCGCCGGCGCATGTCGATGAGCTCCGGGTTTTCCACGCCATCCGCGGCGTAGGCAACGGGCTCGAGCGCCATCCCGCAAATCGGACACGTCCCAGGCCCGGCCTGACGAATCTGCGCGTGCATCGGGCAGGTGTAGATCGCCGCCGATGCCGGCGCGACACTCGGCAGCGGCAACGGGGCTGTCGAGCCGACGGCGACGTTCGTGTATTGGTCGGGATCGGCAAGGAACTTCGCCTTGCAGCCGGGACCGCAGAAATAGACCGGGGCGCCTTGGTATTGCGCGACCTGCGGCGAGTTCGCGGTGACGCTCATGCCGCAAACGGGATCCTTCAAGCCGCCAACTTGCGACGCCGTCAATCGAACTCCTCGGGCGGCAGCTTGGCCTGGCTCGGATCGAGCGCGAGCCGGCCGGCCAGGAGCACCGCCTGGGTTCGGTTGGCGGCGCCCAGCTTGCGCAAGATCGCGGTCATGTGCGCCTTGACAGTCGCTTCCATGATTTGCAAATCGTAGGCAATCTGCTTGTTGAGCCGACCGGAGCACAGCATACCGTAGACCCGAAACTGCTGCGGGGTGAGTTGTGCCATGCGCTGCGCGAGTTCGAGCGCGCCGCTGTCGGGGCCGGGGTCGCCATCCTGACCGAGATCCGCGGGGATCACGAGTTCGCCGCGCAATGCCGCCTGGATGCTCTGGCCGATGGTCGCGGCGTCGGCGGATTTCGATACGAATCCCTGCGCTCCGAACGCGAGCGCTTGGCGCACGGTGCGCCGATCGTCGGTCGCCGAAATGACGATGACCGGCAATTGAGGATGCGATCCGCGCAAATGCGCGAGCGCGCTGAAACCATAGGCTCCCGGGAGATTCAAATCGAGCAGCAGAAGATCGGCGTGCGGATCACGTTCGAGCGCGTCGAATAATCCGGCTACGCTGTTGGCTTCGATGAACGCGGTGTCCGTGCAGGCGGCCGCAATCGCACCGATCAGGGCCGCGCGATAGAGCGGATGGTCATCGACGATGAGTACTCGGTAATTCATCCAATGCGGGTCGCGCGGTGCGTCAGGTGTGGTACCTGCCGCATCAAGCGGCCGTCGCTTTGTTCGGACGTCTGCGGAACGCACTCAACAGCGCCCGTAGCGCCGCCGGGCGCAAGGGCTTGTAGAGCAAGGGGTATCCGGCCGTGCGCGCGACCAGCGCAAGACCCGCATCGTGGTCGGCGCTGATCAGCGCGGAGGTCGACGGCGGTCGCTCGCTGTCGTGCAAACGCCGCAGCAGCTCGATTCCGGTGATCCCGTCCCCTAGATGGTAATCGGCGAGAATGGTGTCGATGGTCTGCTCGGCGCAGCACTGCATCGCCTCGGCCGCGCTCGCGGCTTTCAACACCTGCACGCCCCACTGGCCCAGCAGTGCTTCCATTCCGTCTAGAATCGAGCGGTCGTTGTCGACACAGAGCACACGCAGGCCGCGCAAGCCGATTGGATCCGTGGCCGGCGCGATCGCTTCGATGCGGCGCACGCGCCGCGGCCTCGCATCCCGCGGTACGCGTACGCCGAACGCGGAACCGCGTCCGGGCCGACTCGCGAAGGTCAACTGATGGCGCATGAGCCGGCCGAGGCGATCGCATATCGATAGACCGAGGCCAAGTCCCTTTTCACCCCACGGCGAGTCCTTGTCGAGCCGGCTGAACTCGGTGTACATCTCCTGTCGCTGATCCTCGGCGATGCCGGGCCCGGTGTCATAGACGGCAACCTCGAGTTCGTCGCCGCGGCGTCTACAGCCGATCACGACGCTGCCGCGTTTGGTGTAGCGCAGCGCATTCGACAGATAGTTCTGAATGATCCTTCGCAGCAGCACACGATCGCTGCGGACGATTTCGCGGCAGCCCACGATCCGCAGGCGCAGATTGCGCGCCTCGGCCAGCGGCGCGTATTGCCGCCGCAGTTCCTCCAACAGATCGATGACCGGAAACGTCGTGATGTCCGGCTTGAGCACGCCGCTGTCGAGGCGCGCAATATCGAGCAGATCGTCGAGCATCTCCTCGGCGGCGCGCATCGAAGCGTCGATGCGGCTCGCCAATTCCTGGAACTCGGGATGCGCGCGCGCGCGCGATTCGAGCGCGGAGACGAACAGCCGCGCCGCATTCAACGGCTGCAGCAGGTCATGACTCGCCGCCGCGAAGAAGCGCGTCTTGCTCATGTGCGCAGACTCCGCTTCCTGTTTCGCCACGCGCTGCGCCTCGAGCGAATCGCTCAATTCCCGTGTGCGGTCGGCGACGCGTCCCTCCAAGCCGAGTTTTGCATCAAGCAATGCCTGCTCGTTGCGTTTGAACTCCGTGATGTCCGTATAAGTGGTGACGAAGCCGCCGCCCGACATCGGTTGCCCGTGAATGCTATAGACCTGGCCGTTGCGGCGCGCACGCTGGAACGTGTAAGCGGTACCGGCCTTGAGGTGTGCGAGCCGCTTCTCGACCAATATGGCGGGGTCACCGTTGCCGAGTTCACCTTGCGCCGCATTCCAACGCAGCAGGTCGACCACCGGACGCCCAACGAACACCATGCCGTCGGGATAACCGAACAATTCCAGGTAACGGCGATTCCAGGCGACGATCCTGAGTTTTGCATCTACGACGCTGATTCCCTGCGTCACATTTTCCATCGTCGCCTGCAGCAACTGGCGGCTGAAGCGCAGCTCTTGCGAAGTCTCGTCGAGCAATTCGGCGACCTCGTCGACGTCGATCCCGTTGCGCTTGAGCGCGTGCGTGAGCACGACGCGCGCCGATGAGGCGCCGATCGAGGCGGCCAGCACGCGCTCGAAGTATTGGAGCAAGGCGCGGTCGGCGGGCTCGGTCGGCTTCGGCAGCGGGCGCCCGGTTTGTGTCACGTATTCCTGCAGCGCCGCGCGCGCGGCGCCCGCGCCGATCATTCGCGCGGCGACTGTCTCCAGATCGCCGACTTTGGCGGTGATCGCGGGCAGCCCGGCGGCGGGACGCTTGGGAGCGACGAAATCGCGCGCGGCAAGGCGCTCCTGCAAGGTGACGCCGCGCCGAGCCGAAACGATGAGCATGATGGCTACGTTGATGCCGAGCGCCAGGAAGGCGCGCGGTCCCACCGCGCCGAGATCTGCGAAATCCGTCAATGCGTGCGGCAGGAAGCCGCGCAATACCGCGGGCCATGCGAGGACGGCTTCGGGCAGCAAGCCGCCGGCGGACAAGTTCGGCAGGAACAACAAATAGCCCCAGGCGACGAATCCGCTCAACATCCCCCAGAACACGCCCGCGCGGCTTGCGCCGCTCCAATAGAGCGCGGCGAAAATTGCCGGCGCAAATTGCGCGACTGCGGAAAACGCGAGCAAGCCGATTGCTGCCAGACTGATCGAGCCGGAGGTACAGCGATAGTAGGTGAATGCGAGCAGCGCGAGCGTCACGATGACCGCGCGCCGCACCCACAGTACGCGGCGGCCGAGACTCGCACCGTCTTCGAGGCGCTGTCGCCACAGGACGGGCGCCGCGATATCGTTCGAGATCATCGTTGCGAGCGCCGTGCTCGAGACGACCACCATGGCGGTCGCAGCCGACAACCCGCCGAGAAACACGAGCGCCGTGAGCCAGCGAAGACCATAGCTGATCGGCAGCGTCAATATCAGCGAATCCGAAGCGGTGTGCCGCGAGAGTCCGTCGATCGCGCCGAGTGCAACGACGGGTATGACGACGATGGAGAACATGCCCAAATAGGCCGGCAGCAACCAGCGCGCAACTTTCAAATCATCGGTGCGTGCGCATTCGACGATGCCGACGTGAAACTGCCGCGGCAAGCAGAAGATTGCCGCCGCCGCGAGCAACGTGCTCGTCAGCGCATCGCCGGTGAACAGCGTATCCCCGGTTGCAAGTTGCGCCGGCAGCGTCCAGGTTCGCCCTCGCAGGTGCAGACAGGCGAATACCCCGATCGCGATGAACGCGAGCAGCTTCAACAAGGATTCGAATGCGATCGCAAGCATCAATCCTTCCCGATGCGTGGTGGCGTCGACGCGGCGCGCGCCGAACAGCACGGCGAACAACGCCATCATGAGCGCGACCGCGAGCGCCGTGTCGCGATACCACGGGGCGTGTCCGGCCGACCCTGTCGTCAGCGTGTCGATGCTCGTTGCAACGGCCTTATATTGCAATGCGATATAGGGAATCGCGGCCGCAAAAGCAATGACGGTAACGAGAACCGCGAGCGCTCGACTCTTGCCGAAGCGCGAGGCGACGAAATCGGCGATCGAACTGACTTTGTGCGCGCGCGCGGTCTGCGCCAATCTCTCCATGAACGGCAGCGCGAACAAGAACACGAGCGCCGGACCGAGGTAGATCGGCAGATATCCCCAGCCGTCCCGAACCGCAGTGCCGACGGCGCCGAAAAACGTCCACGACGTGCAATACACGCCCAGCGCGAGCGCATAGATATACGGTCTGAGTCGGCGGTGGTTCGGGTAGAGGCGGCGCCGATCGCCATAGAACGCGATTCCAAACAACGAACCGAGATATGCCAGTCCAAATAAGGACAGGAGCCAACTGGAAAACATGATCCCCCCTGGCAGGCACTCTAAGCTTCCGGCCGTAGCAAGACAAATGCCAGCCGCCCTACGACTTAAGTCTAATCTGAGGTGCTTTTCGCCCCGATTGCGACCAAAGTGGCATACCGTCGGGCTGCACGCGGCGACAACATGCGGCTGCGATCGCCTAGGAGCAATCCGGGAGAGCGCTCTCGAGACGCTTAAGGGTAACTACGGATTACCAGCGCGGAGCAAGAGCGCTTCAATGATCGGCAGGTTCATTGGCCGTGGTTGGCGGTTGGCGGGCCCAATAAAGATGATGGCAGGGGGTACGGTGTCACCGAGGGCGGATTCGCCCTATCGTTCGCCCCACGTAGGTTGGTTGCATACAAAAGATCAAATCGGGCGGAGTACGGCGTCATGAGCAAAAATCTCTATCCTGTTCAAGAGAATTTCATCGGCACGGCTCGCGTCAATCGCGCCGAGTACCAGAAACAGTACGCCCAATCGGTCGAAAACCCGGAACTGTTCTGGGGAGGCGTCGGCCGGCGACTCGATTGGATCAAGAGCTTCTCTCGGGTCAAGGACACGAGTTTCGCCGAGAACGAGTTTCACATCCGCTGGTATCCTGACGGCAAGCTCAATGTCTCGAGCAATTGTCTGGATCGGCACCTCGCGACCCGCGGCAGCAAGACCGCCATCATCTGGGAGGGCGATGATCCGCGGCTCGCGGAGCACATCAGCTATCGTGAATTGCACGAGCGCGTATGCCAATGCGCGAACGCGCTGAAGTCGCTCGGCGTCCAGAAGGGCGACCGCGTCACGATCTACTTGCCGATGATCCCGGAGATCGCCGTTGCGATGCTCGCATGCGCCCGCATCGGCGCGATTCATTCGGTGGTTTTCGCGGGCTTTTCGTCCGAAGCCCTCGGCGGCCGTATTGCGGATTGCTCCTCCTCGGTCGTCATTACCGCCGACGAGGGCATTCGCGGCGGTAAGCGCATGCGCCTGAAGCAGTGCGTCGACGAGGCGCTCAGCGTCGCCGGCACCGACTGCGTCAAACATGTGCTGGTCGTGCGCCGCACGGGCACGCGCGTGCCGATGTATTCGCCGCGAGACCGCTGGTACGCGGAAACCGTTAACTGCCAGCCGACGACCTGCGAGCCCGTCGCGATGGACGCGGAAGACTCGCTATTCATCCTTTACACCTCGGGGTCGACCGGGAAGCCGAAGGGCGTATTGCATACGACCGGCGGCTATCTCGTTTACGCCGCATATACGCATGAGAATGTATTTGACCTGCGCGAAAACGACATTTACTGGGCGACCGCCGACATCGGCTGGGTGACCGGCCACAGTTACATCGTCTACGGACCGCTTGCGAACGGCGCCACCACGGTGATGTTCGAAGGCATACCGACCTATCCGGACTCGAGCAGATTTTGGCAGGTCGTCGACAAGCACAAGGTAACGATTCTTTATTCCTCGCCGACGGCGATCCGTTCGCTGATGCGCGAAGGTGAAGAGCCGGTCAAAGCAACCTCGCGCACGAGCTTGCGCCTCTTGGGCTCAGTCGGGGAGCCGATCAACCCGGAGGCTTGGGAGTGGTATCACCGCGTCGTCGGCGACCATCGCTGTCCGATCGTCGATACCTGGTGGCAGACAGAGACCGGCGGGATATTGATCACGCCGCTGCCGGGCGCGACCGACCTGAAGCCGGGCTCGGCCACCTTGCCTTTCTTCGGCGTCAGGCCCGCGATCGTCGATGGCGAAGGTCATATTCTGCATGGCGCTTGTGAGGGAAATCTCGTGCTGCTCGACAGTTGGCCCGGGCAAATGCGCACGGTATTCGGCGACCATCAGCGTTTCATCGACACGTATTTCAAGACGTTCCCGGGCATGTACTTCACGGGCGACGGCGCACGCCGCGATGCGGACGGGTATTACTGGATCACCGGTCGCGTCGATGACGTCATCAATGTCGCGGGCCATCGTTTGGGCACGGCGGAAATCGAGAGCGCGTTGGTCGCACACCCGCTGGTTGCCGAGGCGGCAGTCGTCGGATTTCCGCACGATATCAAGGGCCAGGGGATATACGTCTACGTGACGCTGATCGTCGATGCCGAGCCGAGCGAGGCATTGCGTACCGAGTTGCGGGACTGGGTCCGCAAGGAAATCAGTCCCATTGCGACGCCCGACGTCATTCAGTGGGCGCCGGGACTTCCAAAAACGCGCTCGGGCAAGATCATGCGGCGGATTCTTCGCAAGATCGCCGCCAAAGAGGACGATCAGCTCGGCGACATTTCGACGCTCGCCGACCCGGGCGTCGTGGAGCAGCTGATCGGTGATCGCCCTCGCCGTTAGGGGAGGGCTGCGCCGGCGCTTCGCGGCAAGATTGCGGCTGTCTGAGCGAGCCAGAAATTCGCCCACGCGAAGCCGTCGTCGGCCGCCTCGGCGCACAGCGACCAGTAGGTCGCCGGCTGCGTCAGGATATCGGCCTCCGCGTGTCCGGCGCGGCTGTGAAAATGAGCGCCGAATTTGCTGGCAACGTGCTGAATCCGGTAATTGTCGCTGAAACAAGTGATGTGCAAGCCGCGCGCCGAGCGGTTGCGGGTGATCAGCAGGGCGCGCCGCACAAATTCGGTGCCGACGCCCTGATCTTGCCACGCCGTTTCCACGGTGACTGCGATTTCATAGAGCATCGGCCTGTGCTTGTCGGCAACCTGGATTTCCGCGGCTCCGCGCAAGATGCGCTCGTCGAAGAATCCGATGACGACGGTTCTACACCAGTCGAGCCCGTTGCAGTGAGACTCGATTGCGGTGTCGCTGAGTGCGCCCATGAAGCGCAGAGATTTCTCGTTGCGCGTCAAACGACCGAGATGATCGGCCAGCATGCGCCCTTCGGTGGGTAGGAGCTTGCGGTAGCTCATTCGAACTGAGTTCAGCGTTCGATCGCCAACGCGACGCCCATTCCACCGCCGATGCACAAACTCGCGAGACCCTTCTTCGCGTCGCGGCGGATCATTTCATGCAGCAAGGTCACAAGAATTCGGCAGCCGGAGGCTCCGATCGGATGGCCGATCGCAATCGCGCCACCGTTGACATTGATCTTCGCGGTGTCCCAGCCCATCTGCCGGTTTACGCCGATTGCTTGTGCGGCGAACGCCTCGTTGATCTCCATCAAATCGAGTTCATCGTGGGTCCAACCCGCTTTCTTCAGACACAGCTGGCTCGCCGGGACCGGGCCCATGCCCATGATCTGCGGATCGACGCCGGCCGACGAGTACGCGCGAATCCGTGCGAGCGGCTTGAGTCCCAATTCACTCGCCTTGCGCTCCGACATCATCATCACGGCTGCGGCGCCGTCGTTGATGCCCGATGCATTGCCTGCGGTCACGGTGCCGTCCTTGCTGAACGCAGGCTTGAGATCGGATAGCGCTTCCACCGTCGTACCCGGCCGGATGAATTCGTCGTTGTCGAATACGGTCGTGGACTTCTTTGACACCAGTTCGATCGGTACGATCTCGTCCTTGAATCGACCCGCTTTTTGCGCCGCTTCGGCTTTTTGCTGCGATGCCGCGGCGAACTCGTCCTGCTCTCGGCGGCTGATGCCGAATTTCTTGGCGACGTTCTCCGCCGTGACGCCCATGTGGTAGTTGTTGTAGACGTCCCAGAGGCCGTCGATGATCATGCTGTCGATGAGCTTTGCATCACCCATGCGAAATCCATCGCGGGATCCTTGCAGCAGGTGGGGCGATGCGCTCATGTTTTCTTGGCCGCCCGCAATCACGATTTCGGCATCGCCGCACTTGATCGCCTGTGCCGCGAGATGCGTCGCCTTCAGACCGCTGCCGCAAACCTTGCCGATCGTCATGCCCGGCACGGCGGACGGCAAACCGGCGCGGATCAGCGCCTGGCGCGCCGGGTTCTGACCGACTCCGGCGGTCAACACCTGACCCAGGATGACCTCGGAGATGAGTTCCGGCGCAACACCGCTGCGAGCGAGCAGGGCCTTGATCAGATGGGCGCCGAGGTCCGCTGCGGGCAGCTTCGCGAGCGATCCGCTGAATTTACCGACCGCGGTCCTGAGAGCCGCCGTGATGACCACATCGTTCATGACTGGATACTCCTACTTTTGCAGCACATATTCGCCTGGCGCATCGGCGATCGGAGCGTAGCCGACCGCGGGCGCGCCGAGCGGCGGCGGTGCGACGCGCGCTTGCGCAGAATGCTGGGCGAGCCAGTGTTCCCATACCGGCCACCAGGAGCCGGTCTGTGCTGGTGTCGTCTCGAACCATGCCTGCGGCGGCAGGCTCTCGACGGCATTCAACCAGGTGCGCACGCGATGACGCCGTCGCGGGTGGACGGGTCCGCTGACGATACCGGCATTGTGGCCGCCGGAGGTCAGCAGAAACGTATAGTCGGTCGATCGTGTGAGCGCGCGCGCCTTATAAACCGAATGCCAGGGAGCGACGTGGTCGGTCTCGGTGCCGACGACGAACATGGGGGCCTGAATCTCGGAGAGCTCGATCGGGCGCCCTTCAGATTTGAATTCTCCGCGCGCCAGATCGTTGTTGAGGTAGAGCTGGCGCAAATACTGCGCATGCATCCGGCTCGGCATGCGCGTGCCGTCGGCATTCCACGCCATCAGATCATTCATGGATTCGCGCGTGCCGCGCACGTAGGTATTGACCGCCGGCGTCCACAACAAATCGCGCGATCGCAACAGCGCGAAAGCGCCTGCCATCTGCTCGCTGGTGAGCACGCCTGCGCGCGCCATCACCGCTTCGAGCATATCGAGCTGGCTCGGGCTGATGAACACTGAGAGCTCGCCGGGCTCACTGAAGTCCTGTTGTGCCGCGAGCAGCGTCACACTGGCGATTCGCTGATCGTTCTCGGCGCCGTAGGCGGCGGCCGCGATCGACAATAGCGTTCCGCCGATGCAATAGCCGACGGTGTGAATCTTGCGTTGCGGGATGATCTGCGCAACCGCATCGACCATGTCGCGAATGCCGAGTTTCAAATAATCGTCCATGCCGAGTTCGCGGTCGCTCGCACTCGGGTTCTTCCACGATACGATGAAAACCGTGTGACCCTGCGAGACCAGGTATCGGACCAAGGAATTTTTCGCCGATAGGTCGAGGATGTAGTACTTCATGATCCAAGCCGGAATGATCAGGATCGGCTCGGCGTACACCGTGTCGGTCGTCGGTGAATACTGAATCAATTCGGCGAGCGCATTGCGCATCACGACCTTGCCGGGCGTCGCGGCAACATCCTTTCCGACGACGAAATGGCCCGCGCCGACCGGTTCCTTGCCGCCGATCGTACGCTCAACGTCCTCGAGCCAGTTCTTGAATCCGCGCACGAGATTTGCTCCGGCCTCGGCGCGCGTCGCTTCGAGAAGCTCCGGATTCGTCGCCAAATAGTTCGCCGGTGACAGGGCTTCGATCGCGTTCTTTGCGGCGAAATTCAAACTGCGCTCGTGCTCCGGGGCGACCCCGGGGACTTGCGAATACGCCTTCTGCAACCAGTCGACGTAATTGCTGTAAGTGCGGGCGTAGATGTTGAACGGCCACTGGGCCCAAGATTCTCCGGCGAATCGGCTGTCGCCCTCGGCCGGCGGCAGCACCTCGCCGCGCGCCGCGCGCAGCGCAAAGTCCCAGGTATCGAATGATTTTGCGAGGGCATCCTGCATGACTTGCAGTTGCTTGGGCGGCTCCTTGGAGAGATTCAGGTACCAGTCCCACCACGCATTGACATAAACGTCGGGAGCAAGGCCCCCGGTTACGGTTGCAAGCTGCGCACGCATCGCGCGCGCGAACTCTGCGGTGTCCTGCGGCTCCGGTGACGCGCCATTCGAAACGCCGGGGTTTGTCATGTCGTCCATCGTGCTCGCTGTTCCTCTACTGCTCAATCAGGGGAGGGGCGCCCTGCGGCGCCCCGCCTCCGTCTCTCGACCCACTCGTGCGTCAATGATGACGCCGATGTACGGCCTCAGCTCGCCTTTTTCTTCGTTGCTTCGACGACGTTCGCAGTCGCCTCGGTGACGACCTGCTTGAAGGTCGCTTGTGTGTCGGTCGCCAGAGTCACGAATTCCTGCGCGCGTGCGCGGAGCTTCTCGCTGAGCGCCGTCGTCAGCTCGACTTGCTTGGCGACGAACTCGGCCGGCGTCTGCGCGGCGAGTGCGGCCTTGGCTTGTGCCAGGCTCCACTCCAAATAGTCGCCGGCAACCGCGTACTGGTAATGACCGACGCGATCAAACGCCTTGATGCTCGCCTCTTGGGCCTTGACGACCGGCGCCAGGGCATTGCGATAGGTTTCTAAGATGGTCTTGGGATCAAACAGTGATTCGTTCATGGCAGGTCCTTCGGTGGTGTGGTATCGGTGCGAGAGCCATTATAGTCCAGTTTGTATGCAATGCAAGAAGATTTGCATAATACCGATTGAAACCCGAAGAAATTTATAACTCATTGATAACTATGAATATCTTTAAATATATTCTGAAGGACGATTCAAATATTGAAGCAAATACTGTGCGTCGCAAAAGATCTGGCAGGCCGCGGCAGCGTTCAGACGCGAAAGCCGCCGTCGAGCTCGATGCAGCGCCCCGTGAAGAAATCGTTCTCGAAGATGAATTGCACGGCATGCGCGATTTCCTCCGGCTCGCCGAGCCGCTTCAAGGGCACGGCGTCCGTGAGTTTTCCGAGCACATCGGGGCGCATCGTGGTCAGAATGTCGGTGTGCGTGAAGCCTGGCGCAATCGAGCCGGCCCGAATGCGGTAACGTGCAAGCTCCTTGGCCCAGACGACAGCCATCGACTCGACGCCCGCCTTGGCCGCGCTATAGTTGCTTTGCCCGGCGTTTCCAAGTCGAGATACGCTCGATATGTTGACGATGACGCCACCGTTGCCGAGTTCGATCATGTGCGTCGCCGCTTCGCGTCCGCAGAGGAAAACGCCGGTGAGATTCACGGCGATAACCGCGTTCCATTGGTCCAGCGTCAACTTTCCGACCACCGCACCGTCTTTGACTTTGACGAGCAGCCCATCGCGCAGGATGCCCGCATTGTTGACGAGCCCGTCCAAGCGGCCGAAATCCGCGACGACACGTTTCATCGCGTCGACGACATCGCCTTCGTTGGCGACGTCGACCCGGTATTGGCGCGCCTGCACCGACTCGGCGAGACACAGAGCAGTCGAGGCTTCGAGATCGACGGGATTGAGGTCGAACAGCGCGATGTTCGCGCCGCGACGAGCCAACTGAACTGAAATCGAACGCCCAATGCCGCGGCCCGCGCCGGTAACCACAATCGTCTTGTCGCGAATATCCATTCTTGGCTCACTTAGCTGTTTTGTCGTCGTTCTTTTTCGGAGGCTCCGGCGGACTTGCGCCGGCCGGTGAATCTGCACTGCGTCCGGTCATCGCGCTGCGGGCGGCCGCCTGCATCTGCTCCCACATTTCGAAGTTCTTGCGGGCGAGCTCGGTCAGGGGCGCGAACGGCGTTTGTAGTGCCTTGGCCATCTCCGACTGCATTGCTTCTTGCTGGCGCAACATCGCCGTGAACGCCTGCTCGAGGTAGCGGCTGAGCAGCGCTTGCATTGGGCCACCGTAGAAGCGGATGATCATTTCCAAGACTTCGGCACCCAATAAGGGAGAACCGAATTGTTCTTGCTCGGAGATGATTTGTAGCAGCACTTGGCGCGTGAGATCGTCGCCGGACTTGTCGTCGATCACCTTGATTTTGTCGCCGGCGACGATCAGTTGGCGCAAATCGTCCAAGGTGACGTGGCGGCTGCCGACGGTGTCGTAGAGGCGGCGATTTGAGTATTTGCGAATGAGGCGTTCTTGCTGCATGTGTCCCGTCCGAATTTGGCGCGTATGCTAGTGCACCGTTTGGCATTGCACAACCACGGATATTGATAACTCCGTAGCAAACTATCAATTCCCATAATAACATTCAAAAAATACAATGAGTTATATGCATTTAACAATTGGTGTCAGCGTGCCGAGCAGCCGAGTCTGCATGTTTTGCAGCGCATACGGAATGCATCGCCATGGTCGGTGATCCTTGGCGACAATGGCAGAAGCTTGCCGAGGGTCTGATGGGCGCGAATCCGGCCGGACTCGCTCGATCCGCACGCGATGCGACGTCGGGCTTTGCGCCATTCGTCGATGCGGCCGAGCGATACGCAAGCGCTGCGCGTCGATTCATGGAGCGCGCGGGCGGCGATGCGGCACCTGCGGCTGGTGCGGGTATGTTCAGCGATTTTCTTCGCGAGCAATTCGCCGACTTTCCGAATGGATGGAGTTCGATGTTCCCAGCCGGCAACTCGGCGGGCCGCACATTCTCGTTCGAATCACCGGCGCTCGGCGCGACGCGTGAACAACAATTGCGCACGCAGCGAATGGCTGAAGCGGCGCGGCGCATTGAAACGGCACAGCACCGGCTGCAGCTCCTGTGGTCGGATGCACTGCGCGATGCGGCGATCAACTTCGCGACGCAACTCGTGCCGCCGAGCACCCCGACCACACTGAGCGCGACGGATCTGCGTAAACTGTATGACGACTGGATCGATTGCGCCGAGGACGCCTATGCGCGTACCGCCCACACGGAAGCGTTCTGCAACTCGCTGGCCGAATTCGTGAATGCGAGCAGCGAGTGGCGGCGAGAAATGCAGGCGCAAATCGAGCACTGGTCGAAGCTCCTCGATCTGCCGACGCGCGCGGAGATCAATACGCTCGCACAGCGGCTCAGGGCCGTAGAACAGCAACTGCGCCCGGAGCTACCCCGGTTGAATCCAGCGCCAGCGCCCGCGCGCAAGCACCGCGCAGCTGCGCCGGCCGCCGGTCGCAAGAAGGGCGCCGCGGCACCCGCCGGGCCGCGCTCGCCGCCGCGCTCGCCGCCGCGCAAGTCCACACGCCGGCGGGGCAAGGCGAACAGGTCATGACGGGCGACGGGCTCCACGCGGCACTCGCGGCGGCGAATCGCTGTGCGCCGGGCTGCTCGCCGAAAGACGCGGTCTGGCAATCGGGCAAACTCACGCTCTATCGTTACCGCGCGATCGCTCCGCCCAGCAGTGGCGCGCCGTTGCTGATCGTCTACGCATTGGTCAACCGCCCGACGATGATGGATTTGCAGGAAGACCGTTCGTTGATCCGTGGCCTCTTGTCCGAGGGCATCGACGTCTATTTGATCGACTGGGGCTATCCAGACGGCGCGGACCGCTTTACGACGCTCGCGGATTACATCGATGATTATCTCGACGGTTGCGTCGATCAGATATTGAAGACGCA
>Ga0187847_10000950_pt1 | contig 28038 bp, 18 predicted proteins | sample June2016WEW_4_10_FD_132458 | JGI IMG/M metagenome (GOLD analysis project Ga0187847, IMG submission 132458) | Peatland microbial communities from SPRUCE experiment site at the Marcell Experimental Forest, Minnesota, USA - June2016WEW_4_10 | ecosystem: Environmental > Terrestrial > Soil >...
ATCCCCTCCGGTTTCGAGCGGGGATGGATTAGGTAGACATTACTGTGGAGTCCATAAAGAGCCCGTAAGTGTCCTTGAAGAAAGTTATAAGCAAGACGTGAGACTTATATTAGGAAGTTATAAACGCCTACCTTTTCAATCATTGCTCGACCGGCATTCTCTTGCCCAGTAGACATTCGAGCTATCGTATTTCCAGCGAGCTAGAACTGCAGAGGTTGCAGTAATCGGTTCCGGGGATTATGACCACAGTAAGGGTTGGTCTTCGGCCAGGACCCGCGCACGGGAGGGCGAAGGATTCGGAGGACCGAGAAGAAGCATTCTTCTGTGGGACAGATTGTCGGGATATTGAAGCATGCTTAGGTGCAAATGCCGGAGCCAATCAGCCCACGGACTCGTCTTGCTTTGGTGACGAGCTTCGCTCTCGCGCCCATTTTGTATTGGAAAAATAATCTTGCCGACAGTAATGAAAATGGGTGTAGAATGGCGTCCATTGATCCATTAGTGGTGAATCAGAGAAATGCCATGCGAGCAATAAGAACGATTTTGCTTCTGCAACTTCTCTACTCCGCAGCAACAACTCAAATTGCCGCACAAACTAATACTGACACGGTCTTCGAGATGCCGGGTGTTTTCCGTATCGCGCTCCCGCAGGGCTGGCAGAAAACAACAGTAATAGACGACCTCCACACTGTTGCGGCGTTTTCCAGCAAGAATATGACGCTCGAGGTCACACGCGACCTTGCGAAGGATCCTGCAGAGAAGTACATTCAGACGGTACCCGGTCTCGGCGTGGCGGTCGAGTGGGACGAGTACCCTGGCAAATACGAGCCGGCGGAGGTGCTGTCGGATCCCACTTATTACAAAGACTATAGGAATCAAATCGCCGATCGCTTTGATGAATACACTCTGATTGGGGGGATCCCGGCTTTATGGGCCCACTACCGTGTGGTGTACACGAAAACCTCAGGAGAGACCCCGGCGGCCCGAGCCTGGACAGTATTCATCCTCAGCCCAGGAGAGTATTGGAGTCTCCAGCTCAGAGGTGACGAGCATGCCTGGCCTACTACCGACAGCGATTTGCAGCGCATGGTTCGCTCGTTTCAATTTCTGGAACCAACGCAGACGCGGATTAAGGCCGCTGTTCCGGCTGATGCGTGGAAACGTGTACCTTCCAACCTGCCCGAGGGAAGTTGCCAATTCGCCGGAAGCGCCTCCGGAATTGGTGCTGTCGTTCCCTGCGACACAAAAGTGGTATCTCGACAGGAGGGTGAGCCCGACGAAGATTCAGTCGTCGGCAAAGAAAACCTCAGCATTGGCGCAGCTGATCTGGTCTTCGTGCACTATGTCGCCGACTGGTCAGCCGATGAGTTTTCGCAGCAGGCAGAGAAAATCGTTACTGACAAATTAAAGGGCGAGAAAGAAGGGAACGTAAAGGCATCGTATAAGCAGAATAGTAAGGACCAAATCTCAGTCGACGGCACGCCGGGAACAAGCATCATTGCGACAGTCCAGTTCAAGAAGGCTCACGAAGAGGGCTTGCAAAGGTCGCTGACGATTTCAAAGGGAACCGATCACTTCTACATTGAGTGCGCCTATAACCGAGATAACAGCGACCTGATCACGCGCGTCTTCGATTCCATTCAGCTTTTTGCCTTGCATCCGCAACTGTCCATGGTCTCGAGCAGCGGTAATGCGATGGACGATTTTGTGAAAGCAATCCTCGACCGCAACGGCGGCAACATATCCAATCTCTTCAACGGGCCGACTGCCCCCCCCAACGGCGCAACAACCGAAGCCTGCTCAGAAAGCACCTGTTCCTCCCACCGCTCCTCCTGCTGCGCCCGCATTGGATCGCATTCGTGAAGACGTTCGCCTCCTCAATAACTCGGACTCCCACTTCCGTCTCGGCAAAGCGCTCGACGCCAGCGGCGATCACGCCGGCGCATTCACAGAATTAGAAACTGCTGTTCGCATCAACCCCCGCAATTTCGAAGTCGATCGAGAAGTCGCCGGCATGTACGCCGCGCGGAATGACCCCACCGACGCAATCGCTGCGTACCAGAAATTCTTGCTTTATTCTGCGCTGATCGACAAAGACGTGGAGGCGCAATTGGCCACGCTCTACGCGAAGCAGGGAAACACGCTTTTCGCTTTTTCCATCTGGACGGTATTGGAGAAGGCGGCCCGGCGATAATGTTGCCGGATAATGAAGTTGCTCTTAACCGGAAGATATTGGCGGATTACGCTACTCAGATTGGCGCGGCCCTGAAAGGCGAGGATGAGGATCCCGCACCACAGAATATGCAGGACAGCTTGCAAGCTGGGGATTTGTCGATAAAGTCTGGAGATTTCGCTGGGGCGGACAGAAGTTGCCGCTTTGTGCATGCGTTCGACAGTGGCAATGCGAAGGCTCTGGCTTGCCTGACGCAGGCCGCCGACGCACGAGGAGAACATGACACAATCATCAGCGATGCGCTGGAATGGCTGGTTCTTTCTCCGAATGAACCCGAAGCCTATTACTGGCTAGCGCACGGCTACCAATGGGAACCCGCCGACTATCAGAAATGCGGTGAGAGCTATGAAGCCGTGATTCGTAATGCGGTGCAAGGGCAGTTGTCGCTTGCAATGTTGCATGAGGCGCGACTCTTCGCAGGCCACTGTTATGCACAAGCGAAGAATTGGAAGAGTGCCGCAGCAGCTTACGATAGCGCGGTCCAGGCGAACCCAAACGATGCGCAGATCTTGAACGATGCCGGTTGGTTTTACGCCACCACCGACGCGAAGTTTCGCAATTCGGCTAAGGCTTTGGACTATGCCAAGCGCGCTGTCGCCGCTGCACCCGGTGATCCCAACATCCTGGACACGCTGGCGGAGGCCGAATCCATCAGCGGGCGCATCGACGACGCTGTTGCTACGGAGCAGAAGGCCCTGGCTCTCGCGCCTGATCGTGCGGACCTTCAGAAACAGTTGCAGAAATTCAAGCAGGCCCAACAAGCAAAGAAGAAACCGCAGCCGCCAAAAAAATAGCGGCCAGCTCAGATTCGTATCGCCTCTTCATATGCTCAACCCTTATTCGATTTGGGTGGAGAGACAAATATAGGCAGGAGCACGGATGCGGCCATGACACAGGCAATTGCATGGAGACCGCTGACATACGATCCAGTTGCCTGACGCATGTGGGCAATCAAGAGCGGCCCGAATGCGCTGGCACAACCCCAGGCGGTAAGCATCAGGCCATAGATAGGACCGATGTTCCTGGCGCCAAAATAGTCGGCTGCAAAAGCCGGCATTGTACCGAAGCCTCCTCCGTAACACATGAGGATGATGAACGAGACAACCCCAAGGACAGACGCCGAGGTAATGCTTGGAAACATCCAGAAAAGGGCGACTTGCAAGAGAAACATCACTACAAAGGTCCATCGGCGCGTGATGGTATCGGAAATCCATGCCCAGAAGATGCGCCCGACGGCGTTGCCTATCGCCACAATGCCCACCATGCTTCCGGCCACAATTGCGCTGACTTTGGCGATCTCCTGAAACATTGGCGACTCTTGGGAGATCAGGGAGATGCCGGCTGACACGTTGAGGAACAACAGCACCCACAGAGCCCACCATTGCCACGTCTTCAGCGCGCCCGCGAGCGTGTAGTCCCTGGCGGAGCGCTGTGCGGCCTGGGTTGCACTGGGAGCCCAACCCACAGGCTTCCATCCGTCGGGAGGGTTCCGCATTAGGGAGCCGGTCGCCATCGTCACGAACAAATATCCGATGCCGAGCCACGCAAATGTTTGCATGACGCCGACGGTCTGAATGAGATGAGTGGCGAGAGGAGCAGTAACCAGGGCGCCAGCGCCAAAACCCCCAACAGCAATTCCGGTAATTAAGCCTCTGCGATCGGGAAACCACTTGACGAGCACAGCGACCGGAACAATGTAGGCAAAGCCCAGGCCAATTCCCCCGATGAGTCCATAACTCAAATACAGCCACCAGAGCTTGTTCGCGGAGAAGCTTGCCAGAAAGACACCAAGGCCGTACAAGAAACCGCCCGTGAGCGCGACTATGCGCGGGCCTTTCTTATTGAGCCACAGGCCGCCGAAGAATGCCGCGACGCCCAAAACAAAGATGGAAATTGTGAAGGTGAGTGTAACTTGTGAGATGGACCAGTGAAACTGTTTGGAAAGCGGAACCCGGAAGACGCTCCACGCGTAGGCCGCGCCTAGAGCCATTTGCAAGATGAAGCCCGCCGCAGCAAGTCCCCATCGATTTGTGGTCGACATACAATTCCTCCAATGCAATGTTCAGGAATGAAGCCGGTATTATGTGCAGCCGCCTCGCGACTTGAGCTGATTGCCGAGTGTCTCGAGGAATCGATTGATGAGTGCGATGCTTCTGCGCAGCTCTCTTCGGCGAAACTGACCAAGAAGCGAGAGAAGGCTCGGCGGCTCGATGATTGGTCTAGTGGTGCATCCGAGGGTTTCACCTACCGCTATAGCCACGCCCTGAAGGATGTCCGGGTTGATCGAACTGAGCATCCTGCCTAGAATGATCGCGTTGCGCATCGCCCGCACGGATTCCTCTCGCTTCGCAGCGTCTACTGCGGCTTCCACGAGTTTGTCGCTCGCGCCCAGCGCTCCGTGAAGAAGTTGGAAAATGCCGCGGTCGTGTAACTGCTGGAGTTCCTCATAAGATTCGAGCAGGGCTTCAGCGTGCTCCACTGGAGCTTCATCCAGCCGTTTGCGCAACTCCTGCCGGGCATCGCGGGGCGGTCGTTCCAGAGAAATTGGTTGGGCCATCGGAGTTCTCCTAATTCGATTTCTGAATCTGAACAAGGCCATTGCCGGGTTCATGATAATCTTGGCGCTTCCACTTGCGTTCCACTTCCACGCCATTCTGAGGCGTCGGAGAGCCGTGGCGGGAGTTCGTGCGCGGCAGCGGGTCATCACCTGTCTCTCCGAGTACTTTGAGCTGAACTGATGTCTCTTTGTAGGCAGGTGTGTGTGTGACCTTATCCGTATAACTGCTTGTGAGTCGGTTCACCGGCTCATCCACTGAGTTCATGGGCATATACAGTTCTCTTCCCTTAACTCGCGTGGTGATAACTGCCTGTGCACGCACCTTTCCGTAGCGGGAGATGAGCTGAACCCAACTGCCTGTTTGAATTCCGCGCTCTGTGGCGAGTTCCGGAGACACTTCTACAAAAGTGCAGGGCGTTTTCTCGCGGATGCCCTCGGTTCGATAAGTCATGTTGCCTTCGTGGAAGTGCTCGAGCAGGCGGCCATTGTTCAAATGCAAATCAAATTCATTATTCTGCTGATCGGAGGGCTCCGTCCAGGGAACGGGGAAGAAGGTCGCCTTGCCTCCGGGTCGCTTGAATTGCTCGGTGTAGAGCAGGGGTTGATCGCTGCCGTCCTCCGCAACCGGCCACTGCAGTGATTTATAACCTTCCAGCCGCTCATAAGTGACACCCGCCATCAGTGGCGTGAGCGGAGCAATTTCGTCGTAGACTTGCGAGGGGTGCTGGTACTTCCATCCTGCGCCCAAACGGTTGGCGATCTCCTGAATAATCTTCCAGTCCGGGCGGCTTTCTCCGAGCGGCTCGAAGACCTGGTAAAGCCTCTGAATGCGCCTCTCGGTACTGGTAAAGGTTCCTTCCTTCTCCAAGCTCGGGCAGCCCGGCAAAATGACATCCGCAAAGCGGCAGGTCTCGGTAAAGAAAATCTCCTGCATCACAAAGAAGTCCAGCTTCTTGAGCGCCGCGGCCACATAGTTGGCGTTCGAATCCACCATGCTCATCTCTTCGCCGAAGACGTACATGCTCTTGATGCGGCCGTCGTGAATGGCGTCGATCATCAGGTGGTTATCGAGGCCGGGCTTCGGCGGCAGAGAGACTCCCCATGCCTTTTCGAACTTGGCCCTGATCGCCGGATCGTCCACCTTCTGATAGCCCGGAAAGTAATTGGGCATGGCGCCATGGTCGCTGGCTCCCTGCACGTTGTTATGACCGCGCAGCGGGTACGCGCCCGTTCCCGGCCGCATATAGTTGCCGGTGGCAAGCAGCAGGTTCGAGATTGCCGTCGAGGTGTCAGAACCCATGACATGCTGCGTAACGCCCATGGCCCAGAGAATGCAGACGCTGTCTGCTTCGGCAATCATGCGCGCAACCTTTGTCAGCGTTTCGATGGGCAGTTCGCACCTTTGGCTTGCCGCTTCCAATGTGAACGGCTCAAGGCTCCTCTTGTACTCTTCGACATTATTGACCCACTTATCGATAAACGCCTGGTTGGAAAGACCGTTGTCCAAAATGTAGCGCGTAACTGCCGAAAGCCAGAAAAGGTCAGTGCCAGGACGCGGATGCAAAAAGATATCCGCGCGCCGCGCCATCTCATTCTCGCGAAGATCGGACACGATCAGTTTCTGGCCGCGCAATTTATGTGCTCGCTTGACGCGCGTCGCCAGCACGGGATGACTTTCGGCGGTATTACTGCCGATAATCAGGACCAGCCCGGCCCGCTCGATATCCGAGATCGATCCAGAGTCGCCGCCATACCCCACAGTGCGAAAGAGCCCGGTGGTGGCTGGCGCCTGGCAATAGCGGGAGCAGTTATCCATGTTATTGGTGCCGATCACTGCCCGCGCCAGCTTTTGCATAAGATAGCTTTCTTCGTTGGTGCATTTTGACGAAGAGATGAAGGCCAGAGAATCGGGTCCAGTGGCTGCTTTGATTTCAGTAAACCTGCGCGCTACCAGGCTTAGAGCCTCGTCCCACGAAGCTTCGCGAAATCCGCTCCCTTCGCGGATCAGCGGAGTGGTAAGCCGGTCAGGGCTGTTCACATAATCCCAGGCAAACTTACCCTTGATGCACGTGGAAACACCATTGGCAGAGCCGTGTGCCGGTTCCACCTTCAGGATGTGCCGTTCCTTGGTCCAGATGTCAAAGCTGCAACCGACTCCGCAGTATGTGCAGACGGTCTTTGTGCGCTTGATCCGCGGCTCGCGCATGGCCGATTCCACCTCGGAGAGTTGAAGAATCGAGCCATACCCCAGCTCCGGTTCGACGCCTTTGACCACGTCGATCATGCCGTCGATTGCGCTCTTGGGCATCGAGGTGAACAAGCCGGCCTGGCCCAGCATCGATTTTTCCATCAGCGCATTGCAAGGGCAGACTGTCACGCAATGCCCGCAGGAGACGCAACTCGATTCACCAATTGGCGCACCGCCATCCCATAACACGCGCGGATGAGCATCCTCCCAGTTGATACTCAGCGTTTCATTCACCTGAAGGTTTTGGCAGGCCTCCACGCAGCGTCCGCAAAGAATGCATTGGTCGGGATCGTAGCGGTAGAAGGGATTGGACATATCCACTTCATAAGGCTTTGGCTTGTACGGAGTCTCCTGGTGCTCGACGTGAAGCAGCCTGGTGGTGTTATGCACCGCGCAGTTGCCGTTGCTGTTGTCGCAGACCGTGCAATAGAGCAGGTGGTTGCCGAGAATCCGGTCAAACGCTTCGCGCTGGGCCGCATTCGCGCGCGACGAGGATGTCGCCACACTCATGCCGTCGACGGCCAGAGTTGCGCAAGCTCTTGCCAGCTTGCCATCCACCTCGACCATGCAGGTGTCGCAGGCTTGGATTGGTCCCAGCTGAGGGTGATAGCAAACTTGGGGAATTTCAACGCCGCTACGGTTAATCACATCAATCAGGCGTTCACCTGGCTGAAACGCCTGCGGCTTTCCGTTGATGTTGATTGCCATGGGAGTCTTCCTCCTATGTGCTTGAGTTTGGATGGTAGTCCGTAATCTATGGATGCGTAAAGTTCTTTTTTCTTACTTGCATGAAATTGTTAAATGCTTGCGAACAGGCGAACGGGAGAAGGATGACTTCTAGCTGCGATCCTGGGCGGGAAGGCAGCGGAACTCGCAGGAATAAACGATGAACCGGCTGCCCCGGAGGAAGCCCACAAGAGTCAGTCCCAGTTCCCGGGCCAGCTTGACGGCCAGGCTGGAGGGCGCTGAAACCGAAGCCAGAATCGGGATTCCCATCGCCACAGCTTTTTGAGCAATCTCAAAACCACCCCTGCCGCTCACCAGCATTACGCGCTGCGAAAGCGGTAGACGGCCGTTCTGGAGCGCCCATCCGGCGATCTTGTCCACCGCGTTGTGCCGGCCGATGTCCTCGCGCAGGACTATCAGTTGGCCTGTCTCATCAAAAAGAGCCGCTGCATGAAGGCCGCCGGTTTGACTGAAGACCTCCTGCTTGGAGCGGAGGGCCTCGGGCAGCCGGCAAAGGATCTCCGGATCGATGCGAAAGCCGCGCTCCGGTTGCGGCAAGCCGCGCAGCCTGATGGCGTTGATGGAAGCTTTGCCGCAAACGCCACAGCTCGATGCGGCAAAGAAATTGCGCCGCAATTCTTCATGATCGAAGGTTGCGTCTTTCAACTCGACTTCCACCCGGTTGCTCTTCACACTGTTTTCCGGCGTCACGGCGCGGATGCTGGAGATCTGCTCCTGAGATTTGATGATCCCCTCGGTCAGCAGGAACCCCGCCGCAAGTTCGAGATCATGTCCTGGGGTCCGCATGGTAACCGCCATCGGGAAGCCGTCAACTCGAATCTCCAGCGGCTCCTCGGCTGCGAGAGAATCCTGAAGCGAGCGGACTCGCCCGTCTTCCCATTCCGTAACCTGTGTCAGCTCGATGCTTCGCTCTGGCGCTTTCATCCGGGCTCCGTCGTGCCGGTTCAAGTCATCCCGCGAATTGATGTTGCGGTAAAAGCTCCGCTCATCAACGCTAATGGGATAAATGCAAGTCTCGTGTTGCTCCAGCAGATTCTCAATCAAAGACTGCAAGGACAAACGGCCAGCTGCAAGTGCGCTTGCGGCAATCGATACCGCTGTTGCTGGATAGATTGCAGCCAGCGGCTCAAAATATCTGCCCCACTGCGGGATCACGCCAACGCCCGGGCGCGCGAGTTGCCAAAGTTTCGCCAAATGACCGGACGTCATCTCTGGTAAATCGATCGCCAAAGCAAGAAGATGTGTCGACCGCATACGCTTTAGCGCGGCCGTCAGCCCACTCAGCGGCCCTTGCGATTGCGGCTCGTCCAGCACAACCTCAATATCAGCGGGAGACCACGCTGGGCGTACGCGCGCGGAAATCAGCAGCTCATCGGGGTGCAGGTTCCGCAATGTATCCAGCTGCCTCAACCACAAGGGCTTTCCGTCGATCATCAAGGTGGCCTTGTCCGCGCCCATGCGCCGGGATTCTCCGCCCACAAGTAGAACGGCCGTCAGCGTCTTAATCATGCTTGACTCACACGAATTCGTTCATCTCTCTGCGCGAAGAATTCCATCGGTGAGAATCCGCGCCCTCAGGCCACCACGTCCCTGCAGTAACTTCTCTGCGCCGGGTGCAATTGCCCAATCCATCCATTGACACGGACTGCACTCAGCAACCCCCGCAAAACGCACACCTTGAATATCGAACTCAATGCCCACCAATGAATTCAAATCCACGTTCGCGGTTATTACATTTCGTCGGGTAACACCGGGAGATTTGCCCGTCGCTCCAAGCTGGCCGCAAATCTCCGCGAACACATCGGAAGAAAAGAATGTGATCTGGCCCTTATAGTTCTCCTTGTAGTCGAAGAAGCGGTCACCTTCAATGCCGCGTCCAGCCACGCAAGACACCTCCATCTTCTCAACCAGCGGATGCCCTCCCGGCAGTTGCCCATGGTGGCCCACGAAATTATGTCCCGGCGAAATGAACAGGTTGCAAATCCTCATCTCCGACCCTCACTTGTGTTCAGATCAGCGCGGCGTCTTCGCCTCCGCGTGTCAAGATAAGTCGCCTTGATTGCGAAGTGCCTCCTTCAGGGTAGCTTCAGCCGGGCGCCAGGTAAATGACTGTCTCTCTGCGAATTATTGCTCATTTGCTACGGAGCACATCTCCGATGCGGAGCGCTTGGCTGCCCCTCGGGTTATGAGCTCGACACCAAACTGATTTGAAAGAACTTACATGCGCACGGATGGCACTGAAGCATCTGTAAGTTGCCGCAGAAGACGACTCGCAGGCCCTCGTTTAGTCCCTCGTCTCTGAACTCCATTCTTTAGCCCTTCGTCCGGTTGCCTTCCGGATTGCCGTCAGGACCTGACGGAAAAGCTAGGGCCTATGGGTTCACCCCACGCTTTCAGGAACTCTGCGATGCGTACCTCATGAAGATCATTGATCTGGCGGAATTACTTGAGCAGATAAAGCGTTATCAACTAGTTCAGTAGCGCCCTGTGCTCCTTGCCGTCACGTCCAACTCGCTTCCAGCAAGCCTCGGGTTTCATCAGGAGGGCCACACAGGACGCACCACACTACCATAAGCGTCCCTGATTACACACCGCCTTCGAAGTCGAAGAACACATCCAGACGGCGAACTGCTCCGGTGCGCTCAAATACCGCCGCGCTGGTCTCGGCATCAAGACTAAGCGCTTCAACCCAATACCGGGAGCCGTCCGTGCGGGTGATTTCGATTCTCTGTGGTCCAGAGTGATGGGCCACCACAGGCACCTGGCACGTAGTAAACGCAAGGGTGCCAGGATCAAGATCGAGGCTGCGCTGCTGGCCGTCGAGATCATAGAACTTGAACGATCTCGCGTCCGCCAGAAACTCATTGCGCCTTACCAGTAAGCGGTGAAAACAGAGCCGTCCGTCTTCAACGACGATGCCCATCTCGCCGAGCCGCGAGATAAGATCCTCTTTCACCTGGCCGGTCATGCCGGGCTGCTGCGCTCCCGTGAATCCGGGCGTGTGGGAATACGGATCAGTGGGAATTGCGCCGTAAAGCTCAGGCGACTTGTGGACGCCAATGCCCTCGCGGATTTCGTAATAGTGGCTCAGGAGTTTTTCGACTTCCGCAGTGTCGTCACTCGCGCACACGGCCCTTTCCAGCACCTCCTGAACTGTCAGACGGAGCTTGGAAACCATGTGCCAGTAAATGCAGCCAAGTCCCTCGTACTTGTAGAACGTGCCCGAACGGCCTGTGAAGGATTGGTGATCGAAGACCTCTTCATACAACGCGAGAATGCGAGCGTTTTCCTCGTCCGGCAGGCTGAGCGCCTGGAGTGCTTTCTTTAGCAGGACGGCATTTCGGAAGTCCGCATTGAAGTGCGCGACGCCATCCAGATCCTTAACTACGATACGGCGGTCACCGCGCTCAACCATTGCTTTCAGCGTTTTCGATTGCGAGATGGCCCCAGCCGGAATGTTGTTCTTTTCAAAGAAACCAGGCAATTTGCGGTCTGGATAGAGGACATAACTGTTCTGGTCAGCACGATAAAGGCTGCTTCTACGAAGGGCGTCAAGCAGTGCAACCGATTCCCTCGCGGAGAGAGCGCCCGAACTGAGCGCCGCCACCTGGCCTTCGAGCATCTCATAGAGCCGGCGAATCACGATTCTATCGCCGTCAAGCTTCATGAGATTGTAAGAGTGATACAGGCCATCCTCGCGCCGGTTAGCCCGAATTGAGTGGTCCATGTAGTTGATCGCTATGTCGAAAAAGGCGAGCAGCTCTCTGATGCCGAGCGGAGTTTGGCGGCCTGAAAACCCGCGCGCATAGATTTTGGCTCGATAATCGCTTCCCGCACTGCCCAGGTCATCAAGAACTACCTTGCGTTCCCGATCTGAGACTTGTCCGCCAAGCAGGCTCGCATGGCGTTCGAGCGCGTCGGCCACCCCGTGAAAAGCTTCCGCAACTTCCGAAGAGACCTCAAATTCTGGCACGGCCGCACCGGCAAACGTAGCACGGCAAAAAGCCAGGAGCCGGCGCAGGTAGCAGAGGGTCACCATGGAGACGCCGGGGCCGACAAGAGCGTTGTTTGCGTCGTTCCACTCGGGCCGCTGTGTGTTCATCCACAGGCCAGCCTCGGGAATAAAATTGAAAAGCCTGGCCAGCACCAGGACCAGCAGCTTTTCGGTCAGGTTCGCGCGGTAAGGCGCGCCGTCAGCTCCCGGCAGGGCCTTGCCGTCCGCTCCCATCGCGGCGACTCTCTGCTGAATTTGACTATCGAGAGCGGCATCGAAGTCAATGGTATTGCGCGGATCTTCGAGAAGCGCGCTGTAAGGCCTGATGCGATAGGGAATATTTGCGTAGGTGAAGACGCGCCGCGCCAGCAGGCCGGCAAGAATGCCGGGATGATAGCGCGCAGAAAGTTCCAGCAGCTTCAAAAGGTAGGCCGCCTGATGATCGCCCCAGTAGCCGATGTACGACCATGCATCGTGCGGGTCGAGCACCTCCCATTCGTAGCCGTCGCGCATGATGCGATACGGGTTATGGCCATCCGCGGTCGAAGAGTCAACAAACTTGAAGATCATGCTCTCGATGTATCCGGGAAATGAGAGCGCCAGCGCCTCCCAATTCTGGAAGATGTCACGCCAGTTGCCTTGGTAGTTCAGTATCCTTTCGTTTTGTTCGTTCTTGATCTTGATAGCAAATTTGTTCCATGGGCGGCTGGGATCGCCGTGACGGCGGCTGAAGGTGAGTGGCAGGTACTCGTGCGCCAACCTGTCCAGGTCAGCGTCTTCCTGCTCGCGCGCCCGTGCAAGAAGGTGGCTATGCGATAGGGTTTCAGGCAATGCATTCAGAAAGGCGCTCGTCCGCTCGGCTAAGGAATAGTTGGCCTTGCTGATGAACGCCTTGAAGTCGGATCGTGAAACCTGGTACCCGCGCTCGGGAATTCCCCCGCGCATGATGTTGAACAGAGCATTGGAAAAATGCCGGTCCGAGCTGAGGTCATCGCAGGTGCATTGCAGGCCGTCGGCCGCGGCCACAATGCGAACCAGGTTCGTGGTGCCGCGTGCGATGTCTTCGTCGATCTGCGCGCGCAGGTTTCCGCCGGACTTGAGGAAATCAACAAGCGTAGCGACGCTCGCTGCATCCTGCTCAACCTCCGCGACGATGCTCCACTCTTTGCGGCCGCCTGCGGGCAGTGCTAGCCGGGTGTTCATGAAATAGGCGCCGCGGCGGCCGCGAATCAGCGGTTCCTCGACTATCGGCTCGCCCCGCCGGAAGCGATCAAGCTGGACCGAGCTCAGCAGCCGGCGGGCGGATTCAAGTCCCTCCGACCAAACCGTGGTTACGCGGAGTGCCTCATTGGGCTCAGGCCGGTCTGCTGGGACAGAGCTGAGCTTGAAAAGGCCCAGACCGGTCTTACAATCCAGTTCATTTTCCTTGTAGCCGTCCGCGAGGTTGCTGTATTCGAGCTGGAAGCGGTTCGTCAGACCGGCAGGCATAAGGTTCTGGATCCCATCCAAGAGATCGATTTCCACCGGCTTCTCACCTAAGTTGACCATAGCCGAGCGCCGCACGAAGCCGAACCGGTCGCTAGACATCCAGGCGTAAGAAAAGGACAAGCCGAGGTCATAGTTGACCTCCTCGAAGATGAGCTTGTTGCTGTAGACGCTCTTCGACAAGCTTCGCGTGACGCGATACAGGCCTTCGCAGCGCTTAGAAAAAGGCTCCCACAGCGCGGTGCGTCCGGCACACGCTATAAGAAAGATAGTTTTACCACCGGTCTGATCCTGGCTGTCATGAAGCCGGTCGTCGGTGGTATAGGGAAACAGAGCGCGGTCAGGATCCCTGCGACCGGCGGTCAGTGCGCCAGTCGAGGAGACGAACATCCAATGGTCCGAGTCGCCGACGATGCTCATCAGAAACGGCGCCATTGCGTCGTAGTTGACGATGCGGTAGAAACGCTCGCCACCAATCTCGATTTGGCCTCCCTCGATCTTCCGCGCGCCATGATGGAGGGTCGTTTCTCCCACAACAGTTGTACTCATTACATAGCCTCTGACTTGAATCCTTCTCCCTCCGGGAACTTGTTGGGATTGAATCTCGAGTTTGATTGAATCGGCGACTCAATTACTCTTAACTCTCGGCAAGTATTGCGTCCATACTAAATGCTCTCATCTTCGCAAGCTCCGGTCAGCGGTTTTGGTTGACGGTCGGCGGCGAATCGTAGCTCGGTGATGTTGGTCCGGCCGGCATCAACTCCGGATATAGCCCCTGCATAGCCAGCTTGGCTTTGCGATCTGCGGAAAACAATCCCCAGTGACCCTCAGTCCCGCTTCCCTTCCAAGGCTCGTCAAACGCCTCGAAGTAAAAAGTTGTAACGTTGTTGGCCTTGGCCCATGTGGTAAGTTCCTCGTAGTATCGCTTCTGCTTACTTTCGTCGCCGGCTCGCGGGACATGCTGGTCACCGGTAGTGTAGCTGGCCCAGCCGGCTTCGCCGAGCACAATCGTCTTTCCCGGATGAGCTTTGCGCACGCTTTCATAGTCCTTGATTGTCGAAGCCATAGCCGTGTCGATATCCTCGCGGCCCCAGATCGGATATGCGTGCATGGTAATGAAATCCACGTGTTCCGCGAGCTTCGTTTGTTGCCGCCAGTAAATGAAATCGTCAGCGACTGTAATCGGGCATTTCACCGAAGCTCTCACCTGCTCCACGTACTCCACTGCCTTTTCTTCAGTCAGCTTGTGATCGGACCAGGAAACCAGAATTTCGTTGCCTACGCTTACCGCCAGAACGATCTTCTTGTATTGATTTGCCAGGCGTATTCCAGTGGCAATCTGCTCGGCGGTTTTGCCTTCGTAGCCAGGCCTGCCATCGAGCCAGATGCCGAGCAGCACCTTGATTCCAAGCTTATTGTGCCGGATTACTTCCAGCACGTCCTGCGAGTGTTGGTCCGCGCCATAAAGACGAATCAGCTTCCAGTTCTTCTTTAGGATCGTAAGGTCCCCGAGGATCTGCGCCTGGGTTGGAAATCGATTCAGTTCCGGACTCTGGCCGACGCGATAACCGGAGTAGTCGATGGCATTGCCGTTCCATTGCTGCTTGGTGAGATCGGCCTTTCGAGGAGTCGCACCAGCTTCCGCCGTCAAAGCCGCCAATCCAAACACGAGCAGACAAGCCAGGGATATCTTCACGAATGCTTTCTTCATGCTTCAATCTCTCCCCGGCGTTCCTTGAGATCCGTCTCGATCTTCACCATCATGGCGTCGTTCAGCGGATACGCCGCCATTGCTGCGGCGGCCAGCACCAGCAGCATGCAGGGAATCCAGCTCATGGAAAGAATGATGCCGTGGAGTGAACGACTGGTTTGTTCCATGTTCGCCACATACCCGAAATAAGTGAGAATCAGGCCCAGCATCCATGCGCCGACCGCAAATCCGATCTTGGTTGCAAAGATTGCAGAGGCAAATACCAGTCCCGTATTTCGGCGTCCTGTACGCCATTCGGCGTGATCGGCCGTATCCGCAAACATGGCCCAGACCAGCGGGGAATTGAATGCGATGATGAAGCTGGAAGCGATTTGCAGTGCGAAGATCAGCGGGATATCAGTTGGTTTTGCAAACCAGAATAAACCCACCACTAAGCCGCCTACACCGAGCGCCACCATGAACAGGCTCTTCTTGCCAATCCACCTCGCAAGCGGCGACGCAATGGATACGGCCGAGATGAACGCTAAACCGTTGGCTAGCAGAAACCACTTTAGAAGATCTTCTCGCTTTAGGAAGTATTTAAAGTAGTATGCCGAGACCGATCCTTTCACTGCGAACGCAGCCAGTGTCAGTAGCAGCACGCCAACCAGTACGATCCATGGCCTGCTTTCGAACAGCCCGCGGAGATCGAGCTTGAGGCTTGTGCTCTGCTTAGGTGGCGGGATAACTCGCTCGCGAGTGGTCGCAAAACAGACGATCAGCAGAATAATGGCAAGAGCGCCGTAAAGCACCATGGTCATCTGCCAGCCGCGGGTCTCGCTGCCTTGTCCGAGAAACTTGACCAGCGGAAGGGTGAAGTACTGCACGAAGATGCCGGCGGTAAAAGCGCCGATAAAGCGAATCGAAGAGATAGAGGTGCGCTCCTGCGAGTTTGGTGTAATCACGCCCATCAACGCCGAATAGGGAATGTTCACCGCCGTGTAGATGAACATGAGGGAACTGTACGTAATGTAGGCGTACACCAGCTTGGCTCCGGTGCCAAGATGCGGCGTGGTGAAAGTCAGCACACCAGCCGCGGCAAACGGAACGGCGCCCCACAGCAGATACGGCCGAAAATGCCCCCAGCGAGTCCTCGTGCGGTCGGCTATCGAACCCATCACAGGATCAGCCGCCGCGTCGGCAAAGCGGGTCACCAGCAGCATGGTGCCGACGGCGGCGGCTGAGATACCGAATATGTCTGTGTAAAAGAAGAGCAGGAACCACTCAAAGGTCTTCCAATAAAGATTGGAGGCCGCATCTCCCAGGGAGTATCCAATCTTTTCCTTGAGTGAGATACGATCTGCAAACGGAACCACTAATTTTGTTGTTTCCACGCGGGCCTCACTCCTCCGGCGCGTCTTGCGGCGCCGGGTGCAATAGATTTACTTCTTAATTGGCGTACACCCGCACGTAGTTCACCTGCATCGTGGAGGGGAATGGAGTGCTGGAGTCAGGACTTCCCGGCCAGCTTCCGCCCACGGCAAGATTGAGGATGATGAAATTCGGCCCGTTATCGAAGGGCCAGACCGCGCCGCTGAAACCACTGATGCTCGACGGCGTAAATGTGGCGTAGGGGCTGGTGTGGTCATCCACGTAATAAGCCACGCTTCCCTTGCTCCAGATCATGCCATAGGTGTGCAACGTGGCCGCGGTTTGCCCGGTAGGAAAGTCGAAGTCTTTGCCTAGATTGCTGCCGGTAAAGCCGGTTCCATGAACTGATCCGGCGTTCCAGTCCGGTGTGGACGCGGCGTCAATCCGCTCCATTACATCCATCTCGCCGCAGGCCGGCCAATTGACCGTATTGATATTGTTGCCCATCAGCCAGAAGGCCGGCCAGAATCCCTGCGCTTCCGGAACCGAGGCCTCAATTTCGATCCGGCCATATTGAAAACTGAACAGCCCCTCGGTCTTCATCCGCGCCGAAGTGTACACGCCGCTCGAGGGATTCTCGGCCACAATGTTGAGGCCGCCGCCCGGCGCAACAAAAGCATTCGGAGTTGTCGTGCTGCACGGAGTGGCCGTTGAACCCCATGCGCAGTAGGTTTCCAACTCGCTGTTTCCCCAGCCGCTGTTGTTGCCTGTGTCGTAGGTCCATACCAGCGAATTAGGTTGGGCGTTGGCACTCGTCGAGTTGGCAAACTCGTCGGACCACACCAGCGTATCAGAGGCGATGTTAGGCGCGAATGTTTTTGTGGCAACGCTGCTGTTGGTGTCGCCCGAGGCTGTGGCGATCGCATTGACGGTCAGATTTGAGGCCACCAGAAAAGGCGTCTCGTAGATAATCGACGTCGTCGTGGGCGTAGTGCCGTCGATGGTGTAATGAATCGAAGCCCCGGAGGTTGTCGTCGTCAGAGTGACCATCTGCGCGCCGTTCTGTGTGTTTGCCGTCGTAGCAGCGGAGATAGTCGGCGTTGCTGCCTGCACGGGGGGTGTCGTGCTCGTTCCGCCTCCGCTGCCTCCGCAGCCTGCGAGGGAAACGACACTGGCGCAAAGCACGAACCGGAAAGCTGACTTCATTAAATCTGCCATACAAGCAATCTCTCCTTGGGCTTGATTTATCTTATTCCGTTCCCGGCACCTGTGTACCAGGAGACAGAAGATCGATGCGGGAATATTTGCTAAAACTCCAGGCAGCCGGAGTGCGGCTGCCTGGATATGTTCATGGGTTGAGTTAGAAGGTAAAGCGTGCGCCGAACTGGCCAACGCGCCCGCCTGGCGTGCCGCTGTAAGTGAGAATCTCGCCGAAGGTCGCGTCAGCTTTGTTCGTGTCGGGACCGGCCAGCGCATCGCGGTTGAAGACGTTGAAGAACTCAATGCGCAGGGTCAGGTTATACTGCCTGTTTGCTCCAGCGGTCAGGCTCTTGTGCAGAGCGAGATCTTCGGATGCAAAGCCCGGATTGCGCACCTGCGATTGATAGTTCCCGGCCGTGCCAAGTTGATTCGCAGCCGGATCGGCAAAGCAGCTTTTGTTCAGCCAGACCTGGCCGAGCTTCGGACTGCCATTGGTCAGCTTGCAGTTCGGAACTAGATCGACGTAGATCGAGTTGAATCCCGGATAGGTGTTGGTTGAATGCACCGAGATCGGCGATCCGGTCTGGTAGTGGAAGTCGCCGTCCAGCGTCCATCCACCGATGAGTTCATCCACAGGCGTGCTCACATCGGACGCTAACATCTTGCCCCGGCCAAAGGGCAGATCATAGATTACATAGCCCTTGACGATATGCGTGATGTCGAAGTCGGCGATGTCCTTGGCTTCGTCCTTGAGATCATACGTATTTTGCAGCGGACCGGTCCACCATGGCTCCGCGAAATCCGAATCGACGTCGCCGTGAGTGCGCGACCAGTTATAGCTGGCTTGCAGTGAGAGTCCATTTGCCGCGCGGCGTACGACGCTGACTTGCAGGCTCTTGTAGTCGGCGTTGCCCAAAGGCGTTCCCACCGAAAGCAGTGGTCCAGTATAACCGGCAAAAACCTGCGGGTAAGGAACGAGCGCTACCAACGGGTACTGATCTCCGCAGGTACCCCATGCTTTGCAGATTACAGCCATGCTTTGCGGAGTGGCTCCCGTCGCAACAAAGTTCTGCCAGTCGGCAATCTTCGGTTGATTGTGCTGGAAGAATCCGCTATGCAGGTGTGTGCTCCTGCTCTGAATCCAGTTCACGTCTACGTGGGTCACCTTGTCCAACTCGCGCTGCACGCCAAAGTTGTACTGCCAGGTGTTTCCCGGTGTCAGCGAACGCGGATCGATGCTGATCACGTCAGAGGTAGTCAAATCCGGGCTTTGCGCTCCAATGCTCTTCGGAGTTACCAGTGTCGGATTGTAGCCGCCATCCCAATTGAAGTTGCCTTCCTGGGTGATGTCGTGGAAGCCAATATCGCCGGCCTGCTGATAGGGAACGCCGCCCCAGGTGTTCATATTCAGCGGCGTAAAGAAGATGCCGCCGTTGCCGCGCGCCACGGTCTTCTCGGTCAGCTTGTAAGCTGCGCCGATGTGAGGTGCGTAGTTGTAGTAGTCCTGGCGGCGCTCGAAGCTCTCGCTGCCACTGTGCAGGAACTCGTACGTGCCCGGAAGGCCGGACAAGGTGTTGAAATCGTCCAGCTCAAAGCTCGACCAGTGGCCATACTTTTCGTGGTAGGGATTATTGAAGTCCCAGCGCAGGCTTATGTTCACGGTCAGCCGCGGATTCACCTTGATGTCGTCGCTGGCATAGAACGAGAGAGCCTTGCGGCGTCCATATTCGTTGTCGGGGTTGTTGCTCTCGGCATTGTAGACATCGCCCAGCAGGAAACTGCCGAAGGCGTTGCCTGTCGTCTGCCATCCGATGCCGGCCGTCGTTGACGGATCGAAAATAATTGGATAGCCGCCCATGAAGGTGCCGTTATCGGTGTGGTAGTTGAACTGCATGGCGCGGAACTCGGCGCCCGCCTTCACGTTGTGGTGTTTATGGCTCCAGACAATTTGATCGCTATAGATGAAGGTGTTGCCGGCATAGTAATCGTTGAATTGGCTGCCAACATTTGAGAAGTTCCAGCCGTTCTGGTAGTTGGCGCCATTGGTGTACTCACCGGTTTCGAAATAGATCAGCGGGAAGTTGCCCGCGGCGTCCGTTACACCACTGGCCAGGCCGAGGTCGCTGTCCCATTTGCCCGTCTGAGAAGTCGCGATGCTTGGATTGCGGAAGCGGTTGAATGTGGCGTAGACCGTATTCAACAGGTTTGGCGTGATGGTGATGGCGTCGCTCAGGCGCGCGCCCGGTGCCGTGGTGTTATGCCAATAGGAGTTGGCCATCGGGCCGCCATACTTGGCCGTTGCCGACCACGCTCCGCCCTGATCGGCGTTGATGCGCGGATAGTCATCCCAGTAAAACGACCCGGCGATATGCTGCTTCGCGCTCGGGATGTAATCCATCTTGACGCTGGTCTGCGTGTTGTGGAACCAGGGATCGGGCGAGTAGGCCGGACCTGCGTTGTTAAGAGTATTCGTCGATGCTGGAGTGTAGTACTTGTTGTAGAGCTGAAGAATCTTGGCCGTTGTCGTGCTAATCAAACTCGTAGGAATCTGGTTGTTAGCAAAGACGCAGCCCGTACCGGGCATGTAGATTGAACCCTGATAGACATTCACTGGAGCTGCGGTCGTGTTGCACAGGCCCGCGTTATTCGCGGGTTGAGCTGTGCCAACCACATTGCCGGTCGTCAGCATCGGGCTCATATCGGCATATGCCAACACGTTGCCGCTTGAGTCCAGGCCCATCATTGCACTGGTGGGAACGATGCGCGAAAGAGCCCCCAGATTCCACTCCGACTGCATATAGCGCTCGAAGGATCCGAAGTAAAACAGCTTGTCCTTAACGATTGCTCCGCCAAAGCCGCCGCCCCAGTCAGAGAGCGTCTCGTTCAGTTTCAGGTAAGCAGCCTTATCAAGAGGATTCGGGTCTTGGATGGCATCCAGTTTGTTCCATGAGCTCACGGCATCCAGGTCAGCCGAGTGCATGAAACCGAACGCGCTTCCGTGAATTTTGTTGGCGCCGGACTTCAACTCATATTTGAAGACGCCGCCGCCCGAGCGGCCCGCGTCGGCACTGATGCCAGACGTATCCGCCTCAAACTCCTGCACGGCTTCCATGGGAGGCTGCGACTCGCTGATGTAGCCGCCCAACTGCGAAACCGCCGAGGTGCCGTCGATCAGCACTTCCTTGGTCATCGCCATGCCGCCGTTGATGTGCGAACCGTAGTCGGTGCCTTCCACGCCCGGCAAATACGCAAACATGAAATTGGAGAGATTGCGGCTGCCCTGTACGTTCAAAGGAAGCTCGCTCACCGCTTCGTTGTTCAGGTTGGCGGAAAGTGTGGAGTCTTCGGTCTGCAGGATTGGCGGCGCGCTGGTCACTTCTACGCTCTCTGACATCCCGCCCACTTGCAGAGTGGCGTCAACTTCCGCTACCTGGCTGATCAACAGCGTCAGGCCCTTGCGCTCAAGGGTTTTGAATCCTGTCTTGGAAAAGCTGACAACATAGTCGCCGATGGCGAGGTTGCCTACCCGGTAAAAACCGGTGTTGTCCGTGCTTGCAGTCTCAACTGCGTTGGTGGCCACGTTGGTCACGCGGACCTGTACGCCCGGCATCACTGCCGAAGACGAGTCCTTCACCGTGCCCAGGATAGTGGCGCGATCCGATTGCGCAAACATGGGCACCGCCATGGTGAGTGCGATGAATACAAATAAAGCCAAGATCCTCTTTGGCGTCATAGGAGCTCCTCCATAAGGCCGCACAAGACGCGCGGCGGCTGTGCGCATCCATTCCCGCTCGGCCCTCTTGTCGAGTCGGTGTACGCGCTCAGTTTAATTCAACCGGTTTTACAACCGGTTTATTAACCCGGTTTGAATTTCGTTGACACTCTATTGTTTTCCTCGCACACATGTCAAGTGTTTTTTGGTACTATCTTTTTGTGCGTATATCCAAAAAGCGAGTTGGTGGCCCCAAGCCACCTGTTGGAACTCCGGCTAAACCAGTTAGTTTGAGAGATTTGGCTTCCTATCTTGGGCTATCGCGCTCAACCGTCTCTCTGGTGCTCAACAATTCGCCCGTGGCCCAGGCGCTTACGCAGGAAACTCGCGATCGAGTGCTAAAGGCCGCCAGCGAACTGCACTACAAGGCCAACTATTTTGCGCGGATGCTCAACAACAAACGAAGCCACATGGTGGGCATTCTCTCCCCCGATCTGGGAGAGGGCTACGACGCGGCGATTCTCAACGGCATTGAGCGCACGCTGCTTGAGCGCGATTATCTCTATTTTGTTTCCAGTCATCACTGGAACCGGGACCTTATCCGGCAACGGCTGGAGGTCTTTGCAGAGCGCGGGGCGGAGGGCGTGATCCTAATCAATACACCAGCCGTCACTGCGCCGAGTCTTCCGCTGGTTTCCATAGGCAGCCTGGAATACGATTTTCCCCTGACGCAGATTACGCTCGACAATGCCCATGGCATTCGGCTGGCGTTGCAGCATCTATACTCGCTCGGGCATCGCAGGATCGCATTTCTGAAAGGGCATACGCAATCGAGCGATGCCGAGTCGCGTTGGGCCGCTTGTTTGGAAGCCGCGCAAGGGCTGCGCTTGCGCATTCGCAAGGAAGACGTGGTTCAACTGAAGCGTATAGACGATGGGCTGGACCCCATACGCGAGGGATATGTAGCGGGGAAACGGTTGCTGAACGCTTCGCAGAAGTTTACGGCTTTGCTGGCGTTCAACGATATGTCGGCTATCGGCGCCATCAACTTATTTCGCGACGCGGGAAAGCGGGTTCCGGAAGAAATCTCAGTGGTCGGGTTCGACGATATTCAGGCGGCGACAATTGTACAGCCGGCTCTCACGACAGTTCGCCAGCCGTTGATCCGGATGGGCATGCTGGCCGCCACGGAGCTACTTGCCTGCATCGAGAATGGCCAAGGCGAATCGCGCCTGATCTCTATCGAACCGGAGTTAGTGGTGAGGCAGTCGAGCGCAGCTTGTCCGCGAGAATAAGAACATATTTTCGAGTCGATTCTCTCCGCGGACTCGAGGCCCATTCATTCAACAGCCGGTTCCACTGGTGCATGGTGGCCAAGAGGTCACCCGCGAGAACCATCGTTTTATATGGGTGTGATCGCTCATAGATGTCGCTCCGTGCGCCATATTTGATAGTACTGACTTCGCTTTCAGTGCTTGCATTTGCCGCGCAAAAGAGCGGCGCGCCGGTAACTGCGCCAACATCGAAGAGATTCGCCGCCGCAAAGCACTTTTTCCGGCAGGAGGGTGAAGGCCAGCGCGCATTTCAGCAAAACTGTTCGCGTTTCCATGCATCACCCGAGGGTTTTTCGCCTCGCATATCCGGCACAATCGTGCGCCATATGCGTGTTCGCGCATCGCTGAGCCGGCACAACGAAGAAGCGTTACTCCGCTTCTTCAATTCCTGATGCGGATCGAGGGCAATCCGATGTCAGTAAATGGGGTGAGTATCAGGCTCGTATGGTCGACCAAACTTGTTCAGATGCTTCTGCTGCTCCGAGGAAGCAGTGCGGATGTCGCCGAGATCTGCAACTGCCCCTGCAATATGAACGCGGCGGGTGAGTCGGTCTAACACGCTTTGCTTCTGCCCTTCAACCCAAACGTGCAAGTCGTAATCGCCATCAGGTACATCCTTGACGTGAAATACGCCTTGCGAGTCGGCCAAGCTTGAATACGGAGTTGCCAGAGCGATAACAACCGCACTCATCTCCGAATGAATGTTACAGAAAATGTAAGAGACGCCCTCTCGCGAAAACACCACACTACGTGTCGATCTCGCCTCATACAAACCAAGGTCGAAACGCTGTCCATTAAATAGTGAAAATACATTGTGAAAGAATGGATCGGCATTTGGAAATGCGACGCTGCTACCCACAGGTACAACCAGCAAATGTGGCGTAAACATTTTGTTCTTCTGCAAGAGAGTGAAGTTGCCTGGCGGCGTCACGTGCTGTGCAGTGTCAGGATGCAAAGGGTTCAACCAAATCACCGCCGGTGGAGTCTTCTCCGCCGCGTGCGTTGTCGCGCTGTTGATTTGTGCAAGTCTGGCAATCACCTCAGCTTCTTGTGCCCAGCCAGGGGGCGCATGCACACTGATGAGACCAGTGTAACCAGCCAGCAGCACTAGCCAATGCGACCATCTATGACTTGCAGGCAACATCAGAATCTGTACCCCGCACCAATTCCTATCACATCGCTGAAGTTCGTAGGACCAGTGTTGAAGTTGCTCCAAAGCCGCCTGTATTCCAGCGAGAAGAGCAAATATGCAGTCGGGCTGAAAATCGCGTTCGAGAAAAAGGAACGATTTCGTGCCAATTCTGGATAGGACAGAGTGGCTGCATCAATCTCTTTGGCGAATGGGTTGTCAATACCGTAGCCCGTGTTGATATCCACTCTTTGACCCGCTCTGGCCTTCAGTTGTGCCCATCCGCCTACATCGTTCAGCGCCCGCGCAATTTCAGTCGAGCCGATGTATTTGTAGAGGTAATTCGCATATCCGCCACCGCCAAGTCCGGCCAGAGCCTGCCCGCGGTAAGCATTGGTCGTTATCTCGAAACGCCTGGTCAGGGGCAGCCGAACGTCAACTGTGCCTGCCCATGCATCGAAGCGATCGCCGTCCGCTGTGCGATGCGGGCTGAAATATCCTCCTGCGCCTATCTCCGGCCCAACGCCATTTTCGCCATGCTGGAACGCAATTCGCGCCTCCGTTCCCGGCCAACGACTGCGCTCTGTTTGTGTGACAGGCGCAGGCAATGAAGCGTACCCCAGCTGCAGTGGATCAGAACTGTCAATCAGAGCGCCCTGCGCCTTGATGCGCGAGGCGTCTGAAAGCACAAACTGATGTGACACGCCGACCTGCGGACTCCAACTCCACAGGTTGCCCGCCCACGCCAACTCGGGCTGCCCGACGGCAACCAGAGATGATGGCGCATTGGGCTCAAGAATGCTGCGATCCAATTCGACAAATGCCTCTGTATTCTGCCAATTCAGTCCCGCATGCGCAGTTCGCATGCGCAAAACCCCGCTGGCTGCATAGTTTGACTGCGCACCAGAGGCGAAAAAGTCGACACGGAGATCTGCGTGGCTGGTCGCTCCTAATAAGTGCGGCCCGCGAGCATCCAGTCCGAGAACCGTCTGCCGCAGCGAAAGTCCGGTACTGCCGGAACCTGCGAGCGCGTAAGCTGGTGAGGCGGCAATATCGACCTGCCTTGTGTTAACGAAACCGTTGAAAAGAAGCAAGCCACTCACCTTCAGCGGATACTTCGATTCCGTCTCCACTTTAGTCATGTCAAGCGTTGCTACTTGCGATTCCTCAATTGCTTGCTGTTCCTTAATATCGCTAAGTGCTGCAGATTTACAAGACAAAGGCTTGGCAGTACAAGCATTGGTAGTTTCTGCTTGTGTTGACGGCGGCGTCACTTTCTTTTGTTCTGCTATTTCCTGTTGCAATGCCATGAGTTGCTGGCGCAGCTCCATCAGTTGCTCTTGATCAGCCTCAATCTGCGCTTGAGCCCGGGCCATGGCTGCGGTCAAGCGCTCAACCTTCTGCTCTAGCGAGTCCGGAGTGGTAGCTTGTTGGGGTCCGCCTTGCGCGCAGGCGAGAGCGCAAAGACAATACAAAAACACTGCGGCGAAAGCGGATCTTGCCCACTGTCTGCGATTTCCGATGACGCTGGATTGCCAACCGTAAATTGAATTGACTCTCATGACATCACCACCTTGCTCCCTGGATGATTTGCTTCGCTGATAGATTCTTGTAGTTGCCGCGCTACCGTTAAGCGAAAGATTGTCTCTCCCGCCCGGCTGCTCACCAGCTTTACCTCGCCATCATGTTCGCGCGCAACGCTCCAAGCCAATGTTAGCCCCAAGCCGGTGCCTTTTTGTTTACCCTGGCTCACAAACGGGTCGAACAGGCTGTCACGGATCTCCTCGGGAACACCGGGGCCGCTGTCGACTATGGTCACGCTAACGGTCTTGCTGTCTGCGCTGAACGATACTTTCACCTCGCGCCGCCCGGTGCTTTCGCGCGCTGACTGGCAAGCATTCAGCACGAGATTATAGATAGCTCGTTCCACTTGCTTCGTATCTACTACAGCAGTGGTGTCGGCAAGTTTGTTCTCTAGCAACACTGTGACTCTTTGTGCATCTGGATGCGTCTTCACCAGCGTAATTGCACGTTCCACCAGCGAAGACAGCGTTGTCGGAACCCTATGCAGAGCATCGCCTGTCCTTCCGAATATCAACAAGGAGTCAAGCATATCCGTCGTTCCGTTCACTGCAAGCCGGATTTCCTCAAATAATTCCGCCCTATCACCCGATGGCAAGGTAGGCGACGCCAGAAATTCAGCATTGGCATAGACCGCAGACAGGTAATGGCGTAAATCATGCGAAACTGAGCTCGCCATGCGACCGATCGTTGCGAGCCGCTCGGATTCGAGCAAAGCCCGATTTGTCTTTTGAATCTCATCGCGCATCTGGGCGAATACCCTGCTGAGATACTGCACCTCCAGAGCGCCACTCGCGGGCAACGAGTGCTGCTGGTCACCCTCGCCGAATGCCTGCACACCTGCCGCCAGTATCTCCAGGGGCCGCGTGACGGCGCGCGCCAGGAATACCATTAGCACCGAGCCGGCAACTATCGCCAATAAGCCTACCCAAAGGACCAGTCTGTTAATCTCCCTCTCCGCGCGGTCAGCCTGATCAAAGGACTTCATCACCACAAGTCGCAGCGGTATGTCTGCTCCGCTGCTCAAATCCTTGGATGCCGTCAGGTATCGCTCCTGACTAACCAGTTCGATTGATGATGAGGCGCCATTGCGCTGAGAACTGGCCATGTTTTCGAGAGCATACTGCTTTTCTGTTGGCAGCGTACTTACGACAATCGCTTGGTTGGCGATAAAGGCTGCATCAGCACCCGCTCCGCGCCCCACTTCGCGAAGAAATCCCCGATCAATGGCAAACCCGCTGATCACGTACCCCAAAAGCGTTCCGTGGGCAGGGCTGCCGAAATAAATCGGACACTCGGAGTATTCAAATAGCCGGCCATTGTTCAATAGATAATGTTTTGATGGATTGTCAATCACTGCCTGGAGACTGCGCCGTAGACTATCAGTATTCTCTGCGCCCTCTGCGTACGCGGCCTGTACCGTCTGGCTCTCGTCTGTCAGGGCAAACAAGTCAGCCCCGCTTGTCTTCCAGAAATCCACAGCATCATCCGCAACAGTCCGAGGATCGTTTGTCGTCATCAGCGCCTTGAGACTCGGCAGGGAAGCCATCAGGGCATTCTCGCGTTTCAGCGCGGCCAGATGTACTGTCTCCAGATCCTGGAAAGTCTCGACGGAGTGATTCAGGTCAGCCTCAAGGTTTGAGTGCACTTGATGACGCAACCGATCGCGAATAATAAACAGGCTTGAAGCCGTAGTCGCGGCGATGATCAACACCAGAGATGTTAGTAAAAGTGCGCGTGTCCGTATTCCTCGGCTGTGTTTATCTATAGGCACCGGATGCACTCCCTTACCGAACAAATCGGTATCCCGCGCCATATACGGTCTGAAGATAACGCGGATTAGCCAGGTCCGCCTCAAGTATCTGCCGCAGCTTCAGAATCTGATTATCGACCGTGCGCGTCGTCGGATACGAGTTATATCCCCATACCTTGATAAGAAGCTCTTCGCGGCTCAGGACGCGCTCTGGATTCTGGACAAAGTACTTCAACAGTTTGAATCCGTGCGCTGTAAGCATTATTGGCTTGCCAGAGCGCCGTGCTGTCATCTTGGCAAAATCTATCTCGCAATCGCCAAAGCTGTATATTGTGGTATCAACCGCGGACTTCTGGAGCCTTCGCAAAGCCGCCTGAACACGAGCCAGCAGTTCGCGCGGACTGAACGGCTTTGTTACATAGTCATCCGCTCCAAACTCAAGCAGTAGAACCTTGTCTGCTACTTCGCTGATCGCGCTCACCACAATCACTGGCACCTGTGGCCGCTCTGTCTTCATGATCTTGCAAAGATCGCGCCCATAGATATTTGGCAGCACGAGGTCCAATACCACAGCAGACGGATTGCCTTCGCGAAAGCCGTCCAGCCCTGATTGACCATCGCCACATACGGTCACAGCATAACCCTGATCCCGGAATGTTCTTTGCAGAATCTTCTGCATCTGCGGGTCGTCTTCAACAACCAAAATGCGAGTTTCTGCTCCTGCATTCCGTGTATCTGGTAAACCAAAACCGATCTCTGAGATTTCGCTCTGCATCATGCCTTTATTCTTGCGCATTTCTACCTCGTTGAAACAAAAGGCGCATCAGAATGACAACATGGTGACAATTTGCTGACAAGATTGTCAATTGTTTCCAATTGCAAATAGGGGTATTTACTTGACGCCACTGAACGCAACAGGTTGTGGTTTGACCAGGGTTGCAAACGGTGCCGGCTCAGTCTGCACGGCCTGCTGAGCTAGGCGATAGAACAATTTGCCGCGAGAT
>Ga0187847_10000951_pt1 | contig 27960 bp, 21 predicted proteins | sample June2016WEW_4_10_FD_132458 | JGI IMG/M metagenome (GOLD analysis project Ga0187847, IMG submission 132458) | Peatland microbial communities from SPRUCE experiment site at the Marcell Experimental Forest, Minnesota, USA - June2016WEW_4_10 | ecosystem: Environmental > Terrestrial > Soil >...
TCGCGCGCGGGCGTGGCCATGAGCTCGGTGCTCAACATGTCGCAATTGCTGCGCATCGTCCCCGACGCATTTCGCGGCCGCGTCTTCGCCACCCTGGAATCGGTCACCTGGACGGTGATGCTGGTTTCGATGACGCTGGCCGGCATCGGCTGCGAATACTGGAACCCGCGCACCATCGGCGCGATTGCCGGTGTGCTCAGTTCCTCGACGGCCTTATTCTGGGGATGGGCCCACTTCACCGGCCGCCTCCCCGAACCCGAACGCCTCGGCGTGGAGCCGGAAGAAATCGAAGTCCACCCCGAACCGGCGGCGTGAAGCGTCGCGCGCTTGGAAGGCTCGTTCCGAAATAGATCAAGCCGGTCAACGTGGCGCGGGCTGTCAAGCCTGCTGAGTCGAGATTCGTCTCGACTCTTCTTCCCGCGGAGTGTTTTTCAAACGGAGCGGTCGCCGGCGGCCTTCTGAACCTCAGGCGGCCCGCTTTGGAATAACGTCCCGCTCAATCACCGCCTGATCGATCGAATCGAGATCGAACCGGTTCTGGATGTTCAGCCAGTATTGCGCCGCGGTGCCAAAGTAACGCCCAAGCCGCGCGGCGGTGTCCGCCGTGATGCCGCGTCTGCCATTCACGATCAGGCTGATCCGGTTCGCCGGCACGCGGATTGCCTGCGCCAGCCCGTTGATGCTGATCGCCTCATCCTTCATGTCTTCGAGCAGGATCTTGCCGGGGTGAATCGGCGGCAGTTTTTTTTCGCCCTTAGTGATAGTCGGTGATTTCGACATCGGTCGGTCCTTTTGCTTTCCATCTGAAGCAGATACGATATTGGTCGTTGATCCGGATGCTGAACTGGCCTCTGCGGCTCCCGCTCAGCGCCTCCAGTCGGTTGCCGCGAAGGGCCCGCAGGTCCTCGAGCGAAGTCGCCGAGTCGAGCCGGATCAGGCGGGTTCGAACTTGTTCTTCGACGTTCGCCAGTTCAACGACGCGGCGGCCGCTCAGCAATTTCTCGGCCCGCTGGTCCTTGAACGACTGGATCATACCTGTATACTATTACTTCTTAGGTAATACGTCAACAGTCCGATACCAGCGGCGCTCCCGCTGCATCGTATGGCACGACGCCGCGCGCCGGCGTGCCACATAGTAAAATCCTATGCAAGCGGTTCGTACGTGCGGTGGGGTTTGTCCGGGTGGGACCAGGGCCCCGCGCGAATGGCTTAAGCTCGCTACATCTCGCACATGCGGGCAGGGGGTCAACTGCAATGCCGACGATCTTGCGGTTTCGGAGCAGCCGTGTTTGGCGCGCTGCGCTTTTCGTGATTGGATTGGCTTCTTTGGCGTGGGGCCAGGCCAATCAGTTCGTTCAGTCGTCGAATGGAACGCTGACACTGGGCGGCTCGCCCTTCCGCTTCGGCGGCACCAATTCCTATCCCTTGATGTATTCGAATTCGCCAACGGTGGATCAGATCCTGGGAACCGTGGCCGGCAGCAATTTGAAGATTGTGCGCATGTGGGTTTTTTGCGACTCAAGCTGCGGAAACGGCTTCTTTTTTCAATACTGGAACACAGCCACCGGCGCTCCCGCGTACAACGACCAGTCCAACGGCTTGGACAACGTGGATTTCGCCGTCAACGAAGCCAACAAGCTGGGGATCAAGCTCATCATGACCCTCACCAATAACTGGACCGATTTCGGCGGCATGGACAGTTACGTCAAGTGGCACAACGGTCAATATCACGATCAGTTCTACACCGATCCTACGATCCTTCAATGGTACGAGAGCTGGGTCAACCATGTGCTGAATCACGTGAACACAATCCAGGGCCCGTCCTATGGCTTGGCGTATAAGAACGATCCGACCATCATGGCCTGGGAACTGGCGAACGAGCCTGAGTGCGGAGGATCCGGACCGCTGCCAACGTCCGGTAACTGCACCACGCAAACGATCGTCAACTGGATCAATGAAGCGGCGACTTATATAAAGAGCGTCGATTCGAATCACCTGGTGGCCGTGGGCGACGAGGGCTTTATCTGCGATCCGTCCTCCTGTTCCAATTCGAACGGTGTCGATAGCAAGAGCTTCTCGCAGGTTCCCAAAGTCGATTTCGTGGGATTCCATTTGTACCCCGACACGTGGGGCTGGAGCATTGCGCAGTCGAATACCTTTATCGCCAACCAGGAGTCGATAGCGACTGACCTTGCCAAACCTCTTTACATGGGCGAGTTCGGCCTGCTATCCGCCAACGCCAAAGAGGCCGTCTACAACGATTGGACCAACCTGATATTCAGCGGAGGCGGGAGCGGCGCGATGTTCTGGGACGTCCTGCCCGGCGTGCCCACGCCCGCCAATGCGGAAGCGGCGAGCACTTTCGATGAATACGTGGGCAGCCCTGTGCTGCCGCTGATGAGCGACTTCGCGGGGATCATGGCCGGCTCGACGCAGCAGCTCCCGCCGGTCGCCGGCTACCAATGGGCCGCCACGCCCTTCGGCGAGCCCGTCACGCTTACTCTCGACGTATTATCGAATGACGTCGCGTATGGGGGTGCGACGATTGACCCCACCAGCATCAATCTCGGCAGCGAGCCGCAGACCCGTCAAACATCCCTCACTGTCACCGGAGGTGTGTTCAACGTGGTCGGGCAGACCATTCAGTTCACGCCGCAGGCCGGCTTCGTCGGATCCCCTCTTGGTTCCTACACGGTGAAGGACAGCAATGGCCAGGTATCCAACGTCGGCTACCTGTTTGTGACCGTGAATGGCCCCGAGACTTGTTGCGAGATACTCGAGTCCTTCGAATCGGGCACTGACGGATGGGGCGCTTTGCCGCAAGCCGCTGGCACGGTTTCGACGAGCCCGAACTTCAACACCGAGGGGCAGAACTCGCTCCAGGTGAACGTGACCAACCCTGGCTGGTTCGGAATCGCCTTCCCTAAATCGAACCCCATCGATCTCTCGTCATGGCCCTCCCTGGCGGTGGATATCACGCCGGCCACGGCCGGAGGTTACTCCGCCATCGCGTTCCAGTCGGGCTCGGGTTACGTTTGGTGCCAGAGCTCAAACTACGCGCCTATTGAGCTGTTCGGCACCACAACCCTGACGCTGCCACTGCTGCCAACACAGGCCAACTCCTCGCCGCTCGCGTGCTATGGCGGTACGGCGGATTTGACCAACGTGCGCAGCATCTTCGTCAGTCTTCCCTCCGCGTCGACATATTACATCGATAACCTGCGCGCGATGGCCGTACCTGGCGTATCCGCGCCGTTACCGGTGATCGGCGGGGTTGCCAACAGTGCGGGAGGCCAATTGGGCGTCTCGGCGGGAACCTATATTTCGATTTACGGATCGAACTTCGCGCCCGCCAACTGGCCGGGTGCGATCTGGAGTGACTATGTCGTCGGCGGGCAGTTACCAACCACGCTGGGAGGCGTGAGCGTGAGCATGGGAGGAACGCCAGCTTACATCGAATACGTCAGTCCCGGACAGATCAATATCCTGGCCCCGAACCTCAGTGCGGGCCGCACATCGATTGCCGTAACCACCCCCGCGGGAACCAGCCAGCCGTATTCCATCGCGTCGGCGGCGGTGCAGCCGGCGTTTTTCACCTGGGGCAGCTACGTGGTAGCTACCGACCCCAACTATCACGCGGTGGTGAAGAACGGGACGATCTCCGGCCCGCCAACCACTCCCGCCCAACCGGGCGAGACCATCATCCTATGGGGCACCGGATTTGGCCCCACCACGCCGGCGGCGCCCACCGGCCAGGAAGTCCCGCCGAACCTGTATAGCGTGAACGGGGTCACGGTGACGGTGGGGACCGTCCAGGCGAACGTGTTGGCAACCGCGCTTTCGCCCGGACTCGCCGGCGTATACCAGGTCGCGATAACGGTGCCATCAACCCTTGCCAACGGCGATTACCCGATTGTGGCCACGGTGTCCGGAGTGTCAACGCCATCGGGAGTCAACCTCACGGTCCAGAAGTAGGTAACGCCGCGCGCGCCCGAGGGCGCGGAGAGAAGGGTGCCGGACATGGACGTGGAAGCTGGACGGCTGGCTTTGTATCAGGCGCCTCATGAAGCAGACCTCCACCCGCAAGGATGAAAATGCCACTCGCTGCCGCGTGAGGTGGGGCAGGCGCTTTCGCCTGCCAACCCGGCCAGCGCAGCCGTTTTCGAGGGCGGGCACTGGCTTTAGCCGTGACACAAGACGCCCGTAGCCAAAGGCTTTAGCCGCTGAGACTCTTCTCAGCCAGCAGGGGCTGAAGCCCACATTTTTCCCCAATCCTTCGGCACGGCTAAAGCCGGTGCCCTGATACAGGGCTTCCTGATTCAGATCCATGCGAGTTCACCGGGAGTGGAGAGTTTCGCCATTTCCGCGTCACACACTCCGTCGAGAAGCCACGATGTTCGGTTCCCGGTCAGGGCGTTATAATGACGGCAAATGCGAAACCACACGCTTGCGTGGCTGTTCGCGATCGTCCTCGCGATGGCGGCGTGCGCCGCCGGTCAATCGCCCGGCGAAGGCCTGTTGGCCCGGTTTCAGGAGAAGGTCAAGCGGGACATGACCAGCATTCCCAACTATACCTGTCTTGAGACCATCGAGCGCGAACATCATGGGCAGTATCAAGACTTCAGGCCTGTCGGTACGGTTCGCCTGGAGGTCTCGAGCGTAGCTGGCAAAGAACTCTTCGCCAAGCCTGGAGGCCGCTTCGAGGATCGCGACGTGGCGTCTTTGGTGCCCGTCGGCGCTATCGGAAGCGGCATGTTCGCGGCGTTCGCGCGCGACCTGTTTGTCAAGGGCAAAGGAGCCCTCAGCTACAGACGCGAGGAGAATTTAGCCGGCCATGGCGCTTCCATCCGCTACGATTTTCATGTCGGACAAAAAGAAAGCGTCCTCCGGCTCGAGATTAACAACGCCTCGGAGATAGTGGCCGCCAAAGGCTCGCTCTGGTTCGATCCGGTGTCTCTAGACCTGATTCGCCTGGATGTGTATGGCGATCATATGCCCAACGAGCTTAACCTCGCTGAAGCTGTCACTCGCACCGATTACGCTCGGACGCATATCGGCGATTCCGAGGCCTTGCTGCCCAAGCGATCCGAAATGACAATGACGTCCTTCTTCGGCCCAGCCTACCGCGATGTGATCGAATTCTCCCAGTGTCACGAGTACCGCGCCGAATCGACGATCGATTTCGCTCATTAGGCCGTGGCGCGGCTCGCGCGTGCACCACCCGGGGCAAGCCGCGCCACGCTCAGTCAGCGAGATCGCGATCTCCCTCGGCTACGAAGCCCGCCGCACTCGCATCCTGGCCAACGCCCACTTCATCGCTTCCACATACTCATTCGCAGCCAACTGGCGAACTCGGCACTCCGGACAGGTTAGAATGTGCTGTTCCAGCGGCCCGATCTGAGACTGTGGGAGGGCTTGCATCGCATAACGCTCCAGAGCGTCCTCCGAGATGTGCCCCAGCGCCTGTATGGGATCGTGCCTTGCTGTCCGCTTCACTTCAGTCATTGAACTGTGGTCCCTGGCCACGTTTTGCCTAAATGCACCCGTCGGGCGGAGGGCACGCCGATCCAGTGCCGTGATTTGGCAGACGCATGACACGCCCCTCTAAGTCTTATCGGCAGTTCTTCGTGAGATTCTAGCGAAAACAACGGAGCGCCAAGGGCGAAGCGTTGCGCGGATCAAAGACATGTCGAGATGACCCTCGACACAGCAGGCAGGACTGCCCGCGCCACGGCCATTCAGAGAGTTAGCGGCTACTTTCCGTCTGGAAGCTGTGAAGAAATCGATATTGCGGAGTGAGCCCTCGTCTTGAAGGCGGCCTTCAACTGAGTTCTGGTGAAGCGCAGCACCGAGGCCGTACGACCAATAAGATGGCGGTTTAACCATCATCGTCGGCGATAAGCCAGAATTCGGCTGATTCGTCATCTATCCGCCTCACTTAGGCGAGGGCAACGGCGGCTTCTGTCATTCGATTGCGCCGGATTCGGAACCACCGCGTGATGTTGTAGCTGAGGCAGGCCCAGGTCGCCTCCATCGCCACTTTGAGCCGGCCCCGGCAGCGAAACTGCCGCAGCCCACATCGTTCTTTGATCCATGCGTGTGGAAACTCGGCGATCTGCGACCGCTGCCGATAAATTTGCCGAGCCTCCTCCGTCTCCATCTTGGCTTTGAACGCAATCGTCTCGGCGGGTTCCTCAATCCGAGTGATGGACCGGACCCATTGGGCGCGCGGGTTCTGCGGGGCGCACTCACTGCGGTGTGCGCAACTGCGACAAGCCGCCTTCGGTGCGCGATACACGTGGCCGCGCACGCCGTGCCCTCGATTCAGAATCGTGAGGTGCTTCATGGTTTGTCCAGTGGGGCAGGTGAAGCAATCCAACTCGGCATTGTAAGAGAAGGCGCTGGACTGAAACGCGGCGCTGCGGCCTTGTGCGTCACGCTCACCAGGCTTCCAACTGTCCTGCCAGGAGCCATAGAAATCGACTTCGCGGGCTGCGGCGGCCTGAACCGACGCGTGGTTGGTATAGTCACCGTCGGCCACAATCTGCTGCGGCCGGCATCCCAATGTCTCCTGGCAGCGGTCCAGCGCCGGCTCCAGTTGGCGGTAATCGATCGCATCGGTCGTGGCTTCCACATTCACGATGAACAAAACGAACAAAACGGGTCAACAAAACGAACAAAACGGGTCAGCCTGAACAAAACGGGTCAGCCTGAACGGCGCGATTATTCCTCTGCTCAGGCCAGCTCCGCAAACGGCGGCAGTTGGCCTGCGTGAGTCGCGTCTGGCGTGGCGGCGCTTTCCTCCTTGGAGAAAAATCGCTCAGTTCAGGCTGACCCGTTTCTTCAAGTTGATCTGCTGCGCGGGGCCGGCGGCGACGATTTCCTCGCGCACGCGTTTGTCGGGCGGGATGCCGGCGAGGAGCGACTCGATCACCGCGCCGAGCGACGCGTAGCCTTGCGGGCCGATTGACGAAGGACGTGAGCGCGACGATGACTCACCGCGCACGTCGATTCAGTGGCGTTGCAGGATCATCCACGTCTTATCGAAACGCCGCTGCTGCACGTCGCGCCGGTGAATCAGAAAGTATAGGCGTCCGCTGTCGCCCCATTCCATGCCGATTCCACCTTCTGAGTCGACCTGAAGCAAGAGATCCCAGTCCGCGGCACCAACCCACAGGCCTCTCTCCTTGCCTTCGACGTATCCCGATTGATCGCCACAGTACAGACCGCGGGAGACAAGCTGAGCTGTCAGCTTTGGGTCGCCCTGGATCCAATCGGGGTATCCTCCCACTCGGTGGAAGGACTCCATGGTTTGCCCAACCCACTCCTCGTAGACTCGGTGGTAGGATTCCATCTCCTGCCCGCTCAGGTTCAAGGACTGCAGGTAGAAATCCTCGGGATTCGGGATCGAGGGTTTGCTGAGAAGGGCAGACACCTCGAAACCGTCGAACCGGAGATGGTCTGGGAGATCAGGGGGGAACTCACGCAATGGGTACATGCGTAGCGACCCCGCCGCGAAATGCACCCAGGAGCTGCCGATGTCGTTTGGCCGGAACCCCCAGGCATCCCTTCCGCCCTCGGAGAAGAAGTACAATGAGCCGCTTCTCGGCAAGTCGAGACCTTCAATCACAGGGAGCTGCGAAAGCTCGATTTGGGCAACGAATGCGAGCGGGCTGTCACGCCACATCGGCCACTCTAGTGTCGGTGGCAAGTTGGGCCGCCCGCCAAGCCGGTGAGTGTTTCCTTCTCCAGGCTTACCAATAGAGAGTTCCGCCGAGTACTTCACGGCTGCTTCCGCCTGCGCCGCAATGCGGCCCAGCCCATTCTCAATTAGCAGTTTGCGAACAGAAGCCATCATCACTACTGCCTTTCTGTGCTCCGTGTACGTGTACCGCAGAGTGAACTGCCTGCCAGATCTCTCGCCTTCCACGCGCGAGTAAAATAGATGTCGGATTGGTAGCCAACACAGCTACTCGGTGCAGGGCGTAAACCTCACACCCCTGAGTCTGGCGGCCTTGATCCTTTGACATAGGAGGCCGGATATAAGCACTAACCTGAACGCGCTCGCGCCGTCGCCGAAAAACTGGCTCGACTTGGAAACCGGCCAATCGGTTTTGGACGGCGCTGGGCATGGGTCTGTTCTGAGAAACGTTGCCTCATACTTCCTGCGTCCACAGTGTGAGCAGTCTTTGTACGCTAGGTTGCCGACTTGCAAGTCCACGATCTGCGGGACTGCCAATTGCACGATGGAGTCGATCTCGACCCCAGTCTTGTCCAGAACCACTGGTCGGCAGCCGACACCAGAGGGCTTGAACACCGTTCCAAACGTGTCTCTGTTGACAAAGTACTCATCAAAGATCCAGTTCAGCTGAAGGATGGAATTTCCCAAGGCGGGGGTCTTTCTGAGCCGAAATGGGGCAGCCTGCTTGCGTCCAATTCCGCAAAACCTACAGTACTCGGCTGTGTCAAAGGTCGCAGATAGGTAACTGCCGTCCACGGCGGGTTCCGGATACCCGTGCTGTTCGGTGGCTAGCATCGCCAAAGCACGGGCGGAACCCTGATCGACGTCGGAGTACTCTGTTGTCACAATGTCGCGCAGACCGAAGCGCTTGACGAGCAAGGTGACCTTGGGCCAACGCTGGTCATCGTCGGCGATGGTCAGGATCCCCTTCAGCTTCACGCCGGCCTTCATAAAGGCTGCTCTTTGCTCTTCGCTCGGGACCCTGAGCATGAGGTGATGGATAGACCGCATTGCTCCTCGTCAAAACCCGAATAGTTTGTCCAGCTTCTGAATGATCATGGGATAGTCCGCATGACAAAACGGGTCAGCCTGAACTGCGCGATTATTCCTCTGCTCCGGCCAGCTCCGCAAACGGCGGCAGTTGGCCTGCGTGAGTCGCGTCTGGCGTGGCGGTGCTTTCCTCCTTGGAGAAAAAATCGCTCAGTTCAGGCTGACCCGTTTCTTCCCATAGGGCTCTTTCATCCCCTACAACATGCCGGTTTATCCCGGCGCACTCTGTCCCCTGGTTTCCCCTGCTTTCTGTCCTGCTTTCTGTCCCTGCTTTCTTTTGCTTTCTTTTATCTCTCTGCTTTCCTCCGCCGATCATTGAAGAAGTCGCTTCACGGTGTCGTCGGTTAGGCTGGTATCACGCTCTTCGCCAAGGTCTCCAGCTTCCCATTTCTTGAGAATATCGACGTAGTTGGAAGTATACCTCTCCGAGCGACGGATGGGCACAAATCGCCGGATCTCTTCAATCGCGTCGTTCTTGTAGCCAGCCTGCCAAAGCGTGTTGAATAAGACAAGCGACGCCCTGGAGGACCTTGGCAACAATTGAACAGCTTTACGGGCGTGACCGATTGCCTCCTCAAAACGACAACAGCCACGCAGGTACCAGGCGAGGTATAGGTGTACAGCCGGCTCTTCTGGGAATTCCGAGAGCATTGGCGTTAACAACTGGACAGCTCGCTCCGTTTCGTCCATCGCATTGAGATTGATTGCCTCTCTGATCACGCTGAGAATACGCGTCTCCGCATCCGCTCTATCGTTACGATCAGCCATCTAGATCTCGTCCAAATCCGCTAGACACGTAATTCTACTCCGTATCGCTGAAGGACCAACGGGGACTGACGGGACGTTCCCCGATGCCAACGAAAGGCCGCACCCTATCGCGCATTCATCTCCCTTCACTTACAACGCCCGCTCGAGCGTCGTAATATCCACTAATCCTCTCGCGCCGTAAAGCACAGGCAGAATGCGCGCGGCGGGGTAGCGGCGGCGTAAGTCGGCGATGCGCATGGTGCCGGAGCGGTAGGCGGGGAGATACATGCGGCCTAACAGCGGGTGACGGCCCCAGGCGCCGGAGAGTTTATCGGCGCGCTCGGGCGAGACCAGGAAATCGCGGCGCAGGGTTTCGGCGACTGACGCCTGCGCGGCGCCTTCACCCCAGGTGAGAAACGACGATTGGTTCTTGGCATCGTCCTGCAACAGGGCCAGCAAAACGCCGACCTGCAAATCCGGGTCGGGTAATTGATCCACCTCAGTGACGCCGTAGGCCATCAGAATGGCGTTATTGGCGATGCCTTCGAACAGCGCTGCCGCTCGGGTGTTCATGGTCAGGACAGTGGCTTCGAAGCCGACCTCGCCGCGGACGTACAGATCCTGTAAATAGGCAAACGTGGTGACGTGGCCGGGGACGACTTCATGACTCACCAGTTGCATGAATTCCGGCAGCGAGGTTTCAAGCGAGGCGTTGATCTCATAAGTGGCCTCGTATTCCGGGCCACCATCCGGGCGGCGGGCGCGGCCGAGATAGTTCATCGATCCGGAGAACCAGGCATCTTTGATCGGCAGGAACTCGATGTTGGCGCGCGGTACCAGGGCGAATTCATGCGGCAGGTAGGGGACGACGCTGAGGGCGGCGAGCTGATCGAAATGGCCGATCACCGCCGCGCCGAGCAGCCGGATGGACGCCATGGGCACGCGGTGGCGCACGCGCCAGGCATCCACGGCGGCCAGCAGGTCGCCCGAAGCACCCAGCAATTCCGCCACGCGCTCGCGCTTCTGCGCGGGATCGGACGGCTCCGGTGGCCGGCCCGTCGAGGCTTCCACGCACCGCTCGTATGGGACCGGCGCGCCGCGGCCGAGGATCTCCATTGCCAGGTCCCACATGGTTTCGAAACAGAGGGCCAAGCCCACCAGATATTCGCCGCGCAAGCCGCCGCACTCCGCGCCGGCGCGCTTCAGGCCTTCGATCGCGGCGGGAATATCGACTTGAGCAAGATAGCGGTCGATCGCCGCCGCGTCGGGAGTCTTAGCGGAAACGCCGCCCGAGGCGCGAACCGGCGCAGCTTCGGCCACGGTGTATGCCAGCGGCAGCGGCTCGTCGCTAAACCAGGAATCGGCGATGAACCGGCCGGTGCCGGAGGCGCACATCACGTCGCCTCCCCAGAGCGTGTCGATGCCGAGAATCGCGTTGCCGACCAGTGTTACTAGAGGCTCGCTCATACTTCATTCTCCTTCTGCCCGCCCACGGCGCTGAACCACAGATAGGCGCACAGGCCCAGGAACATCAGGCCGGATAGGCACTGCGAAACCAGCTCGTTTCCGTAAAACGGCGTGTGAATCCAGGCTTCGGTGTAGCCGGGGATGAGGCGGCAGGCCGCGCCAAACACGCCGCCCAGCGCGCCGCCCGCCATCAGGCCGCTGGCGATCACCACGCCGCGTTCGCGGGCCGTGGCATCGCGCTTCGAAACCAAGTGAGCCAGGCAGCCGCCGACCAGCGCCGGGGTGTTCAGCTCCAGCGGCAGGTACATGCCGAGCGCGAAGATCAGCGCCGGGGCGCCGAGCATCTCCATCGAGAGCGCGACCGCCGCGCCGGCGCCGAACAAGAGGTACGCCACCGGCTGCCGGCTCATGAATCCTTCGACCAGCGCTTTCATGATGGAGGCTTGCGGCGAAGGCAGCACCACGCGCGGATCGCCGGGCACCGCTTCGCCGAACTGGAAAGCGCGCGCCAGCATGACGATGGTCAGGCCGACCGCGACCGAGGCGGCCAGCACGCCGAGGAATTTCACCTTCTGCTGCGCCGCCGGCGTGGAACCAAGCCAATAGCCCACTTTGAAATCCGTGATGGCCTGACCGGAAACGGAAAGCGCGGTACACACCATCCCCGCCAGCGCCATGACGAAGAACATGCCGGTGGTGCCGGAAAGGCCGAAGCGCAGCAGCACGATCGACGAAATGATGATGGTGAGCATGGTCATGCCGGAAACCGGATTGCGCGCCGTGGTGGCGATGGCGTTGGCGGCCACGCTGGTGAAGAAGAAGGAAAACACCAGCGCCAGCACCACGCCAACCAGAATCACGGCGGGCGCGGAGGACAGCGTGCCGAGCAGCGCGCCCACGGCAATCGTGCTGACGATCACGCCTAGCAGAACGGTCATCACCGGAAGGTCGCGGTCGGTGCGCTCACCGGATGCGGTTTCGCCGGCGCGGAAGGTGCGCGCCGCTACACCGAAGGAGCCGGCCACGATGCGCATGGATTTGAGGATGCCGAAGATGCCGGCCGTGGCGATAGCGCCCACGCCGACGAAACGCACGTACCCGCGGAAGATCTGGGTGGCCGTCATTTGGGCGATGGGGATGGAGGCCGGATAAATGGCGGCGGTGTGCTCGCGGCCGATCATCCACACCAGCGGCACCAGCACCAGGTTGGAAAGTATGCCGCCGGCGCAGAGAATGGTTGAGGCGCGCAGGCCCATTACGTAACCCAGTCCGAGAATGAAGCCGATGGCGTCGAATCCAACGGCGACCTTGGCACGCTCCGACATCACGCGCACCGCGGGCACGAATTGAAAATCCAGATACTCCTTCCACACCTGGAAGGTGGTCACCAGAAAATCGTAGACGCCGGAAATGGCGGTCGCCATCAGCAGCAGCCTCGCTTGCGACCCGCCTTTTTCGCCGGTGACCAGCACTTCGGTAATGGCGGTAGCTTCCGGGTACGGGAAAATACCGTGCATGTCCCGCACGAAATAGCGCCGCAGCGGGATCAGAAACAGGACGCCCAGGCAGCCGCCGGCAATACAAATACAGATCGTCTCGACCGGGTGCGGAGCGAGATGGAGAATGTAGAGCGCCGGGAGGGTAAACACCGCACCGGCCACCACCCCGCCGGCGACGCCGCCGATTCCGGTAATGATGACGTTCTCGAGGACGGTGGACCGGCGCCGGTAGACGCGCGCCAGGCCGATGGCGAGGATCGAAATGGGGATGGCGGCTTCCATCACCTGCCCCACCTTCAGCCCGGAGTACGCCGAGGCGACGGTGAACACCACGCACAGAAAAACGCCCCAGCCGATCGAGCGGGGCGTGAGTTCGGGGAGTTTCTCCGCCGCCGATACGGGCGGCTGATAAATCTCGCCTGGGGCCAGAGGTGTGTAGGCGTTGGAAGGTAGTTGTTTCGCCGGCGCGGCAGTTGCCATGAAATCAGCCTCCGGGTGTGCGGAAACCCGTATGCTACTACACTTCACGCGGGTGGGCCGATGCGGCAAGGATCTTTCCAAAACTTCACCGAAACAAAGGGCTTAACGGCTGTTTTGGGTAAGTTTCTTTCCAAAATGGCGCGGACGGGCTGGGCCTCGCCCCAAGTGCGAAGAGGATCCGAACTCCTGATGCGGCGGAATTTGGTTTGACCCAGGTTGCCTGGGTCAGAGGTAGGATAGACAATCGGTCTTTGTCGTCTGTTGGGATGGGCCGCCGGCCCGCGAAATTCCATGAAAACTCCGGTAACGCCGGCGATCTTGTCGCCGGTGATCTGCCCGAAGTTCTGGGAATCGCACCGGCGACAAGATCGCCGGCGTTACCAGGCCTGCGCCACCGGTTCCCGGACAGGAGGGTCAGCTCATTTTCCGCAGCGCACGGGAAACGCCGGACAACATCAGGAGTTCGGAGTATCGGCGCCGGTCGCGAGCAAGTCAGCTTCGGCCCGGCGAGAGAACCGAGGCGAGCTCATCGCCTAGCGCCGCTTGGTGGGAAGCTTGAGTGCTTTCCGAACGTGCGCGAAGACGTCGCCTTCCGTGGCACCGCTCGCGTCGCCTTCATCGATGGCCGCGTGCAGTGCGGCAAGCTTGGCCTCATAGCGTCGCTCCTCGCGTTCCAAGGTTCTCAGTGCGGCGCGCACAACCTCACTGGCGTTTTCGTAACGTCCGCTCTCGACCTTCTTGAGCACGAAGCGCTCGAGCTGGTCGGTCAAATTGACGTTGCGGGTGGGCATGAATTTCCTTTTTCCCAATCAGTTGGGTCTAAGGTCCTCGTACCGCTGTTAGCGAAGTTTGCCAATTCCCCGGGCAGTCTCCCCGGCGGCTGATCCGCTCCGAATCAACGATCACCCCGCTCGCGTAATCCTGTTGTAACCGCTGGAGCACCGGGGCCACGTAAAATGTCCCGCGGTTCATGGAGCCGTAACAACCCAGTTGGTATACTGTTTTCCTTCAGGGGAGACTATGAACTGGAAATCCGTTACAGCGCTACTCTTGTTTTCGTCGGCGTCGTTGTTCGCGCAAGCCGCGGGAGGCGTGGCAGGCATTTCGGGGACCGTGCGGGATCCTTCGAACTCGGCGGTGCCGAACGCGAAGGTTGTCATTACCAGGACGAGCCAGGGCGAGATCCGCTCGCTCGTCACCAATGAGGCCGGCCTGTTCAGCGCCCCGGCATTGATCCCCGGATCCGGCTATCAGGTTACGGTGACCGCGGCGGGCTTCGCCGCATACGACGCTAAGGACATCGACCTCCAGGTGGGACAGAATCTCGATCTCAACGTCAAGCTTCAGGTCACGCAGAGCACGACCCAGGTGGAGGTGACAGCGACGGCCACCATGGTGGACGACACCAAGACGGACGTCTCGACGGTCATCGACAGCCATCAGATCGAGAATTTGCCGATCAACGGGCGCCGCGTGGACTCGTTCGTGCTGTTGACCCCGGGTGTGAGCAACGACGCCACCTTCGGCCTGCTGAGCTTCCGCGGCGTGGCGGGCAACAATTCGTTCCTGCTGGACGGCAACGACAATACCGAGCAGTTCTACGACGAAAACTCCGGGCGCACCCGCATTCAATCGCAGATCTCGCAGGATGCCGTGCAGGAGTTCCAGGTGGTCTCGGACGATTATTCCGCCGAGTACGGGCGCGCCATGGGCGGTGTGGTCAACACCGTGACCAAGAGCGGCACCAACGAGCTGCACGGCGTCGGATTCTATTACTTCCGCAGCACCGGGTTCGATGCCCGCGATACCTTCGCGGCGTTTAATCCATCGGAGAAGCGGGTCGAAGGCGGCGCCACCCTGGGCGGCCCGATCATCAAGAACAAGCTGTTTTATCTGATCAACTTCGATCTGACTTACCGCGAGTTTCCGATGGTGGATAGCTACGTGCTGTCGGGTGTGGTCAACCCCGCGACGCAGACCTTTGTGGGGTGTGGCGCTCCCGCCACCACCGCGCAGTGCAACGCCATCAACGCTCTGTTGCCGCGCTTCTACGGCCAGATTCCGCGCACCGACGATAACGACCTCGGTTTCGGCCGGCTGGATTACCACCTCTCCGATAAGAACTCTTTCACCGCGGAATTCAATTTCCTGCGCTGGTGGTCTCCCAACGGGATTCAAACGGGCCTCAGCTCCACTACAGGCGCGGGCATTACCGGCAACGGCGACGACTCGGTTCGCCTGCGCACCGGCAAATTCGGCTGGACCTTCGTTCCCAGCAGCAGCTTCGTCAACAGCTTCCGTTTTGGCTTGGATACCGACCGCCAGGCCGATTCCTTCGACCAGGCCGAGCTGGGCAGCGGGCTGGGCTACCTCGACGTTTCGGTGGGTGGCGTGCAGCTTGGACCCGCCACCTATTTGCCGCGCGTGGAGCCGAGCGAAACCCGCTTCGAGTTATCCGACGACGCAACCCTGGTGGAGAACAAGCACACCATCAAATTCGGTTTCAACTTCTTCACCACCGAGGACTATAACTATTACATCAGCAATGCGTTCGGTTCGTATACGTACTCCAATCCAACGCAGTTTGCCCTCGATTATAGCGGCAACACCGCGGGAGCCAAGGATTGGTCGTCCTACGGTCAGACCTTCGGCAACCCGGTGGCCGATTACCGGATTAACGAACTGGCATGGTACGCCCTCGACCAATGGAAGGCCACGCCGAAACTGACGGTGAACCTGGGCGTGCGTTGGGACAAATCGCTCAGCATGAACTTCCCGGTCAGCAACCCGGCTTGGCCGGAGACCGGCTACATTCACACGCCGAGCACCAACTTCGCGCCGCGCGTCGGAATCTCCTACCGGCTCGACGACCAGACCGTGCTGCGCGGAGGATTCGGCATTTTCTACGCCCGCCTGCTCGGCGGATTGATCGACAATCTCTGGACCACCAACGGAATCTATCAAATCGCCGACACGTTGAGCTCCAGCAACAAGACCCAACTCGCGGCCGGACCGGTGTTCCCTAACGTTCTACCCGGAGCTCCGACCGGCGCCAGCATCGCCGCCGCCACCATCCAGTTTGCCGATCCGAACCTGAAGGCCCCCCGTTCCCTGCAAGGCAACATCACCGTCGAGCGGCAGCTCACCAAGGACATCTTGCTGAGCGCATCCGGCATCTGGAGCCGCGGCGAGCATTTGCTCAGCTCGGTGGACCTGAATGCCCCGCTTCCCACTTCCACTTACAGCTACACTGTCGATAACGCCAGTGGCAGTCCGGTCGGCTCATTCACCTCGCCGCTCTATTTGAACCCGCGTCCGAATACTGCCTTCGGTGCGGTCTATGAAACCACGAACGGCATCGATAGCTATTATGACGGCCTGGCCGTCACGCTGACCAAGAGCATGAAGCACGGTCTCTCGGCGCTGGCATCGTACACCTGGTCGCACGAGATCGACGATGGCCAGGAGCAGGCGAGCAACGCGATCTTCTTCAGCAGCTTCGGCTCGATGACGTACAACGGCAACAACTCGTTCGAGCGCGGCAGCGGTTGGCTCGATCAGCGGCACCGGATGGTGCTCTCGTTCGTCTGGTCGCCCACGGTAACGCATTCCACCAGCGCTTTCGCCAAGTACTTCCTGAACAACTGGCAGCTTTCCGCGATCACCACGCTGGCGTCAGGCCGTCCCTATGGCAGCCCGACCATTCGCGTCAGTTCGGCGCTGGCCGTTTGCAAGAGCGGGGCAACCGCCAACTGCATCCCTGGCGCAAACGGGCTGATCTCGACCGGCGTCATCGATGGGTTCTCCGGCGGTAACTCGCGTGTTCCGTGGCTGCCGGTGAACAGCATTTTGACGCCGGCCTCGTATCGCACAGACGCACGGATTAGCAAAGCCATCCCAATCACCATCAGCGAGAGGGAGACCGTTCTGGCGCTCAACTTCGAGGCGTTCAACGTCAGCAACTCGTGGTCGCCAACCGCTATGACGACGCAGGAGTATCTCGAGAGCAGCCCGGGCGTGCTCACGTTGACCCCGGCCGCCTACGGAATTGGCTCGGCCGATGGCGGCTTCCCGGATGGAACGCAGGCCCGCCGCTTGCAGGTCAGCGCCCGCTTCACCTTCTAGGCTCGTCCCGCATTCATAGCGCGCGGGAAGGCGGCCGGAGAGACTCGCTCCGGCCGCCTTCGGTGTTTATGCGCGGCACACCGGGCGAAGCTTCGGTGGCTTTTGTCAACCGATCTGTGACGAATCGGACTTTGTTGCCCGGATTCCTCCCAAAGGCCACACGGCCCAAATGTGAATTCCCCGTAACCCTAACACACTTCATATAGATAAATTCCTTGCTTTCACACTACATCTTGGGGCACTATTACGAGTGCGCCCTTTCGGCGTGGGGATCCCAAGAAGGAGATTGTAGATGGGACAGCTTACCGTAGGCTTGAGTGCGAAAATAGAGTCATTGCAAACTCAGACCACTCAACCAAGCAACACCGGGGTATCGTTTCCCCGCTATTTCACCGCCAGGCTTGCGCCCGGCAAGACACCGTATGACGAGGTGCGCTGGGAAACCCGCACCGCCTCCATCGGCAACGACAAAGGCGCGGTGATCTTCGAGCAGCGCGATGTGGAAGTGCCGGTGGATTGGTCGCAGACGGCCACCAACATCGTCGCCAGCAAGTACTTCCACGGCAAGCTGGGGTCGCCCGAACGCGAAACCAGCGTGGCTCAGTTGGTGGAGCGCGTGGTGAACACCATCGCCGGCTGGGGCAAGAAGGACGGCTATTTCCGCGGCGACGAAGACGGCGAGAACTTCCGCGCCGAACTGGCGCACCTGATGCTCACGCAGAAGGCCTGCTTCAATTCGCCGGTGTGGTTCAACGTGGGCGTGAAGGAAGCGCGCGGCTACGGCTGGGTGTACGACGCCGCGACGGACCGCATCCAGAAGCTCGAGAGCGGCGAGCGGCGGCCGCAGTGCTCCGCCTGCTTCATTGTGTCGGTGAAGGATTCGCTGGAATCGATTCTCGATCTGGCCAAGACCGAAGGCATGTTGTTCAAGTGGGGCTCCGGCACGGGATCGAACCTCTCGGCGTTGCGCGAGGAAGACGCGGTGCTCTCGGGCGGCGGGCGCGCCAGCGGGCCGCTCTCCTTCATGAAGGGCTTCGACGCTTTCGCCGGCGTCATCAAATCCGGGGGCAAAACGCGGCGCGCGGCCAAAATGGTGATCCTCAACAGCGACCACCCGGACATCGAGAAGTTCATCTGGTGCAAGGCCAAGGAAGAGAAGAAAGCCTACACGCTGGTGGAGGCCGGCTACGACGCTTCGCTCGATGGCGAAGCTTACAGCTCGATCTTTTTCCAGAACGCCAACAACTCGGTGCGCGCCACCGACGATTTTATGCGCGCGGCCGAGGAGGACGGCGAATGGTGGACCAAGCACGTGTTCAGCGGCCAGCCCAAGGACCGCTATAAGGCGCGCGACCTGCTGCGCCAGATCGCCGAGGCCACTCACCAGTGCGGCGATCCCGGGATGCAGTTCGATACCACCGTCAACCGCTGGCATCCGTGCAAGAACACGGCGCGCATCAACGCCTCCAACCCGTGCTCGGAATACATGTTTCTGGACGATTCGGCCTGCAACCTGTCGTCGCTCAACCTGATGAAATTCGTCGGACCGGACGGCCAGTTCGACGTCGAAGCCTTCCGGCACGCGGTCGATACGCTGATCCTGGCGCAGGAGATCATCGTCGACAACGCCAGCTACCCGACCGAGAAGATCGGCGGGAATTCGCACCGTTTCCGCCCGCTCGGTCTGGGCTATGCCAACCTGGGCGCGCTGCTGATGTCGATGGGCGTGCCCTACGACAGCGACCAGGGGCGCGACATGGCGGCCGGCGTAACGGCGGTAATGTGCGGGCAGGCGTATTTGACCAGCTCGCGCGTCGCCGAAGCGGTGGGGCCGTTCGCCGGGTATCGGGAAAACGAGCAGCCGTTCCTCGAAGTCATCCGCATGCACCGCGATGCGGTGGACCGGGTGCGGCGGACGAACATTCCGCTGGCTTTGCACGAAGGCGCGCGCGAGTGCTGGGACGAAGCTTACCAATCCGGACAACGCCACGGCTACCGCAACGCGCAGGTGACCGTGATCGCGCCCACCGGCACCATCGGGTTCATGATGGATTGCGATACCACCGGCATCGAGCCGGACCTGGCGCTGGTGAAGTTCAAGAAGCTGGTGGGCGGTGGCGTCATCAAGATCGTCAACAACACCGTGCCGCAGGCGCTGATCAAGCTCGGGTATTCGTCCGCGCAGGCGGAAAAGATCGTCAGCCACATCGATTCCACCGGAACCATCGAAGGCGCGCCCGAGCTGAAGCCGGAACACCTGGCGGTGTTCGATTGCAGTTTCCGGCCGCAGAACGGCGCGCGGTCGATCCACTACATGGGTCACGTGCGCATGATGGCGGCGGTGCAGCCGTTCATCTCCGGCGCCATTTCGAAAACCATCAACATGCCCGAGGAATCCACGGTGGAAGACATCGTCAATGCCTACACCGAAAGCTGGAAGCTGGGGCTGAAAGCGGTGGCGATTTACCGCGATAACTCCAAGCGCGTGCAGCCGCTCAGCTCCGGAGCCGGCAAGACCGAGAAGAAGGCCGCGGCTGCCGCTCCCGCCGCTGCAACGGTGATTGAGAAGGTGGTCTACCGCCCGGTGCGGCGCAAACTGCCCGACGAGCGGCGGAGCATCACGCACAAGTTTTCGATTGGCGGGCACGAGGGCTACATCACGGTCGGCATGTACGACGATGGCTCGGCAGGTGAACTCTTCATCACCATGGCCAAGGAAGGCTCGACGATTTCCGGCCTGATGGACGCCTTCGCCACCGCGATCAGCTTCAACCTGCAATATGGCGTGCCGCTGAAATTCCTGGTGGACAAATTCGCCCATTTGCGCTTCGAGCCCAGCGGCTGGACCGGCAACCCGCAGGTGCCCTACGCCAAATCGATCATGGATTACATTTTCCGCTGGCTGGGCGCCAAGTTTCTGGGACCGGAGTACGCGGTTACCGAAGCCGGCGAAACCACCAACCTGCGGCCTACCGAGCCCGATCCACAGCAGCAACTGCCCTTCGCGCCGGTCACCGCCGACGCTCCGCTGTGCGCCGAATGCGGGTCGATTATGACGCGCAATGGAAGCTGCTACAAATGCGGCAATTGCGGCGGCACCAGCGGCTGCAGCTAGGCATTTCAGCCGGTCGCCCTTCGGGCGCACAAGTTATCACTGGGAGAATCGCACACCCGGTCCGCAATGTCGGGCCGGGTGTTTTTTGTTGGGTGGATGGAAACGGCCTCGGTGTGCGAGAAGAACGTCCCGATGAATCGGGACGCGGCAGGCCTGACGGCCCCGGATGGTGCACGGGCAAGCCGCGCCACGGCCGCCAGCCAGCACAGTGCCGCGCCGCCGGCCAGCAGCCATCCCGAGCCGGGCTCCGGCACTCCGCCGGGAGGTGGCGGATCGTCGAGGGTGGCTTCGACCGCGATCGCGCCGGTGGTCAGCCCGCCCTCCGATAGTGAGACCGTCAGGTCCTGCGGGATGGTATATGAGGACAACCCGAGGCTGGCCGCCGGCCCGAGGTTTTGCAGCACCAGCACCACCGAAGCGCCGCTGAACAATTGCTGCGAGAGGGCGGGCGAAAGCGCCAACGTGGCCTCGATATCGTCCACCGGACCGCTGTGGTAAGCGCCCTGGAACTGTGCCGGCAGAAACTCCAGGAAGCCCGGGAAGGCCGCGATCACGGAGCCGCTGGGCGTCTCCAGCAGCGCATCGAAAGGCCCGCCCGAATCCGTAACGCCGGTAACAAATTCGAAACTCACCACGGCCGGATACGGCGAGAACCCGAACGCCTTGGCATCGACTGCAAAGCCATACGTGGCAAGGGTGAAGAACAGCGCATCGTCGGTCGAGAGCGATACCGCCGTTTGGTTGGTCACGTTGATCGGGCTGGCCACCAGCGGCCAACTCACTGTCAACAGCGCGAGCGCCCCAAAACGCGGCCATCCGGCGCCCCAATTGCGCAGTTTTCTCATCGGCCAAGTATACGCCGGGGATTCTGGCCTGCCCAGGATCCAAAGTACCGGTACACGCCTCCGGTTTGCCCTTAGGTGTTAAGGTCATAACGCGCCCACCAGAACCAGACTGGTCCACCAAATCTCAACGGATTATTACCCTGTGGCGTTAGCCTTTCTCGCTGACAACGGTGTATTTTCGGACGGCCCGGTATAGAATAGGGTTCGGAATGCGGTTCGGAGTCCAGATCCTGGCCCTGGCAGTTGGTCTGCCCTTGCAGGTACTAGTCGTCGCTGCCCTGTTCCGGGGCTCCTGGCGCCGTTTTCCCCTGCTGCTCGCGTTTGCGGTGGTGGAACTGGTTTCCGCTCTGGTCCAGGCCCCGGGCGCTCTGGAAGCGATGCGCGGTCACCATCCGCCGGGGTTGCCGTATTGGGTGACTTACTGGACAGGCCAGGAGATCACTCAACTGCTCCTGTACGCGGTCGTCGTCAGCCTGCTTTACCGCGCATGCGAGCGTCTTCGCTCGGCCACCGCCGCTCGGGTGCTGCTGATTCTGGCCGCCTGCTTAGTGGCGGCGGCTTCTTTTCTGGTGCACCATGGTCAGTCGTCCGTCCGTGGCATGTGGATGACGCCGTGGTTCCGCGATCTGAATTTTACCTGCGCCTTAATGGACATCGTGCTCTGGACTTCGCTGCTGGTGGCGCGCGACAAGGATCGGCAACTACTGATGCTGTCCGGCGGCCTGGGTGTGGAATTCGCCGGAGCGGCGATCGGCGAGTCGCTGCGCGAGATTGCGCAACGATCGATGTCTCACTCACTGTCACTAGCCGGCAGCATGGTTATGGTTGCCGCCAGCTTGTTCCGGTATTACACCTGGTGGCGGGCCTTGCGCGGCCGGCAACCGGCGCAGAAGGCCTCCGCCAAGTTCCAAGCCGTGCGCGAGCGCCGCAGTTCGCTGTGACACGGCCCGGTTCCGATACCTACGACTTGTTCGCGAGTAGCCCTGCCAAAATCTTGCGGCCGACGTGGCGCGCGCACTCGTGCGTGCCGTGTCGAGACTCGTCTCGACACGTTTCCTTCCGGCGGCGCCCCACGTCGGCGGGAATGCCGGCGCGGCACCGACGAGTGCGTGCGCCACGCTGGAGTTTAACAAGACACCTGAGGGGCTCGAATCGAGCTAAATACGGTGACAATCTTCTTGCAGGAACCCGGTGCCTCGCGGAGAGCTCGGGCCGAGCGTGCCCGGCCCGTAAGCTCGACGCAAGTAATACAGGAAACCACGCCCGCGACTACTTGGCAGCGGCGGCAGCCACCGTGGGAGCGGTGTACACCTTCACCTCGACGCGCCGGTTCTTGGCTCGCGCCGCGGCGGTGTGTGCCTCATCCACCGGCTTCTCCGGGCCCAGGCCAATCACATGGATGCGGTAGACCGGGACGTCGTGTTTGGAAACCAGGTATACCACCACGGCTTCCGCCCTGCGCCGGCTGAGCGCTTCGTTATATTCCCGCGCACCCGTCTTGTCGGTGTACCCTTCGACAGCGACGAAGAACCGCTTGTCGCTCTGTATATCCTGCGCCAGTTTGTCCAGCGCGGCCTTGCCTTCATCCGTCAGATGGTCCCGATTAAAGCCAAAGGCCACCGTAGCCGACGTCTGCACCGAATAGTCGTCCAGGTTGGCCACCGACTCGCGGAGGCTAGCCAGCCCGGTGGTGTTCTGATCGCTCTTCTGGTTCGCCACTCCGGCTTCCTTGGCGGCATCGGCAGCGTGACTACCCGCGTCCTGCGCATCATGCTCGGCGGCGCCGGCCTTTTCATTGGCCCGGTCGATGCCCGTCGCGGTCTTTTCGTCCAGTTCTTTCAACTGGTCTTGCGTGGTTTTGATTTGTGCAGCATTCTGAGTGCCCTGCTGGCTGGCCTGATCCGCCTTGGCCTGAATCGGGGCCTCTGTGGCCTGAACATACTTCTTGGTTGCGCAGCCTGTGGCGAGCAACGCGCCCGCTGCGAGGATCGCGGCAGCTAGGGAGAACTTCATAATCGTCTATTACCTCGGCGGGCATTATAGCAAGCTGCGGCCCAATCGCCAAGCCATGCTGTTTGTTGCAGATGGCTGGTCCTTCCGGCATTGTGCGCTGGCCGGCGCCGTGTAATTTTTACACGACGCGCGGCAGTTCGTGCCTCGACGTCAAGGGTTTCGCAGTTTTTGCATCCAGTTGGTCATCACCGTAATCGGCGAATCGCTGGTCCATTCGTATGGCAAGTTCATCAGCAAACGCAGGCCGTCGGGCGACACATCGTACAAATCGGACTTCTTCGCGATGGCGCGCGTCTCGAACAGCTTGCGCGGAGGCTCGAAGGCGAAATCGCCGTCCGCGGAAGAAATGGAAGCCGACATCATGGTGCCGGCGCCGGCCAGGAAGAACAGCTCGAGCCCGTCGGCGCGCCAGCGCGGCATCCGTCCGCCGCCCGTGGAAACCTTCGAGCGGGGTTTGCTCGCGGCGGAAATGCCCTCGAACGCCTGCACGTAAATCTCGTCCCGGCCGGACTCGCCGGACTGATAGGCCAGCCAGCGGCCGTTGGGCGAAAGCGAGGGAAAGCTCTCGGAATGGGCCTTGTCGACCACCGGGCCGCCGCGGCGATCGGCGAGCGAGTATGCCCAGACGTCGGAAGAAGTGCCCGCCGTCGCAAAGGAGCCGAACAGGAGATACCGGCCGTCGCGCGACCAATCGTTGAGATACTTCGTATATTCGCTGTGGAAGAGCGGCTCCGCGGGGTCGGGCGCGTTCAGCGCCTTCAGGTAGATATCGAAGAGCGTGCCGGTTCTGGCGGTGAAGGCTATCCGTGTGCCGTCGGGCGACCAGACCGGCGAACGCGCGTCGCCTCCGGGGACCGAAACCAGCCGCGACACCGCGTCCGGGTCGAGGAGCCACAGCTCCGCGCGATGGCGGTCCGGCGAAACCTTGCCGCAGACCGCCCGCCTGCCATCCGGCGCGATCCGCGGCATGCCCCAGTCCGCGGGCTCGCCCAGCAGCGCGGCTTGCTTCCCCTCGCGATCCATCCAAACTAACTGGCGCGCGGGCGGGCTGACGGTCTGATAGGCCAGCACGCCGGTGGAGGAAACCGAGAGCGGCGCCTGGGAAAGCGTCTCGATCGCGCCCACATGACGGAGAAACAGCTCGGGCTTTCCCTCCACGTCCAGAATCGAAGGATTGAATCCCTGGGTGTAGAGATCGCCGTCCTGGACGAAAAGCAGATAGCCGAATTTGGCTGGGTTTCCATCCAGATCGCCGGAGTAAATGGCATCGGAATCGGAAGCAAAAAGCAGACCGCTGTCTCCGCTCGCCAGATCGCCCGAGTAAACGCCGTTGGCCTTGTCGTTCGCGCCGAGCGCCAGAAAAGTGAAGTGCCTGCCATCGGGCAGGAAGTGCGGCCAACGGTACGAACGATGCTCTTTGGCGGCGTTCAGCGGCAGCACAATCTGCAGTTCGCCGCCGCTCGAGGAAATGCGGTACAGACCTCCGCTGAGGCTCGGCGCGAAGACGATCGCACCCGCCGCATTCCATGTTCCTCCGCCCGCCGTGCTATCGGCGGGGCAAAGAACCCGCGATTCCCCGCTGGTTGTGCCGTCGGCGGCCAACGACATATTCCAGATCTTCAGCGAGCGCCCGGCGAAATATCCGATAGCGCGGCTGTCGGCGGACCAGAAAGGTTCGGCGGCATCTTCCGTGCCGGGGATGGCTCGGGCACGCGCTTCATCGAGCGCGCGCAGCCACAGCATTCGGTGGCCCTCCGGGCCGTCCGCGCAGAAGGCGATATAGCGGCCGTCGGGCGAAATAGCGACGCCGCCGGGCGCAATCGATTTCGATTCCGCCGTAACGACGAACCTCAGCACCGGACCCGCCACGCGGCGCTGGAAAAACACCTTGCCCGCCAAGATGCCGGCAGCCGCGGTTGTCAGTAAGATCGCCGCGAGGCCGAGCAGCCGCATGCGCTTGGCGCGCCGCGCCGCCTGCTCCGCCGTAAAAACATCCAGCCAGTAGGTCTCGCCGGCGCTCGCGGCGCGCGCCGGTTTCGGTCCGGCGCCAGCCGCCGGAGCCGCCCGCCGCGTTGCCGGCGCCACCCTGGTCAGATACCGCGCCGCCAGTTTCAACTCCGTGACCACGTTCTGCAGGCGCTGCCGCCTCCCGAGGGGATCCTTATTCAGACAATCGAAGATCATCGGCAGGATGGCCTTCAAGACCGGCGATTCCAGTGCCGGCCTCGGCGGGGATTGGTTCAGTATCGCCGTCCGCAAGGCGTCTGGCTCGCCGGCAAACGCGGGCCGGCCAGCCGCCATTTCGTACAGCACGGCTCCGTAAGCGAAGATGTCGCTCCGCCAGCCGGGCGCCTCGCCGCGAACCTGTTCCGGCGAGCGATAGGCTTGGGCACGCGTATCCTGCGCGCGCGGCCGTAGAATTGCGGCGCTATGTTCGCCGATCGCGATCGACCAGGGCGAAAGACTGCCGTGGACTAGGCCACGGTCGTGCGCCCGCCCCAACGCCTTGCCGATGCCAATGGCGCAGCGCAGCACGAGTTCGGGCGCAAGCGGGCCCGCCTGAAGCAAATCCGCCAGAAGCTCGCCATGCGCGGGCTGCCCGGTCAGTATATCGATTTCTCTCTCGGGGAGTTCGTTCACATCGTCTCCGGCGTCAACTTTACACTGCGAAATCTCCACCTGCGTCCGTGCTCCGAACTCCAGTATCCGCCCATGCGGACGACAATTCAACGAGATGCGGCTCCCCCGCGCAATGAAATCGTTGCGGGTGAAGCCGCGCCTGTGCACGCGCGGTGCCAGCGCCGGTTAACCTGGTTTATGGTACGGCTCCAAAGGCCACACGGGCGGCCTCCATTCTCAGTTTTCGGCTCGTTTTCAGAACTCCCTATTGACAGCGGCGTTACGCCATGTACAATCCAGAGTGGTATCATTTTTTATTCGGAACGGAAGTGGCGTGAAATGTTTAGAGCGAAAAAGCTCCCGGCGGCGCAGCCGGAAGCCGACGGTTTTAACAGCATCCAGGTGGCTCGCATCTGCGGCGTGAGCTTGCGGCAGTTGCAGTGGTGGGACGAACGCAACGTCGTTTCACCGCGGCAGGACGGCCACAAGCGGATTTATGCCGCCCAGGAAGTGGTCGAGATCTCAGTGATCGCCGAACTGAGGCGGAAGGGGTTTTCGCTACAGAAGATCCGCCGCGTGTTGCGCTTCCTCGAGAAGGACATGGGGAAGCGGCTGAGCGAAGCCCTGAGCGCTTCCTCCGAGATGCACTTGCTCACCGACGGCAAGAGCATTTATCTCGAGGATGCGCCCAACCGCATCGTCAACCTGCTGAAAAACGCGCGCCAGCCGATGTTTCTGGTGTGCGTAACCGACCAGGTAAAGCGGCTGGGGACGGTGGCCGAGCGCAAGCCCGCGAAATCGGAGACCGCCGTGGCGGCCCGCAAGGTCCGCGCCATCTAGGTCACTCACCACGAGATTTCACTCCCAGGCGATGCCGCGGCGGCGCATCTCGCCCGAGAGTTGTGCCGCCGACTCAAAGGTAACCGCATCGATGCCCAGCTTGCGGGCGGCTTCGGTGAAAGCCGGAATGTCGTCGGTGTAGAAGCACTCGCCAGCGGGGCAGCCGGCCAGGCGAACGGCCTCCAGGAATATCTCGGGGCTCGGTTTCATCGCTTTCACCCGGTACGAGAGCGCCATGTGGTGGAAATGCCGCAATACCGGGTACTGCCGCTGCACCATTTCGAAGTGAAGCTGGTTGGTATTGGAAACCACCACCATGCGATAGCGGCGAGCCAGCCCCTCGATCATACTTTCGGGGACCAGCATGGCGGAGAAGATCGAGTTCCAGATGGAGCAGAAGTGATCGTAGTCCACTTGCAGATCGAGTAGTGCGCGGAGTTGAGCGTAAAAATCCCGCGGCTCGATGAGTCCGCTCTCGAAACGCACCGCCAGATCGGTGGCCGCGACGCGGCGGCGGATTTCGGCCTCCGGATGCGGACAGAGCTTCTCCAGCGCGCGATATCCGGCGGAGAAATCGAAGTCGATCAGAACTTTGCCCAGGTCCATCAGGATGGCTCGATACATTGGCTCTTTCTACGATAGCCGATCGGGCCGCGGCAGGGGTTGGCGCTGTGCGATTGCGAACCTAAACCGCCGCGGATCGCAAACGCCAAGGCGTTACGACGCTACCATTTCGCGCGGCCAGTCGTCTGTTATGATGACGAGCCGGACGAAAAGGAATCGCAGGGGAACGGCCATTGGGGCTACCTCCGGCCCGGCAGGACAATCCGTATCCATTTCAACAGGAGTCTCTGTATGACCACGAAGTCTTTGTTATGCGCCGCCGTCCTGACGCTGGTGAGCTTTGCCGCCGCCAGCGCCAAAACCTACGACATCGTTTTGGACAATCCGGTGAAGGCCGGCGCGGTCCAGCTTAAACCGGGCGCCTACATTGTGAAGGTGAAAGGCGACAGCGCCATCTTCACCTCCGTCAGTTCCGGCAAGTCGTTCACCGCGCCGGTGAAACTCGGGAGCGACGGATCCAAGCACGACGCAACCACTGTGCGCACGACGACCGAGGATGGCGCCGAGGTGCTGAAGTCGATCCGGCTGGGCGGTTCCAACACCACACTCGAATTCAACGAGTGACCACCTCGGTTCACCGGATGACCGGGCCGCTCTCCCGCTCACGGGGGAGCGGCTGCTTCCCCGCCCCAACTTTCCACCTGGATTCAAGTTTCTGAAGTTGACTCTGCCCGCGCGGTCTGGAAAAATGGAGTTGCCTGCCCGTGTGCGGATGTGGCGGAATTGGCAGACGCGCTAGATTCAGGTTCTAGTGGGGGCAACTCCGTGAAGGTTCAAGTCCTTTCATCCGCACCA
>Ga0187847_10000952_pt1 | contig 27942 bp, 24 predicted proteins | sample June2016WEW_4_10_FD_132458 | JGI IMG/M metagenome (GOLD analysis project Ga0187847, IMG submission 132458) | Peatland microbial communities from SPRUCE experiment site at the Marcell Experimental Forest, Minnesota, USA - June2016WEW_4_10 | ecosystem: Environmental > Terrestrial > Soil >...
AAGGCGTCGGCGCCGACCGTCACGATCGGCTGCTTCGCCTGGGCGGATTGCGTCATTTCCCGAATGACGTCCACGGACTGCAGCAGTACCTGTACGGCATCCGGGGTTACCGCGCGCATGCCGTTGCGCATCTCGTCGAGCAAGGTCTCGACCGAGTGCGTGAATTGGGAGATTTCGAGGAAGCCGAAGGTTCCCGCGCCGCCCTTGATCGAGTGCGCGGCACGGAAGATCGTGTTGATGGTTTCACGATCAGCCTGAGCGTCGAGCGTGAGCAAGCCCGATTCCATCGCGTCAAGACCTTCAAAGCTCTCCTCGAAGAAGACTTTGACGATCTCTTCCATTTCTAGGTCGAGCGACATGGGGTCACAGTACCTTGGCTATCGTCGCTAGCAATTTCTCGGGATTGAAAGGCTTGACGAGCCAACCGGTGGCTCCCGCCTGCTTGCCCTCCATCTTTTTGTCCTGGCCTGCTTCGGTCGTGAGCACCAGCATCGGCACGAACTTGTAGTCAACGAGCTGGCGCAGCTCGCGAACCAAGGTGATGCCGTCCATGCGCGGCATGTTGACGTCGGTCAGAACCAGATTGACGGAATTGGACCGTGCGTACTCGAGCGCCTCCACACCGTCGACTGCTTCCACGACGGTATAGCCCGCATGTTTCAGCGTGAAGCTCACCATCTGGCGCATGGATGCCGAATCGTCGACTGCTAGAATAGTCGCTGCCATAGTGGTCTCTATATCCTTTGTATTCAGTCGTCCGGCGATGCCATGAGCGGCACTTGCGCCCCAGCGTCACCGTGTTCCGGCAGGAATCGTGCGAAATCTCAGACGCATCTGCGCGCTGTTTCTTGCCATGACCGAGAATATCGGCGCCCCGATGCCAAGGTTTAGCGGGCGATGCACAATATATTGTGAACAAATCGAATGATTTGATCCCGCCGCAGGCTCGTGAAATCGCCTCACACGACAAGCATTGCGCGGCACAAGATTGCGATTTGTGAACCCGATAACCCACGCAATGCGCACACGGGACTTGCAAATCGTTGAAAACACCGCAAACTAGCGGGTGTCTGCACTGAGACACCGGAACCGGGCTGAGTGTTTTGTTAGTCCCATGAGGTTCGGTTCCGGTTCCCTTCAACTCCCTGCCGACTCAAGTCTCTCGCGCATCCCAGCCGCCGCCGAGCGCGCGGATCAAATCGACGCTGGCGCGCAGTTGCAGAGTCTCGAGATTGAGCGCCTCGAGCTGGGTCTGCAGCAAGGCAGTCTGCGAAGCAACCACGGTCAAATAGTCGGTCGCACCCTGGACGTAGAGCGCCATCGACAGGTCGAGCGTGCGCTGCGCGGCATCGACCGCAGCAGTCTCGTCGAGCGCCGCATCATGATAGTGATTGAGCGTCGCGAGGCTGTCCTCGACTTGTTGAAACGCGCCGACCACGGTACTGCGGTAATTCGCCGCCGAAGCATCGAACTCGGCATGTGCTTGCGCGACTTGCGCCCGGTGCAAGCCGCCATCGAATACGCTGAGCACCGCATTGGGCCCGATCGCCCAGAATGTGCTCGGGGTGGTGAGCCAATTGGAGAAACTCGTGCTCTGGAAGCCGCCCTGAGCGCCGAGCGTCAGAGCGGGGAAATACGCCGCGCGCGCAACACCGATATTGGCGTTTGCCGCGATCATGCGTCGCTGCGCGCCGGCGATATCCGGTCTGCGCTGCAAGAGCGTTGCGGGGACGCCGCTCGGTATCTGCGGCAGCTTGATCGCGACGATTTCGGGGGTCATCGAGAATGTCGAAGCCGACACGCCGAGCAGCGCCGCGATCGCGTGTTCCATGAGTGCTCGCTGGGCGAAGGTCTGTGACGCTTGCGAACGGGCGACATCGAGCTGGGTTTCAGCCTGCGAGACGTCGAGGCCGGGCGCAATTCCGGCGTCATGCCGCTGCCGGGTAAGGCTCAATGCGCGGCTATAGGCTTTCACGGTCTGATCGAGGATCGCGCTGTCGCGATCGAGGCTGCGCAGCTGAATGTAAGCATCGACCAGCTGTGCGATCAGCGACAGGCGCGCGTTCTCGAGATCCGCAGCGGACGCGGCGGCGTTGGCCTCCCCTGCGGCAACTTCATTGTGGATCTGCCCCCACAGGTCGAGCTCGTAGCTGACGCTGCCGCCCACGGTGTTGTTGCCGTAATAGACCGGTGTGGTGGCCCCCCGGAGCGGCGCATTGACCGATTCGCGATTTTTCGTCACACCGGCGTTTAGACCCAGGCTCGGAAAAAAGCCGGCGCGCGCCTGGTCGCGCAGCGCACGCGCCTGGGCGTAATTGGCGAATGCGGCGGCGAGCGTCGGGTTGCCGGCAATCAGCTTGCGTTGCAGCTCATCGAGTTCGGCACTGCCATAGAGCGTCCACCAACTATCGCGCGGCAGGCGGTCGGCGGGCTGCGCCGGCGTCCAGGGCCCAATCTCTTTATAGGCATCCGCGGTCGGAATATCCGGCGTTTTCATCGACGGCGCGACTGAACAAGCGCCGAGCAGCAGCAGCGCAACCCCGGCCGAAACCGCGCCTTCAGCTCTTTTCATTCTTGTTCTTCGCCGCGCCCGCGAGGCGCACTTGCGCACCGGCGCCGATTCCATCGGGCGGGTTTTGAATCACGCGGTCATTGGGCTCAAGGCCGGAAGCGAGTTCGATGACCGCACCTAAGTCGCGCTTGATCGACACCGGTTTGATCACCACACGGCTGTCCGAATCCACGGTGGCGATCGACAGTCCCTTGGCGTCGAAAATAAGCGCGCTCGAGGGCACGCTGAGCACATTGGCGACGGCAGCGATATCCAGATGGATGCTCGCGTAGTCGCCCGGCATCATCTCGCCCGCGCCATTATCGACGACGAGCTGCATCAACGTCGTGCCGCTACTCGCGTTGACGGCCTGCGCGGAGGCCTCGACGATCCCGTGATAGGTCTTGTCCGGGTGTTCGGGCACGCGGATCGTGGCCTTGGTGCCCGGTGGCACACTGGGAACGTAGTTCTGCGGCACGTTGATATAGACCCGCAGCTTGTTGGTTTCCGAAACCACGAACAGCTCGGCGCCGCCGGCCGCCCCCACGTTGATCAACGCGCCGATGTCGGTCTCGCGCGCAGTCACGATGCCGTCGAACGGCGCGACCAGCCGCTTGAAGCCCTGCTCGGCGACCAAGCGGTCGACGTTCGCCTGGGCCGCCTTCACCTGGGCGATATTGGCATTGAGCGTAAAGGTACGTTGGTCGACATCTTGCTTCGCGACGGCATCGGTTCCGGCGAGCGCCTGCCAGCGCTCGGCACTGACTTGCGCGAGCTTCTCATTGGCCTCCGCGACGCTCAGATCGGCGCGCGCCTGCATGAGCTGTTGATCAAGATCCGGCGTATCGATTTCGGCGAGCACGTCGCCGGCCCTGACCCGGCTGCCGATATCGTGCCGCCAGCTCTTCAGATAACCCGGCACGCGCGCATAGATGGGCGCGCGAATGAACGCCTCGAGGCGTCCCGGCAAATCCAGGCCCGAATGATTCTCGACCGTGCTCGGCGTCATGACCGCGACCGTCGGTATGGCCTGCGCCTCCGTCACCTCGCGCAAGCGCGAGTTCTGCGCTGCGCGGGAAACCAGACCGTAGGCAACCACGCCGACGGCGACGATCACGAATGCAACGCCGACCTGGCGCAGCCGCCGCGGCACCGGGCGGCGTGGATTCTCGTCAGCTTGGGACATCGGCTCCTCCGGGAATGGCTTGCGGCGCGCGCTTGGCGCCGGTGTTCCGGTGGACGATGCTGAACACCACCGGGACGAAAAACAGCGTCGAGACGGTCGCGAAGATCAGGCCGCCGATCACGGCGCGGCCGAGCGGTGCATTCTGCTCTCCGCCCTCGCCCATGCCGAGCGCCATCGGCAGCATGCCGATCACCATCGCGAGCGCAGTCATCAAGACCGGGCGCAAACGCACGAATCCGGCCTCGAGCGCCGCCTCCGCCGCAATACCGCTCTGATCGAGCTTTTCGCGCGCGAAACTGATCACGAGCACGCTGTTCGCAGTCGCGACGCCCATGCACATGATCGCGCCGGTGAGCGCCGGCACCGACAACGTGGTATGAGTCGCGAACAGCATCCAGACGATGCCGGCGAGCGCAGCAGGCAGCGCCGTGATGATCACGAACGGATCGCTCCACGACTGAAAATTGATCACGATCAGGAAATACACGAGCACGATTGCGCCGAGCAGCCCGAATAAAAGGCCGGAATAGGCGCTGTTCATCGTCGCGGTCTGGCCGACCAGGGCGACGCTGACGCCCTTCGGCTTGTCCTTGTCGTTCTGGTCGACGATCTTGCGGATATCCGCGGAAACCGCGCCGAGATCGCGCCCCTGGATCGTCGCGTAAACCTGCACCATCGAGGAAATATCGTACTGCGAGACCACGGCGTCGCTGCGCGTTCGCCGGATGTTGGCGATGCCGCCGAGCACGGTCGTGGGTGCACCCTTGGCGTTGATCGGCAGGTTTTGCAGCGCCGCAAGCGTGTCGACGCGGTATTGCGGCGTCTGCAGCGCGATCGGATAGACGACCCCGTTCGCCTGATTGAGCCAGAAGGTCGGCGCGACTTGACTGGAGCCGGCCAGGTTGACGACCAAGCTGTTGGTGACGTCGGACGCGGTCACGCCGGTGTACTGGGCGCGCGTGCGGTCGATGTCGACGCTGAGCGTCGGCAGCGCCGCCGACTGTTGAATGCGGGCGTCGGCCACGCCGGTGACATGGCGAATCTGCGCGAGCAGTTTGTTCGCGTAAGCATAGTCGGCGTCGAGATCCTTGCCGCGGATCTGCAGATCGATCGGCGCCGGCGCGCCGAAATTCAGGATCTGACTGACGATGTCGGCGGGGAGGAACGAGAAGCTCATGCCGGGGAAGCGACGCGGAAGCTCGTCGCGCAGGCGGCTCACGTAGCCGGCGGTCGGTCCATGCCCTTCGTTGAGCGAGATCTGGATGTCGCCGTCGGACTCGCCGATCGTGCCGGTGTTGTTGTAGATCGTGTTGATCGACGACAGGTAGGTGCCGATATTGTCGACGACGGCGCCAACCTCGGCCGGCGGAATCAGCTCGCGGATCGCGTTCTCGATGTCGGTGAAGCGTGCGGCGGTTGCCTCGAGACGCATCCCGACGGGCGCCCGCACATGCAGCATCATCTGACCGCCGTCGACCTGCGGGAAGAAATTGCGGCCTAGAAACGGCGCGAGCAGGAACGAGGCGGCGATGAACGCGAGAAAGCACGCGACGAACGGCCTGCGATGCTCGATCGCCAGCGCCAGCAAATCGTGATATCCGGCGCGCATCCGCATGAAGCGCGCCTCGAATGCCTGCTGAAAGCGTACCAGCGGATTCTTCGATGGCTGCCAGTCGAGCAGATTGCCGTGATCGTCGACGTGCGGCGGACGTACGTGCAGCAGATACTTCGCCATCGTCGGCACGAGCGTGCGTGATAGCAGGAACGAAAAGACCATCGCAAACATCACGCTTTCGGCGAGCGGCACGAACAGAAAGCGCGCGACGCCGCCGAGGAAGAACATCGGGATGAATACGATGCAGATGCACAGCAACGACACGAATGCCGGTATCACGATCTGCGAGGCGCCGTCCATGATCGCGGTTTCCACCTCTTTGCCCTGCTCGAGGTGGTAATTGATGCTCTCGATCGTCACCGTGGCCTCGTCGACGAGTATGCCGACCGCAAGCGCGAGGCCACCCAAGGTCATGATGTTGAGCGTTTGGCCGATCGCCGAAAGTGCGCCGATCGCGCCGAGAATCGACAGGGGAATCGACGTGGTCACGATCAGCGTCGAGCGCCAGCTGCCGAGGAACAGCAGGATCATCAGGCTGGTCAGCGCCGCGGCGATCACGCCTTCGCGCACCACACCTTGAATCGAGGCGCGCACGAATAGCGACTGATCGGCGATCGGCTTGATTTCCAGTTCGTCCGGCAGCGAGTCCCTCATGACGACGAGCATCTTCTTGATGCCGCTCACGATGTCGAGCGTCGAGGTCGTTCCGTTCTTGAACACGCTGAGCAGCACCGAGCGATTGCCGTCGACGTGCACGATATTGGTCTGCACGGCATTGCCGCTGTGCACCTGGGCGACGTCGTGCATATATACCATCGCGCCGTTCACGGTCTTGATCGGCAGATCGCCGAGTTCCTGAATCTTCGACGGCGCGTTGTTGAGGCTCACCGTGTACTCGTAGTCGCCGATTTTTTCCGTGCCGGCGGGCGTGTTGAGATTCTGCGCCGCGAGCGCATTGGCGACATCGAAGCCGGTCAAGCCGCGCGCCTGCAGCGCGGCCGGATCGAGGTCGAACATGATTTGCGGCGACTTGCCGCCGAACGGATAGGGGATGCCCGCCCCCTGGACGGTGACCAGGCGGGTGCGCAAGAAGTTCAGGCCCAAATCCGCGAGACTCTGCTCGGTCAAGCCCTTGCCCGAAAGCGCGAGCTGGATGATCGGAACCGTCGAGGCACTGTAGTTGACGATCAACGGCGGTGTCGCGCCGGGCGGCATCTGCTTGAGCAGGGTCTGCGAGATTGCGGTGACCTGCGCATTGGCGGTCGCAATATTGACCGAAGGGTGGAAGAAGATCTTGACGATGCCGAATGTCGTGTATGAATTCGCCTCGATGTGCTCAATGTCGTTGACCGTCGTCGTCAGCGAGCGCTCGAACGGCGTGATCATGCGTCCTGCCATTTCGTCGGGCGGTAAGCCGGTGTATTGCCAGGCGACACCGATGATCGGAATGTTGATGCTCGGAAAGATGTCGACGGGCATGCGCAAGGCGGCGAGCGTGCCGATCAGGAAAATCAGCAATGCCGCAACGATGAACGTATACGGCCGGCTGAGCGCAATACGGACTAACGCCAGCATGCGACTACCGAAGAGCGATCGTTACAACGCAATGGATTGCGCGTCGCGGTCCGGCACGGAATTTCGGTCCCCTGCTATTCAAAGGCGGCTTGACTCGGATCGGATTTCCTCAAGGGCGCTCCTCACCCTGTGCGGTATGGTGCGGGCGAATATGCGATATATCACGAAATCACGATACCTCACGGCGCCGCCGTTTGGAAACTCCGGCTGCCGGTCATCGCACCAAACCGGCGCACGGGCGCACTCACCAGGGAACCTGCCGGCCGAGGTAGTCCAGATATTGCAGACCCGCTTTTCCGGACTGCGCGTCGATGGTGTTTGCGAGGTTCGGTATGCTCTCTTCGATGCTCAAGCGTGCCTCGGGGCCGCCCATGTCGGTTCGCACCCAGCCCGGAGCCATGAGCAGCAACGTGCGCGAATCATCGGCGTGGCGGGCGGCGAAGCTGCGCATGAACATGTTGAGCGCCGCTTTGCTGCCACGATAGACCTCATAATGGCCGTTCGTGTTGTTGGCGACGCTGCCCTGCCCGGACGACATGACCCCGATCGTGCCGTTCGGCACAACGAGATCGTGGAGGGTTTCGATGACGCGCATCGGACTCAAGGCGTTGGTGACCATCACGCGTACAAACTCATCGGTCGATACGTCGGCGATCGTCTCCCGATCGTCGTTCTTGACGCCTGCGTTGACAAACAGCATGTCGAATTTTCGCGACGCGAGTCGAGCTCGCAGCTCGGCCACCTGATCGGGATGCGTGATGTCGACGGTCTCGATCTCGAGGCGGCCTTCGCAAGTCTTCGCAAGCTCATGCAGTTTGGATCGCGCGGTGCCCCGCTCAGTGGCCACGACGCGCCAGCCGCGCTCGAGGTAATCCTCGGCCAAAGCGAAGCCGAGGCCGCGTGACGCGCCGATCAGAAGCAGCCACTTACCGAACGATCGATGCGCCATTCGCGGTGTCCCCTGGTCAAACAGCGGCCGCAATGCATTCGGCGACGCAGCGAGCACACCGCGGCAGCCTGCGCGGTGGCGCCGAGCACGAAATCAGCGCTTCTGCAATGTTTCGCGAAATCCCGGATTGCTGAGCAGGTTGAAGCTCGCGCGCAGCACCATATCCGACATGACTTCGTAATAATTCTCGGCTTTGTACGAGCGGCCGAATCGCTCGGCGTCTCCGCCGACCGCGCCGGTCCACACTTCCTTGCCGGCACTGTTCTTGACGTGAATGATCATCGAGACTTCGCCCTTGTAGGTCGACATCTCGGTTACGAAGAACTGGCGGAGTTCGCCGCTCACGGTGATGTCGGCGGGACCGTCGACGATGTTCAATCCTGCGGCGCGCAGACTCTCCTTCACGTGATCGGTCACGAACGCAGCGACATCCGTAGACGTCGTCACTTGCCGATACCGGTTGGATTTCTCGCGATTTTCTGCGATCAGCGAGGGATTTTGGCGTGCATCGACCAGAGTCTCGAAATGAATGCTGGTTGCAACGATATTGCCGGTGAGATCAATCGTTCCCATGCTCATGAAGCTGGATGTCGGCGTCCACATCAGCGCGATATTCGCCAAATCAGGCCCGGCGAAGGCTCTGCCGGTGACGAGGACCGTCGCGAGGCAGGCGATGGCTACAGTGAGGTGGCGCATGATTCGTTTCCCTTTGATGGTTTTTTGCGTCCGGGCCGGCCGGCAAACATTGTACAGCCGCCGCGGTGCCGCTCGGAAGGTCGGTTAGGCCGCTTGCGGGACCGCTGTCCTCCCCTGACGCGTCGATAATCCCGAGGTACCCATTGCGCTCCGCTTTCCCGTCCTGTAGTGAATGGCAGGTATCGGGCTACCCAATCAGTCGTCCGTGATCAAACACGCGTGGTCAAGGAACGATTCCACGCCGCTTGAATTCCTCCAGAACCGGAGACCCCATTGCCGTCGCCTGGGCAATGTCCGCATCCCCTTCTGAGTTCATTTGCTTTCGCAGTTTATCGATTCCCCGTCCGTACAGCGACGATGCGTTCTTCGCATTGATTTTCAGCGACGCATCGTAGTCGGCGATCGATTTGTCGTATTCGCCCATTCGCAAAAAAACTAGCCCGCGACTATCCGAGACCGTCGCATAGAACATGCTCGACTTGTCCGCGCGCTTGAGTGCGGCGTTGCAATCCTTGAGCGCAAGCGCCAGGTTCTCGCCCTCGAGCGCCCTAATCCAACATCGCCGATTCAATGCATCCGGCAGTCTCGCATCGTCAGGGTGCGAATCGATCCACAGGCTTAATTGTGCTATTGCGGGCGCCAAACGATCGGCACCCGCATAAACATATGCCATCTGGTAGCGCTCGTCGGCCTCTTTGGGGGCAGCGGCGTCCGCCGTTTCGAGATCGTGCGCGGCAAGGTCTTTGTCACCGCGCTGAAGGAGCAATTGGGCGCGCGCGATGAGCGCAGAGAGGTTATTTGGCTGGATTTTCAGAGCCTGATCGAAGTCTGTCATCGCGGGAGTCGGCTGCTGCATACGCCAATAAACCATGCCGCGTTGGTAGAGATATTCGGAATTGTCGGGCGCCAATTCACAGGCGCGACTCAGAGCGGTGAGGGCCTGATCGAATTCGCGTCGCGAGGCGAAAGCGGCGCCGCGACGACCGTAGCCTGCCGCATCCTCGATTGTTTCCCCCGCGTCGTTCGGCTGCTGGGGGGACGAGTTCGTTGCAGGCTCGGTGACGGGGTGGTTACCGGCAGTGAGATTGAAGACCGGCCCGCCGTTGTAGGTGAAGTACAGCTTGCGCTGACTGTTGGCCACATAAATCCGGTGCGAAAGAAAGAAATCTGCCCCGATGAGCATGTCTGCGTTCGGCAGATCAATGTCGCCGATTCGCAATCGAGTATTTTTGATCTCCTCGTCCCCGACCTTGAAGCTGGCGAAGGGCGCAATGTAGGTGGCGAAAGTATCTTTCCCAATTCCGTACGACACGCCTGCGCTGACGACGCCCTGGGAGTCGGGCTTGATGCCGGCGCGTGCGGCGGCCTTGAGAGACAAAACGGACGTTGCCGCGCCCGAATCGAACATCACTCGAATATCGACGCCATTGACATAGGCAGAGCTGAGTGTTTGCGAAAGCTGCAACGTCTTGGGCGCGATACGAGAGCCCGTGGTTTGCGCGCTGAGTGCCGGCTCCAACGCAAGATCGATGACGGAGTACGGCGTCGACGCGCCCACCCAATATGCCAACACCACCCTGCTGCAATCCTCAGGCTTCATCAACCGCACGACCCCTTGACCAAGGTCATATTCGACGTCCCAGAGGTGGAGAAGATTTTGACCGAGCACTCCGATACTGCCCTGGCCAGCCTCGCTGCCGCCCACCAGAAATTCGACGTCGTGCACGGAAAGTCCCGGCAGAGCAAAGCTCTTAACCATCGCGAACGACGCGTCGGCCGTTCCATGGGCGCCCCTTACGTAGAAACCAACCGGCGTGGGCGATGTCCTGAGCTTGAGCTCCGTAGCCGAGGCAAAGCTGATCATGCTGTAAAACGCGCCGCTGTCCACGACAAATCGCACGTCGATACCGTTGATGCTTGCCGTCATCAATGGACGCATGCCCGACATCGTGATCGGAAACTCGGCAACCTTGCCGAGCTTGCATCCGCTCGCGAATGCGGAAGGCGATGCAATCCATGCGCTCAGCACCGCGAACACGACGATAGTGGAGCGGCGGCCGCCCCGAATCCCAAGCACTTGCAATTCCTCGCTCATTTCGGCTTCCAGCACATAAGTTCCTGTATCCCTGTCTGTATCGCTTTTTACAGTGCAATCGCTCAGATGTACATCCGAAGTATTGACCCACATCGACCGCCCCCCGTAGCCCCTTCACCACTCAGGAAGCCGAGCGACTGATTTCGAGGCGGCATGCCGACTGAGGGGAGGCCATCGGCAACTACGGCGAGTTCCGCTTCTTTACCGGCGTACGTCCCTGCGAGCAAATCGCTCTGTTCGCCGGCGCGGGCCCAACCACGCGCGGCATTCCTCGGTGACGTGGCAGCTCATGCTCGGGAAGAATCTGCTCTGGGTCGCGAAGCAGCACGGGCACAGCGTCGAGGTGATGCTGCGCATGCTGCAATCCAGGATTCTCGTACTGCAATTTCCGCGATCATTGCAAGGAGAAATCGCGCCTCACAGATCGTGATTCGTCCCCCGAAGTCCCCAGAATTCGGCAGTAGTTTGGCAGTAGGAAAAAGTCTCAGAGACTCAAGTCTCGGAAACGATTCACTTTTGAAGTGGCGGAGAGGGTGGGATTCGAACCCACGTGCCGGAATTACCCGACCATCCGATTTCGAGTCGGCGCCGTTATGACCACTTCGGTACCTCTCCGGTTAACTTATCTACTTTTGCACTGTGATGCAGTGAGCAGGCAAACTACAAACGCATTTGTCAAGAGCCCGCGGTAGCCGGTAAACGATTATTCTAACCTATCGGCAGCGGGCGCGTCTCCTCAGGAACTTGCCAGGCTGCACGGGACTCCAAACCTATGAATACCGTGCAACACACAATTATCAGGCCGAAAAGCCTTTCGCCATGGGCGAGGGTTGCCCTCGCCGCCTCCGCCGTGACCCTACTGGGAACCTTTTCTCCGGTGCCGAGCTTGATCGACCAGATCAAGGCACTCGGAGAATTGCGGGTCGTCACGCGCAACGGGCCGCTGGCATATTATCGGGGTCCCGACGACATGCCCGAGGGGCCGGAATTCGAGCTTGCGCGCCGCTTCGCGAGCGAACTCGGCGTTAGGCTCAAGATCACGCCGGTGCGCACTTACACGGAGATATATTCGGCAATTACGACCGGCCGCGCGCATCTGGCGGCGGCGGGCTTGAAGATTCCGTCGACACCGATCCCGGGTGTTGCATTCGGGCCGGCCTATCAGAACGTGCGGGAGCATCTGGTGTATCACCACGGCGCCGATCGGCCGAGTTCCTTGTCGGAAATCGGCGGCAGCAATTTCGAGATTGTCGCCGGCAGCTCGCACGCATTGACCTTGTACGCCGAGCGCCAGCGGATACCCGATCTGGTGTGGGTTGAAAACGCGAGCACCGACACCCAGGCCTTGTTGGACGGAGTCGCAGACGGGTCGATCGACTACACGATCGCCGATTCCACCGAATTTTCACTCGCGCACGACGTGCATCCGGAACTGCGCATCGCTTTCGATTTTCCGGGCAGCCAGTCGCTGGCCTGGGCCGTCAGCGATCGCGACCCGCGATTTCTGCACGTGATCGGCGATTATTTCTCGCAGGTGAACTCCACCGGCGAGCTTGCGGCGATCGTCCAGCGCTACTACGGCCGATCCGAGAATTTGGAATTCGTGGGACCACGCGGCTTCATGCGCGACATGCAGAGCCGCCTGCCTTTGTATCGGAAATGGTTCGAAGAAGCGGCGGTGCAAAGCAGTCAGGATTGGCGCCTGCTCGCGGCGATCGGCTACCAGGAATCGAAATGGGATCCACGCGCCGCGTCGCCGTCGGGTGCGAAGGGGCTCATGCAGCTGACCGGTGTGTCCTTGAGCGCGGCCAGGGTCAGCGACCCGGCGGACCCGCGCCAGAGCATCTTCGGAGGCGCGCGCTTCTTCAAGCAGGTGTTCGACAAGATTCCCGCGCACGTACCGGAACCCGATCGAACGTGGTTTGCGCTGGCGGCCTACAACATCGGCTACGGGCATCTCGAGGATGCACGCGTTCTCACGCAAAAGGCCGGGCGAGACCCTGATTCATGGCAGGACGTACGCGAATTCTTGCCGCTGCTCGCGCAGGAATATTGGTATACACAGACCGAGAACGGCTACGCCCGCGGCTGGGAGCCCGTGCATTACGTCGATAACGTGCGCGGCTATCGGGACTTGCTGGAATGGGTCTGGGGCGGAAGCGCGTCGCTGAATTGACGGTCAACGACGCGCGTCGAAGAATTTCCGCAGCAGCGCGCTGCACTGCTCGCTGCATACGCCGCCGAACACGTCGAGCTTGTGCGTGAGCCGCGGCTCGCGCGGCAAGTCGAAAACGCTGCCACAAGCGCCGGCCTTCAGATCCCAGGCGCCGAATACGACACGAGACACGCGCGCATTGAGGATCGCCCCGGCGCACATCGCGCAAGGCTCGAGCGTCACGTAGAGCGTCGAGTTCTCGAGCCTGTAGTTGCGCGACGAGAACGCCGCCGCACGCAGCGCGACGATTTCCGCGTGCGCCGTCGGATCATGCATGGACACGGGCTGATTCCAGCCCTCGCCGACGACCTGACCGCCGAGCACTACCAACGCACCGACCGGCACTTCAGCGGCTTGTTCCGCGCGCTGCGCAAGCGCGATCGCCAAGCGCATGAAGTCCTCGTCGCTCGGTACGCCGGCAGGCATCAGCGTCGGGCCAGGCGCACGAGATACACCGTGACGTACAACGCAAACAGCACGCCCGCACTGGTCGCCAGAGAGTGGTGGATGCCCACCGCAGCGCCGAGCACGCCGACGCTCAAGCCGCTGAACGTGCGCAATCCCAAGCTCGACATCGAGAAGACGCCGATCACGCCTCCGCGGATCTTGTCCGGCGCGTTCATTTGAACCAGGGTTTGCGCCATCGCATTAAAAGCGAGTTCCATGAAGCCGGCAACGAACAACACCGCCATCGACAGTAAATACGAATTCGACAAGGCGAATACGAACAGGGCCACACACCAAATCGCCGCCAGCACGAAGGCACTGTTCGGCCGCGGCGGCAGCAGTCCCCGGCTCTCGAGGATGATGCCGCCGGCGAGTCCGCCGGCCGCATCGGCCGCGAGCAGCGCACTGTAAGAAAAATCGACGCGGCCATGTCCGAGATCGAACGCAAATCCGGGCATTTGCGCCTGATAGGCATTGCCGACCAAACACGACGCGGCGCCCACCAACACGGTCATCGACAACAGCACGGGATTGTGGGCAACAACGCGCATCGCGGCCCAGATTTCCGCAATGCGACCGACGAACGCCGGCGGCGGCCGCAGGCTCGCCGCGGCCCGGCCGCCCGGCGCCCGAATCAGCCAGATGAACAGCGGCAGATAGATCAGCGCGTTCACCCAAATTCCGACGATCGGGCCCAACAGCAAATTGAGGCATGCACCAACCATCGGTCCGACGACGAAGCCCAAATAGCGGCCCGTGGCACTCAAGCGCACCGCGCTCGCCAATTGATCGGGCGCAACCAGTCGATTGATGAGCACCTGTGATGCCGGAAGCCAGATTACGCCGGCAAGACCGTGCATCACGAGCAGCAGCTGCGCTTTCCACAACGCGACCGAATCGCTGAAGAACATCAGGCCCCAACAGACCGACACCGTGATGAACAGCAGCATGCCGACTTGAATGAGCCGGCGGATGTCGAAACGATCGGCCAAAGCGCCGGTGTAGCCGGCGAGCAGCAAGAACGGCACCCAGTGCGAAATGACCGCGAATCCGCCCAGCGAGGGCGAATGGAACTTCTCATAGAGCACGAAATAACTGATGACATGCTCGATGTTGTCGGCCATCATCGCTGCCGACGCACACAGGAAATAGATCCGGTAGTCCGTATTCGCCAAGGCGGCGAAGGCGCGGTGGGGTACCGCGGCGGGCCGCGAAGCATTGGTCTCGATGCTCAAATCCTGACATTCCTCGCCGGCGTGTTCATTCAGCATACCGCGGAGTCTGCATGTCTGTAAAAGTCGATCAGCTCAGCGAACCCGGGGAATACGATGATGCGATGCTCACGCTGCTCCAGGTCATCTGGGGCGACGGGTTCTTATCGCCGGGTGGCGCGCCCGAACTCGCTCGTTTGCTCGAGGGCAGCGAGATCGCTGGCTGCAGCGTTCTCGATATCGGCTGCGGCCTTGGTGCGATCGACGCGCTGCTCGTCACCGACTATGGCGCGCGCAGCGTCGTCGGTATCGATATCGATCCGGCATTGATCGCCTCGATGAACACGCGAATCGCCCGGGCGGGTCTTGCGGATCGCGTCGAAGGAAAAGCCGTTGGCGGCGGCGCGCTGCCGTTTCCCGCAAACAGCTTTGACGTGGTGTTTTCGAAGGATGCCATCGTGCAGATACCGGACAAGGCGGCGATGTTCGCCGAAGTGCTGCGCGTGCTGCGGCCCGGCGGGCGATTCATCGCGAGCGACTGGCTGCGCGGCGGCACGGGCCCCTATTCACCTGCGATGCTCGAATTCTTCCGCCTCGAAGGCATTACCTACAACATGGCGACACTCGCCGAGAGCGCCGCTTCTCTGCGCGCGGTGGGCTTCACGACGGTCGACATTCGCGATCGTCACGCGTGGTACCGCGAACTTGCGCACCAGGAATTGGCGGCAATGGAGGGACCGCTCAAGGAAGTGATCACGGCTCGAATCGGGCAGCAGCGCACCGCGCATTTCATCGAGGACTGGCGCCAGCTCGTACTCGTCGTGGACCGCGGCGAGTTGCGTCCGGGCCATCTCAAGGCGAGCAAACCTGAATCGCCGATTCGATAGGCGGAGCCGTGACCGCCGGCGGCCGCCGGTCGACGCCCATGCCTCGATGCGGTCTGCAGGTTTCGCATATCCTATATAATGCGCCACCTGCGGATCTAAGGATGTCTGAGTAGCATGTGCGACACGCCGCCACGTCGGCAGTGATTATGCTGATTGAGGTCGAGAATCTATGAAATATCCGATGGGCATGATCGCGCTGGCGGCTCTGATGGGATGCAGCCCTTCGGCACGCCAGACCCCGTCGGATGAGGCCCCCGCGAGCGGCGCCTCCGCGGCGGGTGACCCGTCCGCCGAAGTGAACGTGCAGAATGCAAAACCGGCGGCCCGAACCACGTGGGCATACCACGAGGAGATCGTTCCGGCGACCAAGGAGAAACTCGTCTTCGCTTCGGTCAACTCTCTGAACACGATCGAATTTGGATTTCCGTATGCCGGCGCACAACGCGCGACCCTGCTGCTGCAACCGCGAAGTCATTCCCCGACCATTCGCCTGATCATCGAGAACGGACAGTTCCTCTGCAGATCGAGTACCGACGGGTCGAATGGCTGTTACGTCCCGGTCAAGTTCGACAATGGCGGCCTGGACATCTGGTATGCCCAGATGTCGAATGATGGACGCACCAACGTGCTCGATTTCGGAACGCCGGACGACGATCCGAAGAATGGCGCGAGCTGCATTGCCGACGAACTTGCGAAGATGAAGTCGCTGTCGCTGAAGGTCACGTTTTACTACGAAGGAGACCGCACCGTCGATTTCAATGTGGCGGGACTCGGTGAGCTTCCGCTACCCGCCGCGACGCTCAGCAAGCGACAACTCGAGGACTGTCATCCGAAGAGAGCGCGGTGAATGAAGGCGGCGTATCTGGTCGCGACCCTGCTCTGTTGCACGTACGCATGGAGCCTTCCGAGCGCGTCGCTCGACAGCTTTGAGCGCTTGAAAGCGCTTGCCGGCGAGTGGGATGCCGAGCTTCCCGGCTACGGGAAGATAACCAACACGATACGCATCGTTTCGAACGGCACCGCCATCGAGGAGACGATCGGCACGCCGGAGAACAACGAGGTGTCCTTGTACACGCTCGATCGAGCACGCATCCTGCTCACGCATTTCTGCGCGATGACGGCCGACGGCCATCAAGTGCGGCTCGAAACCGCCGACCTCGAGGGCAAGCCCGGCGTTCTACGGTTTGCATTCGTCGGCGCAACGAACCTGCATCATCTATCCGCACCCCACATGCGCGAACTCGTCTTCAATTTCATCGATGAGGCGCATTTCTCCGAGAGATGGACCAAAATCGAGAATGGCAAGGATACGATCTTCGATCTGAATTTCTCGCGCCGTTCGTCCGCGCCCTGAACTCAAATGGGCGGCCCACGTCGCGGTGGCGTTCGCGGCGTCTCGATCATCCGCCGCAAGTTTGGGAGCCGCGTCAATCCGCCGAGCGCGATGACCCAGACGATGCCAAGGAACCAATAGCGCTCCGGTGTCGGCTGGATCAGAAGAACGACGGTCACGGCCAGCAAATTGATAAAGCCAATCGCGATCAGCGCGAGGGCGATCAGATAGCCCCACGACGGTTGGCCGTTGCCGCGGTCGACCCGCGCGATGTCTCGATTAGGCACGCCTCACTCCCAAATTAGCCGGTCATGATCATTCTATTGTTACACACGATGGCTAGGTCCTGGATACCAGGGTGCCATGCAAACGAACCTCTCTTTTCAGGACTGCAAATCGTCGAACTCGTCAGCCACTTCCTCGCCGCTGAGGCCGGTGAAAGGCTTTAGCCGGGATTCAAAGCGCGCGCGCGCGCCGGGCTCAGACAGGGCGGCGTCGAGTGCGCAGTTGAACTCGTAGGCATCTGCGTCGTAGCCCGCTTCGCGCATCGCCGTGCTGACCGCCTCGGCGTGCGCACCGCCTGCCTGATAGACGCCGGGGGCAAAATCCGGGTCGATGTCCAGATTTTCAGGCTCCTCGAAGGATTGCCGGCAGCCGGCAACATCCGTCGCATGATAATTGCGACACGACTGTGGACGCGCCGCGTAAACCGTACAGCGCCCTTCGTTCAAGAATGGGCACTTGACGTTACGGGTGACTCGCTCACCCTCCCCGAGATTCCTGAGCGCCGCGCTATTCGCGCGCACCTCTGCATAGACGCGAGCCTTCTCTTCGGAGTTAAACGTCTGTTCGACGACATCGAGGATTCTGAAGACTTCGACGGCGCGCACATCCACGGTGAAGTAGCAGCACCATGTGCAGCCGGCCCTACAGGCCAGCGTGCCGCAGTCCGGGGACGCAGCGATGCGAGCGTCATGGCGCCGCTGAGAATTCTCGAGTGCGGGAAGCACGCCGTGGGTTCGAATCTCATCGCGCATCTGCGCGCGCTCTTGCTCCAGAATGCTGCGGACCAGGGGGACATCCAGGGTAAATTCCATCGCTCGATCTTAATCCCAATCCTGCACTGCAGCCCAGCGCGATATACTCGCTGACATGAGCGAACTGCGCATTCTGTCGATCATTCCGCCGATGACGCAGCTCAACACACCGTATCCGTCGACGGCGTATCTCACGGGGTTCCTGCGCTCGCGCAACTTCAAAGCGCAGCAGGTCGATCTGTCCATCGCCCTGGCGCTCAGGTTGCTCTCGGCAGAGGGTGTGCAGGCCATTCACGGGCAAGTGAGCGCGCTTGCCCGCCATCAACACACAAAGGCAACGCGCTTCTTCGTCGAGAATATCGAGTCCTACCGCACGACGATTTCGCCGGTCATTCGTTACTTGCAAGCCCGTGATCCGAGCCTCGCCCATCGCATCGCTTCGCGGCATTACCTCCCCGAAGGCCCGCGCTTCGTATCGCTCGACCCGGTGATCGACAGCGAGCATCACCCGGGCGAGGCACTAGACTGGGCTTTTGGCGCACTCGGACTGCAGGATCGGGCCAAGCACATCGCCACTCTGTATCTGAATGACCTCGCCGACGTGATTCGCGATGGCATCGATCCGCGCTTCGAATTCGTGCGCTATGCAGAATCGCTCGCGGCGAGCCAACCGTCGTTTGATTCACTGCAATCGGCGCTCAGTGCGCCGCACAAACTGGTCGATGAATTGCTCAGTGAACTGACGCTCGCAGCGCTCTCGCAGCATGAACCCGACCTCGTGCTCATCACCGCGCCGTTTCCGGGCAACGTGTACGGCGCCTTTCGGATCGCGCAGACCCTCAAGAAGGCCCACCCGCCGATCGTCACGGTATTGGGCGGCGGTTATTGCAATACCGAGCTACGCAGCTTGAATGAACCGCGCGTGTTCGACTATTTCGACTTCATTACGCTCGACGCCGGCGAACGTCCGCTGCTTGCGCTCATCGAGTACCTGCAGGGCATGCGACCGCTCGATCGGTTGGTACGTACCTATACGCGCGAGCATCAATACGTCGACTTCAAGGAGCCAGACATCGCTTTTTCCGACAGCGGCACGCCCACGTACACGGGCTTGCCGCTGGATGACTATTTGTCGCTGCTCGATATGCTCAATCCCATGCATCGTCTGTGGTCGGATGGCCGCTGGAACAAGCTCACGGTCGCCCACGGCTGTTACTGGAAGCAGTGCGCCTTCTGCGATGTCGACCTCGACTACATCTCGCGCTACGATTTGGCAACAACCGATGTGCTGGTCGGTCGAATCGAATCGCTGATTCGCGAGACCGGCCAAACCGGATTTCACTTCGTCGACGAAGCCGCGCCGCCAAAGGCACTGAAGTCGCTTGCTCGGGCCTTGCTTCAGCGCAAGCTCGATATTTCATGGTGGGGCAACATCCGTTTCGAAAAATCGTTCGACGCCGGCCTTTGCGAGCTGCTGGCCGAGAGCGGCTGCATCGCGGTAACCGGCGGCTTGGAAGTGGCATCGAATCGCCTGCTCAAACTCATGAAGAAAGGCGTATCGGTCGAACAGGTGGCACGGGTCACGCGCGCCTTCTCGGACGCGGGGATCCTGGTCCACGCGTATCTGATATACGGTTTCCCGACTCAAACCGCGCAAGATACCGTCGACGCCCTCGAGTACGTTCGGCAATTGTTCGCGGCAGGCTGCATACAATCGGGGTTCTTCCACCGTTTTACCTGCACCGTGCATTCGCCGGTCGGTAAGCATCCGGACCACTACGGCGTGACCTTATCCCGGGCGCGCCACGGCACATTCGCCAATAACGATATCAATTTTGCGGACGCCACCGGCGTCGACCACGATGCGTTCGGCCCGGCACTCAAGAAGGCTCTGTACAACTATATGTATGGCATCGGACTCGATGTCGACGTGCACGAGTGGTTCGAGGAAAGCGCGTCGGTTCGGGGCGTCGGAAAACGGGTCCGCCGCCGCGCAGCGGCCGTGGTGCCACGTACGACTGTACCGCCGAATCTGATCGAGCAGGCGCTGCACCTGTAGCGCGAGCCCGGTTCAACCGGCCCAGGGGGTGGCTGGCCACGCGCAATGGCCGTCGTCACTCCCGCTCAAGGCCGCAACCATACATGAAACAAGGCTTTAGATCGCACGGGACATCACGGGCACCTCAATTGATGCTGCTATGCATCATTATTGATGCGCGAGGACCTGGCCCGTGAGAACGACCGTCACCATTGATGATGAGCTCTATCAGCGAGCGCTAGAGGTTGCCGATCCGGGGACGGACAAGGCGGACTTATTTCGCGAAGCAATGGCGGTGTTCGTCCGCGTTCAAGCGGGCAAACGACTTTCCGCGCTCGGCGGCAAAGCACCGAAGATGAAGATGACTCCGCGTCGCCGGCCCGCATGAGGTTGCGCACTTGGCTTCGATACTCGCGGATTCGTCTGTCTGGGTTGCTCATTTCCGCAAATCAAACGGCGTACTTCAATCTCTGTTGGCGGCAGATCTGGTGTTGAGTCATCCGCTGATCGTGCTGGAACTCGCTTGCGGCACGCCCCCGGCCCCGCGTGAGCGCACGCTCGGCCACCTCATGACCCTGCAGCAGTCCGTCATTGCGACGACCGAAGAAACACTTGCCCTCATAGAGAAAGAGCAACTCTACGACTTGGGCTGCGGCACGGTCGATATGTCGCTGCTCGCCTCCGCGCTTCTGACTCCCGAGGCGTTGCTGTGGACCGTCGACAAAAATCTCGATGCCATGGCCTCGCGGTTGGACGTGGCCTTCCGCGACGTCTCGGGTTGATCTACTCCCACTCAATTGTCTCCGGCACGTATAAACAACTGAAAATACGCCACTTCTTGTCGGAGCACGCCGAACTTACCCTCAGATCTACCGCCAAAACATTCCGCTTGACGGCGATAGAAGGCGATTGATCGCGAAAACTTCGCGCGCCTCACATCACGAAGCAGCGTGGCAGCAATTATCTGGATGTTGCAGCTGCCGATAGCGCTGAAAGCGGACGCCGATCAGCGCCCGAGAATCACATCAATGCCCGACAACACGAGCTCCAATTGACGCCTAGTTATCTTGCCGATCCGCTCGACAAGCTGGCGCTTGTCCAAGGCCGCTATCAACGACACGTTGGCGACAGAATCCTTAGGCAATCTGGTGGCTACCGCTGACAAGAGTACGTTCCCGGGAGCTAGCTCCCATTTGAGATTACTCGTCAGAGGCACGCAGACGACGGTGCCGATCCGACTGGCATTCAGTGCATCGCATTGCACGACTACCACGGGACGTCGATAGCCCGGAGCGGAACCCACCGGCTCGCCGAGATCAGCCCACCAGGTTTCGCCCTGCCCAATTACCACTCGGTCTTTTTCAAGACTTGCCGCCCGGCCGCAACGCTGAAGGCGTCCGGCTCTGGCCCCACGTCCCTCACCACATCGTTCATCCGCTCGGTCACACGGTCCGGAGCATGTGTGCCGATAAATTCGCCGAGCGCCCGGCTGTAAATCTCGCTCCTAGAGCTCTTTAGGCGCTTAGCAAGCGCCTCGGCTTCCGCGAAGACATCATCCGGGATCGAGACCGCAACTTTCATACCGTTAGTATTACCGGCTCGAATGGCGGCTGTCAACCGCATCGCATCCCGTCAACCGGGCACCTTTTAGCATTCACATATTGGCACACGCGGGAGAGTATCAAGTTGTTCCTCGCGCATCGATTTATCGGATTGGAGCAGCGTGCCGCGAGGCGATTCGGTTACAGGCAACGGCAAGTCTGCCTGCTCCTTGATACCGTCATGACACATCGGCCCGGATGACATCGCCAACCGCCACAAGTGCCTCCTTCAGCACTCGCCGGGTCACCGAACCCATGGCAATTCTCACGGCGTGAGGAACATGGGCCGTCGTCGCGAACGCATCCGCTGTTGCCACGGCGATGCCACGTCTCCGCAGCTCGACAGACACGCGATCGGCCCGCTGGTCCTCGCCGAGCGGCACCCAAATCAGATAGGAACTCGCGTGGCTCACAACTCGAATTCCGGCAAGCGCCTTGGCCGCCATGCCCTGCCTCACTTCCGCTTCCTTGCGCTTGCGAGCCTCCAGTTCCGCCACTGTTCCGTCATCCATCCACCGGCAGGCAATGGCGCACAGAGCGGCCGCGACGTTCCACACGGTGGCGCGAATCGCGCTCTCGATGGGAGCAACGAGTTCGCTCGGAGCGGCCAGGAAACCGACTCTCAGACCGGTCGCGACACCCTTCGACAGGCTCGACACGAAAATCGTCCGCTCGGGAGCAAGCGCCGCGACCGGCTCAGGAGCATCGCCTGCCAGGTAGGCATACGCCTCGTCTTCGACGACGAGCAACCCGTGCTTGCGTGCAATCGCCACCAACCGCCGCCGATCCCCCAAGCTCATGACGAAGCTGAGTGGATTGTGGATAGTGGGCATCGCATATACCGCGCGCACGCGCCTTGTGGCGCATAGTCGATCCAGTGCATCCAAGTCGGTACCATGGCTCGAGACAGGCAGCGGCGCAAGCTCGATCCGCAATGTGCTGGCCAATACCTTGAAACCGGGATACGTCAACGCATCCACGGCCACCACATCACCGGGCTTCAGGAGCGCGAGGAACGTGACAGCCAATCCGTGCTGCGCACCGCTGGTAACGAGGACCCGCTCCGCGCCCAGATTGAGGTGACGGCGGCCGAGGTGCCGCGCAACGACCGCGCGCTCGTGGGGACGCCCTCCGTAGGGCGCGTAGCGCAGGAGCGCGTCGAGGTCGCCGGACGACGCCAGTTGACGCAGGGTGCTCCGAAGCACGTCGGCCTGACCTTCCAGCACCGGCTCGTTGAAGGACAGCTCCGTGGCGCCGGGCACCGCGGGCAACTGGTCGACCGTCGAGTTTTGTAAATAGGAAAGATCGCGAACGAAGGTCCCACGACCTACCTCGCCAACAACCAAGCCCATCGCTTCCAGCTCGGCATAGACGCGACTGGCCGTCGCCAGCGCGAGATGATGGGACTGTGCCAATTCGCGGTGTGTCGGAAGGCGAGTGGCAGGCGTCAGCCGTCCGGCGCGAATTTCCGCGGCCAACCGGTCCACCACTTCCCTGTAACGCGATCTCGCAATGGGCTCTTTACCTGTATCTAGTACAATTTATTTATTGTATTGCCCGCCAAGTCTAGCATTGCCTTACCTGCATCAAGCAGGTCCATGGGAGATTTCGATGCAGGTCGCCATTCTCACGTTCGACGGTTTCAATGAACTCGACTCGCTGATTGCACTCGGTATTCTCGGACGTGCAAGCCAGTCCGGCCTCCGGGTTGGTCTGGCCTGTCCGACTCCAAAGGTACGATCGATGAACGGCGTCGTCCTCGAGGCACAAATGACTCTCGATGACGTCGCCAACGCGGACGGCGTTATCGTCGGTAGCGGCCTGCTGACGCGTGACATCGTGAAGGATGCGGGCATGATGGGTCGCCTGAAGTTGGATCCAAAGCGCCAATTGATCGGCGCTCAATGCTCTGGCGCGCTGATCCTGGCGAAGCTGGGGCTGCTACGGAATGTCCCGGCATGCACCGACCTGATTACGAAGCCTTGGGTCGAGGAAGCCGGCGTTTCCGTACTGAACCAACCGTTCTTCGCCAGCGGAAATATCGCGACAGCGGGCGGGTGTCTCGCATCTCAATATCTAGCAGCGTGGATGCTCGCGCGCCTGAGCGGGATGGAAACGGCTCGACGTGCCATTCACTACGTCGCCCCGGTCGGTGAAAAGGAGATCTACCTCGAGAGGGCGAATCAGGCGATCGGGCCCTACCTCGTCAATGAGCTGAAAGCAGGGTGAGCCGCGAGTAATTGCCAGTTTTGCCGCCATTTGCGGGCTTACGCATTCACCGCGAGCCGTGGCAAGATCAAACGGGACGCCCTCGTCACTCCCACTCGATCGTTGCGGGTGGCTTGCCCGTAATATCGTAGACGACGCGCGAAATACCGGCCACCTCGTTCACGATCCGCAGTGCGACCCGATCGAGGAACTCGTATGGCAGGTGCGCCCACCGCGCCGTCATGAAATCGATCGTCTCGACGGCTCTGAGCGCGATCACGTAATCGTAGCGGCGCGCATCGCCCATGACCCCGACCGATCGCACCGGCAGGAACACCGCGAACGCCTGGCTGACCTTGTCGTAAAGATCGTGCCGCCGCAATTCCTCGATGAAGATGGCGTCGGCGCGACGCAAAAGATCCGCGGAAGATTTTTCGATCGCGCCGAGAATGCGCACGCCGAGTCCGGGGCCCGGAAACGGATGACGATAGACCATCGCGGGCGGCAAGCCGAGCTCGACGCCGAGTTTGCGCACCTCGTCCTTGAACAGCTCGCGCAGCGGCTCGAGCAGCTTGAGTTTCATGCGCTCGGGCAAGCCGCCCACGTTGTGGTGCGACTTGATCACGTGTGCCTTGCCGGTCTTCGCGCCCGCCGACTCGATCACGTCGGGATAAATCGTACCCTGCGCGAGCCACTCGACGCCTGCGAGCGCACTCGCCTCTTCGTCGAACACTTCGATGAATTGCCGCCCGATGATCTTTCGCTTCCGTTCGGGATCGGTCTCGCCGGCGAGTGCCTCGAGGAATCGGGCCTCGGCGTCGACACGAATCACGCGCACGCCCATGTGCTCCGCGAAAGTCGCCATCACCTGGTCGCCCTCGCCGAGGCGCAGCAAGCCATGGTCGACGAAAACACAGACGAGCTGCGCACCGATGGCTCGATGCAGCAGCGCCGCGAGCACCGATGAATCGACGCCGCCGGAAAGCCCGAGCAGCACCTTGTCGACGCCGACCTGGGCGCGAATTCGTGCAACGCTGTCCGCGATGATGTTGCCGGTCTTCCAGTCCGCTCGGCATCCGACGATCTCGTGCACGAAGCGGCGCAGGATTTCGCCCCCCTGCGGCGTGTGCGTGACCTCGGGATGGAACTGCACCGCATACCAGCGCCGCGACTCGTCCGCCATCGCCGCAATCGGCGCGTTGCTGCTGCTCGCGATCGCCGTAAACCCCGGCGGCACCGCAACGACGCGGTCACCATGGCTCATCCAAACGTCGAGGAGGCGCTCGCCGGCCGCGTCACGCCGGTCTTCGAGCCCGTCGAGCAGCCGCGAGCCCTTCGTCGGCGTGACGTGTGCCCGGCCGAACTCGCGATGCGACGAGGACTCCACGCGGCCACCGAGCTGCGCCGCCATCGTCTGCATTCCGTAGCAGATGCCGAGCACGGGCACATCGAGTTCGAATGCGGCTTGCGGTGCCTGCGGCCCTCGCGAGTCGTAGACGGATTCGGGACTGCCGGAGAGAATCACCCCCTTCGGGGCGAATGCGCGAATGTCGCTGGGATTCGCATCCCAGGCGTAGATCTCGCAATAAACGCCGAGTTCGCGCACCCGGCGCGCGATCAGCTGCGTATATTGGGAACCAAAATCGAGGATCAATATCCGGTCGGCATGAATATCGGGCATCAACCAATCCGGTAGTTTGGCGCTTCTTTGGTGATCGTCACGTCGTGGACATGGCTCTCGCGCACCCCGGCGTTGGTGATGCGCACGAACTGTGGTCGGGTGCGCATCTCTTCGATGCTGCTGCTGCCCGTATAGCCCATCGCTGCCCGCAACCCGCCGGAGAGCTGGTGCAGGATCGCGACGAGGCTGCCCTTGTACGCGACGCGGCCCTCGATGCCCTCGGGCACGAGCTTCTCGAGCTCCGTGGTCGTGTCCTGGAAATAGCGGTCGCTCGAACCGTGGGATTGCGCCATTGCGCCGATCGATCCCATCCCTCGATACGCCTTGTATGAACCACCCTGGTACAGCTCGACTTCGCCGGGCGACTCTTCGGTGCCTGCGAACAATCCGCCGATCATGACGGTATGGGCGCCGGCCGCCAAAGCCTTGGCGATGTCGCCCGAATAGCGGATACCGCCGTCGCCGATGATCGGGACGCCGGTTCCCTCCAGGGCCTTCGCGACGCGCGAAATCGCGCTGATTTGCGGCACGCCGACGCCCGCGACGATGCGCGTCGTGCAAATGGACCCGGGGCCGATGCCGACCTTGACCGCGTCCGCTCCGTGTCTGACCAGGTCGAGCGCCGCCTCTGCGGTCACGATGTTGCCGCCGATGATCTGAAGGTCCGGATACTTGGCCTTGATCTTCGCGACGGTCTCGAGCACGCCGCGCGAATGGCCGTGCGAGGTATCGACGACGATCACGTCGACCCCCGCCTCGCGCAAGGCCGCGACGCGATCCAGGGTGTCCGGCGCCGTGCCGACCGCCGCGCCGACGCGCAGGCTGCCGACACTGTCCTTGCAGGCGTTCGGAAATTCGGTCGCCTTTTGGAAATCCTTGACCGTGATCATGCCTTTCAATTCATGATCGCCCGCGACCACCAACACCTTCTCGATACGGAACTTGTGGAGCAGCGCGAGCACCTCGTCCTTCGGCGCATTTTCGCGCACGGTGATCAAGCGCTCTTTCGGTGTCATGACCGAGGAGACGGGCGCGTCGAGCTTGGTTTCGAATCGCAGATCGCGGTGCGTGACGATGCCGACCACTTTCGTGCCGAGCACCACCGGAACACCGGAAATATTCTTCGCGCGCGTCAATTCGATGACCTGTCGGATCGTCATGTCGGGATTGACCGAGATCGGGTCGGTGATGACGCCGCTCTCGAACTTCTTGACGCGGTCGACCTGGCGGGATTGATGCTCGATCGACATGTTTTTGTGAATGATCCCGATACCGCCCTCCTGGGCGATCGTGATCGCAAGCCGCGCCTCGGTCACGGTATCCATCGCGGCGGACATCAACGGCAAATTGACGCGGATTTCGCGCGTCAGCTGCGAACTCAAGGAAACTTCGCGCGGCAGGACCTCCGAATAGGCGGGGACCAACAGCACATCGTCGAAAGTGAGGGCCTCTTCAAGAATACGCATAGGGGTAGCGTTCACGCAGGTTCGTCTAAGAGGCGGCGCATTCTACCTTGCGGCCGCCGCGCGGTAAACCGCAGTATCATGCGTCCGATGCAAATACCCCCTGGCGACGCCCCTCCTGACAGCGATGCCGGCCCCCGGCCGGTCCGGGACATCTACACCGTTTCTCGGCTCAATCGGGAAGTCAGAATCCTATTGGAACGCGGTTTTGGCAGCCTCTGGTTGGAGGCCGAAATCTCGAATTTCGCACGGCCCGCCTCTGGACACTGGTATTTCTCGCTCAAGGACGCAAGCGCTCAGGTTCGCTGCGCAATGTTCAAACAACGCAATATGCTCGCGGCATTCACTCCACGAGACGGGCAAAAGGTGCTCGTGCGAGCGCGAATCGGGCTCTACGAGCCGCGCGGCGAATACCAGCTGCTCGTCGATCATATGGAGGACGCAGGCCTCGGGGCTTTGAAGCGCCAGTTCGAGGAACTCACGGCCAAGCTGGCCGCCGAAGGTCTGTTTGCCGCGGAACGCAAACGGGCGCTGCCGCGGCTGCCGAAACGCATCGGCGTAATCACTTCGCCGACCGGGGCGGCAATCCGCGACATCGTGCATGTGCTTGCGCGGCGCTTTCCGGCTGCCGCGGTGCTGATTTATCCGGTACCGGTGCAGGGCGCACAGGCAGCCGCCGAAATCACCGCGGCCGTGGCGCTCGCGGGCCGGCGCGGCGAATGCGACGTCTTGATTCTCGCGCGCGGCGGCGGCTCCCTCGAGGACCTGTGGGCGTTCAACGACGAGGCGCTCGCGCGCGCGATCGTGGCATCACCGATCCCCATCGTCAGCGGCGTGGGCCACGAGATCGATTTTACAATTGCCGACTTCGCGGCCGACGTGCGCGCGCCGACGCCGTCGGCCGCTGCCGAGATCGTCGTTCCGGACGCCCATGAATGGCTCAAAACGGTTCGAACGCTCGGCGCTCGACTGCAACAGGCGATGCGCCGTCGGCTCAACGACGGGCGCGAGCGCCTGCGCTGGCTGATGGGGCGCGCCGCACTCGTGAGCCCGGCTGCACGCCTGACGCAGCAGATGCAGAGCTTGGATGATCTCGAACAACGATTGACGCGCGGGATGCGTCAACGACTCACCGAGATGCGCTCCGACTTCGT
>Ga0187847_10000953_pt1 | contig 27935 bp, 18 predicted proteins | sample June2016WEW_4_10_FD_132458 | JGI IMG/M metagenome (GOLD analysis project Ga0187847, IMG submission 132458) | Peatland microbial communities from SPRUCE experiment site at the Marcell Experimental Forest, Minnesota, USA - June2016WEW_4_10 | ecosystem: Environmental > Terrestrial > Soil >...
AAGAACTGCTTTTCTCGCTTCCACATCGAAGATCGCCGGGTCGGGCTCTTTGAAGAACGCCGCGTGCAGCGAGCGCACCGCCTCATCGGCGTCGTCTTCTTCAATCATGAAGCTCATATTGATCTCGCTCGCGCCCTGCGAAATCATGCGCACGTTGATATGCCGGATGGCGTTGAACACCTGCGCGGCAATCCCGTTCTGGCCGCGAATGTCTTCGCCCACCATGCAGATCAGCGCCTTCTTGCCTTCGTAGGTCACATCGGCCAGCGTCTTCAGGTCGGCAGCAACCTCGGGCAGGCTGGCATTCGAGTCCACGCTGAGCGAAACGGAAACTTCGCTGGTCGAAACCATATCTACAGGGCACCTGTGCTTGTCGAAGACGGCGAATATCTTGCTCATGTACCCGTGCGAGAGCAGCATGCGGCTGGCCACGATGTCCATGATGGTCAGCTTCCTTTTGACTGCGATGGACTTGAACGGATTCTTGCCGTGCGGCGCCACGGAGATGATGCGCGTGCCCTCGCACGCAGCGTTGCGGCTGTTGAGCACCAGCACCGGAATGTTCTTTTTCACCGCGGGCAGAATCGTGGCCGGGTGCAGCACCTTGGCACCGAAGTAAGCCAACTCCGCCGCTTCCTCAAAGCTGATCACCTTCACGCGCAACGCATCGGGACACACGCGCGGATCGGCCGTCATGATGCCGTCCACATCGGTCCAGATCTCGATGGTTTCGGACCCGATGGCGCCGCCCACGAGTGCGCCTGTGTAATCCGATCCGCCGCGGCCCAGTGTCGTCGTCAGTCCCGCTTCGTTGGAAGCGATGAAGCCGCCCATCACCGCAACCTTGCCGTCTCCCAGGAGCGGCAATAGCTTTTCCTGGGCGCGCTTCTCAATGATGTCGTCGAGTGGCGCGGCTTTTTGGAACTCCGAGTCTGTGATGATGACTTCCCGCGCGTCCACATGCGCCGCGTCGATCTGGCGCTCGCGGAAGGCAGCCGCCACAATACGGCTCGAAAGCCGCTCGCCGTAGCTCACAATAAGATCCGAGATGCGCGGTGTGAGCTCGCGAATCGCCGCGAGGCCCCTCAGCACTTCATCGAGCGCATCGAACTTATCGTCAATGGTGCCGATCAGCGCGGCGCTGTCCGTCTTGTCCTTCACCAGGTCGGCCGCCGTGTCGCGATGCCGCGCGCGGAGGCGCGAACTGATGGCCAGAGCTCCGGCGCGGTCACCCCCGGAAGCCGCAGCGGCCGCGCGTAGCAACTGATCGGTCACCTTGGCCATGGCGCTCACCACTACCACCGGGCTCTTGCCGTTTGCCACGCGCCCAGCCACAATCGCCGCGGTACGCCCAATAGCCGCTGCATCCTCCACCGACGTGCCGCCAAACTTCATCACTACCAGGTTCATGCGAAATCCAAACCAGCTTTCAGCTGTCAGTTATAAGCGTTCAGCCATTATTCGGCCTAGTGTATAAGCTTTCAGCCATTATTCGGCCTCGTGCCCCCCATCCTTTCGCCAGTCTCATCCGCGAAAGGGTGGGATACCACAATCTCAAGCCCGCGGGTGCCCCATCCTCGCGGCGTCTTTGTTTTTTTGCCGCTAGGGTGGGGGAGCACCAACTTGTCCTAGACCACCGTCGCCACCGGCTCCAGTTTGCCCAGGCTCACCAGCATCTCGGCATTCAAAATGGTTGCGCCGGCCGCGCCGCGCACGGTGTTGTGCGAGAGCAGCACAAACTTCCAATCCAGCACACTGCAAGGGCGCAGCCGTCCCACAGTCACCGCCATGCCCTGGCCGCAATTGCGGTCGAGCCGCGGTTGCGGCCGGTCGTTTTGCGCGGCCCACCCCACCGGTTGCGGCGGCGCGAACGGCAAATCCAGTCCGGCCAGCGGATTGAACTCAGCCCACGCCGCCAGAATGTCCTCGCGCGTCACTTCCCTGCCCAGCTTCTTGCCGAGCTTAATCGATACGCACTCTGTGTGCCCGTCCACCACCGGCACGCGATTGCAATGCGCAGTAATCTTCGCGCCCAGCGAAGCGACGCCGTGGCTCTCCAATTTGCCCAAAAGCTTCAGCGTCTCCGCTTCCATCTTCTCTTCTTCGCCGCCGATGAACGGAACCACATTGTCGAGAATGTCCATCGACGCCACGCCGGGATAGCCTGCGCCGGAAACAGCCTGCATCGTGGTCACAAAGATCGTCTCAATGCCGAAGCGCTTCTCGATGGGCTTGAGCGCCATCACCAATCCAATCGTCGAGCAGTTGGGATTGGTGACAATATAGCCGCCCGACTCCTTGCGCCAATGCTGTTCTTCAATCAGGTGCAGGTGATCGGCGTTCACCTCCGGAATCACGAGCGGCACGTTGGGCGTCATGCGGAAGGCGCTCGAGTTCGAAATCACTGCGCAACCGGCCGCGGCAAACTTCGGCTCCATCTCGCGGGCAATGGCCGCGTCCACGCTGGCAAAGACGATCTTCGGCGCGCCTTCAGGCTCCGCCGGCGCCACCACCATCTTTGCGATGCGCTCCGGCAGCGGCGTATCCAAACGCCACTTAGCGGCCTCGCCATAAGTTTTTCCACTTGACCGGTCGCTGGCCGCAATCCAGGTCACCTCGAACCAGGGATGGTTTTCGAGCAATTGAATATAACGTTGGCCGACCATTCCGGTCGCGCCCAGGATACCTACTGGATGTTTGGTTTTCATGGTCTTATACCTCTTTAGTGTACAAGAGGACGAGTTCGCGCGCAGTGTGCGCAGGCGAACCGGCGATGGAGCGCTTCAAGATTCCACAGCCCGGCAAAATCGTGGGAAACTGCCCTCCGCGATTGGGAATCGCCGCTCGCGCCACCTATTGACAAAGCCATTCTTGCCGATAAAAACCGGTGGGAGTGCTTGCCGGATGAACCTGCGCCAGATGACCGGATTGGGAGGCGCGAACTCGACGGAGAAAACTGCGGTCGAGCTGCCCAACCCGGAGCGTGTCCTCACAATGGTAGTGGAAGGCGCGGCCCGTGGCGTTCCTGAGGTGGACGGCAAAGAGTACAAGGAGTTTCGCGCCAACCTGGCGAAGCTGGCTCTGCAACTGCCTGACCGGCTGCCCGAAAAAGAGAAGCTGGCGCAGGTGCGCGGCATTCTGCGCGAGTTCGAAAACTATCGCACCCGCAGCGAAGCAGAGCTGCGCGCTCGCACCACGGACTGGCGCGCCATCGTTTCGCTGCTCTTTCGCGAGCTCTTGAAGAGCCTGGGCATCGATACCACCACGCCCAACCCCGCAAAGCTGCTGCAAAACGTCGCCACCGCGGCCTCATCCCAAGACATTCGGGATTTTCACGAGCTCTTGGATGCGTTCCTGCATCCCGATGGTGCCGACTCCACTCCTGCCGAGGCATCGCAATTCCGCAAAGCCGATCACACCACCGCCAATGACAACGCAGCCGGGCTGCGCGGCGGCGGCGCTGCCGTCGAGCACGTGCGTCGCATCATGGAGAGCGGCGACCAGGCATTCATCGTGCTCTTCCGCCTGAGCTGCCTCAATATGATCAGTCAGCGCTTCGGACCTGAAGCCGTAGAAGACTGCCTCATGGCCGTCTCCGCGTTTCTCACCCAAAGTCTCAAGTCCGACGACGCTATCTATCACTGGAGCGACTCTTCCCTGCTGGCCGTTTTGCAGGGCCGCGCCAACGAGCAGATTCTCACCGCGGAGCTGGATCGCATCGTCATGCAGAATCGCGAAACCACCGTGTGCATCGGGGGCCGCGCCACCATGCTGCGCATCCCCATCACCTTTGACCTGACGCCCATCGAATGTCTGAAAAGCGCTGAGGACCTTTACAAAATTACCTTACTCAACACCGGCGGGAGAGCCTAATGAAAAAAAATCCTCGAACCATTTCCAGCAGAGCCCCGCGGAAGGCGATGCTCGACATCGACCTTCTGCCGCTGCCCTATGTGGAGATCGACGTCAACGGAATCATTACCCGCGTCAACCACGCTGCTGCTGCTCTGCACCACCCCGCGCACGGTGAGCTCATCGGCAAGAGCGGATGGGACCTGGTGGCAATAGACGAGAAGGACCGCAGCTCCGCCGCCTTCCATGCCCTGATGGTCTCGGGCGAGGAGCCTCCGGTCATCCATCGCTCCATCTTCGACCGCTCGGGAAAATTCCGCACCTACGAGATGTACCGCAGGCTGATTCGCAACGGCAGAAAAAAAGCTGCGGGCATCCGTATGATCGCTATAGATGTGACCGAAGCCAAAAAAGACCTGGAAGAGGCACAGCGCGCGCAACAGTGGCTGGAGAGTGCGATGCGCTCCGTTGCTGAAGCCGTGATCCTCACCGATGCCCTCGGCCTGATCCACTCCGTGAATCCCGCGGCCGAAAAGCTTTGTGCCCGGAGCGCCGTTGACCTCAAAGCAATGGCGATCGACGAACTTCTCCCGGTGCAGCCGCGCTCCGGCGGAAACGGAGCAGTGCTCGACCTGAAGACCATGCTCCAGATCCCCTTGAAAGGCATCGCGACCTTGACGGCCAGCGCACGGTGTCCAGTAAAGGTAGAATTCAGTACCGCACCGATCTTCGACAAAGACAGCGGCTCAGTAAGCGGCGTGGCCGCGCTACTGCGCCAGCTGGAGAACGCAGCATGAGACCAGGCCCCTTCAGGGATCTGCATTTAGCCTTTATAGATCCAGCACATAAATGCCGGGATTTTCGGGTGCCCCACCCTCGCGACGTCTTTGTTTTTGTCGCTAGGGTGGGGTAGTGCGATCGCACCCTCAATAGCATCTCATCCTTCGACTCGTGGGCCGCGCTTAGCGCGGCCCACGAGTCGAAGGACCTGCATTTCGGAGCGTCAGCTAAGAGCTAGGAACCTACTTTTTCTTCCCGTGGCTCCCCAGCAGCCCCTCCAGCTCTTCTTTGAACTCGTTCACATCCTTGAAGTCGCGATACACCGACGCAAAGCGAATATACGCCACTGTATCGAGCCCTTTGAGGTGCTGCATAATTAGCTCACCAACCTCCGACGTTGTGCGTTCGCGTTCCGGAGCGTCGATCAAAAAACTTTCCGCGGCATCGACGATTTTTTCCAGCTGGCTCGACGAGACCGGCCGCTTTTCGCACGCCCTCAGCAACCCGCTCAGAACCTTTTGCCGGTCGAAGCGCTCGCGCCTGCCGTCTTTTTTCACCACCATGTAGGGAATCTCGTCGATACGCTCATAGGTGGTAAAGCGCCGCAGGCACTTCTCGCACTCCCGCCGCCGCCGGATCGAATCGGCCTCTTTGCTTTCGCGCGAGTCCACCACCCGATCTTGCCCGAAACCGCAATATGGACATTTCATTCTTTGTGAATTCTAGCCGATCGAAACGACCCCTCACTCACGCGCTGCACCGCAGATCGCTATTGCCGGACACGGCAGCAACACCCCTTTCCACATCTTCGCCTGGGGGGTTCTCCGTGCTGAACTCCATCGCCGCGAGATTCTTGCCGACCGCTTGTACGTTAAACTCGCCCCGCTGCCGCGGCAAGCTCCCCGGATAATTCTTCTGCAAAAAATCGATAAGCTTTTCCCGCACCAGGCAGCGCAGGTCCCATGCATCGCTCGAATTCCTCACGTCCATCAACGCGCGCAGTTGCATCGTGTGCGCATCGGAATCGGAAACCTGCAGCCCGCACACCTTCTTGTTCCACATGGGCGACCCCTCGCAAATGCGCCGCAACTCCTCGCGCACCGCATCCACCGGCACCGTGTAATCGACATAGAGGTAGGTGTAGGCCAGCAGATCGGCGCTGGTGCGCGTCCAGTTCTGGAACGCATTCGTCAGGAAATAGCTCAGCGGCAGCACCAACCGGCGCAAATCCCAAATGCGCACCACCACGTACATCATGCCGATCTCTTCAATCCAGCCATACTCGCCTTCAAGCACCACCGCATCGCCGATGCGGAACGGCTGCGCAAACGCAATCTGCACCCCGGCGATCAGGTTGGTCAGCGTGTCCTTCATCGCCATGCCCACTACCAGGCTGGCCACCCCGGCCGAGGCCAGAATGCTCACGCCGATATGTTTGATGTCGGGGAACGTCATCAGCCCCACCGCCAGCGCCACCACCGCCACCAGGATGACCGCGATGCGATGAATCATCTGGAACTGGGTTTGAATGCGCCGCGCCTCCAAGTTGTCGTCCACGTCGATCCGGTAGCGCGCGGAGAGAATGTCCGAAGTCACCGCGATCAGCAGAATGGCCAGCCACGCCATGGTGGCAATCAGCCCCAGGCCCGCAATGTGCTCGAGCGCCGAGTTCACCTCACCCGGCAGCGGCAATCCGGGAATCACTACCAGAACCGCCAGGAACGGCAGAACCCATTGCGAGGGCCTTTGCCCGTGCCGCACCAGCGACTCGCCCAGCAGCGCGCCCCTCTGCCGCGTCAACCGCTTCAACAAAACGAATGCCACCACGCGCACAATGAGCGCCACGCCAATCGCCGCCGCCAAAATCCCCGCCGACCAAGCCACACTCCGCCAATTGTTCTGGAAAAAAGAAACCAGCCCCATCGCACCCTCTGGTTCTTTCGGATGCGCACCAGCCAATCCCCGTTTGCCCGCCGAAATATTCCCTGGACTGAATCGACTTATAGCGGCCAGTTAAGTTGTCATCCTGAGCGGAGCGCGTTTGGGGCCCCATGATTGCCACGCAATCATGGGGTAGCGGCTTGTCGCTGGGGGGAGTCGAAAAATCTGCGGTTGCCTTTCAACTGCCGGGTGCTCCCCGGTCTCGATTTTGAGACCGGGGAGACCACGAATCTCAATCCAGCACGCCCCAGGTGCCCCGGATCTTTGTGAAGCAAACTCACCACAACAGGGGGTGCCCCGGGTCTCGATTCTGAGACCCGGGAAAGCACCAATCCCAACCCACTCGCTTGCTCCCAGCCTTTACCCCGCTTCGCTGTGCCCCGCGCACTGCATCACGCCCAGAAACCGCGCCCACGGTCCCACGGCTTCGCGCACCTGGTGCGCCATAGTCCGCGCAATCTGGTGCAGATGCGTCAAATCGTGCGCCGCCCACGTGGCCAGCAGTTCAGACAAAGTAACCGATCCCAACGCCGGATGCCGCCCCCGCCGTTCCAAATCCTGCGCCGTCGGTTTCAGCGCGCGCAATTCGTCCAGGCTCTTCGCCCGCGCTCGCGCAAATTCGTCCAGCAGTTGCGCCAGCGTTTTGCCACCCTTGTAACGCGCGTGCCCCTCGCGGTCGAGAGGCGCAAAAGGCTCGGCCTCGCCCGCTTGCAGAATCTGACGTGCCCGCGGCATCCAATCCTCATACTCGCAGTGAACCAGGTGCGCAACCACGGTGCTCACGGTCCACGAACTCCCGCCTTCGTTCGTCTCCGTCCAACATTCCGGCAATCCCCCGAGCAGCGCACTGAGCGATGCCGGCGTGCGCTCCAACAGCGCAATCGTGTTGTCGAGTTCGTACCCCATCCACACCCCCCAAGCCCTAATTTCGATTTTTTACTCCCTCACTCCCTTGTTTTCTTGTTCCCTTGTACCCTGCCTCAAAAACAACAACGGCCGAGAACTCACGTTCTTAGGCCGCTGCCGATTATCTGTTGGGATTGGACGGCAATGCGTCCAATGAAATCCGCCATCAGGCAAACTGCGCCATGATCGAACGGTAATGCTCATACTCCCCCTCATTCCGTTTGATCTTCTCCCGAAGTTGGCCCATCTGGTATTCACAGCAAATCCGGTGATTGCGCTCCCCAAGCGCCGCCCATCTCACACGCAGAAACTCCATGATATTTTTCGATAAGCGGTCAAACATCTCCCATTGCTGCTCTATGCCATCCCGGTCAGACGGATATCGTTCGAGAAAACCAATCATGTGGGCTTCACCAAAGGCGAAGATATTGAATGCGCCGCGAATGCTGCTCAAGACATCATCCATTAGGACAGTCATTTCCGTGACCTCCAAAACAAATTGTAGCCCGTGTGAGGCTGTGCATATCCAGGGACGAATCCGCCTTGCTATCCAGCCGGGCGCCCCACCCTTTCCGCGTTCTTTGCGGAAAGGGTGGGAAAGCACAAGCTCCTACCGGCTCGCTCCTTTGTTCCCTAGCTCACTGCCCCAAACGCAACAACGGCCTGAGAACTCGCGTTCCCAGGCCGCTGCCGGTGATCTGTTGAAATTGGACTGAGGCGGTCGCGTATCAAGCGAAGGCCAGAGCCAGGACGGAGAACCCTCCGTCAGGTCTTATCTGGAGCCGGAGACGCTAAGCCTCAGGCCTCAGTCACCTCACGTAATCGACTACTCGAAGAATCTTTACTCATAGGCTGGATCATCCTCCTTTCCCGTGTAAGGACAAAGTACGGCGAGTGAAGGGTGAAAGTCAAGAGCCGCCCGCAGTGCCCTCGCGGTTTCAGCGAGGCTCTTCCCACCTTGATGAAGAGCTCCGTTTTTCGTCTGTCGGAGGGAGCGGGAGGCTTCAGCCTCCCGAATAAATCCCCTCTATTCAGTGTGGCTTTAGCCGCGGGCCTCTTCAGGAAGCAAACTCACCTCGATAGGGGTGCCCCGGGTCTCGACTTTGAGACCCGGGATAGCACGAACCCAACCCCAGCACAAACAACTACTCCCTATTCCCTGCCTTTACACAACCGCGTCGCCCACGTCCGGATCGCCTCCGGCGTCACGCGCGCCCCGTCGGCCTCACTCGCCGCGAGCTGAATCGCCAGGCCGCCCACCGTCGAGCTTTCGGTTTGGCCGATCTCCACCTTCAGCCCCGTCTGCCTCTCCGTGAGCGCAATCAGAAATTTATTGCGCGTGGCTCCGCCGATCATGTGGATGCGTTCCATCTTGCGCCCCAGCATCTTTTCAAGATTGGCCAGCGCCGAAGCATAACGCAGCGCCAAGCTCTCGAAAATGGTCCGCGCAAACAGCGGCTCGTTGCCCGCCACGTCGGGGATGGCGTCGAATCCCAACCGCGTGAGTTCATTGTTAATGCGTTGCGGCATGTCCGTATCCAACATCAGCGATGGCGCATCCATATCCAGCACGCCCGTCGCTGCATTGGCACTGCGTGCAGCAGCCTCTTGGACGATGTCTTCAATCTTCCAGGGCCGCCCCGCCGCCGCCCACGCATCCATGCACTGCTTCAGCACCCACATGCTGTTGATGAGCGAGTGAAACAGCAACCCTCCGCCCGCCGCGCCGATGTTCGTATACCCCGCGTCAAAAGCATGCCGCGTAGTCACCGGCGTTTGCGTAACCGTGCCCACCAGCGACCACGTGCCCGAGCTGATATACGCGGTCGAGCTCATGTCCGCGGCAATGCCTGCGATGGCGCTCGCCGTATCGTGCGTGGCCGGCGCAATAATCTGCGTCCCGCTAAATGCATCGAGCGCGGCCAGCGGTCCCGTAATCGGCCCCAGCACCGTCCCCGTAGGAACCAGCGGCGGCGCGGCCTCAACCGCCAGGCCCAGCGTCCCAAACAACTCCGCGTCCCACGTGCCCGTCTTCAAACTAACGAGCCCCGTGTGCGTGGCATTCGTATACTCGCCCACACGCCGCCCGCTCAGCCAATAAAGAACGAACTCGGGAAACATAACCCAAGGCGCGCGCTTGTCAATTCCCGCCGCAGGATCGGCCACAAGCTGATACACGGAATTGAGGCCGATGGGAAACGCGCCGGTGCGCTGATACATATCGAAAGCGGACACGATCACGTCCGCGTCGTGCTTGCTCTTGACAGTGCGCTCATCGCGATAGCAGAAGGGCTCGCGCAGCATCTTGCCGTCAGGTCCCAGCCGCACGTAATCGACAGACCAGCTATCGACGCCGATGGACGCAATGCCCTCGGTCGCAATCGCCGCAGCCTTACGCAACCCCTCTTCAAGCCCCGCAAGAATCTCCGTCAGTGCCCAACAGAGCGATGTGCCGCGATGTTTGGGGCCGTTGGGAATGCGATGGATAACTTCGATCGCCGAAACTCCATCCATCCAGCGAAGCAGCGAAACCCGGCAGCTTTCCGCGCCCAAATCAATAGCAACACGAGCAGGCTCTTGCATGACCGCAGCAGTTCCTCATATTCCTCAGCGCTGAAAAGCCTCGGTCAGCCCGCCGTCCACGGGAACCACGTGTCCCGTAGTACAGCGCGCCCGAGGACTGGCCAGGAAGAGGATGGCTTCTGCGCAATCGGCCGGATCGATGGCCTTGTTAGTCAACGTGCGCTCGGCATAGAACGCGGCCAGACGGCTGCGAAGCTCCTCGTCGCTGAATGAATCCTGGAAAGGAATATTGTACTTCTTCAGCGAAGCCCGCACCCGGTCGCGCCCAAACATAGTCGACCCCTTCACCACCGTCGCAGGGCTGATGCCGTTCACGCGCACGTTCGGCGCCATGCTCACCGCCAGCTCGCGAATCAGGTGCGACAGCGCCGCCTTGCTCACGTCGTAGGCCTCGCTGCCGCGCTTGGCCACCACCGCGTTCGCCGAACTGGTAAATACAATGTTGCCGTGCAGTCCCTGCTCCTCAAAGAGCGTAGCCGCCTCGTCTGCCAGCAGAAAATTCGCGGTCACATTCACCGCCAGCGTGTCGCCCCACATCTCGTCGGGGATCACGCCGTCAGCCGTGGCCGGAAACAGCGCCGCGGTGTTGATGAGAATATCGATACCGCCGAATTCGAGCGCCGCCGCCCTCAGCATCGCGCGAATCGACTCGCGGCTGCGAATATCTACGGCCCCGCTGCCCGCAAATTCGGCTGAAGTCACCGAAGCCAGCTCCATGGCAGACTGCGCCGCGCCCTCGGAATTGCGGTCGGCAACAAAAACGTGCGCCCCGCGCATCGCCGCCAGGTGCGCCACTTCGCGGCCGATACCGCTGGCCCCGCCCACCACCAGCGCCACGCGCCGGCTCAACTCTTTTTCCGGCGGCTGACGGCGAATCTTCGCCTCTTCCAGCGCCCAGTACTCGATGCGGAATGCCTCCACGGCCGGCAGCGCCACGTAATTCGAGAACACCCGAAAATTCCCGGGCTCCATTCCCCGAGGGCATTGAGGCACAGGTCCTGTGACCTCTCCTTCACCCAGCACGCTCGCGCCTTCCATCACATGAATGGCATTGGTATAAAACTCGCCCGTGATGCGCGCCTCGGTCTTGTTTTTGCCGAAGCTGAACATGCCCATCCCCGGAATTAACACCACCGTTGGGCTGGGATCGCGCAGCGCCGGCGAATCCTTCGTCGCGAACGTCTTGTAATAAGCGCGGTACTGGTCGCGGTACTCGGCCAGCGTGCAATCGATCGATTTCCGCAGCGCGTCAAGCCCTTCACTCGCACCCCACGGCACAAACAGCGGCCGAATCTTGGTGCGGATAAAGTGATCCGGGCAGCTCGTTCCCAGAAACGCAAGTTCTTTGGCATAACTCGAGTCCACAAATTTCAGCACATCCGCGGCATCGCTGAAGCTCGCAATAAAACGATGCTTGGCGCTCACGCGTCCACGCAGAAACGGCGCAATCTCTGCCGCTAATTCCCTGCGATCGGCGCGCGCCGCAACCGACTCGCCCCCAAACCGCACCTTGCCTCGTCCATGCCGCTCAATAAACTGCCCCAGTTGGTCGATCACCGTGAGCGTATTCAAATAGCACTCGCGCTGCGTCGGGCCCCAGGTAAATAGCCCGTGCCCGCCCAGCACAATGCCATCGCAGCCGGGATTCTCTTCCACCGCGCGCTTCATCATCATGGCCAGCTCAAAGCCCGGCCGCTGCCACGGCAGCCACACCAGCCGATGTCCGAACTCGCCGTTGAACTCTTCCATCTTGGCTTTGCCGTTGGCGCTCGCCGCCAGCGCAATCCCCCAATCGGGATGCAGGTGATCCACGTGCGGGAAAGGCAAAAATCCGTGTAGCGGCGTGTCGATCGACGCGGCTACCGGATTATTCTGGAACGCGCACAGCGGGTACAGCGCCACCATCTCGTCTTCCGTGTCCACACCCCGGTACTTGCGCTCCAGCGACAGCAGCTTGTCCTGATAAAGGGTGGCAAAGCCGGTGCGCTTAATCGAGCCCAAGTCGCCGCCCGAACCCTTCACCCACAGCACTTCCACCCGTTCGCCCGTCAGGGGATCGGTTTCCATAATCTTGGAACTGGTGTTGCCGCCGGCAAAATTCGTGATGCGAAGGTCCGACCCAAGCAGGTTCGAGCGATAACGCAGGAGCTCAGGTTCATCGAGAGTGGCCGCGCGGGCAAAGTCCCAACGGTCCTCGAGAAATTGCAATACAGGGGAAGCAGTAGCAGTTGTCATAATAGGTGGGTGCACTCCACGGGGAAGTGTGAGAGCACATATCTATTCTACAGCCAAGAACCGTCCATAAACCGTTTCATATCGAGCGAGGATCGTAGGCGGCCCAGTTCGTCGGGAAGCAAACTCACCAATACAGTGGGTGCCCCACATCTCGCTTTTGAGATGTGGGAAAGCACGAACCCAACACAGACACCTACTCCCTACTTCCTGCTCTTCTCCCACCCGCTCGCCCCGCAGGAATCTTGCAGTAACCCTCGGAATCGTCTAACAGGCCCACGCTACTCGCAGTTCGCCTCAGTCGCCGCATAATAGCCTTGCTGGATTTTACAAAGGTCCGCATGTAGGCAATTTCGGCTGCGGAAATGCCCGTCGACCGATTCACAAATAAAACATCGCTATGGTCGAGCCGAAACGGTACGACCCAAAAACCGAGGTCGGCCAGCCGTTCTTCTATTTGCAAAACGGAATGGTGCTGGTCAGCATAAATAAAGGAGTGAAACTCCACCGTGATTTGCCCTATTTCTTTCAATTCACTGTCGCTGCAGGAACCGAAGAGGTCGATTTCGGCGCCCTCAATATCGAGTTTGAGGAGATCGACATGATCCACCGACGCGAGGCGGCGAAACTCGGCGAGCGTCACCATCGGAACGGTTCGTTTCCTAGCGTATTCATCTGCCGTTACCGGTCCATGAACGCTTGCGCATCGTTCGGAGAACACGTTGATTGTGACGTCCTGGTTCTTCCCGCCTACTGCGGTATTCAAAAGGCGGAGCGACGGATGCAGATCGATCTTGTCGCAGAGTTCAATCAACGGTTCGGCGGAAATCACCCTGCAACCGAATCGTTCAATGATCCGGTGTGCAAACTCTCCCTCATTGGCCCCGAGGTCTAAAACGATCGAATCAGCATGGATGAATCGAGTTACGAATGTATGCTCGCAGATGCTCTCAGTTGAAACGAACATTAGGCACACCTTCTTGGCCGGAGCCTCCCGTTTCGGCGCCGATTGCTCCGATCATACATCGCAATTGTTAAATCACCAGGTGGCCCGGGTTTTTGACACGATTGAGGGCTCAACAGATGGCCAGGGTCCTTGGCAAGCAGACTCACCACGACCATGGGTGGGTTTTTGGGGGAAGCAAACTCACCACAGTGGGTGCCCTGGCTCCCGCCTTTGGGACCCGGAATAGCACGCCACATACCCAGGGATTTTCGGGAAGCGCGATGTTGCATCGGCACTCCAAGCGTCTCAGTATCTACTTACGGGCATTTTCCCGAATGAGGTCGCCCAAAGTGCAGGTGGCCCGGTTCTTTGGAATGCAAACTCACCACAACAGTGGGTGCCCTGGGTCTCGATTCTGAGACCCGGGATAGCACGCCCCCAGCCCCAGCACCAACAACGAGTCCCTAGTCCCTTAGTCCCGAGTCCCCGCCTTTACGCCGACTCCCCCACCGCCAGCGCCTGCATCGCCTCGTCGTGTTTCGCCTTCTCGTCGGCGCCCAGCGTCTCCGGCGTCACCGCCTTGTGGTGCACGTAGTTATAAGGAGGTACCGTGTATCCGCGCAAAATCGCAATGCCCAACTGGATCAGCCGCGGCCCGTAGGTTTCCGGCTCGTGCGAAATCGACCCGATCATGGCGCTCGAACCGCGCTTCATCTCCTCCATCACTTCGGGAATGCAATCCTGCCCCACAATGCCGAAGTTGTCTTCCTGCCCGGCTTCGCGCACCGCATCCAGCACGCCCAAGGCGCTGGAATCCGTAGCCGCGGCCACTAGTGTGTGCTCACCGGGCCGGCAGGCACGCAGCAACTCCTTCATCACCTTGTGGCTGGCCACACGCATGCCGCGGCCTTCAATCCGCACAAACCGGTCGGGGGCCAGATCTTTAAAGCGCTCGCGGATCCCGTCAAACGCGCCCGTGATGCGGTTCTGCACAAAGCTACCCGCCTCGATGAAGCCCACGCCCACTACCCGGTCCACCTTGCCCTTCCACTTGCGCTGCGCATAGTTGGCCAGAATCGATGCCGCTTCGTATCCCACCTCGAAATTGTCCACACCAAAATAAGTGGCGTTGGGGTGGGGCACGTCGATGGCGACCAGTGGAATATCGGCCTTCTTGAAGATGTGCGCCACGCGCGGCGCTGCCGCTTCCTCCACCTGAAACTCCAGCACCAGGTCCACGCGCTTGGCCACAAACTCCTCGGCATTCCGCACCGCAACTGCCGGATCGTATTGATTGTCCAACATCAGCAGCTCCACGCCCGACGCCGCGGCCGCCGCCGACACGCTCTGCGCCACGGCTTCGGAGTACGGCATCTCCGCGCTCTGCACGGCAAAGCCGAAGCACAGCCGGCGCGGGCGCGAAACCAGGCGGTATTGCCCATTCGGCGTCTGCGCCAGGTAGCCGCGATGCACCAGTGTCTTCAAGATGCGATAGACGCTGGTCTTCGAAATATTGGTCCGCTGGTAAACGTCTTCCAGAGTGAGTGGAGAATTATCTTGCTCCAGCAGCTCGATCACATCGAGCGCCTTCGAAAGAATCGGAATCAGATATAGCCGTTTGATCTTAGCTTTGGCCAAACCCCCGCCTCCGCGCCCGTGTCCCTAATGAAATTCAGGCTTCACAACATCATAGAACAACTTTGCGTCCAATGGTTTATATCGAATTCCAGAATCGTTGCATCCCGGGCTCTCTCCCGCACTTGTCATCCTGAGCGACTGAAGTGCGCGCAGGCGCACGAAGGGAGTCGAAGGATCTGCGGTTGCCTTTATGGAACACGGATCGACGACCGATGGGGGATCACTCACAGCCCTCGAGTTCGATCTCTTCAAACTCTCTTTCCATAATTTCGTTGATGCGCGCCGTCTCTTTATGGAGGTGCTTGAGGCCGCCCGCCAGCTTCACCCATTCCTTCTCGCCCGTCGCGGACGCGCCGGCCAGATTTCTTCCAGCCGGGTGCCCCCGGTCCCTAGCCTTTGGGGACCGGGGAACCACCCGCTAACTCCCTGTTTTTTACGCGTAACTACTCACCGCCATGCTGCGGCTGCCGCGCTCCTTGCCCGCCCGCTCCACGTAGCCGCTCTCCTTGAGCGCCGCCAGTGGATCGGCAGGCAACCCGCGCGCCTCGCGCCACGCGCTCAACACCGGGCGTACATCGCTCCAGAAGGCGCCGCGATATAACTCCTCGGCATCCACCAGGTCGCACGATTGCTGCAGTGCGGCCAGCTTCTCGCGATCCACCAGCGCCGCCTTCAGGTACAGCTCCTGCGCCGCGACCACGGTCTGCACCATCGCCTCCATCTTGCCCTTCAGGTTGTGGCTTTGGTCGATCATGTAGGCGATCTCGGGATTCAACCCCTCGTCCACGGCCGCGTGAATCTCATGGAAGATGCGGAAGATTTGGTACGGGTCGATCGAGCCCAGCGTCAGATCGTCGTCGGCGTAGCGGCGGTCGTTGAAGTGGAACCCGCCCAGCATATTCGTATGCAGCAGCCACGCCACAATCTGCTCGATATTCTGCGCGTTGTAGTGGTGGCCGGTGTCCACCAGCACCCGCGCCTGCGGACCGGCGACCCGCGCAAAGTGGCTCGACATGCCCCAATCGGCAATATCGGTATGGTAGAAGGCCGGCTCAAAAGGTTTGTACTCCACCAACAATCTCTGGTTCGGCGCCATGTGGTCGTGCGACGTGCGCAGCGCTTGTTCCAGCCATGTAATGCGCTTGCGTATGCTCTGCGTACCGGGATAATTCGAGCCGTCGGCCATCCATAACGAGATATCGCGCGAGCCCAGAGCTTTTCCGATCTCGATCGAATCCAGCATATGGTCGAGCGCCCGCTTGCGGATCTCTGCCGAGGGATTGCACAGTGAGCCGTACTTATAGTCCTGATCTTGAAACAGATTGGGATTGATCGATCCCGACTTCACGCCGAAGCGCTTTTCGAGCTGCTTCACCTCGGGCACATCTTTCACGCCGTTGGGCAGGTCCCAAAGCACGTGCAGCGCCACGGTCGGCGTTACGCCGGTCAACCGGTTCACTTCGCCCGCATCGGCAAACTTCTCTTCAATGGTGGTGGCAGCAGCAGCCTGCACAAATTTGCCAAAGCGCGTGCCGGTGTTGGCGAATCCCCAGGAGGGAATCTCGATCCGGAAGGCATCGAGCGCCCTAAAAGCATCATCCTGAACCTTTGCATCCGAAAGCTTCATCATCTTCTCCTCGCCCGTAGCGTGAATCTCGTCTTTCCCCAATCCCCTAATCCCTATTCCCGTTTTTTCGTAGCTTGAATCTCGTTTTTTCCTGACTTCTCTAGTCCTGCGTTTGAAGCTCACGAATAGAAATCGCTGTCATCTTAAGCATCAAACCGTCATCCGGAGCACTAAGCCGTCATCCTGGACGATCAAACATCGATTGTCATCCTGAGCGACGCTTGGCCCAAATTCGGGCCAAGTGGAGTCGAAGGACCTGCATTTCGGGGCTTCGGCTCATGTTACGAACTTCAGGGTGGCTACACTGTCCCGGGCCCCTCAGTCCCTGACCAGAATCACATTCAAAAACCGCGGCCCATGCACGCCCTTAATGCGCGTCATCTCAATGTCGGCCGTAGCGCTCGGCCCCGCAATCCACGTCACCAAATTCGGAAGCCCCTCCGTTCCTCGCTCCATTGCTCTCTCGCTCCCTGCCGGGGCCCCCGTCGAGCGGTCTTTGCTCGATGGGGTGGCTTGCTCCCTGATCGCGCAGCGATCGAAGTATTCCGGCAGCGTCTCCACCACCTGGCTCAAGCGCACAATACACAGGTGCCAGTCCGGAAGCAGAGAAATAACCCGCCGCCCCTCGGCCGGTCCATGATGCAACACGATAGTGCCCGACTCGGCCACGCCGCAGAAACACGCTGTCACCACCCCATCGGCCTGCTCCACATCGCGGACTGCGAGATTGACCCCTGATTTCCCATCGACCTTCCACTCGAAACCTGTCGCGCACCACTCCGCCGGCAGTCCTTCAGGCGCAACAAACGTATGCCGGCCGCTAGCTTTCAACTGCGCCGCAATCGCCGCCGCAAGCCCGCCCGGCTCGCATTCCACCACTTCCGCATCGTATTCCCGCAATCGCTCAACGAACCGCTCGTGACGGGCGCTGACGGTCATTTCACCCCGCCGCACATAGTCGCGCGGGATCTCCAAGTGCGCTTCGTCAGCCTTCCCAGCCGTCGCAACGGAATTCCGCGCAGCGGACCCCCCATCGACCGACCCGGTAGCGGCACGAATCCGTTCCAGAACCTTTTTGCGGCTATCAGCCACAGCGCTCATCGTGCCCTCGCTCCCTCGTTGTAGCGCCGGCCTCCGGGCCGGCTGTAGCGCGGGCGTCCTCGCCCGCGCCTGTTCAAGGACCATTAAGAAATAACGCAGTTAAAGCGCTGGCCCCTTAGTCCCTAGCGTCCTGTTTCTAAAGTTCGCAACATAAATCGAGCTGTCATTCTGAGCGACGTTTGGCCCAAATTCGGGCCAAGCGGAGTCGAAGGACCTGCGTTTCGCGCACCGACTCATGCCCCACATTTCCAGGACACGATACTAGTCTCTACGTTCCGTCTTCTTGCTCCCTTGTTCCCTTGCTCGCTCCCTGTCTTTCCACCATTCGTGAAACGTCTGCTTCGGAAGCCCGCGCAGATCCCGCGTCTGCGTCCACTTCCCGCCTACGCTCGGCAACGAATGAATCCATCCGTCCCGCCGCGTCACGAGCTTCGCGCCGATCCGGCCCGCCCACTGTGCAAAATGGAAGATCCACGCCCGCGAGAAAATCACGTTCGCCGTGCGCAACCCGAGATACATCGGATCGAAAAACTTCCCCGCCGTCTTGCGCTCCCGGTCCGTCACCTTGGCCCGCAGATCGATCAGGATCTCGGGAATATTGATCTTCACCGGGCACACTTCGTAACACGCGCCGCACAACGACGACGCAAACGGCAACGACTGCGCATGCCGCAAATCGTAAAGCTGCGGCGTCAGAATCGCTCCAATCGGCCCCGGATACACCGACCCATACGCATGCCCGCCCGTCTGCCGGTACACCGGGCACGTATTCATGCAAGCCGCGCAGCGAATGCAGCGCAGCGTCTGCCGTTCCGTCTTCGTTGCTAAAATCGACGACCGCTCATTATCGAGCAGCACCACATGAAACTTCTGCGGCCCGTCACCAAGTGTCACGCCCGTCCACAGCGAAGTGTACGGACTCATGCGCTCGCCCGTCGCCGACCGCGCCAGCATCTGCAGCATCACTTCAAGATCCTGAAACCGCGGGATCACTTTCTCAATCCCCGCCAGCGTAATCATGGTGCGCGGCAGCGTCAGGCACATGCGCCCATTGCCTTCGGACTCCACAATCGCCACGCCGCCCGTCTCGGCGATCAAAAAATTCGCCCCGCTGATCGCCGTCGGAATCGTCAAAAACTTCTGCCGCAGATAATTCCGCGCCGCCCCGGTCAGCTCCTTGGGATCGTCGGACAAATCCTTGATCCCCATCTTCCGCGCAAAAATCTCCCGTACCTGGCTGCGATTCACGTGCAGCGCCGGAACCACAATATGCGAAGGCTCTCCCTCTCCGAGCTGCAGAATAATCTCCGCCAGATCCGTCTCGTGCGCCCGCACGCCCGCAGCCTCGAGAAACGGATTCAGCTGGATCTCCGCCGAAGTCATGGTTTTGATCTTGATGACCTCGTCGGCCTTCTCCTCGCGTAGCAGCTCCAGAATGATGCGCCGCGCTTCAGCCGCATCCGCCGCCCAGTGCACCTGCCCGCCCGCCGCCGTGCACCGCTCTTCAAATTGCTCGAGATACGTATCGAGATGAGCCAGCGTCTCATCTTTGATCGCCGCCGCTGCCGCACGCAGTGCCTGCCAATCCGGCCGTTCCGCCACCAGCCGCGCTCGCTTCGCCTGGATCACGTCAATGGCATGGGCCACATTTTTGCGTAGTTGCGGATTGCGCAGCACCGGCAGTGCCGCCACGGGAAACGACGGCGCCAGCACCGGGTCCAAAATCGGATGGTCGGCCAAATGTTCCATCGCCCCGCTCATCCCATCACCTCAGCCGGGGTCCCCGGCGACAGGTCTTCGTCGCTGGGGTGGTCAGCCGGCTGTTCCTGCGTGCTCGCCAAAATCTCGGCCATGTGAATCGTCTTCATCGGCGCGTACTCGCGGTGCATCGCCCCACCCAGATGCATCAGGCAGCTGTTATCGAGCGCCGTGCAAAACTCCGCCCGCGTCGCCAACACATCTTCGAGCTTCACGGTCAGCATCGCCGACGACACTTCCCCATTCTTCACGCTAAAAGTCCCGCCGAACCCGCAGCACCGGTCGAGATTCTCAAGCGGCGCCAGTTCCAACCCGCGGACCTTCCCCAGCAGCCGGAACGGCCGGTCGCCCAAGTGCAGCCCTCGCAGCCCGTGGCAACTCGCGTGGTAGGTCACGCGGTGCGGAAAATACGCGCCCACATCCTCCACGCCCAGCTTGTCGATCAAAAACTCGCTCAGCTCAAACACCCGCGGCAATAGCGCCTTGAACTCGTCCCGCAGCCCCTCGTTGCCCAGCTCCTCAAACAGCCCCGGGTACTGGTCCCGCATCATGGCCACGCACGACGACGACGGAATCACCACCGCCTCGGCGTCCGCATACAGCCGCACCAGCCGCTTGGCCTGGCTGAATGCCTCGCCTCGGAACCCCGTGTTGGCGTGCATCTGGCCGCAGCAGGTCTGCGCCGAGCGGAACTCCACCTCCACGCCCAGCCGCTCCAACAGCGCAACCACCGCCCGCCCGGTCTCAGGAAACAAAGTGTCGTTATAACAGGTAATAAACAATGAAGCGCGCATCGAGCTACTCACTCAAGGAAACGTAAAAGCCTATCAGATAGAAAACCGCATCATAAACCTCAACTTCAATGGTTGTCTATTGCAACCTCATACCTATTGAATGAAAGCCCTTAAGCGCTGCCCTCCAGACCCGTGCTCCCGTCCTCCAGCCGCCCCGCAGACCCGCCAGTCTCGTTTTCTTGCTCCCTTGCTCCCTTTGCTCCCCTCGCTCCCTATCTGTCAACATTTCCCCTCGCCCCCACGTCTAACCATCCGAGTTCGCCCGCACCATCCGCAAAAGCGCGCTCACCGCTCCTTCTTCTGGCTTAATAGCGTTTTCGATTCTGGTCTTGAAAGAATGTAAGGCGTCGAGTGGCAATTTCCTTATGAAGTTGCCACCTTGCGCTATGTCATCCGTTGCCTCGAAAGCGCTCGAAACGTACGTGTTCGTCAGGAATGCACAGCATCAGGAATGCATATCGTAGAGCGCCGGCGCGGCCCGACCGATTTTCCCGTGCCCCATCCATTTTCGCGCCTTTGGCGGAAATGGGTGGGAGAGCGATACTGCATCCGCCCCAGCCTTTAGCCCGTTTTGGAGGCGAAAGCCTGGGTTAGCGTTCAACCAGTCGTCATATGATGGTCATATCTCCAACTCGTTTTATGATCGCAAGGCTCACCGTTCCTGCGCCGGTTTTCCCAACACAAATCGCAACTCTTCCCACCTTCGAGGGTTCTTCTCAAGAAAGGGTCCAGGACCAAACACCATGATCAAGCTGCGTTCGCTCCCCCCGCGCATCACTTTGTCCACGTCTCCCTGCTTCTCGCTATCTCTCACCCTGTGCATAGTGGCCAGTGCTCTCCTCGTCCCCGCCGCCGCTCAGAGACAGGCAGTCGCGCCCACCGTTCGCATCGTTAACCATATTGACGAGTCCCAGTTGGTCACGCTCCGGGGCAACACCCATCCCTTCGCCAACGCCCGGCACGACATGGGCAGGGTGGCCGACAGCCTCCCCATGACCGACCTCATCCTCGTGCTCAGCCGCGATCAGGCACAGCAGGCCGCCTTCGACGCCTACGTAGCCAGCGAGTACGACCAGAACTCGCCCAACTACCATCAGTGGCTCACGCCCGATCAAGTCGGCGAGCAATTTGGACCCTCCCAGACCGATATCCTCACCATCACCAACTGGCTCACCGGCCACGGATTCACGGTCTCGCAGGTCACCCGCGACCGCATGTCCATCCGCTTCAGCGGCAACGCCGGTCAGGTCCAGAGCACCTTCCATACCGAGATTCACAACCTATTGGTCAAGGGCGAAGCCCACATCGGCAACATGAGCGATCCAGAGATTCCCGCGGCGCTCTCCACCGTCGTCGTCGGCGTCAAGTCGCTGCATAACTTCTTCCCGAAGCCCCTGCACCATATTGGAAAAACGGTTCAGCTTAACCAGCAGACCCATCAGTGGATGCGCCAGCAGCCCTCCGGCACGCAGACCGCTTCCGCCTCCGCAAGGAACCTGCTGACCGGGCCGCAGCTTTCCGGAAGGCCGGCACCCTCCGGGAAAGCAAACACCTCATTGGCAAATCCGCTGTTCGGAATTCAGGGATCGTCGGGCGGATTCCCGTACCTTGTTGAAGATATCGGCCCATGGGACTTCGCCACCATCTATAACGTCGCGCCGCTATGGTCCAGCAACATCGACGGCACCGGCCAGACCATCGCCATCGCCGGAACCAGCGCCATCTGCCTCGGCCAGGCGACCCCGGCCTGCGAGACCACCTCTACCAGCGGCGTGTACAACGATGACGTGACCACGTTCCGCACCTTCTTCGATCTGCCCACGAGCAATTCCGCCAATACGCCCATCATGATCAACGGCAGCCCCAACCAGGAGCAGCCCCTCACGGTTTGCATAGATACGACCGGGACCCTGCCCTGCGGCATCGACGACCTGATTGAAAACTCTCTCGATGTGGAATGGTCTGGTTCCGTGGCCAAAAACGCGCAGATTGTCCTGGTGGCCACTTATCCGAACTCGGCAACCGACGACAACCTCTACGACTCGGAAAGCTACATCGTTGACCACCTCACTGCCCGCATCATGAACGTGAGCTACGGCGAGTGCGAACTGGGCGAGGGCGCAACGGGCAACGTCGAATACTACAACCTATGGCAAACCGCGTCGGCAGAAGGCATCGCGGTATTTGTCGCCACCGGCGATTCCGGATCGCCAAGCTGCGACGACGGCCAGGACGCTACGTATGGCACTCCCTATCCGGCGGAGTTCGGTCTTTCAGTAAGCGGCTTGGCATCCACTCCCTTCAATACCGCCGTGGGCGGGACCGACTTCAACTGGTGCCCACTCCTCACTGCAGCCGACGCAACCACAACCTCAAATGAATGCCAGCCGGGAACCTACTGGAACTCCTCGAACAGCACCGTCAACCAGTCGAGCGCCAAAGGCTATGTGCCCGAGGTCCCGTGGAACAATACCTGCACCAGTCCCCTCGCGCTTCCGTTCATGGAAAGCTATCTCAATAACACAACGAATTTCGGTCCTTATTTCGGCTCAGGGAACCAGCAGTACAGCGTCACCGATGCCGAAACGGCGTGCAATTCCATCGTGTATTGGGATTCCTACTACTTCTACTACACCGGCCAAGGACTGCCGACATTCATTGAGGATCTCGTCGATACCGTGGGCGGTAGCGGCGGCGCCAGCAGCTGCATCAATAGCGGCACCATCAACGACCTGGGCACAACCACATACAGCATGGGAACCCCAGCCAGTTGCGCCGGCTCTACCGTGTCGACAAGCTCAGGTACGGTCAACCTGGTGAATGACGGCTGGCCCTCGCCAAGTTGGCAGAACCAATCGGGCGTCCCCGGCACAAGCAGCCTGACGGCGCGTGCCATCCCCGACGTGAGCTTTTTTGCATCGGATGGATCTCTCTCCAGCAGCGCTTATCTCGTTTGCGTTTCTGCGGCGGCGTCTTTTTACGGAAATGACCTGCCGTGCAGCTATTCAACCAACGTAGAGCCGGTTGCCCAGGAGGTTGGCGGAACGTCCGTAGCCACGCCGGCCATGGCAGGCGTCATGGCGCTCATCAACCAGAAGAGTGGCGCGGCGCAGGGCAGTCCCAATACACAACTTTACGCGCTAGCTGCCAAACAGAATTACTCGAATTGCAGCGCTGAAACCGTCGGCACCAGCACTAGCTGCTATTTCAACGACATCGATACTGGCACCAATGCCATGGCTTGCGATTACGATGCGTATGTTTCGACGCCATCGCCCAATTGCACTCCAGCGCACGCTGGGGACTATATTGGCATTCTGCCTGGCTACAGCGCCAAAGTGGGCTACGACGAGGCCACCGGATTGGGCTCGCTGAATGTCGCCAACGTGGTTAACGGTTGGACGGCGACCGCCGGACTCGCAATCCCGACGGTCACTGTTACGCCGCAGTCCTACGCGATCAATTCCGCCATCAGCCTCACGGTCACGGTTTCGGTGACGGGCTCGGCGGGCACACCAACAGGCACGATTAAGCTCTCGGGGCCCGGATACGCCCCCGTCACGGAGACGATCGGCACCAGCCCCTGCACAAGTGCCACCAGCTGCGTCTTCACCATTCCGGCCAACACCTTCTCCGCCGGTACAGTCACCCTCACCGCAGCCTACGGCGGAGACTCCACCTACGCCGCAGGAAGCGGCATATCGGCTCAGATCACGGTAACGCAATCGACGCTTCCCATACCCACTGTCACCGTTACCCCACAGTCTTCGACACTCAACTCCAATGCCAGCCTGAACGTAACCGTCTCGGTGACCGGTTCGGGCGTCACGCCCACCGGGACCATCATCCTTTCAGGCGGCGGATATTCCTCCGCCTCAGAAACCATCGGGACCAGCCCCTGTACCAGCAACACCAGTTGCGTCTTCACCATCCCGGCAAATACGCTCATCGCTGGCCCTGATACGCTGACGGCGACCTATAGCGGCGAAAATTCGGTTTACGCCGCTGCAACCGGCACGGGAACCGTCACGGTCACTGAGTCCTCATTCACCGTAACTGCGGGAACGGCGACCCCTTCAAGCGTCACGCCAGGCTCGTCGGGCACTGAGATCGTCACCGTAACCGCGAAGGACGGATACACGGGCACGGTTACGCTCAGCTGTGGCCAAACCTCCACCACTGCAACCAACAGCGACGGCACAACCTGCGCCGGGAGCGGTTCTAGCACGCAGGTCACCCTCACCTCAACCACCACCAGCGGCCAGATCACCTTCACCATTGCCACTATCGCGCCCACCACCGCAGCCCTGGCGCGTCCCAAACTGCCGGGCGGCGGCAATAAAGAATGGCTGGGCGCGGGCTCCGGAGCCATCCTTGCCCTGCTCGTCTTCTTCGGCATTCCCGCCCGGCGGCGTAGCTGGCGCAACATGCTCTCCATTCTCGTCGCCATCGTCGCTCTTGGCGTCATGGCCAGTTGCGGCGGAGGCACAACCAGCAGCAGCGGAGGCGGAGGCCAAAGCGATCCAGGCACCACCGCCGGAACCTACACCTACACCGTGACCGCGACGCCCAAACCGTCCGTCACTCCCACGGTGCCTCCCGCCACCTTCACCGTGACCGTGAACTAGAGCATCTTCGGATTTACTGCAGACTTCCGTACCCCATCCATTCCGCGCTTTACTGCGGAATGGGTGGGATACCTACAAAATTCCGGTCTACTCAATTCCCGAAAATGCCCCAGAATTCGCAAAAAACACCGCTGTCATCCTGAGCGACGCGTGGCCCGAATCCGGGCCACGTGGAGTCGAAGGACCTGCATTTCACGGCTCCGGCTTATGCAACGACCCTCGGGGACACCATACCAAATGTGTCGTATCTACATGTAGCATCCGCACCCAGCCAGCCGGCATAGCGGGCAAAAGACGGTAGCCCCAGGCGCAAGCCTGGGGGGAAAACCGGCCAAGTATATAAAGCCCAGCCCCCGCAGGGGACGTAAGAACCAGCAGCGAGAACCTAACAATGCCCATGAGGTCCTTACTCTAGGAACCCTTCGATTTCCCCGTCCCGCTTTGCCGATGATTTCCCCCTCCCGGCGCACAATAAAACCAGAGATCGGGAAGAGTGTGAGTGTCGGTCCCCGGTCCGTTCTGTCAGGCATGTGACCGGTCCGTACCCCCCCACCCCCCTCCCCCCTGCTCGCGAAACAGCCCACCCCCTCCCCCCCACCTACCCGGGGGACCCACCGGGGATCCACCCCCCTCATAAAAATGCAAAAAACAGGCCTGTGAAACTGTGGAGAGTGGAAGTCATTCCGAATCAGTAACTCAGAGACAAGACCGCACCTCAACACAGAAACTGTGAAACTGTGGACGTCTGCGGCCAGCACGAACTAAATAACTTACGAACCACTCCGCGGAGGCCGCAAAAAGCCCTATTGCGCAAATCGCGCAATAAGGCTGTTTGCCGTGCACAGAAGGCTCTGTTTTCTCGCTCCCTTGCTTCCTGCATTTACGCCAACGGCGGCAAGTCCGCAGGCCGATTGTGCTGATACGTCTGCCAGCCAAGATAGCGGCTCATCGCCTCGGCCACAGCAGAAGCGGTGTGACTGCGATTCATTGCAGCATGATGCTCAAAGCCGTTCTGACAGATCACGTGCATCAGCGCCGGCAATCCGGCGATCTTCACCACCGCGCGCGTCCCGAAGGTCTTCAGCGGATCGTTGGTGAATTCGCCTTCGCCCACATAAGCCGTAATCTTGCCGGTAAGATCGTCAGTGCTCACGCGCCCAAACGTAACTGGACCAGCCAGCGTCCGTCCTTCCAACGCACCAAAAGTATTCTCCTCGCCAAGCGTAGTGCCCAGAATCGGCGCAGTAGCAATGCGAATGTCGGGCAAAAAATCCTTGGCCCAGTTGCCGCAGTGGAAGAAGACGCACTTCTCCGGATCGTGGCCGTAATTATTGTTCCAATCGACAAGCGCGCTCGGCGTTCCCGAAGCCAGTTGCAGCGCATACATGCCAACCACGCCAGCGATGTCCACCTCGCAAGCCGAGGGCAACATCTGCTCGCTCATCATCGACATGATGGTGCACACATTCACGCCGAAGTTCTGCTGCAGCGAACTCCAGCACTGGATAGCCGTCGCAGTGACCGAGAGCGATTGCATCCAGTCGTCCACCACCAGCGCAAACTTGGCCATGCGCAAAATGGCTTCGTCGGGAACCTTCGATGCGTCGGCATAGCCGCGAATCTTTTCGATGCGCTCGCGCACGCGCTTATCGTCGCCGGAGATTTTCGCGGCATTGCCAAACACCTCAGAGAGATCGATGGTGTTCACCGTGATGCCCGCGGCTTCAAGCAGCTTTTCGCTGTAGCGCGTGGTGTTGAAGGCGTTCGGCCGCGCGCCAACCGCGCCCAGGCGCACGCGGCTCAACCCGCGCACCACTTTCGCGGTCTGCACAAACCGCACGAGATCTTCGCGGAAGCGCGGATCGAGAATCGCGACCGTATGATCGCGCGTGAGCGTGTACGGAATGCGGTACTGACGCAGGTTATTGCACACGGAAATCTTCCCGCAGAAGGCGTCGCGCCGCCTATCAAGCCCAAATTGATCGAGATCGTCAGGGCAGGCCTGCACCAGAACCGGAACGCGCGTCTCCGCCAGCCGAATGGAATCGGCAACGCCCTTCTCGTCGCCGAAATTCGGCAGGCAAACGAGAATCCCCTCGATGCGCTCGCGGTTCTTGCGCAGCAACTCGCCGCACTTTTGCGCGTCGGCCCAGGTTTCGACGGCGCCGAGCTTCGATTCTTCCGGCGAAAGCCAGACCGGCTCGATCTTCAGTTCGGAAAACAGTTTCATCAGGTCCCGGCGCGCTTCAGAGATCAGCACGTCAGGAAAAAAATCGCGGTTGCCAACAATAACTCCGAGACAAGTGGAATTCCTCATGGCATTCACCTTACCTTTTCGAAATTGCGATAGTTGTCTGCGTTGCTCGCAGTGACCAGTTCACAGGGAATAATCTGCAACTCCGGTTGGCCCGTCGAGCCTGTCTTCAGAAACCGGTCCGCCTCATCCACCGCAAGCCGCGAGATCAACACGGCAGGCTGTAGAGCGGTCGCGCGCAACTCGCCGGCCTTGATGGCATCGATTGCGTCGGGACTGCCGTCGAATCCGGTGATTTGTAGATTCGATATTCCGGCAGATTTCACTGCCGCCGCTGCTCCCAAAGCCATCGTGTCGTTGCCGGCAATGATGCCTGCAATCTTCCCGTGCGCCTGCAGCATGGTTTCTGTCTTCTGGAACGCCTCCGACTGCGACCAATTCGCCGATTGCGCGGAGACTAACTTCAATCCCGGATAGCGATCGAGCACCGCATGAAAGCCTTTTGTGCGAATCTGCGCGTTGGTGTCGGATTCCTTGCCCAGCAACTCCGCGTACTCGCCCTTTCCGTTCATAGCGCGCGCAAACTCCGCCGCAACCAGCCGCGCTCCCTGATCATTGTCCGAAATGATCTGCGCCTTCGCAATCCCGGCGGCGTCGATTTCGCGGTCGATCAGAAATACCGCAATGCCCGCTCTGGTTGCGCGTCGCACCGCCGAGACAGTAGCATCGGCGCCCGCATTGTCCAATACGATAGCCGCGGCATTCGAAGCAATCGCTGCATCCACCAGGTTGTCCTGGCGGAAGGCATCGTCCTCATGCGCGTCGACGCGCACTCGATAGCCAAGATCCACAGCGCGGGCCGCGGCGGCGTCCGCTTCAGCCTTGAAATACGGAT
>Ga0187847_10000956_pt1 | contig 27914 bp, 12 predicted proteins | sample June2016WEW_4_10_FD_132458 | JGI IMG/M metagenome (GOLD analysis project Ga0187847, IMG submission 132458) | Peatland microbial communities from SPRUCE experiment site at the Marcell Experimental Forest, Minnesota, USA - June2016WEW_4_10 | ecosystem: Environmental > Terrestrial > Soil >...
ATCACCGAGAGAAACGCGTTTCGCGGTTCCTATCGAGCGGGTAAATCTCGGCCACAAATCGCGAGATAATCTATCTCACACAGGTTGGGAGCCCAAATGCTTCCATAGCGGCTCCGCAGAGCCGCGGCGACTCGGGGCCAATTCACCAAATCCAGCGAATGCCCGACCAGAAGGTCGGGGGCGTAATCGAAGCTTGAACGAGTCAGATAAAACTCGCTGCCTACGCGGATGGGACTTGCATCGGGGCGATCGCCACCCATGATCGGATTGCAATAGACGCTTGGAATCTCAACTGAGGCCGGTCGAAGACCGGCCTGGAGCGTAAGCCCTGTAGATGTTGCCGAAACGTTCTGCCCAATACCGTCTAGGCAGGCGTGCCCGGCTCACCTTAAGCAAGATGCGGAACTCTCGAAAGCACGACTTCACCGCCAACCGGGCGCTTGGCGTCAGACTCGGAGGAGGCATCTCGCCGGGAATGATTAGCTTCCAGGGAAAGATCGATTTCTAAGCGCGAGAGCAGCGTTTGCTCTTATTGAACCGTACCCTCCGCTAGCTCCCGCGGAGACGAGTGTTCCAATGGGCGAATGACGGCCAGAACGATCTTTGAATCCCGGTTCAAGGGCAAACGGACAAGTTGCTAGCCGTAGCTCTCATGGTTCGTTCCAAGTCCAGTGCTTCAATAACATCGGGGATCACCAAGAGTATGCTTGACGTCCAGACTTTTTGATCCCTCCGTTGCGTTGTCGCCGCCACGGAGGGACGGGTGGGATACGGCCTGATCAGTTCGCAGTTTCAGTGAATGTGACCGCAGCTCCGCCGAGTGCGAACTGATCCTGCGCGGTTACGGTGACAGTTCCCTGGGATGAAGGCAGCGTCAGGGTGACCGAGGCCGTCCCCGATGAGTTGGTTTGAGCAATCACGCTGGTCCCGCTGGTTGTTCCATTGGAGAGCGTGCCAGCCGAGGTGGTAAACAGAATGCCCGCGCCGCCGGCCACGCCTCCAGACTGGCCGGGGGCCAAGGTGATAGTAAGAGGCTGCGACAGAGCCGAACCCGTGCTGCCCGATTGGTTGTTGCCTGACTGGGTAAGCGTGGCGGGAGGGTTGCCGACAACGATCCATCCACCCTCGGACTGAGTTGCTGTCCCGTCGCTGCCGGTGACGGTGTAGTGGCAGAAACCAGGTGTGCTGCCAACATTCACGGTGATGGTTGCGGGTTGGGACGAGGTGATGGTGGCGTTGCTGAGCGCCAGCGCGCCGCTGCAGGCCGTGGCCCCTTCGTAAGCATCGAAGACTGCCGAAGAGAGCGTAACGTTGGCGCTGCCGCTGCTGATGGCCGGATGCAGGGTTGCGGTACCCGATGACGGAATCATCAGATCGTCCGGATTCAGATACCATGCCGATGCGGGTCTTGTGGCCTCGCTTCCATTGATTACCAGCAGAGTGATACTGTAGGACGCAAAGCTCTGCGAAGGGTTCCAGGCTGCCGAACCGGAGGCCGAAATGATGCTGGAAGCGGTCGAGCCCAGCGTGTACGCCGTGTACGTTGACGCATTAAATCCGGACAGGTTGAAGGTCACCTGCGCGGAATTCTGGGGGTCCTTATTGATGACCATAACCGTCATCACCGTGCCGGCCGAGTTGAGCGCGGCGTAGCTGGAAAAGAGATTCACATTGCCGGTGTTCGTATCCGAGACCGAAAGGGTCCCGAATCCGTCGTGCGAGCCGTCGTAATTGGTATAGAGCTTCAGCGCCTGGTAATTGGGGTTCCCGGAAACCGGCGCGACCCATCGAGTTGCAAGAGAGATGCCCTCGCGCCCGAAGATGCCATAGGCGTCCGCATCGCCTAGCGCGGTGGAGAAATCAGACTCTTCATAGAAGGCAGCGCTCCACTCGGTGAAAGACAACGGTGTACCGGGGTAGATGGCGTTGACCATGGCCTTCATGCGCGGAATGCGGAAGGGGATGGTCCGGTTGGGCTGGATGCTGGTGGCATAGATCTGATTCACGGTCCCCGAAGTGCTCACGTACGTTGGATCCCAAAAATCGCGATAGACGTCAGCGGATAGAGCTTGTAGCTGCGCGGTCGTGAGTCCTGTTGTGTTGGCATCGGGGTAGGCATGGATATCGAAAACGTCGAGCGTGCGCGATCCGTTGATCTGATCCGTCCAAGCGATCTGGTTGAGCCACCAGGGCAGATAATCTACTCCACCGTGATCGTCCTTGTCGGCGCTGTTGGCTCCGTTCCAGTAATACCACCAGCAGCATGTTACCGGACCGAACCGCACAGCGGCGGGATCCCAGCTCTTCAGATTCGCAGCTTCGGTCTCATAGACATTGGCCAGCTCATCATAGCCAGACGGGGTTGGGTGAACATCGCGATGCGTGCCGCCCCAGATGTCGATCTCGTTGTCCATGTCGTAGAAGTGGCACGAGGTGATTGTCGAATAGGGCACCGCGCATGTCCCGCTGCTGAAGGCGGCGGCAAGTGCCTGCGCCCAAGGCTCGCGATAGACGCAATCCCCTGACGGGCAGGCCTGGCTGGAGTTGTCGAGGAGCGGATAGTAGGCCGTGGTGACCGCGGATGTGGTCACAGGTGTCTGGCAGTCGGTCTTGAGTCCGTCGCCGGCATCGATGTTGTATTTATCGACTGAGCACTGCGCGCCGTAAGTCGCTGCGGAGAAGCTCCAGTGGCCATTCGATCCGTTCTCCGCGCTCTGCGCCACCCATCCGAGCATCGCCATGGTGGTCAGCGGATGGCTTCCGGCATTCTGGACATCCGTGATGAACTGCACGGAATCACTTTCCGCTCCGTTTCCGCCGGTATTGAAGTCCTCGAAGTAGTAATCCGCGTCGGCGTTATAGGTGTGCAGTTGCCAGTTGTACGTTGATGCGGCGTTCCCACCCCAGCGGCCCACCGTCGTACCCGAGTCGGAAACAGTTGACGTGCTGCTGATGTTGCCGCCGTACACATAGGGACTGATCACATGACGGTTCGCAAGAGTGTCGATGTTGACCGAAATGGCGCTGCCGCTGCTTGCGGTAACGGTCACCGATGCGGTTCCGGAGGCGCTGTTGTAGGTCCCGGAGCTGGCACTGTCTGGCGTGTACCTGGCGGTCAATGTGTCAGTGCCCGCGGCCAGCGAGCCTGCGGAAATCGTAATGGTCGCCGAACCGGAACTGAGGGTGGTCGCGGCAGAGGTGTAGCTGCCGCTGGAGAGAACCACCGAGCCGGTGGGCGTTGCACCGGTGCCGGCGACCGCGATGGCGACGGAGAGCGACTGCGCGATGGTGATGCTGATGGACGCGGGGGTGACGGTCACCGTGGGCGTGGTCGGCGGCGATGTTACGGTCACCGATGCGGTTCCGGAGGCACTGCTGTAGGTTCCGGAGCTGGCGCTGTCCGGCGTGTACTTGGAGGTCAATGTGTCGGTGCCCGCAGCCAGCGAACCTGCAGGGATCGTAATGGTCGCGGAGCCGGAGCTGAGCGTTGTGGCCGAGGAAGTGTAGTTTCCGCTGGAGAGAATCACCGAGCCGGTGGGCGTTGCACCGGTGCCGGCGACCGCAACGGTGACGGAGAGCGACTGCACTGTGGTGATGCTGCTGAAGGCCGGTGTAACAGTCAGCGTGGGCGTAGTGGGATTCTGAGTCTTCCCCCCGCCTCCCTGGCTTCCACTACCGCATGCCGTCGTGAAAAGAGCAATCGCGAGAAGCAGAAAAATGAAAAACAGGCGCGCAATTCGATTCATAGAAAGGTCCCCTTTTAATCCTCTCGGTCCGTTCATGGCAGTTTCTTCTTCGATCGATTTCTCACCACAGCGAAATGTGCCCGCTACTTGATTGCCCTGCCGCGCTCAAGCTCGATCAGCACGATGTCGTTACTGTTCATTGGCACAGAAACCTGAATCGTGCCGGTAGACCCACTCTGCATAGTCTTGCTGATTTCCGGCAGGTCGCGCGTTAGCTCGTTCAGGTGCGCAATCTGTTCGGCGCTCAGATCCTTGGGAGAACCCATCTCGATGTACGCGGAATACGCATCGTTTGAGTGAAAGCCGGTGCGGTGCACTTCCAGGCGGTAATCTGCATTCGGCACCAGGTGGGTAATCCGTAACTGGATCGGGGCCGCTGCATGGGAAGGGATCACCTTTGTATAAAAGGATCGATTGCTCACCTTCTGCTCCGGCTGCTCGAAGTCCCAGACTACACCGGTGAAGTCCCCGTCTTTTGTAGACAACATCGCTTGAGAATCGTTCGTGGCGAGGCTGTCGCCGTGAAGTGCATGTAGGTACTTGTAAGCGAAGAATGCCGGCTTGCGAATGCCTTGCGGGTTCAGGAGCCCGAACCCTCCTTGAAACGGCGCCGTCGGTGGTCCCGGCTCTTCGAACAGATCGGTATAAGTCCAGTAACTCATGCCCTGCAACAATCCCTGACTGGCTTTGAGCTTGGTCAGGATGTAGGGCGCGCTGATGTAGGAATCGTGTATGGAGTCGCGGGGTGTGTAACTTGTGCTCCACTCGGTGAAGTAGAGCGGAAGCCCTGGAAACGCTGAAGCTGAAATCTGCTCGCGCACACGCCGCACGTCCCCGATGATCGCATCCGGTGACGGATCGAGCTTGGTGTCGGACTTCCCATTCTCATCGAGAAAGCCGCCCTGAACGCCATAGGTATGCGTGGTCACAAAATCAACGGCAGTGCCGCTCTGCTTCACCTGCGCCAGAAACTCGGGAACCCAGGCCGCGCCGGCCGTGCTCGGGCCTCCGACTCGCAGCGCGGGGTCAATGGACTTGATCGTCTTCGACGTCAGGTCGTAGAGCTCGAAGTATGCTTTTTGATCGCCGCCCTCCCAGAAGCCGGAGAGGTTAGGCTCATTCCACACTTCAAAGAACCATGTGCGCACTTCGTCTCTTCCGTACCGCGCCTCGATATGCCGAATGAAAGCATCGACGAGGTCGCGCCAACCTTCCGGATTCGGATGCGAGGTATTGCCGTTCCAATAGAAAATGCTGTTCTGCGAGGTAGCCAGCGCCCTGGGCGCGAAGCCGAGTTCGACAAACGGCCTGATCTGCCGGGCCAGCAAGTCGTCATAGAGCTGGTCAATCTTCGACCAGTTGTAGACAGTCTTTCCGTCTTCGATTCGCACAGTTCCCAAGACGTCGTGAAAGATGGCGTGAAAACGGATATAGCGAAAGCCGAGCTCATCCACGGTGAACTTGAGCTGAGACTGGCTGTCATCGCGAATCAGCGTTCCGGGGTAATCGGAGCCAACTGACAAATCGAAGAAGCGATCTACTGGACCGGTCGGGTTCCTGATGTCCACGGTGACGTGGCGCGTAGCTGCCTCAGGCGATTGGGCACCCAAAGGTAGCGCAGAAAGAATGACGGAGAGACCGAGGACAAACCTAAGGAGCGGCCGTACTGAAGAATTGGGCATAGATAATTCAAATTTCCTGCAGAAGTTGTTTGACGTTATGGCTGAGAGCCTGAATTTCAATTGAAACCGCCGTTCGCCGATGGGATTTGTGAGCTTCATGATAATTCGACAAGCACACCGTTGGGATTACTCAGTCCAGGACCAATCCACGCAATAGCAACTCGTGAGGTTCGGAAGGTCACGACCGAAGCCCCACGAGTGGGGAATGTTGACTTGCGCGTCCAGTTCGCACTCATCCCCAAAACCGATTTCCTATTTGCTCAGTTCCGAAGCAGATCGTCCTCGGCGTACGCATATTCCGTAGATCGCACTGTTAATTTGCCGAGGTCTTCGAAAATGTCCGACCGGGAGCGGAGTTTCCGCTCTCGGTCGGCAATGGGCAGGAGGACCCACAATCTACGGCAGCGGGCAGGAGGCACCCCAAAACCTGGTGCATGATGACGTTCACCAGGAATGCTTGTTAAGAGCAGGAATAGTTGTTGATTGCCGGGCACTGGAATGTGTAGCGGGATGTTCCAGGTGCATCGGAATCAGCCAATGCGTACGCAGTCACCGCTACTCATTCTCGTTGGGGCTGTGAACGCCGCACCTCTTGTACACGCTGTTGCTTCGATGGGGGTGACCTGAGGCCACCCCCTTTTGGATTGTGCTGTCCCGGCCCAGCTCAGAAGTAATACTTACCTGCGAATTGCATCCACCGATATCCTTCTTTGGCAAGAGGTCTACCGGTAGTCGAGGTATTGGAGTTGAAGACCAGTCCAGAACTTGTACTGACTCCGTTGAAGGTCAACTGGTTGTCGGAGGTGCCGGCGATGCCGAACGCCGCATTAGGATGGTTGAGCCAGTTGGTGGCCGAGATACGAACCTCGAACCGCTGCGATTCAGTCACCTTGAAGGCCTTGAAGATGGCAAGATCGCTGTCGAAGTATGCAGGCGTCCGGATATAGGGCCAGATAATCTGTCCCTGTTGACCAAAGGTGGTTGCCGTTGGCGGGAAGGGCGCAGCAAAGCAGTTGGGGTTGAATTTCTGCCCCTGATACACCTTGACGAACTTCCTGGGATCGCAAACCAGCACAGGCTGGAGTCCGTTCTCGGGCTGCGGTGTTCCAATCCACGTGGTGTTTCCAATGGCTTGGGTTTGCAGGCCGTCCGGCATGGTGAAAGTTTGCTGAACTACACCAGCCGAATTCTTGAGCTGCTGGTAGTTAGCGTTCATGTTTGGAGACGTTGTCTGGTAGGGAACGCCATCCTCATAGGTGGTGTACCCGGAAAGCTGCCAGCCGTTAACCGCCTCTCCCAGAAGAAGGTTGTTGTGGATTGGTTTCGGCAGCTTGTAGCTGAACGACACGTTGAAGGTCTTAGTGTGGTCATACTCCAATGGACCGTAGTTGGAGTCCAGCGAAAACGGATTGACCACCGGACCGTTGCCGTTTCCATTTGAGGTGGAACCGTCGCGGGTACCGAGGACCTTGCCAAAGGTGAAGTTGGTGAACAGGAACAGATTGCCGGACTGCTTTTGAGCAGCGACCTGCAGGGAGTTGTAGTTAGCGTAGCCGCCATGTGTGACGATCCAAATGTCCTGATAGTTGGACAACGGCCGATAGTCTTGTTCTGTCAGGCTGGAGGATCCCGATACCGGGCTTGGGTTCTCTAGAACCCCTGTCTTTGGATCAGGCAAAAAGTATGCCCCATAGGGAACCGGGTTGGCATCGCTTATATGCCCGTTGCCGCCGAACTCGACTTGGTTGCGGCTAAAGCTACCTACATACGATGCCTGCGCGACGGTGTGACCGGGCAGCGCCTGCGCCACGCCGAAGCTGTATGTGTCGGCATAAGGCACCTTGCTGTCACCTTCCTGGTCAGCGGAGATCGTACCGCCGTTCTGATTCAGGCCTTTCGGAACAGTGAGCGTTGTGGGAGTGGCTCCTGGGCCGTTGCTCAGGACCCCACCCGCGACGCTATAGCCGTAAAAGCCATTCGACTGCGAGCCTGTTGAGAAGACGAAGGACCCCAACGGACCATTCATCGCATTGCCCGCATCTCCATTGGAGACCTGATAGCGATAGGTTCCAAATCCGCTGCGCACAACTGTCTTGCCTGTTCCAAAGACGTCATACGCAATGCCTACCCGTGGATCGTAGAGGAACAATTGGCTCTTCCAACCAGAAACCGGAATCTTGGAAGAGATCGAGTGCCAGAGCAATCCAGTATTGGCCGGCGCGTTAGCGCTGTTGTTGTAGGAAGTTGGATCCCACACCTGAGAGCCGCCATTGTCGTACCACTGCCCTTCGTGGTCTGCGCGGAGGCCCACATTAACTGTCATCTTCGGAGTAGCCTTCCAGGAATCCTGCGCCCAGACAGACCACTGATGCCATTTCGCATCCTCTATAGGAACGCTGTTCAACTCCGAGTAAGCCTGGTTGCGGCCCATCAAGCGGTCGAGGGTCATATTGTACGTCGAGGAGGAGCCCCAATTCTCAACGTCGAATAAGCCGCCATACTGCGAAGGGCCGTTCGATTGAGATTGAAGGTTCTCAGAGGTATCCCAGTAGAATCCAGCCTTGATGGAGTGTGTCTTGATGATCTTGGTGAAGTTATCGGTGTAAGCGGGTGCCTTCGCAGTTTTGCCGAAGGTGTTCTTGCCGTAGATGCCACCATCGAAGTTCTCCTCACCGATCTCCGTAATGCCGGAAGACCACCCACCGGTGAAGCCGGGAATCTCATCCTGCGTATGGCCGAAGAGGGATTGGTTGGGAAAGCCCAGCGCAGACGGATTCACCGCTGCCGGATCCTGGAGGCTATTGTCGTTTACGAATTCCGCATAAGAGAACACGAATTCGTTCGTCGTCGACGCATTGAAAACGTGCGTGTAGTTCGCCAGGTACACATGGGCAGTTTCTTTGCCAACTGGCTTTCCGGGATACGGAATGGTCCATTCCGGAGCCCACCAGATCGACAGCGGATGGTCGTCTGTCTCCGTCTGGTAGGTATACGAGCCCCACAGTTTGTTATTGTCGTTGAACGCGTAGGTTACTTTGCCTGTGGCTTCCCACCTATCGATCGGAGTTACCGGCGAATAACCGTAGTTGTTCCAGCCGTTACCCAAGGAGGGCGTCTGGTTCGCTGGCGGGTTCAGTTTGCTGATGATGGCCCCGTTCGGGTCGAAGTACGCCTTCAGATTCGGAGGCGTCCCTGAGCCATACCCTCCCCATGGCGATGACGCAGAACCGCATCCCTGCCAGCCATCATTGGTATTGCAGGGCAACGTATAGGCGTCTGGATAGACCTGGGTTGTTACCTGGGTTGGTACGCCGGCATTGCTAAAGTCGCCGTTCAACTGAGCCGCAGTGGGAACGTTCATTTCCACAGGCTCGTTGAACGGGTGTTGAATCATCTTTTCGTAGCCACCCCAGAAGAACAGCTTATCCTTGTTGCGGTTGAAACCCTTCCAAGCGATTGGTCCGCCCGCGTTGCCGCCAACATAGTAGAAGTACTGCGGCGTCAAAGCGTTCGCTTCTCCCTGTGAAACTTCCTGGTTCTTGGCATACCAATCGTTTGCATATCCGGCGCCCGTATTCCGGGCGTATAGGTAGCCTTCACCGTGATACTTCTGGCCGCCGCTCTTGCTGAATGCCTGCAGAATCGCAGGGCCCTTTGCGTACTCAGCGCCGTAGGAGGCAGAAAGGAACTTGACGCTGTCAACCATGTCCTGGTTGATGTTGGCAATCTGGGTACCGGCATTGCCTGGATCGACCAAGTTGGCGCCATCCAGAATGACCGCTGTGGACCCGTAGGGTTGCGTGCCATTAGCCGAGAAGGCTCCGGCCGGACCGTTATTGGTACTGGTAGTCTGGCTGTTGAATGAGGAGCCTGCCCCGCCGCCGTTGTTGAACGTGACGCCGGGCATCATCTTGATAAGTTCGGCCGCGTTACGGCCGGTCAGAACAGCGGAATCCACCAGCTCATTGTTCAGCGTGGAGCTGATTTCCGCCGTATCTACAGGGACTTCCGCTTCCGCGCCGGAAACTACGGTAACGGCGGTGACGTCGGAACTGATCTTCAAGTGAATGTTAGGCAGCGTACGAGAGTCACCCTGGTTCAACAGAACGCCGGTTTCCTCCCAAGAGGCGAAGCCCTTGGCCGAAATCTTGACGGTGTAGGTGCCAGGCACCAGGGCAGTCACTGAAAAGAATCCTGCGCTGTCGGCCTTGGTGTCACGCTTGTCGCCCGTAGCGTCGTTCACCACAGTCACGACGGCTCCCGGAATTCGGGCATCCGTCTGGTCTGTGGCAGTACCACTGAGTGTGGCTGTCAATTGTTGAGCGTTGGCAATGGTAAAGGATAGAACCAGGACTGGTATGAGCAGCCATGGAATTCGCCAAATCCAGTTGCATTGTGAGGATCGGTTTGATCCTTCTCTGTGGTTGGAATACATCTTTCTTGCCTCCCGAATCGGTTGCTGTCGCTGTTTATGCTCAACTCCAGGTGAGCGACTTACTTAATCGTTCTGGTAAACCGTTGCCAAGAGTCACTTGCGGAAATCCGCGGGCTTGAATCGTCCGCGAGCGAATCAATAGCCGCTTAACCACCATTGCTGTTGTCACGCCATTGATCCATCCCCGTGCCGATGGTTATGCCTCCCCATTCATGTCGAGCGCCATGCTGAACATTCGCTGATCATGTACGTCCTGTTCCTGCTGGCTGTGTTCAGTTGACGGTGATAGTGAATTTCTCTGTACTGAGACATCCATTGGAATTGGTATAGGTGGCCACATAGGTGTTTGTGCCTGTGGCCAACGGGATGCTGTTGATCTGACGTACAGCGGAGGTGTATCCGTAGGGGCCAGCCCAGTTCCACGATCCACCGCTCGTCGGCTGCGGACCGAGGTTCACTGTCGAACCTGGGGATACCGTCGCGGTCGATTCCTTTGTCCACGCGCCCCCATTCACCTGCACATACGGAGTGATGGAGGTGGCTGTGCAAGTCTCGGGGATGACAATTGCAGTCGCGGAATACGCTGGAACGGTGACGCTGAAGCTTTTTCCGACTCCGCTGATAGAACCCTCGCTGATGCCCGCGTTGGCCGTGTAGTTCCCGCCCGAGAAGTTGGCATTGCCGAAGTCATATTGTGTGCCGGAGCTGGAAAGATTGACATTGGAGATGCTCACGCTGACCGTGGTGTTGTTGTTGGGATCCTCGTTGACGAGAATCACGCCAACCTTGCCATCGGTGCGATTGACACCGTGCGCCCTGAGCAACGAGTTGGAGGAGGCGGCCGCCACCATGTTGTCTCCAACGCGTGCCACAGTGCTGCTGAGGCTGACGCCGTACCAGGGGCCGTAGGGGTTGAGATAGCTGTTGCTGGTGTTGCCGGGGTCGCCTGGATTCGCCAAATAGCCCTGGTGCAGGTCCTGGTATTCGACGTTGGAAACGCCATTCTCAAAAAAAGTGGGGTACTCGTCTATGGCGAAAAGAAACGGGAAAATGCCCCCTTCAACGCCGGGACCGGACTCGGTGACGAGGATTTGAATCGCACTTTTGCTGCTCAGCGTGTAGTAGTTGCTGATGTCGGAGCGAATCTGGGACAGCTGGGCAGGAATTCCGGCTTGCGCGGCAAGGATCTCGGCGTTGGTGCCGCCGGGGTACCAGTGGAGGATGACGAAGTCCAGGGTATAGCCGGAGCCGTTGAGAGCGCTGGAGATCGCAGACAGTGCATCCTCATCCCAGTTAGTGTAGTAGCTGGCCGTGTTTACGAAGACGCCGCATTTGATGCTTGGATCGACCTCCTTCATGGCCTTAATGAAGGCTGCCGCATTCGTCCCATATGCCGTAGGCGAGAGCGCAGAGTTGCCTACACGGTCTGCCGGGGTGGTGTTGGTGTCGTGTAGATCCGTCTCCCAGTCGAGACCGGTGCCGTAGTAGCCGTTCCCGTAGATTTCGTTGCCGATCTCCCAGTAGACGATGCCGTAGTTGTTGGTCACATTAGCGTACTCGACCCATGAGGCGGCTTCACTGGGCAGCGCTGGACCAGTGTAGGTGGTGTTGGAGCCATAGTTGGCCGTGATGATCGGTATGCCACCTTCAGGCTGGACGAGGTTGCTCATGAAGTTGTTGAAAGTGTTACTCGTGTCCCAGTAAGCTCCGTCGTTCATGGTCTGGTCAGTGCCGCTGATGAAGTTGAAGAGGTCCGCATAGGAGCCGCCAGGATAGCGGAGGGCATTGATTCCGGAGGCCTGAACCTCAGAAGCCACCCCGCTGCTGAGGAGGTAGTTGTCGTATACGGCCGTGTCCAACCCATAACCTTCGGGAGGCACAGCGGCGCTGACAGATGTGGCATTGACGGTGACAGTGGCGGTGGTCTGCGCCCAGTTGGAGTAGGGGGGCAGGCACTGAGCGCCGACTGCCAGAACGATGAGAATACGCTTTCTGGCGGGTGAATACATTTTGTGAACTGCGTTCCTTTCCTGGGTAGGGCTCACTCCGGTCGGTCGACAGCGCGGGGAGGATTTGGTTTGGGGCGGCAACCTGTTGGCGCATAGTCCTCTTTATGAACTGGCTCCGGTCCAAATGCAGCGTGATTTTGGGTACCGTGAAGCTTGTCGCCTGGATGGGCGAAGATGCCGGTAACCCCCAAGTTCCCGAATTTTCGTCTGGCTGACGCATATACTCCGCTACGGTGCTTCCGGACACCTCAGCCTGGCTTGTCTTGCTCGGCGCTAACTTTTCACGCCCCGAGAATCCTTAGTCTTAAGCCGCGAGAAAAATAGGCCCTGTTGCAACGGAGGTAAAGGTTAAACCTGAACATTCGTGTACAGATGTGCCATGCGAACGGTTACAGGCGTGTACATATTTGAAATTGAAAGGGCTAGCCAAGTAACGCCCAATCGCTCGGTGCTATGTTGCAATTGCGTTCCTGCCCCCGTTATGATCACATCGCTAAGGAGGCACTCGTTGTCGAGCACCAAGCAGTCCGAATCCGATCTCTCTCCATCCGGCCCGATGGAGGACGAGCGCCGGGAGCTGGAGACTGTTTCGGCAGCGTTAGGGAATACATCTCGGCTGCATCGGCTGATCACCTATATCGGGGAAAAATATCTCCAGGGCAAGACGAACGATCTGCACGAGTACGACATTGCAACTGAAGTCTTCGGACGCTCAAAAGACACATTCAATGCAGGCGAAGACGCAATTGTGCGGGTAGAAGCGCACCGCCTGCGAAAACGACTGATCGAGTATTACGAGGGCGACGGGAGAGATCACGCTATCCAGATTTCGATTCCACCTGGAGCCTATATCCCCGTGTTCACACGCCAGCCTTCTGCTCCAGTCAAGTCTGAGAGCGAAATTGTGATTGCGCAGCCGGGCAAATGGCGTTGGTCTTATGTCGTCGCAATCTCGGCATTAGTCTTGATTGCTCTCAGCGGGTACCAGGTTTTCTGGAATTCCAGACTCGGGAAAGATAACGTTTACCCGGCAGCTTGCAACGCACAGCCAAATGCCCCCTCGAAAGCCGGCCCCTTCGCGGAGGTACCCCTGCGCATTCTGGCCGGGTACAGTGGAAAACCGCAGATCGACAGCGCCGGCAATTCCTGGCAGCCCGATCAGTATTTTCATTATGGCGGGGAGAGTTATCGTCCTGAGAGGGTGGCAGCACAAACGAGCGATCCCTTGCTGTTCAAACACCGACGAAATGGGGACTTTTTTTACGACATTCCGCTGCGGCCTGGCGTATACGAACTGCATCTTTACTTCCTCGCTGCGGATCCTCTTTCGGTCGAGCTTTCGACCTTCACTGTCGACATCAATGGAAACAAAGTCCTGACGGGCTTCGACGTCCGCTCGGACTCCCTGGGTGCGAATAATGCGGACGAGCGCGTCTTTTGCGATGTCAGTCCCACCAGCAACGGAATCTTACACCTGGGATTCACCAGCGAGCTCTCTCCGGCAACGTTGAACGCGATCGAAATCCTGCCGGGGATACCTCGAACGCAGCTTCCCGTCCGCCTTGTTACGCAGCCGAGAGCCTTCACCGACCACAGCGGCCAGTTCTGGCACCCCGATGACGATTTCCTGGATGGTTACAATTCGAAGAACAGTCCTCAAATCAAGGGAACATCCGACCCCGATCTGTTCTCAACGGAGCGATATGGGCACTTTACCTACGCCATTCCGGTTGACACGCGCGATCGCTACACTCTGACCTTGCACTTTGCGGAGTTTTATTTCGGGGCCGGCGCGTCGGGAGTTGGAGGCGACGGGAGCCGGGTGTTTCGCGTTCTGTGCAATGGAAGCACGCTGCTCGATAACTTTGATATCTATAAAGAAGCAGGCAGTCTTCATGCTTTGACCAAGACCTTTTACCACCTGAAGCCGACCGCGCAAGGTAAGCTCAACATTACCTTTGAGCCAATTGTGAACAACGCGACCGTCTCGGGAATCGAAGTCCTGGACGAATCGCATTAGGAGCTCTGCGCCCTGAAGCATGTACTCGAAGCTGACCTCAATCTCCTCTCTGACGTCTGAACCGAGGCCGCGAAGTGAGATACCCCCGGCAGAGCCGGGGGCTTCATTTTGTGAGCCGCTCAAAGCGGCTTGAGCGGGGTCGCTAACGCGGCCCCGATTGAGTTGGGCCACCTTTTCGGTGGCAGGTTATCGCCACATGTTGAGCTGATCGATTCGCTTGTCTTCCTGTTCCTGATTGCGGATGTAGTCTCGGATCGTGGCCTCATCGCTGCCGACTGTCGATACAAAATAACCGCGTGCCCAGAAGCTCTGCCCAGCGTAATTCTGCTTCTGTTCCCCGTATACGCGGGCCAGGTGAATCGCGCTCTTGCCCTTGATGAATCCCACCACCGATGACACGGAATACTTGGGCGGAATCGAGATCATCATGTGTACGTGGTCGGCCAGAAGGTGCCCCTCCTCGATGCGGCATTCTTTCTGCTCGGCCTGCTTTCGAAACACCTCGCCCAAATGACGGCGCAGATTTCCATACAACACTTTGCGCCGGCATTTGGGTATGAAAACAATATGGTACTTGCACTCCCACTTCGAGTGGCTTAAGCTCTCATATTCGTCCATCCGAGATTCTCCTTCAAGTGTGCTTGGCGGCTCACCTCTCGGAGTTTCTTGGATGGACTCCCGCAAATGTCAAACTGCTACTGCCTCCCCGGCAGAGCCGGGGGAACTCCCGTTTGATTAGCAAAGATTCGTTCCTAACGGAGTCGGGAAGCGATGCCGGCGTCTGACGTTTTCTCCCCGAAAGGCCGATAGGAATTGTGGACACCACTGTCGAGCTTTTGGCCGGAGTGAGAAAGAAAGCAAAGGTTGGACTCCGGAATTTCAGTCGCGAAGTGGAAGAGCACAAGAACGAATGGCGGGGAAATGAGCGTGACTTGGAGATGCCAGAAAGAGTTAAGAGTGGCAATCTTGCTGCATGCTCGGCGCAGCCTCCTGTTTCTTGCGTCTGCTCTCATCTTTGCGCTTGTACTTGCAGCGAGTCCGGAATCCCTAGGAAAAGCTGCATTTGCAGAACCTTCCGCAAAAACTCCGGACCCATTGCGGACTCTCACTTCAGCGCGCGATGCGCATAGCCTTAGCGACGATCAGGCCAAACGCGGCTATACCATTCATCTTCGCGGTGTGATTACCTACTTAGACAGGAACGATGAAACAGGAATTGCGGCGATCTTTATCCACGATGCTAGCGGTAGTGTCTATGTTGGTCAGGCCAGCAATCTCGCCGAGGACCTTTACGTCGGAGCCTTGGTGGACGTGCGCGGTGTCAGCGCCCCGGGGCGTTTTGGTCCCATTATCGTCAAACCCCAGATCCGCATAATTGGTCACGCTCTTCTCCCCTCAAATCCCTCGCGCGTCAGCCTTGCCGACCTCAGGACCGGCGCATATGACGCCCAATGGGTAGAGGTCCAAGGCTCAGTCCACCGTGTCATCGAGTACACCCACAATGTGACGCTGCGCCTCGAACTCGCTGACGGGCCGCTCAACGTTACCATGGCCAGGAAGCCGGGAGCAACGTACTCCAACCTGGTCGACGCCGAAGTAAGAGTTCGTGCCAACGCTGCTCCCACCACGAACGCCGGCGGCGAGATGATTGGCGTCCAACTTCAGGCGCCCGATCTCTCCGCGGTACAAGTTCTCGAACCCGCTCCCGGTGATCCCTTTGCTGTCCCGTACATCCCGATCGACGCGCTATTGCGGAGGAGGCATTTCTCTACACCTATGCATCGTGTCCACTTGCGCGGCACCGTAACCTTGCAATGGCCCGGGGCCTCGCTCTGCATTCGCGACGCAACGCGCGGTATCTGCGTCCAGACAACTCAGGTTACCCCCGTGGTTTTGGGCGACATTGCAGACGTGGCCGGATTCGTCGAAATTGAGAATAACGCGCCAACAATTACCGACGCAGTTTTCCGAATTTCCGGGAATAGTCGCCCGGTTGCACCTATTCCTACGACCGCGGACAAGATTCTGCGCGGCGGACTCGACTCCGAGTTGATCCAGATCGACGGCCTATTGATCGGCTACGACTTAGTCTCCTCCGACGCCGCCCTCCAGCTCTCGTCCGGCGACGCCCTCTTCCCCGCCATTCTGCCGAAGAACCTCACAGGGGTGAAAGCCGCTGACTGGCGAATCGGCAGCAGGTTGCGCATCACCGGTGTCTGCGCGGTCGCTACCGATACCCAAAGCGATATGCGCGCCGGTGTGGCCGTAATCAAGTCCTTTCGTGTTCTCATGCGCTCTCCGTCAGACGTCACAATCCTGGAGCGTCCCACCTAGTGGACACCGGCTCATGCGCTGGTGGCGCTGGCCTTGGCGCTCACCGCCACGCTGGGCGTTTTGGCGTGGGTGGTTGTGCTCAGAAGGCGCGTCGAACTTCAGGCAAATCTTCTTCGCAAGAGCGAAGAACAGTTTCGTCACATGGCGCTGCATGATGCATTGACCGGACTGGCGACCCGCATTTTGCTGCAGGACCGGTTGCATATCGCGTTAAGTAGCGCCACGCGGCGACGCGCTGGACTGGCGGCCCTCATGGTGGACCTCGACAAGTTCAAAGAGATCAACGATACATACGGCCATCAGGCCGGCGATGAGGTCTTGCGGGTTACTGCGAATCGCCTCTTGCAGGCAGTGCGCAGGGAGGATACTGTCGCCCGACTGGGAGGGGACGAGTTCGTCGTGCTTCTCCAAGACCTCAGCGATCTGCACGTAGCGGAGAGGGTTGCTGCAACGATCGTTGAAGCGGTTGCGGTTCCTATTCCAATTGACGGACGCGAGGTGCCGATTTCCGTCAGTGTGGGAGTCTGCGCCCTTGAGGTAGACGCGCTCGATGCGGTTAACCTCTTGAAGAATGCGGACGCAGCACTCTACGAAGCGAAGTCAGCCGGTCGAAACTGCTTTCGGCTCTACGAGCCCCATCGTATCGTAATTCCAACGATTTGACCGCACCGTTGCGAAATATCGCATCCCGCGTTCGAGGGGAGCCGGTCCGACAAGGACACTGGGGCCTTTCTCAACTTCTACTCGACCTACCCGATCTTTGCTATTACCCTATAATCCCTTGCACATTCGCCGATAAGACTATCAGACTCGACCTCCAGACGGCGAGTACAGCGTAGGATTGAGCCCGGATGAAAGCATTCGCTGCAATCTTCGTGATTTTGCTGGCAGGGGCTTCGGCTGCCAGGGCGGCCGGCCCTGCTCCCTCGACTTCTCTACACGCAGTGCGGGCGCTGAGCAATGCAGAGGCCGCGCAGAAACTCCCTGTCGCCTTTCAGGCCACGGTGACCTACTATCGCTCCTATGAGCACAACCTCTTTGTTCAGGATGGCGCTGACGCCATTTTCGTATATTCGCAGGACGCCCTGAAGATTGCCGCAGGCGACCGGGTATTGATTGAGGGAACGACCCTCCCCAGCTTTCGTCCGATTATTGTCTCATCCAAGATCACACGATTGGGCCAAGGAACGATGCCTCTGCCGTTGCCCTCTCGGATTGAGGAACTGACAACCGGGGATCATGACTGCCAGGTTGTCTCAGTGCGAGGTGTCGTTGAGTCGGCGGACGTGATCAGCCACCTTGGACTCCACAGCGGGCGGCTGGGGGTGCTGATCGACGGGTTGATTGTCTGGGTCAATGTGGACACCGAGGATGAGAGCGCGCTGAGCAACCTGCTGGACGCCGAGGTGGAGGTTAACGGGGTGGCCTCGGGGATCTTCGACGGCAAGAATCAACAGACGGGAGTGAGGCTGCACTCTTCATCGCTGGCCCAGATTCGCCTGGTGAAACGCGCCCCGGCAGCGCCCTGGTCTCTTCCATTAATTCCGATGGACGAGGTGCTGCCGCACTTTCGTGTGGTCGACCGATCGGAGCGAGTGCGAGTCCATGGCTCTGTCACTTATTACGAACCGGGCAGTGCGGTCGTGATTCAAGAGGGGACCAAGAGCCTCTGGGTGGAAACCAGTTCCATTATTCCTGTGAAGGTTGGCGATGTGATTGATGTCACCGGGTTCCCGGAGACGCAAAACGGCTTTTTGCAACTGACCCGGGGCGAGATCCAGAGCCAGCACATCAGCGCGCCGGTCACGCCCCTGTTGGCAACGCGCAGCCAACTCGCGGCCAGCCGCAACATTTTCGACCTGGTCTCTGTGGAGGGGCAGGTCACCTCGGAAGCGCGTGGGGCCACCCAAGACGAATACAACCTGATGGCCGACGGCCAACTGTTCACCGCCATTTACCGGAATCGGTCGGCGGGAGGCGCCGATCTTCGCCCCATCGATCTGATTCCCATTGGGGCACGTGTTCGGGTGACGGGCATCTGCATCGCGGTAGACGCCGACGCGAATGCGTACGGCGGGCAAGTTCCCTTCAACATTCTGCTCCGCTCTCTGGACGACGTGGCCGTCGTCGAGGCGCCTTCGATACTGAACATTCGTAACCTGCTGCTACTAGTCGGTCTCTTGGTCACCGTGGTCTTCATCTTTGGGGTGAAGAGTTGGTTGCTGGGACGCAAGGTTCGTCAACAGGCCTTGGCGATGGCCGCACGCACAGCGGCCGAGGCCGATCTGGAACGGCGGCGGAGCTGCATCCTGGAAGATATCAATGGTGTTCGGCCACTAACGGAGATCCTTGTGAAGATCACGGAGATGGCTTCGTCGGCCTTGCACGGAGCTCCGAGTTGGTGCGAGCATGGAGGCTGGGAGGTGCTGGGCAGTTGCCCGGCTGACCCTGGGGACCTGCGTGTGGTCGCGGTCCCTATCGATGGACGCAATGGCGTGCCTGAAGGCAGGCTCTTTGCCGGACTGGACCGCAGCCTGCCACCGGACGAGCCGGAGAATATGGTGCTGGCAAACGGCGCCAAGCTTGCAGCATTGGCCATTGAAACCCGGCGGCTCTATCAGGAACTGCGCCGACGTTCGGAGTTCGACCTCCTCACCGAGATCCCCAACCGTTTCGCTTTTGAGAAGTTCCTCGATGCGCGGATCGAAGAGGCGCGCAATGGGGGCAAGAGGCTCGGGTTGATTTACATCGATCTGGACAATTTCAAGCCTGTCAATGATACCTACGGACACAGCGCGGGGGACGCTTTCCTGCAAAGCGTGGCCCGGCGGATGAGCGATCAGCTTCTGGGCGGCGACCTGATGGCGAGGCTGGGCGGAGACGAATTTGCCGCAGTGGTTTCACTGATGAATGGCCGTCCGGATCTGGCGCCGATTATCGGCCGCCTGCAACGCTGTTTCGAGGAACCGTTCCTGGTCGAAGGACATCGGCTCAACGGCGGGGCGAGTCTGGGTGTCGCCGTATATCCGGAAGACGGAACAACCAGAGACGCACTTTTGACGGCCGCCGACAGTTCCATGTACATGGCGAAGAAGGCCAAGCGCTTCGATCCAGTAATAGCTTGAGATACTTCTATCTGGATCTATCGGATCTACACTTTCATACCTTAGGTTTTGCGTGTAGACGGCTAATGCCTGACTGATCGCTGAACGGAACGCGCACACCAAGGTTTCATGCGCAAGGGCCGGAGGGCCCGAATCGCTTCTACTGGATTGCGGGCGCTCAGCACCTCGCGTCACTTGCGAGACACTTCAACGCACGGGCTTTCAAGGAGCAGATCTGTCAAAGACTATGCAGCTAAATCGGAGTAAAAAAGGGCACACTCTTTTGGCCCTTTTGCACCCCAATAAAACTCCGCCGATACTGTCAACGTCTTTAGCAATGTGTGGTGGGCATGACTGGGCTCGAAACCGTGATCTCAGCTGTGCCACTAGGTTAAGGAAATGATGAGATCCTTCCTGCAGGCTGTCCAGAGTCTGTCGGCTATTTAACTCGTTCCATCTCTGAATCGCTGTTCTCTGCGGTCGGCGGTGGAGGATTACGTAAGGAGGTCTGATTGCGCCCTTTGGACTTTGCCACGTACAGGGCTGAATCGGCAATGGCAAGGATTTCCATCGCCGAAACGGTCGAGGGCGACAGGACCGTCGCTCCGATACTGATCGTAACCTCGATCTCGGAGCCGTCCGCCAAAAACGCTCCTTCGGCGATCATCGCTCGAATTCTCTCGGCGCTCTGCAGGGTCTGGGTCTCATTTGAATCCGGCAGAATAACTAGAAATTCTTCTCCGCCGTACCGCCCCACAGAATCATAAGAACGAACAGAGTGACCGATGCGGGCTGCCAACCCCCTGAGGACAACGTCGCCCACCGGGTGTCCAAGTGTGTCGTTGATTTTCTTGAAGTGATCCACGTCGAGCATCAGCAGCCCGATTAGGTGTTGGGAACGGCGGGACCGTTCCATTTCGCGATTCAATAAATCCAGAATTGCACGCCTATTCCAAAGTCCCGTCAGTGAATCGTGATTCGCTTGAAATTGGAGCTCGTCGCGCGCGAGGATGGCTTCATCTCTTGCTTCCGCGAGATATTCTTCCGTCCGCTTGCGGATAAGAATTTCGTTTTGCAACTCGGCGGTCCGCTGAGCTACAAGAAGACTCAGTTCCTGCTGACGAACCTTCAAGCGCATCAACCGGACCCGCAACACCGCAGCCGCAAGCGCCAGTGCGGCCAGGCCACAAAGCATATAGAACCAGTACGTACGATAAAAATGTGGTTTCAAGACAAAATTGAAAGCCACGCCGTCGCCCTTCCAATGCCCTTGATCGGCGGCGCGTACACGGAAACAGTAGGTCCCCGGTGGAATATTTGTGTAATGGGCTGCCCGGGGACCGGTAGCGTCCACCCACTCCCGGTCATACCCTTCCAGTTGATATTGGAATCTGAGCTTCTGCGGATGAGCAAAACTGGGGGCGGTGAACTGAAAATCGAGATCTCCGCGGCCGGGCGGGCTCACGGCAGTGGCGTCCACCGGGACTGGCTTATTGTCGATAGTTACGCCCTCGATAATGGTTGACGGGGTAAATGAATCGATCTTTAAGTGCTTCGGATCGATAATGGCTATGCCCTTCATGGTGGAAAATACCAGCCGGCCCTCCCGGGTCGTCCAGCCAGCCGGTTGGACACCGCCATTGCATTCCCTGCTTTTCATGCCGTCTTCTGTGCCCAGCAGCCCGTAGCTGACGGAGCGGATCCTTCCGTCTGCGAAGTCGCTAAGTTGCTGCTTATTTATGTAGAAAATTCCCCGATTGGAGCTCATCCAGAAATTCCCATCGCCCGGATCCAGAATCTCAATCACTCTGTCGTCGAACATTCCCTCCTTGGTTCTATAAACAGTAAACTTGCCATCCTTCAGACGGTTCAGGCCGCCGCCATTGGTACCAATCCAAAGAGTCCCCTCGGTATCTTCATAGAGACTGAGTACATGGTCGTCTGAGAGATGACTGTTTCTGACGTTCAATGATTTGAATCGTCCGTCCTTGAACCAGCTTATTCCTGAATCCGTGCCAATCCACAAAGCGCCCGCCCGGTCCTCAAGAATCGCTGTTACAGGGAAGTTCAACAAGTCTCCGGCCGCAGGAAATGCATTGAACCGGCCGTCCCTGAAGCGGGTCAGCCCGCCCATGCCTCCGATCCACAGCGCGCCACTCCGATCCACGAAGGTCGCTGTGATCAGGTCACCGGCCAACCCATCTTTGGTGGTGTAGGTCTTAAATCGCCCGTCCTTGAAGCGGTTGAGTCCCTTCCGGGTACCTATCCAGAGGTTGTGGTCAAGGTCTTCAACGATCGAAAACACCGCGTCACTGGAGAGCCCCTGCCTGGTGCTGTAGTTGGTAAACTTCCCATTGCGAAACCGGCTCAGTCCATGATCGTTCGTCCCTATCCACAGATCGCCATTTCGATCCTGATAATTGGCGATGATAATGTCACTGGGTAGCCCATCCTTTGTCGTGTAAGTAGAGACGTTTGCCCGCGTGAACCGATTCAGACCGCTCGCGCCAACCCAGAGATTCCCTTCTTCGTCTAAGGAGATGGCCCTCACGTCATCTCCCGTAAGACCGTCTTTCGAGGTGTAAGCGGCAGCCTTGCCGTCTCTGAGCCGAAGCATTCCCCCACCCAGAGTACCGATCCAGAGAGTCTGGTTATTGTCTTCGAAAAGGACCTGAATCATCGCGGTAGACAGTTCGCTCTTCTTATCGAAGGGGCGGAACGTCCCATTCCTGAAAAGGCTAAGACCTGTTCGGGTGCCAACCCACATTCCCCCCTGAGGATTCTCGCAAAGAGCCCTGACGTCGTCGTTGGGCAGTCCATTCCCCGTTTTATAGGTGGTAAACTGCCCATTCTTCCATTGATTGAGTCCGCCATGGGTACCGAACCATACGCTTCCGTCGCGGTCACCTGCTATCGAGAAGACTCCGTTGCGGGTGAGGCCGTTCTTTGTAGTGAAGACGGTAAACTGCCCGGCCAGGAAACGGCCGACGCCTCCTCCGTCTGTAGCTACCCACAGGGCGCCATCTCCATCCTGGTAGAAAGCGGTAACGCACCTGCCCGAAAACCCTTCCGGCACCGGATACGAAGAGATCGCTCCGCGAGTCATTCGGAACAGACCGCCAAGAGTTCCGATCCAGAGATTCTTGTCTCGATCTTCGAAGAGCGCAGTTATGGTGTTGTTCTTCAGTCCGGGAGTATTTCTTGAATCGAAGACAACAAAATGGACACCGTCGAAGCGAGCCAATCCCTCTTCCGTTCCCAGCCAAAGATAGCCGTCACGGGCTGGCGCTATGGTGAGAACGTCGTTTTGCGGTAGTCCCTGGTCCTCCTGCCAAACCTGATGGACGTATTGAGAAATCGGCTGGGTTGGATCAAGCTGTGCCGGCATCTTGGAGACTAGGCAGAAAAGAATGGCCGACAAAGAAGCGAGCCACTGCGCGCCCTTGCTGAGCGGGGTGTGCGAACCATGGATACCTGCGGCCAGTCTCCACGAACCTAGACCTTTGGGGCACACGAGCCCCTCCTTTTTCCTTATCGGCAAAAAGGACCTGGAACTCTATTTCCATCGTCCCCGCCGCTTGCCCATTGGCGATTTGCCCCGGAGTATCTCAAGTAAGGTCCGCATTTGGCGATACCACTTTGTTACCATGACCCGCAGGCCGTCCGACCTCCTAGCGGAACCGATAGCCAGTGAGGTATTCGTCGATGATCTCCTCAAGAATCCGAACTCGGTTCTGCCGAACCTCTTTGAAGTTGTTGTAGCCAGCCTCGAGCGCTCGCCGGTGTTGTCGTTCGGCCTCTTTCGCGACCGTTCGCGATGTCGATTTTGTCGGCTCGTCGATGCGTTCTCCGGCGAAGCTGAACCTGTACCACCAGTATTTTCCTCTCTGATAAGTTGCCATTCGATTACTCCTGTCCTGTCGGTGAGCGCGCCTGTGTGGGCGCTCGACTGAAGGTTCAGGCGAAGGCAAAACTCTATCAAATTTCAGGGGCCTGGCGCCACTCAGGAGCACGGTTCAGGAGATGAGGTTGGAGGTCTGGAGTCGATCTATCGAGGGGATCCACAACTGAGATAGGTTGCTATGGGTTAGCATCCGTTTTGAAAGTGAGTGACGACAGAATTGACTACAATCGGGCCAATTTCGTATCTTTCTGCTGCTTTCTCCCGCTCTAAGCTGTTGATTCCATTGGATCTTAAGGTAGGGCTCGAACCTACAACCCTTCGGTTAACAGCAACCAGCCCAGCTTTCGCTGGGGCAATGCGATAAGAAACTGCGCGACAACGAGCAGTTCCTTAGAAGTTGCGAGAGCGGTCGAACTGCCAATTACCGGCAATTGCTTTTGTTGTTGATAGTGAATGGCTTCTTGAGTTAGCAGCAACTGGATGTTTAGGAGCAACGGGCGAAGCAGGCCTCTAAGCTTGCGTCGCCCGTATTTTCTGCGTCGCTGTCTCTTTCTAATTGACTGTGCAGGCCGTTCCGTTGAGTGAGAAGGCCGTCGGTATTGCGTTGGTGGTTCCGTTCCAGGTGCCGTTGAAGCCGAAACCTGAGTAGCTTCCGCCGGCCGGAATGTTCTCCCATGTTTGACCGGATTGTTCGCTCACAGTGACGCTGGCGCCACTTTGAGATACAGCTCCATTCCAGGAACTGGCGATGGTCTGTCCGCTGGCGAAGCTCCAGGTCAACACCCAGTTGCTCAGAGCTGTGCTTCCGTTATTAACGATGGTGACGGTGGCTCCGAACTGGCTCGTGTTCTGGGGAGAGATCGTGTAGTCGACCTTGCAGGCGTTGCCACCGAAAGGAGCAACGGTAAGCGCGATGGTGGTTGTCGCCGTCGTCGTGCCCGAGGTTCCGGTGATGGTCACCGCTGAAGTGCCGGCCGTGGCCGTGCTGGTGGCTGTGAAGCTAAGCACGCTGGTCGCGGTTGTGGGATTGGTGCCGTAAGCGACAGTTACGCCGCTTGGCAGACCAGTTGCGGTGAGTGTTACGCTGGCGGTAAATCCGCCCGCGTCTGTGACCGTGATGGTGTCAGTCGCTGTCTTGCCCTGGGTTACTGACATTGTGGCCGCGGAAGGCGTCAGCGTAAAGCCCGGCTTTGCAGCCACTGTCAGTGCGATGGTGGTGGTTTCAGTCAGTGACCCGGAGGTTCCAGTGATAGTGACCGTGGACGTTCCAACCGTAGCTGTAGCGCTGGCTGCCAGAGTTAGCACGCTGGTGCTCGTGGTGGGGTTAGTGGCGAACGCGGCAGTGACACCGGTCGGCAGGCCCGACGCGGCTAGAGTTACAGAGCCGGTGAACGGACTAACATCGGTCACCGTGAGCGTGTCGGTTCCACTGACGCTTTGAGCTATCGACAGAGTGGACGCTGAGGGTGCCAGCGTGAAGCAGCCGCCTGTAGCAACGGTAAGCGCGATAGTGGTGGTTGCGGTCGTGATTCCAGAGGTTCCGGTAACAGTCACCGTGGATGTACCAACTGTAGCCGTGGCACTGGCCGTGAAGATCAGCACGCTGGTGCTGGTGGTGGGGTTAGTGCCGTAGGCAACAGTGACTCCAGTAGGCAGTCCGATCGCCGCCAGAGTTATGCTGCCGGTGAATCCACCTACATCCGTTACGGTCATGGTGTCGGTCGCGGTCTTGCCTTGAGTTACCGCCAGAGTGGAGGCCGAGGGAGCCAGCGTAAAGCCTGGCTTGGCCGTCACGGTCAGTGCGATTGTGGTGGTTGCGGTCAGACTGCCGGAGGTTCCGGTGATGGTGACAGTGGAGGTTCCAATAGCGGCTGTGGCGCTGGCTGTCAGAGTTAGCACGGTGGTCGAAGTGGTGGGGTTAGTTGCGAACGCGGCAGCCACACCGGTGGGCAAGCCCGATACGGCAAGAGTTACCGAGCCGGCGAAGGGACTGACATCGGTTACCGTGATGGTGGCGGTGGCGGTGGCGCTTTGGACAACTGACAGCGTGGCCGCGGAAGGCTTCAGAGAGAAGCTACCCGCAGTGCCGGCCGGGATCAGAAGTCCCAATATACTGTACGCGGGAACGGTCACAGTAAAGGTGTTTCCCAGCCCGCTTACGGAGCTCGACGCGACGCCTGAGTTCGCGGTGACCGATCCGCTGGTGAAGTTGGCGGTGCCGAACGAATACTCGGTACCCGTGCTGGCAAGCGTCGCGCCGGTTATGCCGACGGTAACAGCGGTGCTGTTACTGGGGTCCTCATTGACTAAGATCACGCCGGTCTGGCCATCGGCCCGCTGCACGGAATGCGCCCGCAGAAGGGGGTTGGTGGAGCTGGCCGTAACCATGGTGTCTCCGGGGCGCGCGATGATGCTGTCTAACTGATATGCGTACCACGGTCCCTGCGGAATGCTGGGGCCGGCGTCGGTGAGGAATCCGTTGTTCATCTCCTGGTATTCCACGTTGACTGCGCCGTTCTCATACCAGGTCAGGTTGTCGTCGGCGGCGAACAGGGCCGGCATGATGCCGGGATTGCCGTTATTACTGGTTACGCCGGTTTCTGTGACCAGAATCTGAAGCTCACTGGCGTTGCTAGGGGTGTAGTAGCTCTTGATGTCGGACCGGACCTGGGCAACGACGCTCGCAATCCCAGCATCCCCGCAGCATCCGAGTGACGGCGTATACTGGAATGCCAGCTGATCCGCGTCCTCCTGCGCGCCCGAGCCCGAGCCGTATGGGTACCACCAGTGGTAATCCACGAAGTCGATTGTGTACCCGGTGCCCGCTAGCGCGGTGGATATGGCGGTCAGCACATCCTGGTCCCAGTTGGTGTAATAACTGGCGGTGTTGACGAAGACGCCGACCTTGATGTTGGGGTCGACGGCCTTCATCGCCGTGACAAATGCAGCCGCGTTGGTGCCGTAAGCGGTGGGCGAGAGCGTGGACTGGCCCACGCGGGCGGAGGCGCTGGCTTCGGAGTAATGCAGATCGTATTCCCAATCGAGGCCGGTGCTGTAGTAGCCGTTGCCGTAGATCTCGTTGCCGATCTCCCAGTACTCGATGCCGTAGTTATTCGTAACATTGGCGTACTGGACCCAGGAAGCAGCCTCGCTAGGCTGGCCGCCGACGGTGCCCGTGAGATCGGAGCCGTAGTTGGTGGTAATAATGGCCTTCCCGCCTTCGGGAACGACCAAATCGCTCATGAAGAAATTGAATTCGTCTCCAGGAGCAAAGTAGCCGCCGTCGTTGAGGGTCTGGTCGGTGCCGCTGATGAAGTTGAAGATGTCCCCGTAGGAGCCGCCGGGGTAGCGCATCGCACCGATGCCGGCCTGGGAGAGCAAGGTGGAATTGCCGGTGCAAGTCAGGTAGCCGTCGTAGACCGAGCAATCAACGCCATAGGCCTCGGGAGCCACGGTCGCCTCGGTGGAAGCTGCGTTGACGGAGACGGTTGCGGTGGTCTGGGACCCGGCGGAGATGCTTAACACGCACAGGGCCGCGAGCAACGCAAAAAAACCGTGTGGCAACAGGCCACCGGGGTTCAGCCGCTTATCTGCTGTGGGATTCTTTGTGAGTAAACGCATGTGGTTCCTCTCTCGGAGTGTCGATTGCGAGCGCCGGGCAGGCTCGAAGTGGATCGTTCTAAGAAAATAGGCTCCCGTCACCTATACAGAAAGCGATTGCCCAAATGTCCAAGGTGAATGTCGCTTTCATGGAAAGTTGAATGCCCCGCATTCTAGCGCGGCTCAGTTTGTTAGCGCGTGCCCGCCCACGGGAGGGAGTGAACTGCTGAGACATGGCTTCTCCTTGTTCATCACATAGGCCGTTGATAACCGCCGCTGCATGAGTGCTATCGCAATATGATGACGGCATGAAAGCCTTTACATCTGGTAGAGAAGATGACAGCCCGAGTCGCAATCTGAATATGCGCCGGCTATCGAAGAATTAAGATGAGATGAGATGAAGGGAAGAAAATAGTTTCCGCTTGCGCGGCGTGAAGGGACAGAGACTTCTTCGATCCAAGCAAACTGATGCATTCTGTCTTGGAATGCAATCAAAAAGCGCAATGCCTTCCGAGATGACAATTCTATGACGCGACAATCGCAGCTGATCTAAAAACCGTCATCAGCGCAACCCGTGCATTTATGACCTCAAGTCCCGCCAGACTCACACTCCTGAATCCGCGCAGCCAATTCTAAAACGTTTGAGCAAAGAGAAGTCAAATTACTAGGGTAATGTTGGCGGTCTCTCCATCCCGAGCCGCTTTGGACAGAACGTCGAAGGCAACTCCAGGACACAAGAGTCCCGGAAGTAATCTCAGCGTTCACTGTTTGGTCCTGATGTGAGTTGGGGATTGTTCCTTGCCGTATCTGTAAGCGCGAACGCAACCGTCGCCGAAGTCCGTTATATGCCGGCTATCATTCAATTCCTCGGGTACAACCACTTACCTGCCGCCAGCTCAATTCCTGAACGTCTTGCAACAGCAGTGACCACCTCGATTCCTGAACGAATCGATCCTAGCTCGTCGATCCTGAAAAAGTGATTTTCAGGCATATTGAAGTTGAGGATTGCGGGCTTTTGGGGCTTACAGGGTGAGCAGCCGGTTCCATACGTTCATCATGCAGAACAGAAAAATGCGCCCA
>Ga0187847_10000957_pt1 | contig 27911 bp, 20 predicted proteins | sample June2016WEW_4_10_FD_132458 | JGI IMG/M metagenome (GOLD analysis project Ga0187847, IMG submission 132458) | Peatland microbial communities from SPRUCE experiment site at the Marcell Experimental Forest, Minnesota, USA - June2016WEW_4_10 | ecosystem: Environmental > Terrestrial > Soil >...
CGCTCATCAGCATCAAAACCTTTGTCGGCGAGCACAATGTCGGCTTCGATTTGCGGCAACAACACATCGGCTCCATCCAGATCGCAGGCCTGACCGCCGGTCAGATGAAAGCCGATGGGGTTGGCGGAGCTCGCAGCCGTGGGAATATTTGTGACCATCGTCAGGAGCTTTTTTCACTACGGGCGTGACCGTGTTCTGGACGCCGAATTTGCCGCCATCCTGGATCAGCGCCGGTCCCTCGTCGGTGGCAAAGTTTCGTATCCACGAGAACAAGTCCTCAAGGAACAGGGATTACAGTTCGGGATGTCCGGGGAACTTGATCTCCGTCGCCTGCCGCTCGGCCGGACCTACAAAGACTGAATCCAGCGTGAAGCGAACCTCGTCCGCTGACTCGGCGACCACCAGAAGTCGCCGCGATAGCAGCACCAAATGAGTAACGAAGAACGGCTTCGCAGTATCCAGGCCCAGGAATGGAACATTGTTGATCCAGCTCTGAGCCAGTGACGTTACATAGTCTGAAATGATGCGGTAGTTTGAAAGATCTTGTTCGTCTTCGACCGAGTTGACAAAATCTTGGTTCGTGAAATTCAGCCCGAGCACATCACGAAGGTTGCCCAGTGTGCCGCCGATCTTGTCGGGATCGACAACCAGAGCACTCGACAGGGAGAAGGTGATTCCAGAGTCAGCATCTATCAATAGCAGCTTGAAGTACTGATTCACGTGGGTCATTCTGGGTCCCCCGAGGAACCCGAGTTCATTAACCAGTTCAGTGAATTGGCTTTTCACGACCGCTTTCAAGACAGTGACATCTTCTGTATCCGCCTCGGGATCGAGCATGTACAGCCCATCCAGCAAAGGCAGAGACTGATTGAGCGCCTCCTTGCCACGAATATAAATACTGGCTTGAGCGCGGGTGATTCCTCCCAAGAGATCCGACTGCACGATGTAGGTGCGCGGTGTCCACTTTGACTCGATGTGGCCTTCGACCTCGGTCAGCGAGAAGGATCGGGTGAGCGCGCCGACGAACCCTTTTGTGTCGCCGGCCTTGAACTCCCAGCCCAGCACGTCGCCCATGGCTTTGGTCACCGTTTGGCCCAGCGAAGATGTGCCGGAGCCACCGCCCGCTCCGCCTGAGGCTTTGCCAGTGGCGAAGGCGGATAACCGACCTCTTCAGTCAAGATCGGATACGCTGACAGATCCGTAATCGGATTCTTGGCAGCCGCCGTTCCCTTTCTCAGTCCTCTCATGATCTTCGTCGCCATAATTCCTCCTCATTCAATGGGTAGGGTAGCCACCAAAACTGGTTCTGTCGCGGAACCGTATGCATTGTCGCCGGCATAGAGAAGGCTGTTGGGGACGGAGAAACGGCCTTGCCCGTCGGTTATCAATTGAAGAGTTTCCCCATTGGGAAGGAGAGCCGTAAGCTTGCGAAATCTGAACGGAAGATTGTCTTCGTCAACAAATTGATGGCTAACAGCGGCCTGCTTTTGCGGCTAATCGGCCACGGTGATGACTGTCACCTCGGCAGCACCGTCGCTCAAATCGACTAACGAAGGCGCGAATGTTTTTCCAGGATAATTCAGTTGAGCCACTCCAACCATGTCGCGTGGAGTCGGCAGGAAACCTTGGCTATCCATCGAGACAGGAAGGCCCTGCAATTCGAGCGGAGAGTTTTCCCAGCGAACTCCGGAGCATCCCTGGCGAACAAAAATGAGGGAGCGATTCGGATATTTACCGCATGGTCGAAAGCAAGCCCGCAGTTCCACAACCCGCTCGCAGCAGATACAGAGATACTTCGGAAACTGACCGTCATAGATATACCCGTCCAGCGCTCGCACCTCAAGCAAATACAGTTGGTTCTGCGCTAATCCGGCTAGCTCCGCCTCCTTGCTTCGTGGTACCCGAAAAGGTCCCCGGCTGAAATGCCAGGCTTGGCGCCGTAGTGGAAGGATTGGTGGTCAACGCCATGGCTTTGCTAGTAACGGGGCGGGTGGGGTTTGAATCGCCGTGGCCGACAACTGGACTCCGTCTAGAAATGCCTCGGCGTTCTCGATAAAGCCCTCGAAGCTGCTGTCATATGCGCGGAATCTAACTAGGCAGGTCTCTTCCATCTCGAACCGATCCCGCCCCGCAAAAATCTTCTAGCTAACATTTTCGGTGCGAATGGAGATAGACATCTTCCCGCTATGCTCCACCAATTCCTGCCAGCTAGCCGCCAGGGCTTTGCTGGTTTCATGCAATGGAGGTTGGCATTGCTCAATTTCCTGCCGAATTGTGCTTGCCCAGGGCTGCCACGCTCGCTGCGCATTACCCAGCCTCGCCAACTCCTTCAGTTGCTCGCACGACACGAGATCCGGCGCAAACTGCTCCTTGATGCGATGAAAGCTTTCCTGGCAGCGCATCAATGCAACACGGGCCACACCAATCAAGTACCGCTCCGGAATGATTCCAGAATCTGCGCCCGCTGCCATCCGCTTCGCTGACTCCTCAATCATTTTTTGGTCTTTCTTCTCGAATCAGATCAGTTCAGAAAGGCTCTTGCCTCCTAGCGGTTAGCGGTGGGTAAGGCTGAAAACACATTGCATCCACTGCCGCCGCGCATGCCTTTGGAAATGTCGCCACCACTTGCTTGGGAATCGTGCCTGCTCGGGGATTGGGATAGATTCGCATCCACGCCCGTGTGTATTGCTCTGCCTTCGTCTTGAAGCCCATGCGCCGCAGCAGTTCCGTGCTAATGAACAGTCGCAGATTCGGCGTGGGATGCGGTCCTGACGGGTTGAAAGCGAACACAGCCGATGGCGCACGTCCGATCACATCCATTAACGAACCCACAACTTCCGGCCCACCCAACAGAAGTGCGCTCATATCGGCGAACATCTCACCCAAACTGAAGCCACCTGCCGTCCCATGTCCGCCTTGAGCAACCGCAGCCCAACTTGGCGCGGTATCTCCTTGCTCAGTCCAAGATCGCTCTGCAGATTGTGACTAGCCTCGTACATCACCGCGCCTAGTGTCCACGGATTCACCAGCCGGTGGTAAGGTAACTGTAGAAGCGGAAAGGGTTGATCTGCTTGCCGATTCTTCTGACCGGAATTCTCCGGCGGATCATGTAGGGCGCGAACCCCGTCTTCATGTAGCAGAACGGCGGAGGCCTGATCGACAAGGTCTCCGAGTTTCTGAGCGGCACCGGCACTGACTGCACACCCAATCTTGCCATGGGCTATTACGACGGCAACACGGTGACGGCCCTGTGGAACTATGCGCAACGCTATGCCATGAGCAACATTTTTTTCGGATCGACCTTCGGCACCACCGTCATGGGTCAAACCTTCATTGAGCATGCGTTCTCTAGCTACATGCAATCGAAGCCGTTTCTGATATTGCAGGGGACTCAGTCTGTGTGTTCCCTTCGCAACGGCGCGATCGGCAATCTTGCGGGCCAGATCTCTTCGTCTCTCAACTATACTTTGATCTACGCTCGCGTCGTTGTGTTTGGCCACTTTCACCTTCTTGACTCCTTTAAAACCAAGTTAACGCCGAATTCAGGATAGGGTGCACAAAATTGTATGCATCGACAGAAATAGGCAATAGATTGGCAGAATCAGGATACCGCTCGAAGGACATTCTTTCGTAGTCTGATTTACGAGCAAGTTGATCGCAATCCGCCCAGGAGGTTGAGGTAACTTTATGTACAAAGCAAAAGCTTATTCCGTTGCCAGCGCAACATCACCCTTTATTTCCACCATGATCGCGCGTCGCGATCCCAGCGAGCACGACGTCCAAATCGAGATACTCTTCTGCGGCATCTGCCACTCCGATCTCCACCAGGCCCGCAATGAATGGAGTGGAGTCATGCCCACCGTCTATCCTTGTGTCCCGGGCCATGAAATAGTCGGCCGCGTCACGAAGGTCGGCTCCGCTGTTACAAAATTCAAGCCCGGTGACCTCGCCGCGGTTGGCTGCTTGGTGGACACCGACGGCACCTGCCCCGAATGCAAGGCCGGCTTCGAGCAGTTCTGCCCTAACATGACCCTCACCTACAACTTCCCCGACAAACACACAGGGGGCGTGACATACGGAGGGTACTCCGACAGCATTGTCGTTACTGAACGCTTCGTACTTCGCGTTCCGTCTAACCTCGATCTTGCTGGAACCGCACCTCTGCTCTGCGCCGGAATCACCACCTACTCGCCCATGCGTCACTGGGGCATAGCTAAGGGCAAGAAGGTCGGCGTCGTCGGTCTTGGTGGACTCGGCCACATGGGCGTCAAGTTTGCGCACGCCTTCGGAGCCCACACGGTGGTGTTCACAACATCGCAGAGCAAGAAGGACGATGCCCTTCGCCTCGGTGCCGATGAAGTTGTCATCTCGCGCAACGCCGATGAGATGGCCAAGCACGCGGGCAGCTTCGACTTCATCCTTGACGCAGTCGCCGCCGAACACGACATCAATGCGTATATTCAGCTACTCCGCCGCGATGGTAACATCACCATGGTAGGCGCACCAGAAAAGCCACTCGCCGTCTCCATCTTCGGCCTCATCTTTGGACGGCGCAGTCTCTCCGGATCTCCGATTGGCGGTTTACCCGAGACTCAGGAGATGCTCGACTTCTGTGGCAAGCACAACATTACCGCAGACGTGGAAGTCATTCCCATCCAGAAGGTCAACGAAGCCTACGAGCGATTGGCCAAGTCCGACGTGAAGTACCGCTTCTCCATTGATATGGCTTCGCTCAAATCTGAGTAACGGCTAAACGACGTACCTTGATTCGCTACGAGGCAGCCCGGCCCAAACAGTTCCAAACAATTCGCAGGAGAAACAAATGCAAAAGCGCAAACTGGGAAAAAACAATTTGGAAGTATCCGCAATCGGGCTTGGCTGCATGGGAATGACCTTTTCTTATGCCCCGTTCCCGGAAAAGAAGGATTCGATCGCTCTTCTCCGTGCGGCCGTCGAGCGCGGCGTCACCTTCTTTGACACCGCCGAAGTCTACGGCCCCTTCAACAATGAAGAGCTCGTGGGAGAGGCACTTGAGCCCTTCCGCGGGCGAATCGTCATCGCCACCAAGTTCGGATTCGACATCAATCCGGATGGAAGTCGTGGCCCGAGGCCGGTGAACAGCCAGCCCGAGCACATTAAGCAGGCCGTCGAAGGCTCGCTCAAGCGCCTGAAGACCGATGTCATCGATCTTTACTACCAGCACCGCGTCGACCCCGACGTACCCATTGAAGACGTGGCCGGGGCCGTCAAGGACTTGATTGCCGCGGGCAAGGTCAAGCACTTCGGCATGTCAGAGGCTGGCGCAAAGACCATCCGCCGCGCTCACGCAGTGCAGCCGGTCACGGCGCTGCAAAGCGAGTACTCGCTCTGGTACCGCACTCCCGAGGAGGAAATCATTCCTATGCTCGAAGAGCTCGGCATCGGTTTCGTTCCTTTCAGCCCGCTCGGCAAAGGCTTCCTGACGGGAAAGATCGACGAGAACAAGACGTTCGAAAAAACCGACATCCGCAGCAGTATCCCGCGCTTCACCCAAGAGGCTCGCAAGGCGAACCAGGCGCTGGTCGATCTGCTTGGGGAGATTGGAATGCGCAAGAGCGCAACACCTGCGCAGATTGCGATCGCGTGGCTGCTTGCGCAGAAGCCATGGATTGTTCCTATTCCCGGCACGACAAAGCTTCATCGCCTGGATGAAAATAACGGAGCGGCGGCGATCGAACTATCGGCAGACGATCTTCGACAGATTGAAAGCGCCGCATCGAAAATCCATGTGCAGGGCGCACGTTATCCGGAACACCTCGAGAAGATGACTGGCATCTGAGCGGTTGAATTAAGTCGTTCAGGTTCGCAGGAGAAAACAAGCAATGGAAATCAAGCGAAGCGGTTCCCAGCCCTCGCGCAGCGGGCCGGCGGATTATTTCACCGGTACGGCACGAGTCGATCCTCTGTTTGAAGCCCCCGACCCCGCGCGCGTCGTCGGCGCCAGCGTCACCTTCGAGCCCGGTGCCCGTACTGCGTGGCATACGCATCCGCTCGGTCAGACGCTGATCGTCGCATCCGGTTGCGGACGGGCGCAGCGATGGGACGGCACGATCGAGGAAATTCGCCCCGGCGACGTCATCTGGTTCGCGCCGGGAGAGAAGCATTGGCACGGAGCTACGCAAGCCACAGCGATGACTCATATTGCCATTCAGGAAAAGCTCGATGGCAAAACCGTCGATTGGATGGAGCAAGTGAGCGACGAGCAATACGGAGCATAGTTCCCCGGCACCCATTACGGGTTGCCGCACCAAGACCGTTCCTTGGGATCAAAACGGCTCACCAGACAATCGATAAGGCGGAGCCGGAGGTTCTTGCAAATCTTGTCGGCTCGCATCGGCGAGACCTCAAAAGAAGGTCCGCACGCCAACACTCGCGGTGGTACTCTGCTTGCATGGATTGCGAGCCATCGGACTCAGTCTATGGCGCCAATATCGCGGCCTTGGCGTATCTTCCGATGTAGAGTGCTTTCGGCTGCACATTGGATGCCGCCGAAGAAACAGCGAGTTATAAGTTATGGACATTGAGATCGTTGTTATCGGTGAATCGAGTAAGTGGGTTCTGAACTATCCCCGCATTCGTATCGGACTGGACCCAAATTGTGAAGTGAGTTTGCCGGCGGGAAAATATCCCGCCGTATCCGGCGAACATGTGACGCTTCAGGTGATGAATGGCGCGGTCACTTTGGTCAAAGGTGAGCGTTCGAGCGGCGAAACCTATCTGAATGGTCATACTGCCGGCACCGGCTTTGCGATTCGATCTGGAGATATTCTTCGTCTTGGCGCTGGAGGACCGGAGCTTCGCATTCGCCTGCTGGAGCGGGACGCGCATCCCCTGGCCGCGGAACATGAGCCAACGCGCGTGATGCATGAACCCACCCGCATCGTCTCCAGTCCGGCAACGACGGTTTATTCCTCCACGCAACCCAATGCACAAGGCGCAGCTAGACGTTATAACTATTCAACCGAAGTCGTTCAAGGCGCCTCTGCCAGTCCCAGAGATCTTCCGCCTCAATCCGTCGCGGGGCGCGCCGCAGAAGGTGAAAGCATGAGCAGCCTTGAAGACAAGCTGAAAACCATTCGGTATATTCTGGTGGCAAATCTGACCATTCTTGTCGTCCTGCTGGTTTGGATATTTGTGCAAGGCAGGGAACTTGCCGAGAACCGGGACGAGTTACAAAAATTGCGTGCACAGGCCGAGAACGCTGTAACTCAACTTACTCCCGCGCTCGATGCAAGACTCGGCGTCTTTGAAAAACGCATGGACGGCATGGATGCAAAAATCGCCGATGCTCAGGATCGCATGGTCAAAAGCATGGATGCGCAGACCAAGCACGCCGAGGACCGCCTGGTCGATCGCATGAACACTGCAATTCCCGCCATGCTGGACAAGTTTATTGCCGGGAAGTTTCCGACGCTGAAGCGTTAGCTGCACAAGTGAGCCTGATGACATCCACAGTTTCAGGAGTTCACAGTTGGTGGAATTCTCTGCGAAATGTGTGTGGAAGTCATTTATTTTGAGTTTCAGGCGTTGACTAAAGAATTACCTGCAAGGTTTTGAAAATATAAAAAGGGGGGAGGGGGGTACCGGCAAGAAGCGGAGTTTCCGGCTCCTTTGCAATTACTTTCGGCGCTCGATCACAGTTTGTCATCATTGCCCTCACGGAACTCCTTCTCACATTGTGCGTCAGTGAAAGGTAATTTTATGCAAGGACTTGCCATCCAAACGGACCGCCTTCGACGCGGAGAACTGATGGTTTCGCCCGCCAAACCTCTGCGCTGCCTACTGCGCCGCCGATGCGGAGTGGGAGTAGGACTCAAAGCCTTTGAGAAAGACTGCCAGGGGCAGCATGAAGACTCCATCTGGATCTGGATGCGTGCCCCAGGGGTTGCGCAGGGTCACGGTCTGCGCAGCCTCATCGTATTTCAATATCGTGTAACAGTGCGCAGGAACCCACGAATCCATCTTGGAGAACGAGTCGCCGCTGTTTGCCGTGCTCCACGTTCCGGCCACCATCGCGACATGGCCTGCGCGGAACAGCCGCAGTTCTTCCATCGTCATCGCGTGATCGGCGACCGGGCCCGCGTAAGCTTTGCCCATGAAGGCCTCGATGACCCGCACCGGAATCCCGCCCATCCCCAGGCTTTTGTAGGCGCCGAAGACCTCGCCATCCTCCTGAACGGTTCGCGCCACGGTAAGGAAAAATCCCTTGTCATCGAGGAATCCAACCAGCGCTTGTGCCGTGGCAGCAGGAACCCCCGCGGTGTGTAACTCCGACGTCAGGCTCTGTTTGAGCGAGGCTTGGTCCATCGATCCGTCCTGACTCACCACGGAACGAACAGCGCGATCATAAGCCACCAGCAGCAGACCGTACTGACCGAGCAGCGAGAGGGCCATTGGCTTGGTGAATGCAGGAATCGAATCCGATTTTTGGATGGCGCTGACCAGGCCTTGCCGCAGAGCGCGTTGCGCGTAGGCTCTCATCAACACCGCGACCCATGTGCCATCCGAGCGGTCGTAGCCGTGCGACCGCCCGTACTCCACATCTTCTGGATACACAAGCTCGGCTGGTCCATCCTTGAAGCGAACCCGGTAGCCTCCGCCGGAGTCCTGACTGATAGCTCCGCGAAGAGTGTTGGGCGCAGCTTGGGCCAACGCCGCAATTGAAGCATGAAAGTAGCAACTACCCAAATAACCCTGACGCACCGCCTGCGGACTAATACCATGCGCTCCATAGAGCGGAGCCGCAACCTGAGCCCAACTGGTCTCCGTCAATCTGACCTCAGCCAAACAGCTTCCCAAGAGCAGCACGGCGATCCAAGCAAATGGCTTCCCCATCTCATTTCTCCTCTTGCCGACCATGCTCGCCCTGATCCAGGTCTGTGACTTCGACGATGTTGGGTTGGCGCAATTGGTAGCCGTTCCTATTGCATCTTTTTCAGCCGATCGCAGCCCCATTGATTGCCCATATCACAGCCCCGGGTGAACAACCTCCGGGCTCTCATGGGATTCTTTTCAACGCCGCGGCCGAGCAGGAAGCAAGTGCCGAGACTGCTGCATCCAACAGCATTGCCTGCTTGACAAGCCTTCAAGTAGAGAGACGCAGCATGTATGTCATCCTGTTGCACGCCGCGGCCGTTCCAATAGATGTTGCCGAGATTGTTGCAGCCCACCGCATCGCCCGCATTGCAAGCCTTGTCATAGAGAGTCGCGGCACGGGAATCGTCCTTGGCCACGCCGTTGCCGTTCGCGTACATGAGGCCAAGGGTAGCGCAAGCCTCTGGAACGCCCTTTGAGCAATTTCGATCGAAGAGAGCAGCTGCCTCTGCGAAGCGGTTAGCCTTGTAGAGAGAAACGGCCTGCTGTTCGACCTCCGCGCTACTTGGCTCTGCAATCGGCGGCTTGATCTCCTGATGCCTGACCTCCGGCGGTTTAACGTCCGCCATCTGCGCAGGCTTCTTTTCCTGCGGGCTTACCGGTTTTTCAATCGCCGGCTTGACTTGTGTCGCAGGCACACTCTTCGACTCCTCTGCAATCGCGGGCTGCTGCTGGCTCGTGTTCGGGCTTTGAACCGGCTGCTGCACTGTAATGGGCTGCGGCACCGGTGCTTGCGTCTGCTGCGGCTGCGGGTGCGGAAGATAGAGCCGTATCGCTGCAGCAACCGCAGCCGCAGCAAGAATCGCCAAGGCTCCCCAGGCCAGTCTGGGAAATTTCGGCGAGCCGGACTTCGACGCCGGAGTTACAGGTGGCTGCGGCGCAACCGGAAGCGGTATCTGCGGCTCGCGATTCTGTTCGAAGAGCGTTGCTGTCTGCTCCCGTCTAGGGACGGCTATCGTCTGCGACCCCTCTTCGCCGGAACCATGCTGCAATGCGCTGAGCAGGCTGAGCAATTCGGCGTCCTGTGGTCGGTCGTCGCGGTTCTTGGCAAGCAGGCGCATCGCCAAGCGATCCAGGCCATTCCAATCGGCCAGCTCCGGCCTCACTTCGCTTGGCGGCTTGGGCGTCTCCCCAAGATGTTGATTCATCCAGCCCGAGGTGTTGTGCGCGTGGAGAGGCGTGCGGCCGGTCAGCATCTCGTAAAAGACGCAGCCCAGCGCGTAGAGATCGGTCCTGCCGTCCATCTCCGCGGCGGGCATTTCCCTCCACTGCTCCGGTGCGGCGTAGTCGGGCGTGAGCAGAAAGCCGCGCGTCATGCTTTCGCGAGTCGCACTCTCGGCCATGGCCGCGATGCCAAAGTCGAGAATCTTGGGCTGCTCCCGGCCGTCGGCAGTATTCGTAAGCAGAATGTTCTCCGGCTTGATGTCGCGGTGGACCGTGCCGCGGGCGTGAGCTGCAGCTAGTCCGGCGGCGATGCCCCGCGTCAACTCCAACGCCCGCGGGATCGCAAGACCAGTAGGCGCTTCTTGCAGCACCGCGCGCAGGTTAGGGCCTTCCACGTACTCCATGGCGATGAACAGGCTGCCGTCTTCGCTCTGGTCGAGGTCGGTGACTTCGATAATATTTGGGTGGCGCAAGCGGTGCGAGGCGCGAGCTTCCATGCGGAAACGCTTGATGAACTTGGGATCCTTGCTCAGATCGCCGGCTAGAAACTTCAGCGCCACTTGCCCGTCCAGCAAGATATGCTCGGCTAGATAAACCACGCCCATCCCGCCCTGGCCCAACTTGCGTACGATGCGATACTTGCCGTGCACGAGGCTTCCCGCGACCAGCTCACGCGATACGATCAGCACCGCGCCGTCGATTGGGCAGTTGGTGTGCTGGTCGGGATAATCCATGTCGCAAACCGGACAGGTCTTCATCGCTCCCTGCCTGTTGCCGAGATTTCTTGGCGAAAGAATATCACGCTCTTGGTTGCCTTGGTTTGCGTGAAAGGTTTTCATCAGGGAAACGTTGCGTGCTACAGTGTGAGCATTCTCGGAATCTCGTATTGTTTATGTCTAAAGATGAGTCAATGCCGAAGGCTTTCTGGTTGATCGGGCGGGGAAATGACTGCGATCTCGTGGTGCCAGAGCCTTCGGTTTCCAGCCACCATTGCCGGCTGACGCATCATGCAGATGGCTTCACACTGGAGGATCTGGGCTCGACCAACGGAACCTTTGTGAACGGAGTGAGGATTGCCCCCGGCAAATCGGTATCGGTGCCGCATGGGGCGCGCGTGACTCTAGGCGACCAGACGCCAATGCCTTGGCCCATCGCGCCTGCAGCGGCAACCACTGTCCTATCTCCAACCAGCCCCAGCCGCGCCCACCAGATCACCGTCGGCCGCTCTGATGAATCCGATGTGCAGATCGACCTTCCCATCGTCAGTTGGAATCACGCCGTCATCACTGAGGAGAACGGCCAGTACATCATCGAGGACTGCAACTCGCGCAACGGAACGGCAATTGGAGAGTTGAGCAATCGCATTCAGAGAGCCGTTCTGAATCCCTCCGACGAGGTTTATCTCGGCTCCTACAAGATTGCCGCGAGACAGCTCCTCTCCCTGGAAGAAAAGGTCGAGATCGGCGAGGCCGCGTTCCAGACGGTTTCTTTTCGTGGCGATTCAATGGAGGCAGGCCGCGACCCCAAGTGCGACATTCCGCTCGATTTCCCAATGGTTTCCTGGCGACACGCGAGGCTCACCAAGACGCCGGCGGGCATTTTGGTCGAAGACCTCAGCTCACGCAACGGCACTTACCTTAACGGCATGCGTGTCGCCGGCAAAGTGCTGGCCAAACCGGGCCAGGAGATAGGCTTGGGCAGCGTCCGCTTTCAACTGCTGGAAAACGGTCAACTGGCGCAGCGGGACTACAACGGCAAGGTCACCATCGAGGCCAAGGAGATCGTGGTCCACGCGCCCAACGGCAAGCGTCTGCTGGACCCTGTCTCGCTAACCGTCTTTCCCTACGAACTGGTGGCGCTGATGGGCCCGGCTGGAGCTGGCAAAACTACCTTGCTCAAGGCTTTGAATGGCTACACCCGCCCGGTCGAAGGCACAGTGCTTTTCCGCGGCCAGAGCCTTTACGACTACTACGACCTCTATCGCCACATGATGGGCTACGTGCCCCAGGACGACATCGTTCATCCGCAGTTGACGGTGCGCCAGGCGCTCTACTTCTCCGCCCGCCTGCGCACGGACTTAACTGACGCGGAGATCGATACGCGCACAGAAAAGGTGCTGCACGATCTGGGCATCCCCGACAAGATCGACACTGTCATTGGTTCGCCGGAGCGCAAGACTCTTAGTGGAGGTCAGCGCAAGCGCGTCAACATCGCTCTCGAACTAATCACAGACACGCCGGTGCTCTTTCTGGACGAGCCGACCTCCGGCCTCTCTTCCTATGACGCCGAGTCGGTCGTAGATCTCTTGAAGGATCTTTCGAAGACGGGCAAGACTGTACTCACCACCATTCACCAGCCCAGCCTCAAGGTCTACAAGCAATTCGACGACCTGCTCATGGTTTCGCGCGATCGCGGAGACAAGCCCGGCGCGCTGGTCTACTTCGGCCCTGCTTACCCGGATTCGATCCAATTCTTTAACCCTCCGGCCGTGGGTCCAGCGGGTACGGCGCCGCATCTGAATCCGGAATTGAATCCCGAGATGATCTTTTCGGGGATGAACACGGTGCCGGAAACCAAGCGCACTGACACCTGGCGTCAGCGGTATCTCGCCTCACACTATCGCCAGGAATTCGTCGCCAACCGCTCCGGCAAACAGCCGGCCTCGACCGACAAGACTGGAGAAGAGAAACCGCGCCGCCAATTCGGCTTAGGACAGTGGTTGGCTTTGGTCAAGCGCAACGTCATCGTCCGGCTCCAGGACCGCGCCCAGACCGCCATTTTGCTGGCGCAGGCGCCGTTCTTCGCCTTGCTGGTGGCGGTTATAGGCCATCTGGATGATAAACACAATTTCGGCGAGCTGGCGCAGAAGCTGCCCATTGATCATTTCCTCATGGTGGTAGCCGCCATCTGGTTCGGTTGTAACAACGCCGCCCGAGACATCGTCGGCGAGTGGACCATCTACAAACGTGAGCGCATGGTCACCCTCAAGCTCGTCCCTTACGTCTTCTCCAAGCTCGCGGTGCTGCTGGCTCTCTGCATCTTCCAGTGCGGCTCCATGTTGGCCATCGTCTACCTGAGCTGCGGGCTGCGCAGTAATTTCCTCTACGACTTCATCGTTCTGCTGCTCTCGTCCATGATCGGCGCCGGGCTGGGTCTTGCCATCTCCGCGGTCTCCAAAACCAATGAAAGCGCCATTGCGTTGTTGCCCCTGGTGCTGTTGCCCATCATCGCCCTGGGCGGCGGCATGAGGGCCATCTACCTCATGCCCAAGCCCGGCCAGGTCATCAGCGCCGTCATTCCCTCCCGCTGGTCGTTTGAGGCCAATCTGCTTCATGAAACTTTAGACAAACAGTGGGGAGAGAATAAGCGTTCCGACGACAATTGCTTCCTTGATCAAAAGCAAATAATCGGCCCCAGCCCTCTGCCAGTCGGTAACGGCGACAACCCATCGTACGATCTCAAAGGTAAGCCGGGAATCTCAACTGACCTTGCCGAGAACAACTTTCCCGCCTACCTTATCACCTTTACCGACGCCCAAGGGAAAGAGCATACCTGCCGCGCCTGGGCCGACGAACAATACCCGCGCATCAACCCCACCGCCCATGCCTTCAAGTACCGCCATCCCTTCCCTGTCTCGCTGGCCGTGCTGGCTGCAATGCTGCTAGTGTTGATCTCTGGCGTCATCATTGTCCTGCGAAAGCGCGACAACGATCCGCAGTGACGGGGTGGATCTTGTGAAGATGCTTTACTTCGCGTCCCCAGTCGCGGGTGCCAGCAGATCCGCGGGCAGAAACGCTCCTGCCTGCTCGTCCTGAACCAGACCGATCACCCCAGCCGGCGTCACAATCGGCGAGCCAAAGACTGCTGCATCCACCGGTTCGCTCAGCTGGATGCCCTTGCCCTCACGATGCGCTCTCAGTTGCAGCACTTCCACCGACGGCTGCCTGGTTACCGCGTCCTCCCGCAGCCGGAAGACGGCTACCTGCTCCCAACTATCCTGGGCAGCCACGGCAGCCGTTGCTGCAGTAAGGCCCGGTGATGTGGGTGGCGCATGAAATGCCAACACAGCCATCGAGCCGGGCGCCGCGCGGAGCAATATCTTAATCTGCTTGTGACTGCTCCCGCCGACCGCGATCAGATTGCTCTGCCGAACTGTTCCGCGCAGCTCCACGGAGAAATCCTTGGCGCTGAGACTAAGAGGATCGCCATGCCCGATCGGTCGCAGCAGGATCTCCTGACTATCCTTTACAAGTTCGGTCGCGCCCGATTGCACCGCTTCCAGAAATTCCGCATCGTAGTTCCATGGCCCGTGCGCCTCGGCGGTGGTCACCACCCCTGCCGGCCCAACGCGAAAGCCCAAAAATACTGAAACCACCGGATAACTCGTGCCACCTTTTGTCAGCGCGTAACTCGATTTCACCGCAAACAGGCTGGTCTGCGCACTTATCTCTAGGTCGCGAATCCACTGGGAGCGCGTGTCGGGAATATACCTGGCGGCCGCCGATGTTAGCTCAATGCCTGAATCGACCACGCCCAAGATGGTCAGAGCCATACTGCGCTGTGTCTCTGTGCCGCCCACTTCCACCGGCACGTCCTGGCCGAGAGCCAACTCCACGCGGGGATGCTCGGTGTGCAGCGCCATTTTCTCAAGCAAGCTTAGCCGCAGGTCCGCCACCATCTCGCCCTCCACGCGAACGCTCTGTTTTTCGATCATCCTCCGCAGCGGCTCGGTCGTACGCAGATCGCGAAACAGAATCGTGACGTAAATCGGAGGCAGAGCCGTGGCGACGTCCTTTTTGAGTACCAACTCCTGATTCAACGGCGCGGCGAAGACCGGCAATCCATTTAGGCGGAGCGAGCAAAGGCGAAGGTTCTCCAGTGTGACCGACTGAGCCGCCGTTAGATTTAGATCCACGGCCAACCTCACATGCGCCGTGTCGATCTCCGCCACGCTGACTTCCTTCACCTGTAAGTCACCGAGCGCCGCTGCCTGCGCAGCAGGTTGAGCCATCATGCCCACTGCCGCCCACGCGCTCATGCCAGCGATCGCAACACGCAAAGCTGCATTCATCCCATTCCCCCTTCTCTCCATGCATGATAGCGCCCGCGGTTGGACGCGCGACTTATGGCTCGACGGGTTCGCCGGAATGTCTTGCTACATAAAGAGATCCCCGGCCATGGGACAAGAGATTTATGGGAGGAGGCGTAGCACCTTGCTAAGGTCGGGAATTAGTCCCGCTGGCAGCTGTGCGGATGGTCTCCAGAAGTTCCGCAGCCGAGACTCCCTTCAAGAAATAAGCGTGTGTAAAGTTATACCTGGATTTTTCGATTAAATTATCCGCTTCGTGCGGCGCGACGAGGACAAAACGACTGGATAACCGCTGCTTCGAATATTCCCCCAAAGCTTCACATTGACTGGTGCCCGGCCGCGCTGCCGCGTCGGACATAGATGATAGCGTCGGTTTTTGCGCAACTCCTATCGAAAATGAATTTCGATTCAGAGATCTGAATATCATTGAACCGTGACGGTTATCTGCACGGACTGCGAGACATTTCCAGTTGATCCGGCAGCGACAATTGTCACCGTGCCTGTAACTGGTTGCTGCGTGCCTCCACCGCCGCCGCCGCCTCCGCAAGCGGAAAGCTCGCCCGCAACGCCAAGCAGCGCCAGCAGCAGAAAAATACTCGTTGTGCGGAGATTACGCATTAGACGCCTGCGCTGAAAAGCAATCAGCAATAAAAAGACCCCGCTCGGCAACAAAAATAAAGTAGCCTCAGCAAAATGTCTGCCGTCACGCTCGGAGAACGGATGCAGTGCGGCCGCGGACGAAGATGCCGCAATTACGACTGTGCCAGTAAGCGCCTTATCCGACCCGTCGGCGGAGTAACTAGTGGGATTGAAGCTGCAACTAACACCGGAAAGCGTCGTGCCGCAGCTTGGGGTGATAGTGCCGGTGTAACCGCCGACCGGCGTAAGCGTAAGCGAGACACTCCCGTTGCTACCGGGAGAGAAGGTCAGGCTCGACTGATTGGCGGTAACGGAGAAATTCGGCTCAGTGACAATAACTGCGGCGGAGCTTGAAGCGGCAAAGTTAATGTTACCCAAGTAGGCGGCGGAGATTGAGTTAGTGCCCGGCGAGAGCGTCCCTGTATAAGTGGCAATGCCGCCTGCATTGAGTGTGGCGCTCCCCAACTGACTCGACCCGTTCAAGAAGTTCACCGTACCGGTTGGGGTGGCTGATGAGGAGGTTACCGTTGCCGTGAGGGTTACGTTTTGCCCTGGGTTCACGGTGACCGCGGAGGTACTCAGCATCGTTGTAGTCGAGGCCGCAACCGGGCTAGCCGCCGTAATGTGGACCGGAGTTACCTGCCATAGCTGTGTCTGGTTTACGGGCGTGATCCAATCCAGGCTGGTGCTTGAGGGGGATTGTTGCTGGATCGCGCCAGTCCCCGTCGCGGCAAGCACAAGGCCGCTGGACTTATTGACGATGGTGTAATAGCCGTTGCCGGCAGTCACCAGATTCCACTGTTGCGATGCGGTACCTGTTGCGGCGTTCAGCACAACGGTGCTGCCCGAGCTGCTCGATCCACTGTTATCGAGAACCAGTGCGGCGGTTCCCTGCGGCACATCGAGATTTGCAATCTGCAAGTAGCCGTCGCCGTTGCTTGTTATCGACCACTGCTGGTAAATTGTGGCGCCACCATTGCTAGTTACTGTGTCCAACGGCGTGCCTGATGACGTTGCGGAGCCGGATATTTCCAGAATCTTGCCACTTGAAACATTCACTAGCTTGTAAGCCAGCGTGGAGTCAATCTTGCCGCCCAAAGCGTCGGCGCCGCCAAGGATGGCAGAGTAGTTAGCCGCCGTGGATAGCGAGTTGCCGGAAGTATCCGCGTTGTCGAAGAGCGTCAGGCCATTCCAGGTGTATGTGGCGTCGATGGTGCCGTCGGCAGCGGTGTAGCCACTGCCCGAGGCTTTGGCTGTGTTTACACCTTCCGGGTCCCAATACTCGACGCCCATGCCCAGGTTGTCGGGCAGGCCCTTCAATACCGAGTTCACGTCGATGAGGAATTGACGTTGCCCTGCGACGGTGGCCGGATACCAGGGGTCATTGGAATCGAAGCCGTTTTCGTAGTGCTCCCCAACTTCAATCAGAAAAATCGGCTTGGCGATGGAGTTAGCTGCCGTAGTTAGCGCGGTCTGCTCCACTGGCTGCTTGTTCGGATTGGATGTGGCGGCCTGCACTGTCGTCAATGGACCGTGGTAAATGGGGTAGTAACTCTGGCAAACAGCATCATAAGGGACCGAGTTGCTGTTGACATAGCCGAAGAAGTTAGTTAGATCCCATGACGGTGTAATGTGAATGCAGCGCAGCGGAGGAGGGATAGAGGCTCCGATGGAGGTGTCCGATGCTGCGTCGAGCACTGCCTGCATGCCCTGTATCTGCAGCGCCGCGAAGGGACTGAAGTTGCTTCCAGTGGGCGACGCGAGTGAGCCGAAGAATCCCGTGTCCACCTCGTTGCCGATCGTTACCATATCGGGCATCACGCCTGCCGAACGGTAGGCTTCAACTTCCGCCTTAACGTAGTTATAGACGGCCGTTTGTGCCTGCGATAGCGTATAACTCGACCATTCTCCCGGCGTCGCAGTGGAGGAGCCGCCGTCGAAGAAGAGGGTTAGTTCAACCGCCATACCCAGTTGCTTGGCGCGCTTGGCCAGATCCAGGTCCGCGCTGTCGGTTTCCGCGTAACAACCGTTACCTGTGCACGTGGCCGGGACTGCCAATGAAGACCCCACCGTATAAGTCTGATAGGGCGGTACCGATGTGGGGCGAATGCGCACTAAGTTAATGCCGTGATCCTTCAATATCTGCAGAACGTCCTGAGAAGTTCCCGCATCGGTCCACCAGGGCAGGCTGGCGGAAACCCGATCCGCCTCCTGCTTTTCCAGCAGCGCATTGTCCACGCCCCGGAAGAATGCCGGGCGCAGCAGCCATTGCTGACTTTGCGTGGGAGAAGCCGAAGCCGCTGTCTGATTCAACGCCGCACCTGGCGCCGATGAACCACTAGATACGTCGAGAACCAGCCCCGTGGCCTGATTGGTTAAGACGCGGTAGCCGTTGCTCGTCGCACTTAACGACCACTGCTGAGTGGTAGTAACTGGTGAGCACGGATTCTGCACCGTGGAAGTCGACCCTCCGCTGGTCGCGCTGTCCAGGCAAAGCCCATTGCCGAGATTGCTAATTGCCCAGACACCACTGGACACCTTAGTCATCGCCCAACGCTGGCTCAAGCTCGTAAAGCTGCGGCTCTCGATCAGAACAGGCATCCCAGACGCGGTGGACCCATTGTCGAGGTCCATCTGCAATCCCGAAAGCTGATTAATGAAGTAATAAGTTTCTCCGTCGATTGGACTGATATCGACCGGCTCGGCAGGCTGCTGTGCCCAACAGGCTGTGGAGCGCAGAAAGCCGAGCAGAAGCAGCGATAGTAACGAAACGCCAGTGCCGGGCTTCCAGAGCCGCGCGCGCAGAGCCCGATCGTCTGTACTGGAAATCTTCATGGTCAAATCCCTTCGTTTCGCTTGCCATCTCGCTGGGGATCGCCGTCGGATAACGGCGGAGGGAAAGCGGCGACGACTCCTCCCTGTGCGTCTGTTAGCATACGGACGAACCGGCCATGACCGCATCCGACTAAAGACTGATTCGCTCCGAACAGGCCTCAGGCCTCCGCGCTGTGCAAGCCGACATGAGAGCACGACGATGGGCACCGAGGCAAAAGTGCCTTGCATCGCGGAATTCACCGTGGTCCTGGCGCGAAGAGAGAACCGTAAAGTATCGGGATGGCGCGATTTATGGTCGGCGAGCCAAAAAAAGAACCGCAATCCAACTTTCGTCGGATGCAAGTGCCTCTCTCTGAGCTTACTCTGCTCCGCGTGTTGAACTTTTTCAGGAGGTTTGAGGGTGAAAACGAATACATTTCAAATAGGGACCTCCATCAGTGTGATGATCCTCGCGATGGCCGTGGCGTTTCCCGCCTATGGCCAAAATGCAAACTCCGCAGAGATCAAAGGCACGGTGACCGACGCGTCAAATGCCGTGGTTCCCGGCGCTGATGTCGTCATCCAGAACACCGGAACAGGCGTAACAATAAGAACCCAGACCAACGGCGTCGGCATTTACGACGTACCTTCGGTACCCCCCGGCAATTACACCATCACCTTCAGCAAAACGGGCTTTCGCGATGATGTGCGAACTGGCATCATCCTGCATCTAGCCACTGTCGCTATCGATGCGGTTTTGCAGGTCGGCACAGCCTCGCAACAGATATTAGTGAATGCGGACGTGCCCCTGCTGCAGACCGAAGACTCGGCACAGCACGTGGATTTCGATGAGCAGGCTGTCCAGAACGCTCCTATCGTCGGCGGTGTCTGGTACAACGAACTGACTAACGAACTGCCTGGAGTTAACGGCGGCGGAAGCCAAGATGCATCTGGCCAAGGGATCGGTGTCAATGGAACCCAGGCTTACTCGGGCAGCTTTCTTCTGGAAGGATCCGTTGCGCAAGAACCCCGCGACGCCAATGCCAGCGACAACTACCCTCCAACCGACGCCATCGCGGAGGTGAGTGTCCAGACCAGTAACTTCGGCGCGCAGTACGGCAATGGAGTAGCGACGTTCAACGCGTTGCTCAAGAGCGGCACCAATAGGTTTCACGGATCGCTCTTTGAGTTCAACCAGAATAACGACTACAACGCGGTGAACTATTTCTCCGGCCCAGGTACCACTGTGCAGCCCTTGCACTGGAACGAATTCGGGGGTAGCGTCGGTGGTCCTATTATCAAAGACAAGCTGTTCTTCTACTTCACATTTCAGAGGAATCCCAACACTTCGTCGTTCATCGAAACCACGACGGTGCCAACCCAAGGCGCGAACGGAACGACCAATATGGAGGCTGGGTGCTTCCCGCTTACCTATGTGGACAGCAACGGCAAGGTACAACCAGTTGTGATAAGTGTCCCCGTCAGTACGTCATCCACAGAACAATGCCTCACAGGGACCGTAGACCCCGTTGCGGCAAAGATCCAAAAGTATTTCCCCGCTCCCAACTTGCCCGGATATGTTAACAACTACAAAGTTGTTCAGAGTACTCCGACCACATCAACGTGGTATGTGGGCAAGGTTGACTACACGCCGACCCAGAGTCATCGCATATCCGCATCCTATCTGGACTACCCCATTGGTCCGATCACATATAACCTCGATGCCTTTTGTTCGCTAGGCTTCGATTGCACATATGGGAACAACTATAACGAAGACGGACAAGTGACCGATGTCTGGACAATCAGCTCGAATAAGGTGAATGAAGCTCGCATAGGTGGCGTTCGTGAGGTGGATAAGTACATCCCGCCAACGTACGGCAAGGGCTACCCCACAACTATTGGTCTTGAGCCGACCTATGGCACAGATGCTCCGGCGGATATCTTTCCCACCGTCACCATCGCTAGTACGGATGGAATAGGTGGAGTTGGAATCAACGGCGGAATTCATGCCGCCCTTGCCGACGGCGCACTTGTCGAATCGGATGTCTTCACTTTGATCAAGGGTAAGCACACCGTCAAGATGGGTGGCGAATTCGATAAGAGTTACCAGAACTATACAAATTGGGGAGATGTCAGCTCCGGTCAGTTCACATTTGACGGGTCTTCGACTAACGTGGCGTATGCCGACTTTCTGCTCGGAGATGTTCAGACGTGGAATGTCTACGATTACGTCGAGACAGGGGCAAGAATGTGGAATCTTGGCGCCTTCGTTCAAGACGATTACAAGGTTCTCCCCCACCTGACCGTGAATCTGGGCTTCCGGTACCAGTATCAGGGAGGCTGGGGCGAGGTACAGAATCGCTGGGGCACATTTAGTCCTACGGTAGTCAACACCGGCCAGTATGCACAGCCTGGAACGCTGGGCGCTATGCTCTATGGCGGGCAAGGAAGGAACACCATTCAAAACGGCACCAACGAGTGGGTACCTCGCGTTGGGCTCTCCTGGTCGCCGATTCCCAAATGGGTATTCCGCGCCAGCTACGGCATCTCTGACGCTCCCTGGTCCACCGATCCCTACTCCGCCGCCTACGGGATCGGTCTCAACCCTCATGGCTACGAGTCGGGCACGGATGTCTTCCAGCTCCAGAAAGGCCCCGGTCCTGGAGCCGTCGCGTATCCCACTCTCTCGAACTTATCTAATTCTCAGTACAACTACGATAACGTGTCTTATTTCCCGGCAAAGAGACCTGTTACCTACTATCAGGAATCACTTCTGTCGATACAGCATGAAATGCCATTCCAGATGCTGGTGGATGCCAGCTACCTTTATACAAAGGGTACTCATCTGGGATTCTATCGGGACATCAATGCGGTTCCGATCAGTGGAATGACGCAATACACCACATGCTACAACAGCTACGTTGTACCGACGGCATATCCACTGTTCTGCTCTATCGGTGCTGCCTTATATGATGGCTATTCGAATTACAACGCACTGCAACTGAGGGTGCAGAAACGGACGTCATACGGCCTGAACTTTATCTTTAACTATGCTTGGTCGAAGACCATGGATACGGGTACAGGTTCAGGAAATGACTCAAATGTTGACACTTGGCAGAATGCATTCAGTGTCAAGGCAAACTATGGTTTGTCGACGCTCGATACGAAGAATTCGATTACCGGCTCCGCGACCTACGAACTTCCGTTTGGGGGGGGGAAGACGTTTGCGTTGCACGGAGTCGCCGACGAAGTCCTCGGTGGCTGGCGGGCGACTGGTGTCTTCCAGGTCCACAGTGGCATCCCCTTCACCGCAACGGTTAACGGCGCGGACGAGAGCGGCTCAGGTGTCTACAACACCTGCTATTGCGGATATTCGTGGAGGCCAAATGAAGTGGCGAGCCCGTCGGTTTCCCATCCGTCCGTCAGCGAATGGTTCAACCCGGCCGCCTTTACCGTTCCAACCTACGGCACCTTTGGCAACGAGAACAGGAACACACTGATCGGCCCCAATTGGCGCGATCTGGATCTCGGCCTCGGTAAGACGTTCCAATTGATTGAAGGGGTAAAATTTGAAATCAAGGCTGATTCCTTCAATGCATTCAACCATCCAAACTTAGAGGGGCCAAGCGCTGCCGTCGGGCAGGGAGCCGGCGATCCAGGAGTGATCACCACCGCCAACGGAGCCCGATCAATTCAATTGGGAGGCCGCCTTACCTTCTAATTCGCATTGCAGAGCTAGTCAGAAACCGGGGTTCGGCAGCGCGCAGAGCGGAGCGCAGCCGGACCCCGATTTTTCGCCGTTCAATAGTGACTCCCTCCTTTGAACTAATCCCATAGAACTTGAATTAATGGCCTACAATCGGGTAAACAGGTCTTTGCAATGTTGTCTTGTATCAGAAAAATCGAGCGCAATCTCGTTTCGCGGTGGAGAACATGCGAAGAAAGACCTTCATCTTCCGCTCGTCCAAACCTTTGGGCCGCCAGAGGCGAAATGATTTTTCCGCTATCTCGCAACACGATCGGAACTATCGGTTTTGCCTACTTGATCTTCTGTGCTCTCACCATAAAGTCTCCTCTGCTTTGTGCGCAGGCGGCGCCGGCGGACTCTGAACTCGCGGCGGATCTCCAGCGCGCGCATGCCGCTCTTAAGGCCAACGATCAGGCGCTTGCAACGCGGGAATTCCGTGCCGCTCTCAGGCTCGATCCTGGCAACGCGGAGGCGCATGCAAATCTTGGAGCGATAGCATTCTTTCGCAGCGATTGCTCCGCCGCCGAACCCGAGTTGCACAGTGCGCTTGCAGCGGCACCTACCGTCACCAATGCACAGGCGCTTCTGGCGGTTTGCGAGAGAAGACTTGGTCAGCCATCGGCCGAGGCTGATTTGGAGAACGCGTTTGCCAATCTGAAAGATGCAAAGTTGCGCGTACAGGTAGGTGTCGAGTTGGCGGACCTTTATTTCCAACAAGGGGACTTGGATCGCACCCTGCCGGTCGTCCACTCTCTGGTAGAGTCCGACCCCGATAACGTGGACCTGCTCTTCTTTGCGCAACGCATCTATTCCGAGCTGGCCGACAATACGATGAACAAACTGGCACTGCTCGCGCCGGACTCCGCGCGCATGCAGCAACTTATAGCGGAGCGGCTCATCAATGCCGGCGATTTGAAGAGCGCCATCGAACACTACCGTAAAGCCATCGCGCTCGATTCGCGCCTGCCCGGCATGCACTTCGAGCTTGCGGAGTCGATCCTCGAATCTTCTAACGATGCCCGTGCACAGGCCGACGCGCGGCAGGAGCTTGAGGCTGCCATTAAAATCGACGGCGACAGCGCAAAGGTGGAGTGCCTTCTTGGCCGCATTGCGTTGTTGCAGACCGGCAACGATGCGGCTTATGAGCACTACCGGCGCGCCTATGAGCTGAATCCGAACGAGGTGGAGGCGCAGTTAGGACTGGCCACGATACTCGCCGAACAGGACAAGCCGCAAGAGGCTCTGCCCTATCTGCGATCGGCCGTGCAGGCGGACCCGATGAATGCCAACGCGCACTATCGTCTGGCTCGCGTTTGCCATGTCCTTCATCTTGCCGACGAAGAACAGAAAGAAATCAAACTGTATCGCGAGATCCGGGCGGCTAAGGACCACGTCACCGAACTCTACCGGCAAATGAATCGCAGGGCTGAAGCGCAGGACGAAGGACTAACCGATGAAAAGCAGTGAAAGTGCTAATAGCGCATAGGTGGGTTTGGACGAGGATGTTATAAGTGCTATGTTTTTTCATGAGGCGCGATAACTTGTGCGGGAAACGCTGTGCGCATCTTCGCGCATGGAGAATGGCCTGCCTGGTGCCCGTCCTCGTGATTGTCTGCATCGAAGGGATTGCTTCCTCGCCATCGGGCTATACACGCAAATTATGGCAGACTCAAGACGGGCTCCCCGAACAAACTGTTCAGTCCTTCGCTCAGACGGCTGATCGCTATCTTTGGATTGGCACGACCGGTGGCTTGATGCGTTTCGACGGCGCGCGCTTCTCTGTCTTCGACCATGAGAACACCCCCGAGATCAAAGAGAATAGTGTCTTCGCATTGCTAGCTTCGCGCGATGGCGGCCTGTGGATCGGAACCGAAGGCGGCGGCCTTGTGCGCTACCGGGCCGGAATATTTCGCGCGTACGGACTGAGGGAGGGCCTGAGCGACGGTTTTGTGCGCGCGTTGCATGAGGATCGCAAAGGCACGATCTGGGTGGGAACCGACAACGGCTTGTTGCGCATCGCTGGAGACAGGTTCGAGCGTGTAGATAACGCAAATGGTGTGCCTCCGGTTGCCGTGCACGCTATTGCCGAAGATCATGATGGCGGACTGTGGGTTGGAGGTTCCCGGCTGCTACGTTTCAATGGCAGCGAACTTATCGAATATCATCTGGAAGGCAGCGCCAGTCAGAACCGCGTAAAGTCGATTCTTGAGACGGCGGATCGGACCGTGTGGGTAGGCACGGTTTCCGGCTTGAATCGGCTGCTTCCGGGATCGTCCCATTTCGAGCGCGTAGAAGGCATCAAGGGAACTGTCCGTGTACTACGACAGACGTCGGATGGGGCACTGTGGATCGGCATGATCGGGCAGGGGATTCGGTTCACGTCCGGAGATAAGTTCACTGCCATGACCGCCCCCGATTCACTTCCTAGCAACACCGTGCTGAATATCTTTGAGGACGACGAGCAAAACTTATGGATCGGAACGCAGGCGGGCGTGCTGCGCCTGACCAAGACCCCAGTGAGGATCGTGCCTCTGCCCCATTCAGAGGACTCCGATTTCGGAACCATCTATCAGGATCACGACGGAACGTTATGGGTAGTCTCGACCGATGTTTTTCGCTTGCGCAATGGCATCGCCGAGCCTTACCTGTTTCCGGGACTGGGGCGCATTCCAGTGCGAAATGTGTACCGCGATCGCAGCGGCGCGTTGTGGGTGGGAACAGACGGAGATGGAGTGGTCCGCCTGGATGGTACGCGCATCACCAGATTGACTATGAAGGAAGGCCTGGTCAATAACTTCGTGCGCGCTCTACTACAAGGCCGCGATGGAAGTATGTGGATTGCAACCGACGAAGGCGTAAGTCGCTGGACGCCGCACGGATTCACTAACTATCAGATGCGTGATGGACTAACCTACTTCAGCACGCGCGCACTGCTGGAGGACCGCAACGGAGACATTTGGATAGGGACGGATCGAGGGTTAAACCATCTGCATGCGGGCGGATTTGTCCACGATGCTGTAACTAACTCCCTCAGCCAGGAAAAGGTGTGGGCCATTCATGAGGACAGCGACGGTGGCCTATGGTTTGGAACCAGGAACGACGGGCTTTTCCGTTGGAGCCAGAACAAACTAACGCACTATACGACAGACCGGGGGCTGGCCAGCAATAGTATCTACCAGATACTCGAGGACCAGAAAAATAACTTCTGGATGAGCGGTCCCAATGGCATTTCCCTGCTCAATCGCCGCGAACTTGATAAAGCCGCCGGAGATCCGGCGCAGCACCTTTCGCTGACACTCTATGGAATCTCCAACGAAGTGGAGACGACGCAGATTTATGGTGGCAGGCAGCCCTCTGGTTGTCTGGGCACTCAGAGCGATGTCTGGTTTCCGAGTAACAAGGGTCCAATTCATATTCTGGGAAATGTAGTTCAGCCGCAACCTCTGCCTCCTGTGAACATCAATGAAGTGCTAGTTGATGGCCGCTCTATCCTCACCGGTGCGCCCGTTGTGATGGCGCCGGGCAGCGGTAGGTTGGAAGTTTCATATGCGCCTATTCTGCTTCGCTCACAGGATGGCGTGCGTTTTCGCTACAGACTTGAAGGATTCGATACCAACTGGATCGATGCGGCTTCGCGCCGTGTGGCTTCTTATACCAACCTGCCCGCGGGAAAATACACCTTTCACGTAGCTGCATTCGAAGTGAATAACCCGCAGGCTGTCTCCGAGTCGTCGCTCTCTGTCGTGCAGAAGCCGCACTTCTACCGCACCATTTGGTTCGTAGCTTGCTGCGTCCTCTTGGTCGCAGCTGCCGTCGTCGGGATTTATCGCTTCCGTTTGTGGCAGATTAAAATGCGTTTCGAAGCTGTTCTCGACGAAAGAGGCCGCCTCGCTCGCGAAATGCACGATACTGTAATTCAGGGCTGCGCCAGCGTCTCCGCGCTCCTGGAGGCACTATCCAGTCTGAGCAGTTCCAGCGACCAGCTAACCCAGGATTTGGTGGAGCATGCGCGCACCCAGGTTCGAGGAACAATCGATGAAGCGCGCCAAGCGGTTTGGAACTTGCGTCAACAGAGACCTTCGGGGAACTTGCTTGGGCCCGCCTTGCAGCGAATGGCAGACCAGATCGGCAGTGAGTCGGGGATTCCTATCTTCTGCGAGGTAATGGGCAAGCCTTTTGTCTTAAATCAATTTGCAACACATGAGCTCATGATGATGGCGCGCGAAGCGGTGTACAACGCCGTACTCCATGCCAAGCCTGCGAAGATTGAGGTCAAACTCTCTTTTGCCAGGAAGGATTTAGCGCTGGAGGTTAAGGACAATGGTTCGGGGTTCGATCCGGCCGCGATTCAACAGAGTGATGGACGTCATTATGGCTTGGTGGGAATGAAGGAACGGGTTCAGTCTGTAGGCGGACGATTCAATTTAGTGAGCATTGCAGGAAGTGGAACGAGTGTATACATTCAAATTCCACGCAGAGTATCAGCAGCGCAAAGTGTAATGGTGAGTGCATAATTATGCAAAAACTGGAAAAGATCAAAGTGCTGGTAGTAGATGACCACCCAATTATGCGCGTCGGTATTACGGCGATCATCAACGGGTGTGAAGACATGGTCGCCGTCGCCCAAGCAGCTACCGGAGAAGAAGCCGTCGAACTGTTTGAGCGGCATAGCCCTGACATCACCTTGATGGATCTGCGCCTGCCGGGGATGAGCGGCGTGGAAGCTATTCGGACGATCCGCCTACGGCACCCGCAGGCCTGCTTTGTCGTGCTCACAACGTATGAGGGTGATGAAGATATCTTTCAGGCCCTGGAAGCCGGCGCGCGCGCGTACATTATTAAGGGCATGCCGCACGAAGCGTTGGTTGATGCTCTTAGGCGAGTTCATGCCGGCGGCCGATTCCTTCCCTCGCCGGTCTCGCGCACGTTAGCTTCGCGGACGCCGGATTCTGCGCTAAGTCCACGTGAGCGGGAGGTTCTAAGCTTGCTCGCGCGCGGCGAAAGCAACAAGATGATTGCCACGCATCTTGGCATAACGGAGGCGACCGTAAAGTGCCATGTCAGTGTCATCCTCATGCGGTTGCAAGTAGAGGACCGCACCCAGGCAGTTGTGGCGGCACTTCAGCGTGGGCTAGTGCACTTGTAGAGTTACTCTTGTTCGCAGTCCGAGCTATGCTCTTGGCGTCCCCAAGTTATGACGAAATCTCAAATGCAAGGAAATTTCATGAAAAGTTGCTTGACTGTCATCGTGCTTCTGCTCTTTATTGTCCAAAGCCGCCCTCATTCCCAAGCGCAGTCGACCGATGGTATGGTGCCCTTTGCGATGGATCACCGCGGCGCGATCCTATCCCACTCGCCGTTGGATGTGTCGTTCCTGCTGGATGCGCCCGCGGGCAAGCATGGGTTTATTCAGGTTACGAATGTATCCGTTCGGGCAACACCATGGTTGACGGGTTCGGGCAGGCGGGATAGGCTAGTTTGCCATCTTGGTGGTTAAGGCCGAGGGAGTGAGTTCGGCCAGGGACTGGATGGAACGATCGGCTA
>Ga0187847_10000964_pt1 | contig 27806 bp, 36 predicted proteins | sample June2016WEW_4_10_FD_132458 | JGI IMG/M metagenome (GOLD analysis project Ga0187847, IMG submission 132458) | Peatland microbial communities from SPRUCE experiment site at the Marcell Experimental Forest, Minnesota, USA - June2016WEW_4_10 | ecosystem: Environmental > Terrestrial > Soil >...
CGCTGCACCGAAGCTCCGGGTTAGAAGATCCGTTGAGTGTCTTCTGGTTCTGAGATAACAACTTTGTTCCGCTGACGCTGGCCATCATTCCGCCGCCTCCTTCAGTTGCTGGCCTACGAATTGCGAGCAATTGACTTGAGACACTTTTCTCCGCGCGAGATCCCGTAGAAGGCCGACTCCGTGCGGATCGACGAACCTTACTTTTTCAAGATCGAGACCTACGATTTTCTGCTGTGCGAGGGCTTGCTCACTGAGGCTTCGTAGCTCTTCGACCCAAGGCCCCGCGAGGTTACCTTCCAATTGAAACTGGATCGCCTGATCCGAATCGCTGATGATTGAAATCTTGAGCACTGCTAGCTTTCCTCCGAAGATGGTTTGCTAAAGCAGGAGCAGGGCCATCCGAGAGAAACAGGAGGTAAAAGCTATGCTATTGAGTCTGACGGTCTTAGTGATTGGTTGGGGGGATGGTTTGCGGAAGAAGCCACGAACTTTCGTGGGTCAGTTCGTTATGGCTTCGTGGCCACGAGATTTCGTGGCAGGCTGATCGGACCTTAGGGGCGAACGCTTGACCCCGAGTTTCTTCATCCGGCTTCGCAGAGTGTTGGGATGCAGATCGAGAAGTTTCGCCGCCCCATGTTCGCCTTCGATCACCCAGTCTGTCTCTTGCAGAACGCTCAAGATGTGACGCCTCTCAACCTGCTCCAGTGACGAAGCATCGTTGATAGCCGCTTTCGACTTGTGGCGGCCCAAATCCAAGCATGGAACATCCGCTTCGGATGTCCCTCCAGCGCTCGTCGCGGGCAGCAGCTCGGCGCCAAGCTTCAAGATTGGACCTCGAGACAGGACTACGGCGCGCTCGATGACGTTCTGCAGTTCGCGAATGTTTCCTGGCCAATCATACTGAGAGAGGAGGCCCATCGTATCTTGCGCGATGCCGGTGACTTGTTTGCCGAACTGCCTGGCAAATCGCTCCACAAAGAAAGCGGCGAGGAGTGGAATATCAGACCGGCGCTGGCGCAGCGGCGGCAGCACGATGGGGAGAACGTTAAGACGATAGTAGAGATCCGCGCGGAATCGGCATTCCTGCACTGCTTTTTCGAGGTCACGATTGCTGGCCGCGATGATGCGGACGTTTACACGGACCGTTCGGCTACTGCCCAGCGGCTCAAACTCATGCTCCTGCAGAACCCGCAGCAGCTTCACTTGAGTATCGGGCGGAAGCTCGCTGACTTCATCCAGGAACAGAGTCCCACCGTCCGCGAGTTCAAACCGGCCGGTTCTTCTTTCCAACGCGCCGGTGAATGCGCCTTTCATGTGCCCAAACAGTTCGCTCTCGACCAATCCAGTTGGGATTGCCCCACAATTCAATTTCACCAACGGACGATGTTTGCGCAAGCTATGGCTGTGGATCGCGCGAGCAATCAACTCCTTACCACATCCGGTTTCTCCCGTGATCAGTACCGTGGAGTCTGTTGGCGCCACTGTCTCCACTCGCTCCAACACCTCTAAGATTGCACGGCTGTTCCCCACAATCTCTTCGAAGTTGTGCTCCCTGCCGATTTCCTCTTGCAGATAGACGTTCTCGGCTTCGAGTTTCTTTTGCAGTGTTTGGACTTGCTGCAGAGCGGCTTGCAGTTTAGTCTCTGCCCGTTGGCGTTTCAACTCCGCCGCCGCCCTGGCGGCAAAGATTTTGAGCAGATCGATTGCGCGAGAGTCACGATCCATCGGCTTGTCGTCAAGAATCGCGATGTGGCCAATAACTCGCCCCTCCCGATCGAGCATCGGAACGCCCAAGTAGCTCTCTGCTCCCCAATCGGCGAGGCCCTTGTCCAGCGGAAACAAGCCCGGGAGCCCTTCTTTGTAGTGGCATGTTTCGCCGTTCAGCACTTTCATGCACGGTGTGTCGGCAATGTCGAACTCAACCTTTTCGCCAAACTGGTCGCCGTTCCAGAAGGCCAGCGCTTTTGCGTGTTTCTGATCGTCACAGTCGGTTATGAATGCATAGCGAACGCGGAGGGCCGTAGCCAGATGGCGCACCAGGGAAGGAAAGAAGTCATTTCCGGTCGCGGACGCCGTACCTATGACGATGGAGCGGAAAGTCTCTTCCGCAAGGTGCCTCTCGGTGATGTCGCGGACCAGGCCAATTACTCCAATCACCTTTCCTTGGGCATCTCGATGTGGAGCGAACGTGCAGGATTCCCATAGATCGCAGCCGTCCGCAGAATGTTTCGGTATTAAGGCATCCTCTACGTGGACAGATTCCCCTTGCAACGCGCGCTTTAGAGCGGCTTCGATCCCGCTCGGCCCCAATCTGGGGAACACCTCGGTCGCAACCCTGCCGAGCACCTCCTCGGAACGTTTACCCGTCAGCCGCTCCATGACGGGATTGAAGAGTCGGTAGCGCAACTCGGAGTCATAAACGATAATACCCTCGGCGGCGTCCTCGATGATCTCGCGATTGAATTGAATGGCCTCACGCAAGGCAATTTCATTCTTCCGATGCTCGGTAACGTCGCGTGACAATGCCAACAGACGCTCCGGCTTACCGCTCGCGTCCAGGATGGGACTCACCGCAACATCCCACCATCTGGGTTCGCGCGAGATGCGGGTTTCGAAATAACCTACGAAGCGGCCGGTGCCGCCGTCTCTTGCCACCTGTAATGCGGCCCGAGCGGCTTCACGATCTTCGCCTTCCCAAAACTCAAGCCAGGAACCATTCACGAAGGGAGCGAGATCGCAGATCTCCAGGACCTGCATGCCCCCTTCGTTCATGAATAAGAGGCGCCCCTCCAGGTCGAGAACCTTAATGCAGTCGCGGCTACAGGCGATCAGACGGCCCTTAAGCTCTTCACTGGCGCGCAGCTGTGACTCCAGCGCTTCCAGACGTTCCCGATCGTGGTCAGAGACGGTCACTCAACTCACCCTGAATTCTGTAGTCTCAGGTGCCTTTGGCCGACCATTATCTCACTGCGAGGTTGGACGGACACCCGGAATCTTGAGCCGAATTCGGTATAGACCAGTTTGCGCACAAAGATAAAGCGCCTTGCCGTCGTCGTCGCCCCACGCAAAGTTATGCGGATGCTCGGGGCCGGCAATCGTTTCCAGATACTTGCCGTCTGGCGAGATGATCCACACTCCACCGGGACCCGACACGTAGAGATTACCCTTCTGATCGACCTTCATCCCATCGAGGGCATCCTCACCTTCGGCGGAAGTCATATCGAAAAAAACTTTGCCGTTCGACAGCGTTCCATCCGAGTTCACTTCGTACCGCAGGACGATCTTCCTGTTCTCCTCCCAAACAATAGGGATGCCGCCAATCAAGGGCGTGAAGGTTTCCAGAGCTGTCATCACCGTGCGGCCTTTGCCGCTTGAATTGATCAGCTCTTCAAAAAAGCGCGTCGGCTTGTTGAACATGACGGCAGTCTTTGCTTTGCCGATGGAGATGTTGGCGCCTGCGGAGAAAGTTCCGTCCAACCGTTCCAGCGCCATCAAGTTGCCGCCATCATCGACGACGGCGAATCACTCCGCCTGGTGCCTGCAACGTTTGTGCTTCAGCCTTCACGGCTGCGATGACTTGCTCTGCACCTTGCAGAGTCAGCGTCTTCTTCTCGACAGTTTGCGCTACCGCAATACTCGCAATGGAGAGAATCGCAGTCACCAAGCTCGTAGATCGAATCGATTTGCTCTGAGTCTTCATAGCATTTTGCCTGAAGTATTGAAAGGCGTGACGTCCAGGTTCGAATCGATCACGCCCAGGTTGATGGTCGTTACATCACAGGCGAGCTAAAGCTTGCTTCGCCCAGATTTGCCTCTGCCCATGCGCACCAGATCACGACCTTCTTTACGTTCTTCACATAGCTGGGAAGGACGATCTCTTTCTGATACTTGTCGCCGAGGAAGGCTTTCTTCTTCAGCTTATCGAGCAGGTACACCTGGCCGTCGGAATCCACAACTTGCCAGTGCGGATCCGGAGTGTCCGGCACGACGAAGTCGTCCGACAACGTCAGGACGCTCTTGCCGTCCCGTGTGCTGTGAGTGACGTGTCCTTTATTGGCTTTCGGCCCCTGAAACTGGCCGGTGGTGTGTGCGTCTTGGGCAACCGCCGAGACGGCGAAGAGCATGGTCGTCATCAGCAGCCCACGGAGGAGAAATTGCATTGCCTTGTTCGTGTTCATCCTTTACCTCGTCCTTGAGAATCGATTTGTGAGCCCGGTCATGCACTGGGCGATGAATCGTTAACGACTCGCGAACCCGATGATGTCGGGCTCATGTGCCGTGCTGAACTGCTCACGTGGCAGTAAGATTCGGAAGTGATGCGAATGTTTCAAGCAGTAGCGGGCTGCGAGATTTTCTGGATGTTGTCACTTCAGGACCCATGCAGCATCTCACTTCTAGGAGCTAATTGTGCGACGTGACTCAGCCATTAGAGATTGACTGCCGAAGAGTATGGAGAGAATTGGTCAACTACACGGAGGGTGACCTAACGCCCGAAATGCGAGACCGAATCGCGCGCCATCTCCCAAACTGTCTTCACTGCAGGACTGTCTATCACGGCTCCCGGAATATCGTCCGATTGCTGGACGATAAGAACGCATTCGAGCTGCCGCGGGGTTTTAGTCGGCGATTGTATGAGCGCTTGTCTTCGGGTAAGTAGGTTGCGCTACCGGACACATTCTTCAAGGGCTTGTCGACTGTGGTGTTACAAAGAAGCCTCTGACTTTCGAGGAGAGAAGATACATCAACAATGCACTGCCGATCGCAAAGCCGATACTACCTCGAACGAAGTCACCGCGCAGAAGATTGACGAGATCTCCCAAAATCTGCAATGTGACTATAGCAACCGCGAGTACCCACCCCCAGTAACGGGCTCTGAACCACCCGATGCCCGCGGCAACCATCGTTGTGCTTAACAGAAGAAAGAGCGGGCCGACAGTTGAGCCATGAGGCGAGAGCAGTCTGTAAGCTCTCGGATTCAGTTCCCACACTCTATCGGGTGGTATCCGTTGCCAGATCAGTGTTGCCCCAGCCAGAGCGGACATCGTTGCACCGAAGAATAGGAAGATACCCACTGCAGTGATTCCCGGCAGTCGCCTCGTGGAGCTGAGCCGGCCGGCGGGCTTGTCTTCGAAGTCCATCAAGTAGCGAATATAGAACAACGTCGGCTGCCTGCGTGTCACTTCCTCCGAACAATCGAATCACATCGCGTAGACACCATGAGCGGCATCCCGGACAACCTGAAAATCGAACCGCCGACCCTGGCAACAGAAATGCCAGAGCGGCCAACCGAGACTGGAGTGTCTTCGGTACCCTCACTGGGCGCGTGGGCGTCCTTGCGGCTTCATTGGCCTGAGTACCTAATGGAAGCGGGTCTGCTCGGTTCATTCATGGTGGCGGCTTGCGTATTCGGAGCGCTCTATGAATTTCCGCACTCACTCGTGCACCGAGCAATCATGTCCAGCCTCTTGCGGCGGATTCTCATGGGAATCTCCATGGGGCTCACCGCGATTGCGCTCATTTACTCGCCCTGGGGTAAGCAATCCGGAGCACACATCAACCCTTCTGTCACGATCAGTTTCTTTCGCTTGGGCAAGATCAAGGGATGGGACGCACTTTTTTATGCGGCAGCACAATTCACGGGTGCTGTGTTGGGCGTGGTCCTGGTGGGACTTCTTCTGGGGAAGGCAGTCTCGGATCCCGCCGTTCGGTACGTCGTTACCACGCCCGGACCGCGTGGGCCGTGGGCAGCCTTGCTCGCCGAATTCATCATCGCGGCCGGAATGATGTCCACTGTACTTTATTTTTCCAACCACCACCGGCTGGCCGGATATACGGGCCTTTTCGCCGGTCTTCTGGTCGCGACCTACATAACGATTGAAGCACCGTTATCGGGAATGAGCATGAATCCCGCCCGGACGTTCGGCTCGGCCCTGCCTCCGATGATTTGGGATGGACTCTGGATCTACTTGACCGCGCCCCCGCTGGGCATGTTGTTTGCCACCGAACTCTACCTGTGGCGGAAAGGACAACAAGCAGTGAAGTGCTGCAAGCTCCACCACAACAACGACAAACGCTGCATCTTCTGCGGAGCCAATGGAGGATTCGCATCATGAGTGACAATCGCTACGACGTAATCATCATCGGAACCGGCGCGGGTGGTGGAACTCTCGCCTATCACCTGGCGCCGTCCGGCAAGCGCATCCTGATTCTTGAGCGCGGTGACTATGTCCCCCGCGAGAAGGCGAACTGGGATCCTCAGGTCGTAAACGTCGATGCTCACTACAACACCAAAGAATCTTGGCTTGACAAGGATGGCAAGGAACTCCATCCGCATACCAATTACTACGTCGGCGGCAACACTAAGTTTTACGGTGCTGCTCTGTTCCGCCTGCGCAAGGAAGATTTCAGCGAACTGCGCCATCACGGTGGCATCTCGCCCGCTTGGCCGATCAGTTATGACGATCTGGAGCCGTACTATACCCAGGCCGAGAATCTGTATCAGGTGCACGGCAACCGCGGAGAGGATCCGACCGAACCGCCGGCCAACGCTCCCTATCCTTGGCCCGCCGTCAGTCATGAGCCGCGCATTCAGCAGTTGTCCGACGATTTCGCGCGTTCGGGACTGAAGCCCTTCCACGTGCCGGTCGGGGTCATGCTCGACGAGAAGAATCCGCATAAGAGCCGCTGCATTCGCTGCAACACCTGCGACGGCTTTGCCTGTCTGGTGGGTGCGAAGTCCGACGCGCAAGTTGTGTGCATAGATGAGGCGATCAAACATTCCAACGTAACGCTATTGACGAACTCGCTGGTGAAGCGGTTGGACACAGATGTATCGGGTCGTGAGGTGAAAAGTGTGGTTGTGGAGCGCAACGGCGTCGTGGAGAGCTATTCCGCCGATGTAGTAGTCGTTTCTTGTGGCGCGATCAACTCGGCCGCGCTGCTGTTGCGCTCCCCCAATGACATGCACCCACGCGGACTTGCCAATAGTTCTGACGTTGTCGGCCGCCACTACATGGGACACACGAATTCGGTGATGATGGCTATTTCAAAGTGTCCCAACCCCACGATTTTTCAAAAGACACTAGGAGTCAATGACTTCTACTTCGGGTCAAAAGACTTCGAGTACCCCATGGGGCATATCTCGTTTGTCGGCAAACTGGATGCAATCACTCTAAAGGCCGGCGCACCGGCCATTGCTCCGAATTTCACTCTGGAGCTGATGGCAAAACACTCGCTTGACTTCTGGCTCACGTCCGAAGACCTGCCCGATCCGAGCAATCGCGTCACCATCGGCCGTGAGGGCCAGATCGTTCTCACCTACACGCCAAATAACTTGGAGGCGCATGAACGATTGAAAAGCAAGCTAAAGCAAGCCTTGAAGCAAACGAACTGCACTATGCATGGCCACGAATGCCATCAAGGGCTCTTTGGGCGAAACTTATACGTCGGGCAGCGAATTCCGCTCGCTGGCGTGGCCCACCAGAACGGGACCATTCGCTTTGGACGCGATCCGAAGACCTCAGTTCTCGACCCAGACTGTAAGGCGCACGACGTCGACAACCTATACGTTGTGGACGGGAGTTTCTTCCCGTCGAGCGCAGCCGTCAATCCGGCGCTGACCATCATGGCCAACGCACTTCGAGTGGGCGACCACCTGATGAAGCGGCTGGGTGTTTCTAGCAAGGGCTATGAGCAAAACCTACGGCAGGACCGCGAACTCGCTGTAAGCAGGTAGATAAGACATGAAGCAACTCTTTCGACCACAGCGCCTGCGCCAGAGCGTCCTGGCAGTCTGGGTACTGTCGCTGGTTGTGGCGCTTCCTCGCCTGTCGGCCCAACAACAACCCGCGCTGGTTGACGGCGTTGACGCGATCGGAATCACGGTCTCCGATATGGATCGCGCTGTGGATTTCTATTCCAAAGTACTCACGTTCGAGAAGGCATCGGACAACGAAGTCGTTGGAGAGAACTATGAGCATCTCGAAGGCGTGTTCGGATTGCGAATCCGCATTGTACGAATGAGACTCGGCGACGAGTGCATCGAACTCACGGAGTATCTCGCGCCGAAGGGTCGCCCGATCCCGGTTGACTCACACAGCAACGACCGCTGGTTTCAGCACATCGCGATCGTAGTCAACGACATGGACAAGGCTTACGCGTGGTTAAGGCAGAACAAGGTCGAACACGCTTCGTCAGGACCACAGCGGCTTCCAGACTGGAATAAGAACGCAGCGGGCATTTCGGCGTTCTACTTCAAGGATCCAGATGAGCACCCGGTAGAGGTGTTGCAGTTTCCTCCGGACAAGGTTCTGCAGAAGTGGCACCGCCCCACGGACAAACTCTTTCTCGGCATCGACCATACCGCAATCGTGGTGTGGGACACCGACGCCAGCGTCAAGTTCTATCGCGACTTGCTCGGAATGCACGTGGCGGGCGAGAGCGAGAATTACGGAACCGAGCAAGAGCATCTGAACAACGTATTTGGCGCCCATTTGCACATCACAGCGCTGCGTGGCGCAAGCGGGCCGGGAATTGAATTGCTGGAGTATCTGGCGCCCCGCGATGGGCGACCTTTCCCATCGGACGAACAGGCAAGCGACGTTGTTCACCGGCAAACGATTCTGTTGACAAGAGGTGCCGAAGCCGCGGCTCGCCAATTGCAGACGAGCCGGGTGAACTTTGTCTCTTCTGGCGTGTTTGTGAATCAAACTGGAGAGTTGGGATTCAGCAAAGCGTTTCTGGTACGCGATCCCGACGGCCACGCACTCGAAATCGAGGAGAAATAGAGGGTATGAGCCGAGGCATTTTGCACACTGCGCCAGAAACAGGCGGGTTGTTTTCAAAGGTGGAGATTCGTGAGGTCTCCCACCGCGATATGCTGTCCGATCAACCGACCCTGGTTGACCTCATACTTCCGGGCACCGGCCGCTCCTTCTCGGAAGAATTCGCGTGTTTACTTGGTTTACTTTGCGCACAAGGAGAACCTGAATGACCCAGGAAGAAATCAGGCTTTCTGAATCGGGCGCGCGTAAAAAACACTGGAAGCGCTGGGGCCCCTACCTCAGCGAACGTGCCTGGGGCACGGTGCGCGAAGACTACAGTTCTGGCGGCACCGCTTGGGAGTATCTGTCTCACGATCATGCCCGTTCGCGCGCCTATCGCTGGAACGAAGATGGACTGGCGGGGATCAGCGACCGGAAGCAGACGATGTGTTTTGCCTTGGCTCTGTGGAACGAGCGCGATCCCATCTTGAAAGAACGGATTTTCGGTCTGACGGGCAACGAAGGCAATCACGGCGAGGACGTGAAGGAGTACTACTTCTACCTCGACTCCACGCCCACGCACTCCTACATGAAGTACCTCTACAAGTATCCGCAGGCGGAATTCCCCTACGGTCAGCTTGTGGGAGAAAACCGGCGGCGCGGAAAGAACCAGCCTGAATTCGAGTTGCTCGACACCGGAGTGTTCAACGACGACCGCTATTTCGACGTGTTCGTCGAATATGCCAAGGCCGATACCGAAGACATCTCGATCAAGATTACGGTTGCTAATCGTGGACCGGAAGCGGCTGACCTTCGCTTGCTACCAACGGTGTGGTTCCGCAACACATGGTCGTGGGGAGACTCAAACCGTCGGCCGGAGCTGCATCAGGCGCGTCCCGCCCCCAACCCGGTTGTCGGACTGAACCATAACCGGCCGGGCAGTTGCTGGCTGCATTGTGAAGGTTCTCCAGAATTGCTTTTCACGGAAAATGAAACCAATGTCCGGCGGCTGTTCGGTGTCGAGAACTGCACTCCTTACGTCAAAGACAGCATCAACGACTACATCGTGCATGGCGCAACAGAAGCGGTGAATCCCGACCATACGGGCACGAAAGCCGCGGCTCACTACAAGCTCACGGTTGGTACGGGTGAGACCGTCGTTGTCCGTCTTCGGCTGACGAATTCCGACCTCAAAGGCAAGAACGCCTTTGCCAGCTTCGACAAGACATTTGACCTCCGTCAGCGCGAAGCCGACGAGTTTTATGCCAGGGTAATCCCGCAAGACGTTTCTAAAGATGCGCAGAACGTGATGCGCCAGGGTTTTGCCGGCATGTTGTGGTCCAAACAGTTCTATCACTACGTAATCAAAGATTGGCTTGAAGGCGATCCGGGCAAGCCTCTCCCTCCCCCCGAGCGCAAGAAAGGCCGCAACCACGAGTGGACTCACTTGTACAACGCAGACGTGATCTCCATGCCGGACAAGTGGGAGTACCCGTGGTATGCGGCCTGGGACCTGGCATTTCATTGCATTCCGCTCGCGCTCGTGGATTCTGACTTCGCGAAGGAACAGCTCACGCTGATGCTGCGCGAGTGGTACATGCACCCCAACGGGCAGATTCCCGCCTATGAGTGGGCCTTCGGCGACGTGAATCCTCCGGTGCACGCCTGGGCCGCGTGGCGCGTCTACAAGATCGACAAGAAGCGCAAGGGCAAAGGCGATCGTGCGTTCCTGCAGCGTGTCTTCCACAAGCTAATGTTGAACTTCACCTGGTGGGTGAACCGCAAGGATGCGGAGGGCATGAATATCTTCCAAGGCGGCTTCCTGGGTCTCGACAACATCGGCGTGTTCGATCGCAGCGCCCCCTTGCCCACCGGCGGATACATCGAACAGTCGGACGGAACCAGTTGGATGGCCATGTACACGTTGAACTTGTTAGCCATAGCCATGGAGCTGGCAACAGAAGAGCCTTGTTACGAAGACGTGGCCAGCAAATTTTGGGAGCACTTCGTTTACATCGCCCACGCGATGGGCCATCGCGGGCACGACGGCATGGGGTTGTGGAACGAGGAAGACGGCTTCTTCTACGACGTGCTCAAGTTGCCCGACGGCTCGCATTTTCCCATGAAGATTCGATCCATGGTGGGATTGATCCCACTGTTTGCCGTAGAAACCTTGGAACCCGAAGTTCTCGACAAGTTGCCCGATTTCAAGAAACGTCTTGATTGGTTCATTGACAACCGTCCCGACCTCACAGCGAACCTGGCTTGCATGCGTACAGAGGGAATGGGTGAGCGCAGATTGCTGTCTATCGCTAGCCAGGACCAGCTGCGCAGCATTCTGAAATTCATGTTGAACGAGCGCGAATTCCTCTCACCATACGGCGTCCGTGCCTTGTCCCAGTTCCATCGGGACAACCCCTATCTCCTTCATGTGGACGGGATGGAGCACCGCGTGGACTATGATCCCGGCGAGTCGTCGACTGGCCTGTTCGGCGGAAATTCCAACTGGCGTGGCCCCATTTGGTTCCCGTTGAACTACTTGTTGGTCGAGTCGCTCCAGAAGTTTCATCACTACCTTGGCGACGAGTTCCAGGTTGAATTTCCAACCGGATCGGGAAAGATGATGACCCTGTGGGAGGTAGCGGGAGAAATTTCACGCCGGATGACGAACATTTTTCTTCGCGATGAAGATGGCCGCCGGCCGGTGTTCGGCAATCTCGAAAAGTTCCAGACCGATCCTCACTGGCGCGACCTGGTTCTGTTTCATGAATACTTCCACGGCGATTCGGGAGTCGGAGTTGGAGCGAGCCACCAGACCGGATGGACCGGCGTGGTGACGAAGTTGATGCAGCAAAGCGGAGAGCCCAGCAAACGCAAGCAAAGAGAATCGGCGGCTGCAACGGTCGCTGCCGACTGAAATTCATAAGGAGAAATGGAAATGAAGGCGATTAGCGTCTTTCCAGGAAAGCCCAACAGTGTTCACGTGGCGGACTTGCCCAAGCCCTCCCTGGATCAGGTCCCCAACGGCCGTGGCGTGCTCGTCAAGGTTCTACGGGTGGGCGTGGACGGAACCGACAAAGAGATCAACGCCGCTGAATACGGCGCAGCACCTCCCGGATACGATTTTCTTGTCATCGGCCATGAAGGCTTCGGCCAGGTGGAAGCCGTCGGCCCTAATGTCACCGAGTTGAAGCCGGGAGACTACGTCGTGGCGACCGTGCGCCGTCCGGGTACGAGCATCTATGACTTGATCGGCACGAACGACATGACCACCGACGACACCTATTACGAGCGCGGCATCAATCTGCGCCACGGCTACCTGACGGAATACTACGTGGACGATGTCGAATTCGTCGTCAAGGTGCCGCAGGGCCTCAAGCATGTTGGCGTGCTGTTGGAGCCAACTACCGTCGTGGAAAAAGGAATCCACCAAGCCTACGAAATTCAGCGACGGCTCAAAGTGTGGCGCCCGCGCAAGGCTGCGGTAATGGGGGCTGGGACCATCGGTCTCCTAGCCACCCTGGTTCTACGCTTGAAAGGTCTGGACGTGACCACATTCGGACGTATCCCCAAACCTTATCTGAACTCGGATCTGATCGAGGAACTGGGAGCACGATACCTGTCGACCAAAGACATACCGATAACCGAAGCGGCCAAGGAATACGGCCCGTTCGATCTGATCTTTGAGGGCACGGGCAACTCTGCCGTGGTGTTCGACAGCATGCAGGCCCTGGGCAAGAACGGCGTGCTGGTTCTGGCCAGCGTCACGGGCGGAGACAAGATGATCCAGATTCCTGCGGACCGGATCAATCTCGAATTTGTTCTCGGCAACAAGGTCATGGTCGGAACTGTGAACGCCAATCGGGAATACTTCGAAATGGGTGTCGGCGACATGGCACAAGCGGAAGCGGAGTATCCGGGATGGCTCAGCAAGCTTCTCACCGACCCAGTGAAGGGCCTGGAGAACTACTCCGAGTTGTTCCAGAAACTCACCTCGCCGAATGGCGCCATCAAGGTGTTTTGCGAAGTGGCGTAAGATCTGGACCAGTCAACTGAGAACCTGTAACCGGGTCACGCCAACGTGCCTTGCCGTTTGTCACTTTCTGGCTTTGCTTGGTCTCACCGAAAGAAGATGTCCGCTGGGAGATGGCAATTCATGATTCAGTTCACGAAAGAAACATGCGGCGACCTGGACGCCGCACTCAGCCGGGAGTGGCTTGAAACCAACGGCCTCGGTGGCTTTGCTTCGTCGACAATCATCGGGCTGAACACCCGCCGCTACCACGGGTTGCTAGTGGCCGCGACGAAGCCGCCGGTCGGCCGTGTCGTCACGCTTTCCAAGTTGGAAGAGACACTCTTCATCGAGAACCAGCCGTTTGATCTTTCCGCAAATCGCTATCCTGGCGTCGTTTATCCGCAGGGGTTTCGATACCTCAAGCAGTTTCGCCTCGATCCATTTCCCGTCTTCACCTACGAAATCGAGGGCATTGAGATCGAGAAGTCCGTGTTCATGATCCGCGGCGAAAACAGTACCGTGGTGCACTACGAATTGAAGAAGAACAATCATCCGGAGCGGTTCAAGAACCTGCGCCTTGAGCTCAGGCCGCTGATCGCATTCCGTGATTATCACAGCACCACTCACGAGAATGGAGCGATCAATCGAGAGATAGAACAGCGCCAGGGGCTGGCGACTGTGGCTCCTTACCAGGGCCTACCTTCACTGCATCTCGCTCACAACGCTGTCGAACTGCGAAGGACGGGCGACTGGTACCGGAACTTTGAATATGACGCCGAACGAGAACGCGGTCTCGATTTTTCTGAAGATCTTTTCAATCCGTGCGTCTTGCGTTTCGACTTGCGGCTTAGACGCCAGGCCTCGGTGATTGCCTCCGCAGATCCGCATGATGTTGCCCCGCATGATGTTGCCCAGGTGGCTGAATATCGGCAGGCAGAAATCACGCGTCGCCGGAATGTAGCGCTGTCTTCGCCGGTCGCTTCTGAAATAGATCATGATGCCTTCGCCCAGCATCTTGCCAATGCCGCCGATCAGTACATCGTGTCCCGTAGCGACCAGAAGACCGTCATCGCTGGCTATCACTGGTTCAGCGATTGGGGACGCGACACCATGATCGCTTTGCCCGGCCTTACTCTGCCGACTGGCAAGCCTGAAGTTGCTCGCAGCATTCTGCGCGCGTTCGCGCATCACGTGGATCAGGGTATGTTGCCCAACCGGTTTCCCGACGCAGGTGAAGCGCCGGAATACAACACCGTGGACGCGACGCTTTGGTTCTTTGAAGCGGCACGCGCTTATCTTGCCTACACTGGCGATCTGGAGTTTGTGCGCGACGAACTCTATCCCGTATTTGCCGATATCGTCTCCTGGCATGTGCGCGGTACTCGTTACGGAATCAAAGTCGATTCCAGCGGATTACTTTCCTCTGGCGAACCCGGCGTTCAGCTTACCTGGATGGATGCGAAGGTCGGCGACTGGGTCGTGACGCCGCGCCGCGGCAAGCCCGTTGAAATCCAGGCACTCTGGTACAACGCACTCTGCATCATGGAAAACCTGGCGCGCAGATTTGGGGACGAATCGGGCCAGAAGCGTTACCGCAACACGGCAACCGTGGCGAGTTGGAGCTTCAACCGTCTCTTTTGGAACGAGAATATGGGTTGCTTGTACGATGTCACAAACGGCGCACCGCCGGGCCCTTCGATCCGCCCGAACCAGATCTTTGCCGTCAGCCTGACCCACAGCATGTTGTCACCCGAACGGGCGAAGTGCGTGGTGCAGAAAGTTCAAGAGCTTCTGCTTACGCCGTATGGTCTGCGTAGCTTGGCGCCCACCGATCCGCAATACCGCGGGCGATATACTGGTGGTCCCACTGAGCGCGACGGTGCTTATCATCAGGGAACCGTATGGCCGTGGCTGCTCGGACCCTTCGTCACCGCATACGTCAAGGTGAACGGTGGAAGTGAAACCGCCCGTCGCCAGGCGAGCGAATGGTTGGAGCCGTTGAGAGAGCATCTCATAGACGGCGGGCTCGGACACATCCCCGAGATCTTCGATGGCGACGCCCCTCAACTGCCTCGCGGCTGTATCGCCCAGGCCTGGAGCGTGGCGGAGATTCTGCGAGCTTACATCGAGGATGTGAAAGGCATTCGTCCGGTACCGCCCGTCGAGACACCGGAGCCGCAAGCTCGCCTACATGCCAAAGATCGAGTGGAAGCTCGGGACGCAACCCCGCAAGCCCTAACTTAAAGGCCGAACTCCTTATTGGGCCGTCGACCGCCTAGCTTAGCTAAGCTAGTCTCTCGGAACCACACTTAAAAACACTCAAGCTCATGCAGCAACTTGCGACTGCGGGCCTTCATCGCAGGCGTACCGCTCCGCGTTGCTTCTCGCAGGATCTCAATCACTGTGGATCGAATACTTGCGTCAGCGTGGGCTAAATCGGCGAGGCCTTGAAGAGCGAAGGTTTTGACTATCGAACTCCTGTCTTGCATATAGCTGTTTAACGAAAATATCGCACGTTGTCGTTCTTTGGGGTTCAATGCAAGCCGTGGAACCATGACGGCTAAATGCCAACGCAACTCTTGCTCCCTAGTCTCACCCAGCAAACCCAACAGTTCTTTTCTATAGGGTACGAGCAACTCAGGATTGTTTCGCGTGACCTTTTCGGCCGCGTCTGCAGCCCTAATCCGTACGAGGGGGTCTTTTGACCATAAGCCCACAATCAACTTAGGAAAAAGTTGCAGATTCTTGGAGACCATCGTCCCTACCTGCTCAGAGCGGCCAATTGATCGTCGGTCCCCACCTTTTAAAAGCTCCAGGATGTTCTTTGCGGGCATCAGGAAGCATGGTACTGCATCGGCCTGTTAACATCACTGTCTTTGCAAGACTATGCGAGGATTTCCTAATGCCATGAAGAAGAACATCTGGAGGGCGGGGATCGAGACAGGCTTTATCATCTTCCTTTTCTATTCAAACCTCTTGATGGGAGAATTTGAACGCTCAGGTATGGGGCAGAAGAGGGGTTTAGCTTGGGCAATCGCAGATGTTTTTACGTCTGCCAATTTTGAAATCGCCGCCTTGGCGGCGCTCATCGGCTACATCGTCTTTGAATTCCTTCGAAAGCGATTCTAAGCAAAGGTCTCTCTTGGATTCGCAGCCGAGCTGAGAGACCCGCAAACATGAGCCTTGCTAACGTGATGGCGAGATGCGAACTGGCCAACCCATGTGACGAGCCCCGCGGCCAGGTCATTCCGTGTAGCCTTGCGCGAGACGGCCGTACTCGCGACTCGCATCAAGCAGGTCGCCTACAGATGCGGGCTGCACACCTCGCGCGCGGTTGAGGTCTCCAATCTCAAAGGCGATCTGCCATTGTTGGAACAGCACACGATAGGCGTCGAAGAGACTGAACTTCGGATCGTAAATGTGGGTTGCCTCGGAAGTTACTCCGTTGAGCTCTACAATCTTCATATTGCGGCCCGCCATGAAGTCTTGCCGCGAAGGAACACGCATGTCAAAACGCCCAAAGAAAAAACCGTCGAAGGTTTTGGCGATCCGGTCGATGACTTCTTCCAGAGACGGCGTTATGGTGTCCCCACCGTCGAGAAAGATGGCCCCTCGGCAATGAGTCCCAATTTCGACCAACTGAACTCTTTCGCCGGACGCGGGGACTTCTTGAATCCGGTCTGCATTCTTGCGCCGATAAACATCTGACATACATACGGCACGCTCATCGGCGAGAATCAATTCTTCCACTGTTCGTTTTCCATCACCGACAAGGGTGGGCATCCGTTTCTCCGTCACCGAGAGAATCCGGCCGCGCTCATCACCGGGATAGCGATAATAGAAAACTCCATACTCTTCGCCGGGGACATATTCCTGCAGGATGACCGGGTAAGCCGCAAGCGTCAGATACTGACGCAACTTCCCCGGCGATCGAACAATCGACACTCCTGACCCACGCTGCCCAGCATCAGGTTTCAACACGACAGGGAACTGCAGCCCATGCTGCCTCATGAATGTCTCGGCCTCAACAATCCGATGTGCAGGCACGGTGCAGGACAATAGAGTGGAACACGGCATCCACGCAGCTGCATCTTTCAAATTGTCCAGGATCTTGTGCTTGGACTCGCCCACGAATCCACCGGCTGGAATCCCTGGGTTGGCCGCAGTAAATAACGTCCAACTTCGGAACTTGATTCCGAGATAAGCGATGTAAGCAACCACCGGCGGATAGAACAAATAAGGAGGCCAAAACTCCCAGCGAGTCCAACGCCTCACTCGCCCGACCAAGTCGCGTCGCCATCGAATCCAGGCGCTAGTGAATGGCCGGCTTGGGGGAACAGAGTCGAGTTCTAATACGATAGGCATGATTCAAATGGCTGAATGTTCAAATGGACAACCGACCTCTCGCACAATGAGATTCAGGCGGACAGGTCTTGTTCTCTCAATTTCTATTTCCGTTGCATCAGCCGGATTCATGGTGCAAGGGCTGCCACGGAGATGGCACATCCGTACGCTTCCGGAGCTGAGCACAACTTCGGTATAACTCAGCGTCTTCACATCTTCCCGGTGGACGCAAAGACTGAACGGCCCCGGTCCACCGGCGTGCGAAGCTTGAAGTCTTCGCAGCCAGCGCACGGAACCGGCGTCCGATTCATGGCGTGCCATGCGACATACCGCCCCACGCAGGCTTTCGGCCCGCTCGTCTGAGAGGCTAGAGGAAAACCAGTGCCGTGATTCCCACTCGTGGACCTTGCAGTCAAGCTGAGCCGAATCCCAACGCCACTCCCAGATTTCCTGTTCGGATGGGAATACGCCCACGAGCCGAAACGGCATCATTCCTGTGAAGTTCGAAGCGCCCAATACTTCATGCAAGTCCGATAGCGACCGCGAATCAATCAGAGCCGGGATCACTCGCCCTCTACTCTGCGTCTTTGGGAGAGCTCTGCGGTGTAGTGCGATGTCATTCCAATTCAGTAATGCAAACGTGATCCCATATTCGTTGGTGGCGAGCCATGTGCCGCGGTCGCCGTCCCCGGGATAGATGGTTCTGGTGCCGTCGAATTCATGCTTCTCAGGAGAAAGCCCGGCACCCCGTGCGATTTTCTCGTCACGATTCATCGCCATGAGGTATGTATCGATGCCGATGACGACAGTCAGAGTGCACATAAGCCCACCGCCCCTGGGTCTCGAACAGAACCTCGAACACTCTCGCGCTTCCGAATCCACTCGCCGAGTGATCTGGCCCTCTTGCTCAGCAGCCACGGAGCAAACAGCAGCAGGACGGTCAGCAGCCAGGGGAGCAATTTCTGATGGCCGGAAGATATTTTGGGAACGAATCGCCAGATGGCAAAGATCGCGGAGACCCAGACAGCCGAACAGGCCGCCGTAGTCTTGACAAACAGTCGAACCGGAAGCCGTAACGCGCCGGCGGCAACATAAAGAGGTAGGCGGCTTCCGGGAATCGCGCGGCTCATCACCAATGCCAGCGATCCGCTCCGTGCAAACCAGCTTTCAGCTTTGGCAAGCGACTCGGGCTTTAGGTATTTCTGCAGCCAGCGTGATTGAGTAGTACGTCGGCCAAGGCTGGAGCCCAGACCATACAACCCCATGTCTCCCAGCCAGATACCCAAGAAGGTGGTCAAAAGTCCGATCTGCGGATCCAAGCTTCCACTTGCGGACAGGGTCGCCGCCAGCACGGTCGCGCCATCTTCGTAAATGAAGGTCGCGAGAAAAATGTAGAGCGCCAGGGCCGCCTGCGTCTCCGGAAGTGAATTAGAGCAAAGCATGGTCGGCTACGCTCGTTCCCCCGTTTCTGTTTCAAGATGCTTCAATGTGGAGGGAGCAACGCCAAATTCGTGCGGGAGCTTCAATCCGACTCCGGCACAGAGGATTCTGAGAATGGCATAGTGGTGGATGGCGTGTCCGACGCAGAACATCACTTCCCGAGCCAGGTTCGACCTCACCGCTTCCGCCTCGGTTTCGCCATAACCCACGCTGTACGTCACCGCGCACGCACGTTGAAGAATTTCGCTAGAAAGGCCTCTGAATTCGTCGATCAGATCTTCGGTTGTGAGACGCGCACACGTCACCGAGCTCTCCAGTTGCGGGTTCCGACGCCGCTGATCGTAGTTGACCTGGCCAGTCCGAATTCCTTCCGCTAAACAGAGAAAGTGATCGAGCACGTGCCGGTAGTGGGCTCCGAAGGACGCCGTGAACTCTCCTTCAAGCGGGCGAGCGTACGTTTCGTCGCCAATGCCCTCCAGAAAGATGCAGCCCTGTTGCAGGACATCCTTAACCGCAGTATTCAATGACTGAGTGAGCATGTCAGAACCTTTTCCCCAACATCGGAATTTGCATGCGGTGCTAAAACAGAGCAATGCCGCTCGTCACAAACACGGCGATGGCGAGGAAGAACAGAAGTCCCCTGTCTCCCTGTACTTCGATCCCAAGAAACGTTAGGTGGCTAACGATGGCTCCGCCCGTAGCCGCCATTGCCAGGACTGCTCCGGCCCAGACGAAACGCGGTGTCAGCAGCAGCATGGCGGCGATCAACTCCATAATCCCCGATCCAATGCGCGCCCAGACCTCCACCATGCCGATCGAGGCGATCGGGACGTAGCTGTGGATGAATGTCCCCAATTTGGTAAAGATATAGATCGATTCCGGCGCCGCCGTGAACTTGAAGAAGAGCGTTTGCAGCAAAATGATCGCTGCGACAATTCGGCAAGCCCAACTGAAGACCAGGATCGGGGTGGTCATTGGCCTACTCACGGTTGAGATGACTCGGGTGTTCATGATGCGCTCCTCTACTTGCCGTACTTTTCGACGAGGCCAGGCCAATTCTCGTCAGCCTTCTTCACCATGCCTTGCTGGTCCTGGTTGAATTTGTTCTTGATATCAAGGTCGTATTGCATCAACAGCCGTCCATTTACGATCTGCCATGCCTCGATCTTGATCGGGGCCCGTGTGCTATGGGTCACGCCGTATGCGCAGTAGCCGCCGAACTGCGGCTCGTACTTCGCCGGCTCTTTGTCAAAGGTGGCTTTGTGTTCCGAGGATGCGAAGTAGTACCTCGCCCCACGATATTCAGACTGGAATTGCGGGCTGCCCTTGACCGGCCGATTGTCGGTAAAAAAGGCCACAGGATCGTAGCCCTGGATGGCAACTCCGTTGTGATCCAAATTCTGCAGTTCTTTGGCGGATGCAACCGTCGACAACGCCATAAGCAGCAGGAAAGCAGAAAACAGACTCTTCATTCACAAATTCCCTCGTTTTGCCGTTTCTTGAAATCCATACACAGCCATCAGACTCGCCAAGGCGTCAGAAGTGACACGAACAAGAAAGGCGGGGAATTACTGTCACCTTCCCGGTCACCGCGCATCGCACGGGGAATGGCGTCTTGCAGTTGGTGGACTTGCCAAGCAGACACACCTGGCGGCCTTCGCTGTGGGAAGAGTTGCTGGGAGGATCATCATGAACGCGACTGGCTCACAAATCCTGACCGCTTCTTCTCCAGTCGCTCGCTGCGATAACGATCACAACGCGGAGACGACCGGGCTGATAGAAGCCCAGGGCTCTTACCGCGTACGACTCGCGTCGTCGGAGGCAGACCGAATGGCGGCGTTCCGCTTGCGGTTTCTCGTCTTCAACCTGGAATTAGATGAAGGCCTCGATGCGGCCCACGCGACCGGCTATGACACCGACCACTTCGACGCGGTCTGTGACCACCTCATCGTCGAACATCCAGTGTCAGGTAAGGTCGTTGGGACCTACAGGCTACAGACGGGCGTAGTGGCTTCCGCCAACGTTGGTTACTACAGCGAACGTGAATTCGACTTCACACCCTACAAGCGGCTAGGCGATTCCGTGATCGAACTGGGACGCGCCTGTGTGCACCGCGACCATCGCTCGACCGAGGTGCTCTACCTGCTGTGGCGCGGAATCGCGCAATATGCTATTCACCATGGGGGCCGGTATCTGATCGGTTGTTCTTCGCTGACTTCGCAAGACCCGGCTCATGGGACAGCGGTCTATGAAGCGATGCTGGAGTACTTGGTGGAGCCCAAGCTTCGTACTGCTCCCCAGCCAGCCTTCGCAATGCCCCTGATGGCACCAGATAATGCCAGTGACAAGATCCCGAAATTGCTACGTGCATACCTCGCGGTGGGAGCGAGGATCTGTGGTCCGCCTGCGATCGATCGCGAATTCAAGACAATCGATTTCCTCACGCTGATGGATCTTGAGGCTCTTCATCCTCGCGTGCATGCCCGATTCCTGAGAGCCTGATGGAATGCACGAAGACGCCAGTTACCTTCTGTGTTTTGGGGTTTCTGACATCACCGCCGCCTCGACTCTGGCTGGGGAATGTTGCAACGTTCGCGCATCAATCTTGAGCAGGCGACTCTCTCCTTGTTGCAAGAGATCTCCGCGCATAGTCATTGGTTCCGCAATGAATTCGCGCAGCGCGTCGCGTCCGAGAGCACGTCCATCAAGACCGACCAGCAGGAACTGTTCCCGCCCGTCAGTCGTGACCAAGATGGGCGGAATCCCTCCGCTCAGACAGCGCGCCGCGCAGTCGCGGTGAACCTTGCCTTGACCCGGATTCATCACTCCCAGGTAGCACTTGCTGTCTACGATTTCGCCGGTGACCGTCACGCTTCCCAGGTCGCGAGTCGTCTCTTGAATTGCGGGCGCGGCATCGGTGACGGCGATGGAGCCGGGTGTAATTTCCACCATTGTTCCGCCCCCACGATAAATCAGTTGGCCCCGTAGACGGACCTGTTTGCGATCGAAGCTGGCCACGAGGTCGTCGGCCCCATGTTTTCCTGGCGCGACCAGCAGATAGCGCGAATATTTGTCTTGTTGCCCGACTTCTCCCGGACGCGCGACTAACAACGTTGGGAAAGGCCGTGTCACGATAACTCCCTCAAAACTGCGCAGCTTCCCGTATTCGAACGCGGAGTTGGCAAACGGCATTTGTCCAGCAACCAAAGCCAGAGCCGCGGTCACCGCAAGCAGGCCAAGCACAATCATGACCTTTCGCACAAAACGAGCCAGGGTGGTGGGCGCCTGCGGGAGATAACCCACGTAGAAGTCGTTCATCACGGTTGCGCCTCCGTGTAGTCAATTTTGGCAGGCTCTACATGGGTCCCCGGTGCGTTGGGACGCGGATGCACGAAAACGGATCCTTTAACAATCTTGACCCGGAAGGTCGGGATCTTCTCCTTGAATGGCGGCGGAGCCGCTCCAGACTCTGGCTGATACTGGTAGCCATGCCATGGGCACGTAATGCACCCGTCGATGATGCGTCCTTCCCCTAGCGGTCCGTTCTGATGTTGGCAAGCATTTGAGATTGCAGAGATCTTGCCATCGTAGCGAAAGACCGCAACGCGCTCCCCGGAGAGAGATATGATGGTCGCACACTTTTCGGCTATGCGATCCACTTTGCAGACCTCGACGAAACCTTCCTCGACCGCTTGATGTCTGGCCCAGTCCACCCGTTTTTCACGAAACGCCGCCGCGAGATGGAGCGAAAGTACGGCAGCGACTCCCGCGATGAGGACAGCAGCCAGCACGGGATTCGTCTCTGTCTGCAACGCCCCCAGGGTGACGTGCGCAACCAACAAAGCGTAGGCCACATACACCAGCATGTGAAGCCGCTTCCACATGGGTGCGGATAGATTCCGCAACCAGAAATCGTGGCTTGTGGCAGCCATCAAAAACAGAATGATCAATGCAAAGAAACCAAGGGCCTGAAAGGGGAAATCGGCGACACTGCCGTATCGCGGATTGCTGATGAACAGACTGACAAGAGGATTCGCATTCCCCAGCGCATGAAACTGAAACAGCGCGAAGCCTCCATGCGCCAAGCCCAGCAGAAACGTCGTGACACCCAGGTGCCGGCGGTTATAAAGCAGCGGAAGGAATCGCCGGTTTATTCTCGCCCACGGTCCAATACAGAGCACAACGTTCAGCAGTAGGAATGCAGCGGTTCCAAGCGCGCGAATCAATAGTGTTTCTGCCGTCGCGCTCGGGTTTCGCCAAGCACCGATGCCGACAAAGACGGCGAGGTAGAGTGCGAGCAAGGATACGAGCGTCAGGTCGTAAACCTTCTTCTGTCGGTTCCAACCGATTGCGCCATATTGAACGCTCATGGCAACTTCTCCACTCTGGCAGAATCAAAAACGGTCTGGTGAGCCACGCTGAAAAGGATGAGGTTGCCCGCCCGCCCCTTCTCCTGCGGAAGGGCGAAGCCTTCGTCCGCGGCGTATGGGGCTACGAGAAGGGACTCGCTCGGCAAGGAGTTTCCCTGCGGTGTCTTGGTGCTCCAATAGAGCAACAAATCGGGTTCGTTCAACGGTTGCATCGGTCGCAGAACAACGTAGATGTCTTTCGGACTGTCTGATCTGCCGTAGAACTTCGTAGCGATCGAATGCTGGGTCCAGAGTCCGTTCGACTCCCGCACGAGATGCGCGCTCGACGGCAGTTCGGGAGAGCGTTCCGTCAACCTCGTGCCGGGACGCCGTGCTTCGATTCCCGCCAAGAGAATGGCAGGCAAAACCACAGCGAGCACGACAAATGTTCGGCGGTGCACGGTTCTGAGTGGCTGAATCATTGATTACCCAATCTGCGGTGTGGACTCCTTTCCACCGGAGGCTCGGCGGTTCCGCGCGTCCATCGCAGCAGGAACATGAGCCAGAAGGCGGCGACTCCTGGCAGAATCAGCAACCGGAAACCAACGCCCGAGCCCTGGGCTTCGGAGTCCAGACGTTGAACTCCAATCCACACGAACAGCACAGCAAATATCAATCCGAGACCCGCGTAGATCCCCAGAGCGTAGACGAATATTTTTGCAAGAGTTTCAAACATCGCTGCCGTAGACCGGGATCACTGCCCCATTGATGTCTTTGCCGGCATCGCTGGCCAGCCAAGTGATCAGGCTGGCAACCGCCGAAGGGCGAACCCATTTCGAGAAGTCTGCGTTCGGAATGGACTTGCGATTCGCAGGCGTGTCCATCGTGCCCGGTAAGATGACGTTGGCCGTCAGTCCCGCATCCTTGTTTTCTAGAGCCACAGTTCTGATGAGCGAAACCATGGCAGCTTTGGAAGCGCTGTACGCTCCGATCCCAGTTCCAGGCTCCAGCGCCGCGCGACTGCCGATTGCAATGATGCGACCGTTGCCAGTCTGCCGCAGAGCTGGGATTGTCGCCCGCAGGATGTGAAATACAGAATTCAGATTCAGGTCGAGCATCTGCTGGAAAGTTTCATCGTCGCTGTCCGCGATCGACTGACCACCGGCAAATCCGCCGACCGTGTGTGCCAGAACATCGAGCCTTCCGAAACGCGCGACAACTTGATCCACATGCACTTTGGCGGCTTCGTGGCTCGAAATTTCCGCCGGCACCGCCGTAAACCTCGGGCTATTGAAATCAGATTGCTGTATTCTGCGCGATGTTCCGATAACAGTCGCGCCGGCATCGAGAAACGCCTGGGTTACATGCATCCCAAGGCCCCCGTTCGCGCCGGTCACAAGTACAACTTTGCCCTGCATGGAAAGACTCCGATCTCACCAGCCATCAGATTCCGACAATCCCAAAGGGTTACTACCCTCCGTTGAAAAGGAAGCGGAACTGTCCGCGTTGTGCATTTTATTTTGCGCTTGCTGCCGAACGACTGAACGACTGTGCAAAGACGGCCTCAATGTGCTTTGAGTCGACTTCACCCGCAGAGTTGTAGAGTGGCCTTCCGTTTGCGTCCAGAACCAGCACGTGTGGGATGGAGCCTTCATAGTACTGTTTCACCAGTTGCTGTTGCTCGGGCGAGCGCTTGACGTCCAGGTCAACCACCACAAAGTGCACTTGATTGCGGTACTTGTTATAGAGTTCGACGGTCCGTCGCGCCTGTCTCTTTGAGTTGAAGCAGCCTTCACCATAGATGATGACGTAGTTGGTCTTGCCGCGGATAAAGCCCGATTGCGCATCGTCCCCGGTGATCAGTGGGCCATCCAGGCTATCGCTTTGATAGTCGAGCTTTGAATTGAGCTTTAGGTTGTCAATTCCGAACAGGGTTTGTGTGCCGAGCAAGAGCGACAAAAGTCCATATAGCAATATGTTTTTCTTGATCACTTCGCAACCTCCAGTTGGAACGATTCGTCATCAATCTTTCGTTTGTTTGCGTATTCTTTAAGAGCCTGTTCTGCCGCGTCCTTGAACGATTGTTTGCCACCTTTTCCTTCGGAAGGCAGGTACCCCGCGCCAAAATAAAGCTTGCCATCTGGAGTAATGAAGGAAGTCAAGGGCAACCCGGCAGGTAGATTCAACACAGCTTGAGCTCGCTGCAGCTGCGCCACCAGCTTGGGTGAAGCATCGAAGTCGACTTTCACGGCAACGAAATGTTGATTGACGTACTCTGCAGTTTCAAGATTAGTGTAGGTTTCCCGGTCCATGAGTCCGCACCATGGGCACCAGACCGCGCCGACATCCAGAAGAATTGGGCGGTCCAACTCTTTGGCCCGCTTGAAAGCCTCTACGCCCCAGGGATACCAATCCACCGGCTGTCCGGCAGCACGAGCAAGATAGACCGAACTTTGTCCCCCGAGATGGTTGGGCGCAGTTGCCTGTGCGGTATCCGTACCAGCAAGCGTCGTCGCAATCAGCAGAGCGAATGTCCCGACGCTGTTCTTCATGCCACATGAGAGTCATAGACCCGAAATATGTTTCACGATGCAGGATCGCTTCCCCCAATGAAACTATCTCTTGCGACCGGCATCTCATCGGCAATGTCTGCACAACATGAAACAACAAGCGCACTATCGGGTTCCATGCACGATGAATCAGAAAAGCCCCATGCTTTGGTGTGTACTGAGGTTTGGGGCGGCAATCGAAAGGTCAGTCGCACGGTAAAGCTACCCAGCCTGATGGCATGGGTGGCCTCGTATCCCATCCACGACGGAGAAGGAGGCGGTGACCTTCACTATATGTCCGTCTGCGATTACGACCTGATCTCCCGCGTGGCTCTGGCCGATGTGAGCGGGCATGGTCACGATGTGAGTGCCGTGACCCAGACGCTGCGCGAGCTCATGCACCAGAACATCAACCTCTGGGACCAGTCAGATTTCATGCGCGGCCTCAATGACGCGTTCAACAAGAGTAAGAAATACGCCACGGCAATCGTCTTGAGTTTCCACCGCATCACAGGCCGGCTGGCGTTCAGCAACGCGGGGCACCCGCCTCCGCTTTGGTATCACGACGCCCAACGAAGTTGGGGGTGGCTGGAGGAGGGAAATGACCCGCAACTTAAAAAGGTTGCTGGCTTACCTGTCGGGTTAATTCCGAGAACGGACTACAGTCAGACGGCTGTCACTCTGGATCCATCCGATCTTCTTGTGCTCTACACAGATGGTATTACCGAAGCAGAGAACGAGACGGGGCAGGAACTGGGGCGAGAACAACTTCTCGACTGGGCGCGCCGGGCTCCGGTGGACTCTGCGAAAGCGTTGGGAGAGGACCTGCAGCAACGCCTGGAGTCGTTTCGAGGCGGACTCCGCAACGACGATGAGACATTGCTGGTGTTGCAACGCGAAGAAGAATCGCATCTTGTCGTATTGGGCGAGGTTGCAAGCAGCTACACACTTGGCCGGCTACGGAAAAGTCTCAAAAAAGGATAGTCGGCCTTCCACTCGTTTTCTTGAATGGACCGACCTAATGGTATGTTCCGGAATATCCCGAAAGTCCGGCGTTCATCACTACACTTCTGGCCACTGGTTCCTCCTTGGTCAGCGCCGGCCTCGCATCGGAGAAGATCTTGAGGTGCAGATAAGATTCCATCAACTCTTCGCGCGTCTGGGGAGAGCACGCAAGGTTCAGGCTCCGGCACGCAAACGCCAGCGCCGATTCCGTCACCATCCAAAAATCTTCGTACTGCCCGCTTAGAGGCTGCGCAGCCACGTGTAGTCCAGTTGCTTTGCGCGCCACAGATTGCTCACTTCTGCGCCTCGGCCCGGAAACTTCCGGTTGCATACTGCAATTACCGAATGCACATCAAACAACGTACCGCAGGCGTCGAACGCGATTGCTTGGATGCCCCGTTTCATGAGGGATGCTCCCATACGAATATCTGGCCGAAGAGAAGTGAGTGTGGCTTCAGCTCCTTCGCCCATTTGCGCTTCAAGAAGGCGACAATCTCCAGTCTTCCATCGACAAATTCCGAACGGTTTCGCCAGCGGGAATCGAGAGAATAGGCCAGCGAAACTCTCTCCGGTTCCCGAGAATTCCATCTGTCTTCCGCAAGGCGAACCTTCTGCGTCGGTTTCGCGGGTAATAGCGGTAATGGGGGACGCGTTTCTTTATTGGTCACCAGATTTTCCTTTGCACGGGGGCTAGTTTCGTTTGTCGCCGACGATAGATCTTGCGAAGCGCCGACGCAAGCTCCCGACCAAATGCAAGGCGGTGACGCTGCCAGCGGCCGGGGTACGGAAGTTCAAGGAGGGCACCCGACCAATTGGCTCGCAGCTGTGAGCGCCGGACATTGCCAGCGATTGATCGAACGACGGTGATCACGATTTCAGGACGAAGACGGTCCAGAATTCTGGCCAGACGAACTTCGCCCTCGCGGCAAGTTCTTCTGCGCCGGGCACGGGGCAGGCGATCCACTGGCCTTCCGCACAAGTCGACAAGGTAGCAACCCAGCGCCTGGAACCGCTGGAGAAACTCCTCGTTGCCGGACCGTGGGCCGATGTCTGGGAAGACGCCAGCAAAAGCATCGTGCATAGCGCGGTACAATCCCGAGTCTGCCTGGTAGAAGAATCGGCCGGAGGCCGGAGGCGCCTCACCCACGAACAGCACGCGCACCCTGGCCGGACGATAGCGTCTTCGCAGCCGCTCTCTCGCCAGTCCACTCTTACGGTCGGCCGACACGGAAATCTCTGCAACTCTCATCCGGTTGATGTTTCTTCGACCTCGGCGCGGAATTCTTGATCCTCAGGCGATTTGCCTCGGACCTCCCGCGCGAACCGTCACCTTCTCATCGTA